>Ga0194063_10001468_pt1 | contig 15296 bp, 17 predicted proteins | sample SepL3720m_MetaG_FD_155459 | JGI IMG/M metagenome (GOLD analysis project Ga0194063, IMG submission 155459) | Anoxic zone freshwater microbial communities from boreal shield lake in IISD Experimental Lakes Area, Ontario, Canada - Sep2016-L373-20m | ecosystem: Environmental > Aquatic > Freshwater... | reverse complement strand
CTAATTATCGGTGGCGGAGTATTAGTTCTTGGCATTATTATATTCGCCATAACAAGAGGAAGTAAAAATAAAAAATAACCAAAAAACCCTTGCTACACTATGCACACGATATACGAAAGTGGAAACAGACCAATGACATTAAATATTACAATAACTTGTAATGGAAAGAAGCGTTTTCGTGTTTGGTCGGAAGAGTTAAATAAAAAAAATAGCAAGTACGCAAGTAGAGAGATAGACGTTGAGAACACTAGAGAGATACAATTCTCTTTCCCTGTTTCTCCAAAGAAACTTTTTATCGGGTGTATGAATGTTCAAAATCCTAATGACCAAAGTTTTGACGTTAAAATTGAAGAAACCCCACTAAAGAAATACAATATTTGGATTGACAAAGAAACAGAAGACTTTGTTCAATTGGCTATCAATTTCAGTCAAGTTTGCGGATTTGAAATGCCTAAAGCAAAAGGCACTATTTACCAAACGCCCGACGCTAAATTCAATATTAAATATTTCCCTGTAATTAAAGATTTCGTTTCGGGACAAATATTGAGTACACCCGCTAGAATTGGACACAATTCGGGTATCATTGAAACGAGTGCGATTAAATTTATGCCGTACACTATTCCTATGCGAATGATGATACTTTTACACGAATTTTCACACAAGTACAAAAATTCTAAAATTGGTTTACAAGTTTCTAACGAATTTGGGGCAGATATTAACGCATTATATATATATTTGGGACTTGGATTTTCAAAAATTGACGCTATCACAGTTTTTGCCAAAGTGTTCTTAAAAGCACAGACAGACGGCAACATTCAACGTATGCGTAAAATTTTGGATTACATAAACAAGTTTGAAAATAAGGAGTATGCACAATTATTAAGTTAAAATGACAGAGCCAACTAACACATACAATCAAAATAGTTATGAACAGGAGTTAAACAGTTTTGTTAACAACGGTTACGATAACTATGATAGCGAGGAATACTACGACGCAGAAGGCGACGAAGAGGACGACGACTTGTACGAGGAAGACGGTGACGGCGAAGAATATCAAGTAGTAAGTAAATTTGGTGGAGAGGTTGACCAAGAGCAAGAGGATTTAGACGACTATGTTTACGATATTGATTTTAGTCAATTTAACGGTAGCGACTTCAAGAGTTCTCTTAACGGAGTAAACAGAACGGTAAACAAAAAAAGAAGCCAAAGAACACCCGTTAAGCGAGTTATCGTACCAAAAGGTAGAAAAGTTATAGTTGAGGGAAATAAAAGACCAAGTTCACCGAGAGTTGCACCAAGAAGTGCAAGTCCGACTAGAAGAATGGTTAAACCAATTAGAAGCGGAGGAGTGCCGAGTTCAAGACAAGTGCCTGTTCAAGAAAATCAAAGTGCAAGAATTATCGGCAACGGTAGAGGTGGCACAACTAAACGTATTATCGTACCAAGCAGTCAGAAAGTAATCGTTGAGGGCGTAGATAAATTTATTTTAAGTAAGGGCAAACAAGAGGATAATGTAAAGAATATCGGCTACTACAAGGGTAAAAAACTACGAGAGTTGATTTTGACAATGAATAATAATTCAGCGTTAGATTTCAATGTTGAGTTATTTAACCCGTCAGAGCCTTTGGATTATTTATTCTCAACTTCGGGCAACTTAAACAACAAAATACAGGTTGCGGGTGATATTGTTAGTTACTCTGACGTATTGTTTAATATCCTAGCAAACCCTACTCACTTAGTTAATGCGAAATTCACATTTTCGGGTGCTACATACCAAAGTCAAATCAATCAGCCGTTAATCTTCAAAAATAAGAGAATAACAGGAGAGCAACTTGTCGAGCCAATGCAATTAGCGTTGAAAGTGGATAATATGCAAGTTATTCAAGAGATTGTATTCTTTGATATTTACAACAGTTTGAACAGACCTTTTATTCCTAATGGAATGGACGTTATTCAGTATAAAGTTTTGGCGGGTAACACGGTTACTTTTGCCTTTTATTACGAACAAAAAGATTTACGAAAATTCTTTTTTAAAGAAGCAAGAGAAAGTAAAAAATTATTATAAATGGGACAGTTATTCACACAAAAATATCCAAATAATATCCGCACCGTATCGGGGTTGATAAATATTGTTAAGCAAGACGACGTTGTTTTGCTTTGTGATACTTCTCTAGGTGCGGTAGTAATCGAATTGCTATCTATTCCCGAAAATTATTGGAGTACTCAATACAAATTATATATTATTGACAAAAGCAATAATGCTAGTGCTCACAGTATAACGGTTGTTGCACCTCTAGGATTTAAAATAAACGCAAGTTCTACGGCAGTAATAAGCACTAACGGTGGTAGTTTATATCTTTCTGTTTGTAGTAATACTGACTATATAGGAGTTGCGGGAGGAAGCGGTGGTGGAGTAGGCACATACAACACCGTTCAAGACGAGGGAATTTCCTTACCTAGTCGTACAACTATGAACTTTGTCGGAAAGGGTGTTACCGCAACTGACGACGGAACAAAAACAGTAGTCACCGTAAATGGTGGTATTATTGCTTTGACTAATGCAAGTATGATTGCTTTGGTTGTAGCGGGTACTGTTATTGAAGGGCAATTATATCAGATTACAGACCCTTTGAACGCTGACGGTGGCGTTATCGTTCAAGGTATTGCAAATAACGGAATAACAACAACTGCGGGTAGTTGTATATTTTTAAACGCAGACTATCAAGGCACGGGCGATTATTCGGGAGTTAGTGGTTATACGGGTTTTTTAGGTATATGGTCGGTGAATGTTTTACCTGTTGTTGTTGGAAAGGTAGTTATTTGGTATAACAGACATTATAAGAACTTAACAGGCGTTTGGGGTACTGACCCTACTTTAGACACAACAAATTGGCAACTTTTACCAAAAACAATAACAAACGGCTACAAGCGTGTTTTTGATTTTGTGAGATATGATTTGTATTCAAATAAAGTAGTTTATAGAGCAGACGCAAATGGAAACGAGGTAGATTTTTTTGAAGGGGCAAAAGGCACAAGTGCTTTAAGGGATTTCCAATGGGGAAGAAGTGTGGTAATGTTTAACAAGGTTTTAGGTGGTGGTTTAATGGTCGCAACTAACAGTTCTTGTTCTTATTTTTGGAATGTAGTCACTAGCGGTGGGGAAATTAAAGATACAACTCCTACACCACCTCCCGCTCCTGTCCCGCATTTTGGGTTAATAAGTAACAATTCAGTAACCTCAAGTGGTCAGATTTTAATGATTTCTTGTTATGGAACTGTTCAAGGTAACAATGTCGCTTCGGGAGGTACAATTAATTTAAAGTGCAACATAGATTTTAATAGCGGTATTTATAATAATAATTGTTTTAGTAATTCTAAATTTGAGTTTAACGGAACTGTTATTAATACTACTATCGCAAGTTGTACGACAACGCAAGGTGGTCTATTTGGTTTTACTAACCCGCTTACGAATACTATAATCGGTACAACCGAAGTTTCAAATAATAGTATTTTGAACGCAACTATCAGTACGTTTAATATGGAACAATGCGAAGTGAATGACGAAGGTTTAATTAATTTAACTTCGGGTAGCGTATTTCTTCGCAAAAAATATAGGACAGGTTATAGTAATTGGGAACAGGTTTTAGACTTAACTAACCCTAGTATATTTTCAGCAAATACACTTACGATACCTACGGCATACGCTTACGTTGGAATATTCACAACTAGCGGTAGTGGATTAACTATAAATAAAATATTGAATATGCCTAGTAGTCATAAATGCAAGTTCTTACCTAAGCCAACTGAAAACACAAGTTTCACACACACTTTGGTTGCTAGTGCAGTATCGGGAAATTTGCTTTGTGACGTACCTTCTAGTACGAATTTAATTACAGGAAGACTTAATGGCTCTGATTTTATAGAATATGAGTTAAGTGGAGATTTGAATGTAAGAACAAATTTAGTTTTACTAGCGTAATGATAACATTTATAAAAGAAAAATGGGATTAATGACAGGAAAAGCAGACGTTATTAGTGGTATGCCACAGTATAACAGTCAAGCGGAAAATTGGATACAATGGCATCAAGATTTGAAGTCCAATTTCGGTAAAAAAATAGCGAATGGCTTATGGTTAAAGGCTTGGAGAATAAGAGGAAATTCAACTGCAAACACAAGCGATTTGCGTAAATATATGACTAAACAAGGTGTTAAGATTGCCGAAAGCACTTGGGATAGTATTGTTGACGTTGGTGTTGATATTACAGACGGCGTTGGAACTATATTTCAAGCGACAAAATATGTAGGTATCGCACTAGGCGTTATCGTTGTTGGCGGTCTTGCTATGGTTGTTTATAACTTAGCAAAAGACCCCGCTAAAAATATTGGCGTTGGGGCAAGAGCATTTGTAACTAAAGGAATGTAAAAAACGAAAATGAAAAAATTAACTAAACCACAGATATACGCAATAGTAGGAGGAGTAATGGCTTTGTCCGTTATTACTTTTGTAATTATTCGTAGAAGAAAAAATAAGAAATTAATCAAAGATATTAATGATATTTTGGACGCAAAGGTGAAAGACCCTAACGCACCGCAAGGACAAATAATACTTTCTAATGAGGAGTTAAAAAAACTTCCCGTAGGAAACTTCCCCTTAAAGGTTGGAGATAAAAACCAAAAAGTTGGTGCATTACAAACAATCCTTAACAAAAATTACGGCACTAAAATAAGTGTTGACGGAAAGTTTGGAGTGGAGTTGTATAAGATACTTTGCGACAAATATTTCAACTATGGTTGTAGTGTTTTAGGAGTTGCTAATATGTACAAAAGAACAATAACTTCATCAGACTTTGACGAAATGTCAAAACACACAAACTTTGACGGTAGTGGTTTTGACGGAGAAAAAATAGGTATGAGTTTTTAGAAAAAAAGTAATTGTACGTTTTAGTACATTCGTATAGTAAATTAGTAGAATAAAATAAACCTATTAAAATTAGTTGTTTTAGGTTTTAAAACAGAATTTTTTAGGACAGTAAAAAGTCGTACAGGCACTATAAACAAAGGGAAATTGTTATTTATTCATAACAAATAAAAACAATTTATACACAAATTATAAGTATTTTTAAGCGATTTTTTATTACAAAATTTTAACAAAGAAAATAAATATAAACAATTAAAAACAAAAAAAATGATAAACAAAACTCTAAAAGGCGTTGTAAGACTTACAGGCGGAGAAGATTACAACTTTACGTTACCCGATAATCCTTCGGGAATACAAAATGCACTTGCAAATATTGTACTTGAAGAAGTATTTATAGAGTGTGACACTACGCTAGGAAGTATTGGGATTTATTTACCTCAAATAGCCTTATTTAACGGCGGTTGGATACCTAAAATTTTCGTAACTTCGGTAATAGCAACAACAAACGAAATATCCATTCTTCCATATCAAGGTAGTGTAAGACCTCCTTTGGTTGCACCCGACACAATTAACTCTCTTACAGAAATTCTTGTATTAGGTACAAGCACGGCGTATTTACACATTGTCGGTAAGAAAAATTGGGGTGCTTGGTTAACAGTAATTGAATAAAATAATAATAAATTTAAAAAAATAAAAACAATGACTATAATAAACAGAACAATAGAAGGTGCAATTACATTACTTGGCGGACAGACCTATCAATTAAATCTTCCTAGCAATTCAGCACCAAAACAAAACGCTTTAGCGGAGTATAATTTAGAAGAAGTTTTCGTTAACTGTGATACTCAACTTGGAATAGCAAATGTTTACTTGCCTAGTGTAGCAACATTCGGCGGTGATAGAAGCGTGAAAATTTATATTAAGTGTACGGGAACAAACAAGGTTACGGTTATTCCTTTTGTAAACGCATTAGCAGTTCCTCCAATTCAAGATACTATCAATGGTAGTGCGGGTGGTTGGACTTTATCAAACGGTCAAACAGGATATTTCCAAATCGTATCTAACGGTAATTGGGCGTTATTCTTAACAGGTGGATTATAAAAAATTAACAATTTAAAATAAAAAAAAATGGCAATTACTATTAACAAAGTATTACAAGGGGCGAGTACCCAAGTTTTATCGGCAGTATATATTTACTCCCTACCGAACTCAATTGCACCAACGCAAAATGCAATTGCAAATTACAACGAAGAAGAAATCTTCATTAATTGCGACACAACAACAGGTATTCAAACTTTGAGATTACCTTTAATATCTCTTTTCGGAGGTGGTTGGTGTCCTAAAATTTACATTAGCAATATCGGTGGCGGTACTGTTGACGTTCAAGTTACTTCTAGTGAAGACGAAAACAACGACATTAACGGGTTAAACACAATCACTATCGCTAGTGCACAGACAGGTTATTTCCATATCGTAACAAAACAAAATTACGCTTGTTGGTTAACTCCCTCCATAATTCCATAAAAACAAACAAACAATTATTAACAATCTAAAAAATAAAAAAATGGCTATTACATTAAAAGACACAACGTCAAAAGTAAAATCAAACTTAGTTGGTGCAATTATCGGTGCGGGTGCGGGTTTCCTTATCGCTAAAAAAGTGGTTAAAACTGAAAAAACTTGGTTGCTTATCGCTATCTCCGTAGTTGGAGGTGTTGGTGGTGCTATGGTACAATCGAATATGAAAGCAAAGGCTAGTCAGCCTACCGCAGAAACAGTTAAAAAATAATTACAATGACAAAAGGAAAAGGCAGACGTGTTACAACAAACACCTCTACCTCTAAAGGCAAAAAGGCACTTATTGTGATTTTAAGTCTTTTAGCGGTTGGTGGCGTTGTAGGTTATATCCTTTGGAAGCGTAAAAAAGACAAAGACGCAGAAGCCAATACAGGTGGCGACACGGGTGGAAGCACAGGCGACACAGGTACGGGTGGAAGTAGTACAGGTGGTAGTACAGGAAGCACGGGCGGTGGCACAGGCGGAAGTACGAGTGGTAGCGGAAGTAGTTATACATTTCCTTTTACCTCTACGACTGACGGTAACGCTTTTAGAAAATGGGTGAATGACACTTACCCCTCTTACGCTAAAAGCATAAATCTTGACAGAACGGGCGGTCTTAACTCATATTTGCAAAAGGCTTGGGATAAGTACGGAAGCGAATACCAAAAGAAAGGTACTGCAACCGTAACTGTAACAGGAACTCCATTAGACCAACTTGAAAAAAATCTTGGTCAAGGTGCTCTTCCTGTTGAAAGATATACAGACCACGTTACCGTTAGAACAACTGACGGTTATAGTGCATATTTTTATAGTAGCGGTTTTTATTCAGTAGGAAAAGGCACTTCTTCAAAAAAAGGAAATTGGTCTGACGGCGGAAGAAAAATTGTTATGGCTAATGGGCGTGTTATTTCTTCGGGAAGTGTTTGGAGTAATATTCGTACAAGCATAACCGCTTAAAAATGTCTTATTTTGAAACGCTAACAAAAGAGCAGAAAGACAATATCTTCTTCATAGTTGGAAGAATGAAGCATAAGGGTATTGTCAATCCTTTAACTCAATCGGCAATTTTGTCGGTAGTTTCAAAGGAAAGTTCTTTTGTGCCGAAATCTGAAAGCGGATATTCCAAAACTTCCAATGCTCGTATCCGTCAGATTTTCGGTACTAGAGTGTCAAAGTACGACGAACAGAGTTTAACCAAACTAAAAAGTAGCGACGAAGCGTTTTTTAACGCCGTTTATGGACTAGGAAAGTTTGGTCAGACCGAAAAAGAGGGTTACTTGTACAGGGGCAGAGGACTAAACCAAGTAACCTTCAAAAGTGCCTATAAAAAGTTGGGTGAACAAATAGGCGTTGATTTGCTAAACCACCCCGATAAATTGAATGAGTTGCCCGTAGCAACGGACTGTCTTATTCAGTTTTTTATTAACGCTTTTAAACAAGCACCAAAGGATAAATTAGCCTTGTATAACGTAACCGAAATAAACGGTTTCATAAACTTGACTGATAGTGTTGGTGCGGTTTATCACGCTAATTCGGGGTGGGGACATACCAAAGCAAGTATTGACGCAGACCCAACGGGAGGTAAGAAAAAGGCAGACGAAAGAGCAGACGGATTTATTGAAATGGTTAAAACCGTAGTTTAATGGCAGACAAGAGCAAATTCAATGATATGACACAGGTTGTCATAGACAAACTAGAAGGAGGATATTATAATCCTCAATGGCACAGTACAGGTGACAGTCGTTACAGTACGAGTGGCGAAACTATGTTTGGCATTGATAGAAAACGAGGTGGCTCAATAAACGACATAACTGCGGGTAGAGAATTTTGGGGCATTATTGATAAAAACAAAACACCCGAAGTTTGGAAATGGAATTACAAAGGAGGTAGTTTAGCACCTACATTAAAACCCCTTGTTTCCGATATGTTATACCCTCAATACGAAAGCCTTTCAACCAAATATCTTTCCCAAAAAGCAAAACAAATAGTAGATAACGACAATAGATTGTTATTTAATTTTATTTATGCCACTTGGAACGGTGCGGGTTGGTTTAAGAAGTTTGCTACGGATATGAACAAAGCAGTAGATAGCGGAGTGACTAACACGGACGAATTGGTTAAGGTCGCTATTAAATCAAGAACAGAAGAAGGTTTAGAAACGGGAAGTCAGCCTAATTCACTTATTGCTCAAGGAGGTAACAAGATTGCTAAATTTATTGACAGTTTAGGCGGATACGTTAGTTCGGGAACGAAAGAAGCATACAAAAAAGTAAAACAAAACCCAATAACAACGGCACTTATTACAATAGTAGTTATTGTTGCGGGGTATTCACTATATAAAGTTTTAATAAAAAAATAGAAAATGGCAATTACAAGAAAACATTACGGAATAGACGGTGACGTACAAAACTTTGTAGCGGTTACTTCAATGGAAAGAATTGGCGGTGGCTTCAACGAAGACGCAGAAAACGAGTACTATGACGCAGAAGGCGACAAGGACGATTATTATGACGGAGAATACTCAAATGCGGGTGGACTTATGGGCAAAATGTTCGGTAGTGGCTATGAAAAAAGACGTAACGCCCGTGAGAAAAGAAAACTTTTGCGTGAAAAATCAAAAGGTGAAGAAAGAAAAACCAAAGCGGGTGCTAAATTAGAAACCGCAAAATCCAAAACGGCACAAGCACAGGCAACTGAAAAAAGCGTAGCGGGTGATATTGCTATGGCAGACGCATTAAAAAGTTCCGCACCGACAACTACTCCCGAAGAAGAGAAAAAAGGTATGTCTATGGGACTTAAAATTGGTATTGGAGTGGGTGTGGTAGTAGTGCTAGGGGTTGTAGGTTTTATAATTTACAAGTCAATGAAGGGTAAAAAAGCGGGTAAATAAAAAAATGGCTTTATCGAAAGAAGAAAAATGGGTTTTATACGGTTACGGGGCGTTAATAATTGCGTACTCCGTTCTTTTGTTTGCTAAATTTAAACACTACAAAAAAGATTAATATGAAACTAAATACGGAAAATGCAAAGTCGTTTAACGCTTCTTTAAAACAGGCATTTAAAGAGGGAGGAATGAATGGCGTAAAAGTCAGAATAATCAATTCTTACAAGTTCCCTAACTGTTGGGTAGAAGTATGGTTTCCCGATAGAACGGGAGAGTTTTCAAACGACTTTAGGTTACGAGTATTTGACGCAAGTGGGTTTAAGAGAGAAGGTCTTTTAAACGCAAGTGACGTTAGTTACGGCAATATTCAAAAGCACAGTATTTCGGCAAAAGTTTGGGAGTGGGAGAAAGTGTTTAATAACGAAATGGCTAAAGGTGGAAGTCTTTTAGAGCAAAGAATTGAGTTGGCTAAAAAGAAATCAAAAGTCGCTAAAGGCGGAAGCGAAGTGTATTTAGTTTTGCAACATAAAACTGACCCCGAAGAAATATTTGTAATATCTCAATTTAACTACAATATTGACAAACATAATAATCAATGGAACGATTATAATATTGTTTTTAAAACTAACGAAATGGCTAATGGCGGTGGAGTTAAGGTTAAAACAATAAAAGAAGCCGATATTAAAGTAGGGGCAAAATTTGAACTTATTGACGGGCAGATAATCGAAATAACAAGACTATTTACAGAAAATATTGACCAAGATTGGTGTGAATATATTAGAGGTGGCGAAACAAAAGAAAATAGCGTAAATGCGTTGAAAATTTTTATAAACAATTGGAGAGCAGAAAAAAAATACGGTGTTGGTGGTACATTTGACAGTAGCAGTACAGGTGAAGTTATTGGCGGAACACTAGGTAGTAGCGAAAGCGGTGAAACTATCGGTGGCACTATGGCTTCAAGTTACGCAAAAGGTGGTATGGTTGGTTATAATCCTCTGTATTTGTTATTTAACGAAGGAAATTCAGCTACTATTCGCTTGTTTTCAGAAGACCACAAAGGAAGCGGTTATTATACGGCAATAGGGGATTTGCGTTTTGGTAAATACCAACAAGATTTCACTATGAGTAGTATTGATATGGCTATTAGTTCAGACCACAACGCACCTTTCAAATTGAAATTAATGGCAAAGGTGTCACAGTTTTTAAAAGACAAGGTTGGCTCTTATGCTTCGGTACAAGAAGTATTAGGAGTTATAGGTGGAGAAGAATTAATTGTAGCAGATATTGGCAGAAACCAAAAAACATTTTTACCTAAATCTTACATAGGGTATCACGTTTTTGAGGTTGTTCAGAAAAAGGACGGTCAAACTTATGCTAGTGTTTACGCACCAAACACTTTGAAAGCACAAAAAATGCTTGACGAAAAAATGAAAACTCACGGAGGGTCGGGCAACTATGAACTTCATTCAACAGGAAATACCGTAAGTAACTCTAGGAGTGAGGTTAAATTCAAATTAGGCGGTAATACCGCAAGTAGTTATTCATACGAAATAGGAGGTTTGTAATGGAAAACATTAAACAAAAAATGTCGGAAATGAATATTGCTCTAAATACAAAGACAGGGCAAGTATATGTAGGCGGAATAAAACCTAAAAACAGAGTTTTTAAAGATGAAAAAGGATATTATCTAGTAGAAGGATATGGAAAATTTATGGGTAAAAAGTATCCAATAAAGAAGCATTTTACACCTTCCGAAAATGAGGTTTTAGACGCTTATATGCAAGATAAATACGCTAAAGGCGGTGGAGTTTTTGACGAAAACAGACAAATGGTGCTTAACAACAACAAGCAAATTCGTCACCACACAGAAGAGTTGCCTAGAGCAGTAAAAGGAAATAAACATATACCCGCTTGGGTAGTTTCAAAGGTTGGGCGTTCTGCGTCAGACCTTTCTGACGTTACACACTTCCTAGAAGGAGAAGCGGGAACAAAATACGGTGAAGGTGGCTCATTTCCTAACAAGTGGGCGGTAGTTAGAGAACAAGTTAAGTTTGCCGTTGTAAAAATCATTGGACTTGACAGGGCGTTTAAAATGTTAAACAAGGACTTTACTATTAGTCCTTACAGTTTGCTTGAGAAAGCAGTATATTCAGACCTTTTGTTGGTTAGCGAAATAGACAGAAATGTTTGGGATAGTGCCGTTTCGGAAGCGGAAAGTATTGACGAAACATACAGAGATAGCGGAGAAGGTATTGGAAGTAGCGATATGACTTATTTCACTAAGACTATGCTTAATGACGGCGGTATTAATGCCGAGTTTGTTAATGATAGATTACAAAGAGTTGACGCTAAAGGAAAGGTTATACAAATTAAAAACGAATTGCCTACTAAAACTCTTTTCAAAAGAGGTGGAACTACAATAGAAAAAGAACACGAAATTGAAACCGATATTGAGGACGAAGATATAATTGTTGTTGAGTTTGTCTATACTGTATCAAAAGAAAATGACGGTATTGGCTCATACGAATTTCACGGAAGTAGAGGTTACGATAGCGGAACAGATTATATAGTTGTAGAAGATATTGAGTGGGACAAAAGTAGTCATACCGACAGGGAAAACGAGGTTATCCAAAAGTATTTAGACAAAAACTTCTCAAGTCTAGCAGAAGATATGTCGGAGAGTTTAGACCCTCAAGATTTCGGTAAAGGTGGAACGACAAAAAGTTGGAACTATGAAATTGGCGGACTTTAAATTTTCTGAAAGGTTTGTTGATTATAAAGGTGGACAGTTTTTATATCCGCCACGAATTGAAAATAGATTAAACCCGTTGTCGCTTGACAAATTTGATAACGGTGAACATATTGGGCAACCAAAATTAAACGGTAGCAATACTTCTGTAACAATATCCGAAAGGGGATTTGTTGCAAAAGAAAGGCACAACAAGTTCTTTGCAGTACCGCCGAAGTTTGATTTCCTTTCATTACACAGAGGACGAGGTTTTATGTGTGTGACAGGGGAGTTTATGAATAAGAGTAAAAAAGACCACACGAAAGAGCCGTTTCGTGGTTTTTGTATTTGGGATATTGTCGCTTACAATGGTAAAATACTTATTGGAAGCACGATTGAGGAACGTATAAAGTTGATTGATTACTTATACCCTTCTATGGGTGCAATAAGTACAAAAAGTGGGATTGAATACTTGTACAAAACAGAGGTTGAGAATATATACAAAGTGAACAATTTTTTCGGTAATTTTACCGATATTTACAAAGAGTTGGTTGCCGTAGATATGGTTGAAGGATTTGTGTTAAAAAGAAAAAACGGTAGGCTAGAAATGTTAACAAGGGAACAAAACAATACGGGTTGGGCAGTAAAAGTAAGGAAACCAACCGCAAATTATTTATTTTAAAAAAAAATATAGTATGGCAACAAAGAAAAAAGAAAGCGAAGGCGTAGATATTTTCGGGTCAGCGAAACCAAAAGGCAAATCCTCCTCCGCTAAATCGGATAAAACGGTTGTGGAAGTAAAAGGACTAGAAAAAAAGTTACTTGAGCACCAATGGTTAAGTGGCGAACAGGCTAACTTGAAAACACAAATTGATATTGTAAAAGACGAGTTAAAACAAATTGGTCTTGAAAAATACGTTGAGTTGTATAAGGAAAACAAGTCAAACCCAAACACCTTTCTTTTACAGGACGGCGAGGGTTGTGTAATGTTTATGCCTACTGACAAGTATATTACAATAGACGAAGGCAGAGCAGAAGAATTAATTGAAAGATATGGAGAAGACGCAGTTACGGTTGACGAGAAGTTTTCTTTTGATAGCAAATATTTAGAACGCAATTTAGAAGCGATAAAAAAACTTTTAAGAGAAACGAAAACAATTAGCGACGAGGATAAAAAGAATTTACTTGTAAAAGAGGTTAAGTACTCTGTATCTAAAGGCACTATTGACAAACTATACCAATACGGAAGCAAAATGGCTTCTGTGCTTGACGATGTTCAGCCTGTAATTGCTTTAAAAAACTGTGGCGGTAAAATGGAGAAAGGTGGAAATATGGACGATTTAATCGGATATGTTTACGAGGGCGAAGACGCTGACGAGAAAATAATCAAAAAGGTTGATTTGTACGCTAAAGGCTCTACTGTTCCACGTTTTAGCGGATACTCAAAATATCGAGTTGAAGGCGGAGATATGGACTTGTCTTTGAGAGATAAAATGTCTATGTATGCTTGGATTGATAACTTTTTAGAAAAATATAGCGGTGACGACAACCGTTCGCAGTCACTTGATATGTATAAAGAGTTTGCTAAAAAATTCAAAAAAAATGAAGAGCAAACGCACGATATTATTGATAGCGGTTGGGCAAGGTCAAGAGGTTATGATAAGCGTGAAAATGGCGGTGGAGTTGGAGAATTAAAAGTAGGCGACAAAGTTGAATTGAGAATGGGTGGAGATAGTAAGAGAGGTGTTGTAGTTTCTCCGCCAAGTAACGGCAAGGTTTCCGTAGAAATTGAATATACTGACGTATTAAGTAAGCGTTTAACTAAAATGAAAACGGCGTTTCCTGTTTCAAGTATTCACAAACTATCCACAATGGCAAAAGGGGGAGGGGTTAAACGCAAAACGGCAGAAGAAATATACGAGGAAGAGCAACAAAACGCTATGTTCAATAGCGAATACGGAAACGGCGGAAATATAGGTGATTTTTCAGAAAACGAAATATTATCAATACAACAAAAAGTTGAAAAAAGCGGTCAAAAAGTAGTAATTAGCAAAGAAGAGATTTACGAAGACGGTGAAATTTCTTATGGAATTGATTTTGAAGAAGACGCTATGTGGTATGGTGACGATAAAGAATTAAGGGATAGTGATTATGATAAATTGTCACAATTATTGACTTTTAATTCTAGTAAATATAGTTATGGTAAGTACGCCAAAGGCGGAAATATGTCAAGCGGATACGATTATTCAATAGGGGGATTATAAACTAATAAATAAAACAATAAAAAATGTCAACATTTCAAATAAAAGAATTATACGGGTCATTCACCCTAGCACCAATAGAGCCGACAGAGGTTTTGTTGACAGTACCAACTCCGAGTGCTTTGCAATCTAATAACGTAAACAATGTTTATATAAATTGTGATACAACGAACGGTAATCTTATCCTTGTTTTGCCAAAAATATCTAGCCTAGCGGGACTTAATACCAAAATTTTTATTACCACTCCTTCAACGGGTGAGTTTGGTTTAGGCACAACTGCTTTAAAAAATCAGATTTATGTAGTCGGATATTATGATATGCTTAATCCTATTTATGATAGCATTAACGGTCAATATGTTGTTACGATAGGAACACCAAATAGTGTAACTGAAATATCAATAGGCTCAAACAACAAATGGGTTGCTACGGTTGTTCCCGAAACGGTTAACACGCCTGTATATGATATTTACCCATATATAATTACTCCGAATTTAATAAAAACTCAAAACGAACTTTCGTCTTTTACGGGATTTGGATTTTACGGTCTTGGTTTTACGGGGTATAAAATGTCGGGAACAATAGAGTTAAGTAACGATACGGATTACTCTATTTACGTTGGCTCTATCGAAACGGAGAATTTTAATTACGGAGATTTTTTGCCTAGTAAAATTAGCGGTGTTGTTACTGCTTATGACGGAGTTAGTTATATTCAAAACGCACTTGGATATACTATTGAATTAGTTGACAGTACTTCAACTTTAGTGCAGACGGCTTTTGAAGTAATCGCTGACCCTTATTCGTATGTTAACGGTGACGGAATTACAATTTCGGGACTTGATATTATTATAAATGTTTTTCCTCTAGGTTTATCTACGGGGAATATAACAGGCGTAATAAGTTACGAATACGATTTCTTAATGCCGTTAGGCTCAACACCAACATTT
>Ga0194063_10001467_pt1 | contig 15303 bp, 18 predicted proteins | sample SepL3720m_MetaG_FD_155459 | JGI IMG/M metagenome (GOLD analysis project Ga0194063, IMG submission 155459) | Anoxic zone freshwater microbial communities from boreal shield lake in IISD Experimental Lakes Area, Ontario, Canada - Sep2016-L373-20m | ecosystem: Environmental > Aquatic > Freshwater... | reverse complement strand
AGTAAGTTCCCGGCTTCCACCTCTAGCGCCCGCCTCCTGCCAAGGAGTCGGGCGTTTTTTGCGCACAACATCTGCGGTGGGTTGCCCTAGAACTTTCGGGCGCACTGCATTTCAGTCCGGGCGCACCGCATTCCAGTCCGGGCGCACCGCATTTCAGTCCGGGCGCACCGCATTTCAGTCCGGGCGCACTGCATTTCAGTCCGGGCGCACCGCATTATCGGTGGGCAAGACGTGGACGTGCGCGGCGCTAGCGTAACCCTTTAACCAACTACCCCCGCCAGAAGCGCGTCTGTGAATTTTGATTTATTGACAATGTTGCGCCAGAATTTAGTCTCAATCTCGTCATGCGCAAAAAAACACTGATCACCGTCCTATTGGTTGCCGCGAGTTGTTCTCTCTCACACGGGGCTCCTAAGAAACCCACCATCGGCGGTCGTCTTCAGGTCCTTTCAGCCGTCACGGGCAGAGAGGTCAGCCAAGCTAGGATCGGAAGCCAATTGAAACTCATTTTCAGTGAGACAAATCTTCACCTTCTGGCCAACCAAAACGTCACGATCAATTACGTGCTGTCAGCCACTCCAGAGGGCTCAAAAACTCCCATTTCTTTCTCAGGAAAAATAACATGCAAGGCCACGCTGCTGCCGTCCGACGGAGGCGCCGCAGCCACGTCCAACGGCATAGCCTTTTTGAAGGGCACCCAATCAGATGAGCTTATCGTAAGCATTCCAGAATATATGCCCACGGGCAACGCGACATTGACGGTTTCCGTTGCGGCACCCGGCGTCGGTACCGTGGCCCTATCCAAAACGATGAAAATCACCCTTTGATTCGCGATGAGTTACCGCCTCGCCAAGGAAAGTCTTGGTCAAAATTGGCGGATGGCGCTGTGTGTCGTATGGGTGTTGTGCGGCACCAATGGCTCCGATGCCTCGGAATGCATAAAAAAAGAACCGATCGCCCCAATCTTTCAGCCTGGGCTGGTTTTCTACAATTTCCGGGTTCTTCCCAGCACTCTGAAGGCTCAAGACTTCACCGCAGCGAAAGCTGAAGTTCAAAATCCCCCTAATTTACTACGGATTACGGATTTGAATCTCGCGGAGAGAGCGCAAAATCTGAAGCCATTTAAGCTTCGCGCCAACAAAGCGGTTTACGATCTTGAATCGGGAGTTATTCAAGCAAGTGACGGATTTCTGGCAAACCGTGGCGCATTAAGCTTTGAGGGTTGCGAGCTTTGGAAAGAAACCCAAAATCTCATTTTCGACGCGATCGGCCACTTTGAGATTCAACTGGCAAAAAGCACGCCTTTGGCCGCTCCACCGAATCGAACGAGAAGTTCGAATTTGTCGCCGTTTTATTTTGAGCATCTGACTCCTTTAGGAGCGAAATTGCCGCATCCGATGGCACCGCTGGAGCTGGTTCAAAACTTCGCCCAAGACCTTAGCTCTTTTGCCAAATGCTGGAGATGGACAGGCGCATGGGGACTGTCGATGTGCGAAAACTCCAAAAACGCCATCGCACTAATTTCCAAAGACGGTGGGCATGTTGATCTTCACCGAAACCACGTCCAACTCGCCGGCCCGGCTGCGATCATCCACCGACAGTTCATTTTAATCAGTACGGGAGAAGTCCAGATAAGCCAAGAAGGACTCGCAGACGAAAACTTTATGAAGTTATCGAGCCAAGGAGAAATCCAGGCGTGGATGCACGCGCCCGGATCGGATGAACTTTGGATCCGCTCAAATCAGTTCGACTGTGTGAGTGACCCGCAAATCATCCAATTCATGGGTGGCCCCATCATGGTAGGCAGCCGAGGCGTCGTGATGTCTGCTACTGAAGATTGGCAGTACGCAAGGGTCTTTCCTGGAGGACGAATTGTCCTGAGTCCAGGAAATTGGAATACGACCGGATCGTTGATCCAACGCTCACAATAAGCCGGAATGGCACGGGTCCTACTGTCATCGCCGCTGCTTCGACACCAACCACAAGCGCGCGTGTGCAGAATCCGCGAAATGGATCCCTGAAACGCTCTCGAGCTCTGATGCCGCAATGTCGCGAATGATTTCCGATGGATTGGATAGGGCATCCGCATTTAATGAAAGATTGAGCTCGGGATCGCTTTCCCGACTGAGCGCCAGAGACCACTGAGCCAGCTCGATGCTTCCCGCGCGACACCATTCGGCGAGAACATCTTTCACATTGGCAAGCTGCTGAGCTTCCGCCAGAGCCGCCAATTCGTCGTAAATCGCGCCGAAATCTTCAGCAAGTTTCAAATCTTCGAGACGACGCGTCGATAAATTTGCACGATTTGATGAAGAATTCCGCCTGAGGGCTCGCTCTCGAATATCAGCCGGTCGATTCCTGCGCGCAGATGATGTCGAACTTTGCCCCCCCGCTTCGGGGTGAGCTGCCATAAACGGTCCGCGATCTGCTCCCGCTTCTTTTTTTGACCATATGACAAAAAAACAGGCAGCTGCGATGCCGATAAGAAAGCAGCCACTTGCAATCGGCCAGTTGATTCGAATGGAGGTCATTTTCTTAGGATTGCCTATTGAGCATGATGGAAGAGAAAACAGAGTCGATGGCAAAATGCGATTAGGCGCAACTTAAGATACCCTCTCCACCCTGCACAATTGACATCAGTGCTCGGTTTGAGAGACTTCGGCCATGTACGAAACCTCTGGCAAATTGAAATGGATCGGCACGACTCAGTCGTTCGCCAGTGGCTTTACCAAGCGCGAGTTCGTGGTCACGACGGCGGCCGATAAGTATCCGCAGGACCTCAAGTTTGAAGTCGTGAAGGACAAGTGCTCATTGCTGGATGCTTTCGATCTGGAGCAAGACGTCGCGGTAAACTTCGACATCCGCGGTAACGAGTATAATGGCAAATACTACGTCAACCTCGCCTGTTGGAAGATTCAGGCCGGGGGTGCTGGACCAGCGCCAGTGCGACGGGCGGACACAGGTGCCGCAGCGAGTGGCGCGGAACCTTCGTTGTCAGACCTGCGGGATGACGGCGATTTCGACGACGATGTGCCGTTTTAAATAGTGGCGAGGCGGAGGCAACGAATCGGTTGCCAGCGCGGCGGATCTGACTATGCTCCGCGCCCCGGCAAAAGACGCCGACTTTCATAAAATGAATCATCCCCATGTAGCGATCGTTGGTGCGACGGGTGCCGTCGGCGTAGAAATGCTCCTTTGCCTGGAACAGCGAAACTTCCCGCTCAGCAAGTTGAAGCTGCTCGCTTCGGCGCGCTCGGCTGGTAAAACCATGACATTCCGCGGCGAAGAGATCGTAGTGGAAGAGCTGACGCACGATTCATTCGGCGACGTGGACATCGCGCTGTTCAGCGCAGGTGGCGGAATTTCGCTGGAGTTCGGGCCATCGGCCGCGGCCGCTGGCGCGGTGGTGATCGACAATTCCTCGGCATTCCGGATGGATGAAGGCGTGCCTTTGGTGGTGCCCGAGATCAACCCGGAAGCTGCCAAAAACCGTCCACGCGGCATCATTGCCAATCCGAACTGCACGACGATTATTTCGCTGATGGCGCTGGCTCCTTTGCACAAGGCGTTCGGCCTGAAGTCGATCATCGCGTCGACTTACCAAGCGGTCTCCGGCTCGGGCGCGCAAGGGATCATCGAGTTGGAAGAACAAGTGAAAGCGATCACTCACGGCAAAACATTCACCCCGAAAGTCTATCCGCGTCAGATCGCCTTCAACGTGATCCCACAAGTCGATTCTTTCACCGACAACGGCTACACCAAGGAAGAACTCAAGATGCTGCACGAAGGGCGCAAGATCATGGGGCTGCCCGAGCTACGGGTTTCCTGCACCTGCGTGCGTGTGCCGGTCTATCGTTCGCACTCGGTTTCGATCACCGCGCAATTTGAGCGCCCCGTCGATCCCGCCGTGGCGCGCGCTGCCTATGCGGGCAAACCGGGCGTGCAGGTGATAGACGATCCGGCGAACAAGGTTTTCCCAGTGCCTCTCGACACGACGGGCAAGGATGATTGCCTCGTCGGCCGCATCCGCCAGAACCTCGTGTTAGAGAACGCGCTCGACCTCTGGGTGGTGGGCGACCAAGTGCGCAAGGGCGCTGCGCTGAACGCGGTGCAAATCGCGGAGATTCTTTGAAGTTAGATCCACGACCATGGATCTCAAAACTTACCTCGCCACCCGCGCTGCGGAAGTGGATGCGGCGCTGGATCGCTTCCTGCCTAAGGCGAAGGTGCGCCCTGCGACGGTCCACGCGGCGATGCGCTACAGCATCTTCGCGGGCGGTAAACGGCTGCGACCGGTGCTGTGTCTCGCAGCCGCGGAAGCCTGTGGCGGGGAAGTTTCTAACGCACTCGCTCCCGCTTGTGCGCTGGAGTTGATGCACACGTATTCGCTGGTCCACGATGATTTGCCAGCAATGGATGACGACGATCTGCGCCGCGGTCGACCGACCTGCCACAAGGTTTATGGCGAAGGCATGGCGGTGCTTTGCGGCGATGCTTTGCTAACGGAATCGTTCATCGTGCTCGCCCAGACCGCCGCGACGAAACGCTACGGCACGCGGGACTATGTGACGGAACTGGCCGTCACCGGCGGCAGCCAGAAGCTGATCGGCGGGCAGGTGATGGACCTCGAAGGCGAAGGGAAAAAGCTCACCAAGCGCGATCTCGTCCGCATTCACGAGGCCAAAACGGCTGCGCTGCTCACTTCCGCGCTGCGGCTAGGCGGCATGACCGCCAACGCGACGCCAGCCAAGTTAGAAGCGCTCACGAATTTCGGTTACGCCCTCGGCCTCGCCTTTCAAGTCATCGACGACATTCTCGACGTGACCCAAAGCACTGAAGTGTTAGGCAAAACCGCGGGCAAGGATGAAGCGGTGGAAAAATCCACGTATCCCGCGATTCTCGGACTGCAAGCCTCGCGCAAGGAAGCGGCAAGGCTCACGAAGGCGGCGATGAACGCGCTGAAACCCTTCGGGAAAAAAGCCGCGCGCTTGCAGGAGATCGCCAGCCATATGCTGGATAGAAAATACTGAAGCGGCGGCGTGAAAACTGGTTAGCCTTGGGCCAAGAGCTTGCGGAAGTAGGCGATTGTCGAATCCAGACCTTGGTCGAGCGAAATCGTTGGCTGCCAGCCGAGCTCCTTTTGAGCCAGCGTGATGTCGGGCTGGCGCTGTTTTGGATCGTCACCCGGTAGCGGGAAATACGTGATCTTCGACGGACCACCGACCTTTTTCAGAACCAGCTCGGCCAGTTGCAGCATGGTGAACTCGCCAGGATTTCCGATGTTGACCGGGCCGGTGATGCTCGGGTGATTCATCAAGCGGATGAAGCCTTCGATCAAGTCGTCCACATAGCAGAACGAGCGGGTCTGGCTGCCATCACCGTAGATGGTCAGGTCCTTGCCTTGGAGGGCTTGGACGATGAAATTAGAAACCACGCGGCCGTCGTCAGGCAGCATGCGCGGGCCGTAGGTGTTGAAAATCCGCACGACGCGGATGTCTACGTTGTTCTGGCGGTGGTAGTCGAAGAAGAGAGTTTCTGCGCAGCGTTTGCCCTCGTCATAACAGGCGCGGATGCCAATGGGGTTGACGTTGCCGTGATAGGATTCCGGTTGGGGATGGACGTCGGGGTCGCCGTAGACTTCCGAAGTCGAGGCTTGGAAGACCCGCGCGCCCGTGCGCTTGGCGAGGCCGAGACAATGGATCGCGCCCATGACCGAGGTCTTGGTGGTCTTGATCGGATTGTGCTGATAATGCGGCGGCGAGGCGGGGCAGGCGAGGTTGTAGATTTGATCGACTTCGTATTTGAACGGCTCGGTCACATCGTGGCGGACGAGCTCGAAGTAGGGGTTTTCCAACAGGTGTGCGATGTTGCGTTTGCGGCCCGTGAAGAAATTATCCATGCAGATGATTTCGTTTCCTTCGCGGAGAAGCCGTTCGCTCAAGTGGGAGCCCAGAAAGCCTGCTCCGCCGGTAATTAGGATGCGCATGCGGGAAATTCAGCAGCTAAGATCGACGAACTCAAGAAAATCCGAAAATATCCGTACCGCGTATATCACCAGCAATTGCGGCGAATTTTGCTCGATGGCCCCACAATGAGTTCAATTTAGATTGAACTTTTCTGGGAATTTTTCTTATTCTTACGGCCATGCCCGATCTGCTCAATGGCGATCAACACGAACTCGACCCCTTGGAGCGCCAAGTGCTGGCGGTGTTCGTGGACGGAGTGCGTGTGTTAGGCTTGCCCCGTTCGATCGGCGAGATCTACGGCTTGCTGTTCATTTCCCCGTCGGCGCTGGCCTTGGATGATCTGGTACTGCGGCTCCGCATCAGCAAAGGGTCGGCCAGTCAGGGGCTGCGAATGCTCAAAAACCTAGGCGCGGTCCGCGAGGCCAACGGCGGCGAGGATCGGCGCACGTATTATGAACCTGCCATCGAGCTCAAGCGCTTGGTCGGCGGCTTCATCCGCGAGCAAATCCGTCCGCACCTCGACAGTGGCAAAACGAAAATAGACCTCCTCGCGGAAAGCGCCCGCAGCCTGCAGGACCCGGTACGCCGCCAATTCCTCAGTGACCGCATGGAACGCCTCGATACCTGGATGACCAGCAGCGCCAAAGTCCTTCCCTTTCTCCAAAAACTACTCGGCCAATGACCCCCCCTACCCTACCCCTGTCCAATCTTCCCGAATGGTATTGCGTTCGCTGCCAACCGAAACGCGAACACATCGCCGCAGGACACTTGCGCGAACTAGAAGAAATCGAAGTTTTCTGCCCACGCCTGCGCTACCGCAAGGCCACCCGCCGCGGTAAAATCTGGTGGGTCGAGCCGATGTTCCCGGGCTACGTCCTCGCGAAGTTCAACATGGACGAGATGGCGCGAGCCGTTACCTACGCCCACGGCGTGAGTGGTTTGGTGCGCTTCGGTTCGCACATCCCGCCCGTGCCCGAGTCGTTTGTGGAATCGTTGAAAAATGAAATTTTCAATCACCATGGTGGCGAGGAGGAGGAGCTAATGACGCTGAGCCCGATCATCCAGATCGGCGATGAAGTGGAAGTGGCTCATGGACCACTCCAAGGCGCCCACGGAGTCGTTGTGGCCGTCCCATCCGCCACCGAACGGGTGAAAATTCTCATCGAGTTCCTCGGATCGCCTCAGGCCGTCGACGTGGATCTTTTTTCACTGCTCCTGCCGCGGAGACCCGTTGTCCAATCCAACTCTTGAAAGCTGATCCTTCCATCGACTTTCTGATCATCGGCGCGGGATTTTCCGGGCTGGTGACGGCGGAGCGACTGTCCGCTGCGGGCTGGAAATGCGTGGTGGTGGACCGCCGCAGCCACCTGGGTGGAAACGCCTACGACCGTAAAAGTGACGTGGGCGTGCTCATCCACCCCTACGGGCCGCATTACTTCCGCAGTAACTCGCCGCGGATCGTCGACTATTTATCAGCTTTCACCGAGTGGCACGCGGTCAACTACACGATCAAGAGCCACACCCGCGGGCGGCACTGGAGCTTCCCAATCAACCTCAACACCTTCGAGGAATACCTCGGGCGGCCCGCGAGCACGGAAGAATTCACCCGCTGGCTGGAGCAGACGCGCCTTCCCATCGCCGATCCGCAAAACTCGGAGGAGGTGATTCTTTCCCAAGTCGGCCGCGAGCTCTATGAACTTTTTTTTGAGGGCTACACACTTAAGCAATGGAAGCGACACCCGCGGGAGCTCGATGCCTCAGTCTGCGGACGTATCCCCATCCGCACCAACCGCGACGACCGCTATCTATCGGAATCTTTCCAGGCACTGCCCAAACGCGGCTACACGGCGATGTTTGAAACGATGCTCAACGCCTCGCCGAATGTGGAACTGCATCTCGGCGTGGACTTTCACGAAGCCCGCGGCCGATGGAAACACAAGCACCTCATCTTCACCGGCGCGATCGATGAGTTTTATGATCGCCGCTTCGGTGCGCTGCCCTACCGTTCGCTGCGCTTCGAGCAGGAATCGTTTTCCGCGGAACAACTGCGCGGGCGCGAAGCGATTTCCGGCAAGCCCGGATTCTGGCAGCCCGCGATGCAGGTGAACTATCCTGATGCCGAAGTGCCCTTCACGCGCATCGTCGAAATGAAACACGCCACGGGCCAGCAGGTAGACGCGTCGACTATCGTACGCGAGTTTCCGAAGGACTGGACGCCGGGAGGCGAGCCGTTTTACCCCGTCCCGGCCCAAGAATCCCGCGCGCTCTATCAGCGATACTCAGAGCTGGCCGCTGCGGAACTCACTACGAGCTTCATCGGTCGCCTTGCCTCTTATCGCTATTACAATATGGATCAGGTGACAGGCATGGCCATCGCCGAAGCCGACAAACTCATTTCCCGATACGGAAGCAATCTATGAAAAAGCTTTTCATCGCAGGACATCGCGGGATGGTCGGCTCCGCACTGGTGCGCGAGGCGGAGGCACTCGGCGGCTTCCAGCTCATCACCGCCACCCGCGATCAACTGGATCTCTGCAATCAAGGCGCAGTCTTTGATTTTCTCGCGGACGAAAAGCCCGGCATCGTCATTATCGCTGCGGCCAAAGTCGGCGGCATTCACGCGAACTCGACCTATCCGGCAGACTTCATTTATGAAAATCTAGCGATCGCCTCGAATCTCACGGTCACCACGTTTCGATTTCGAAGGAATAGAACCCAACAGTCACTACCAGCGAAACACGTGGTCATTGATCGGTGGAATCCTCTCACCTGCAGCGGTAAATCCCAATTGCTACGACATCGTAGTTCGGGAGGGTGGTTGCGACATCATCTGGAAAAATCAATGGGCCTATCGCGTCATAGGCGACCGTATTCTTTTCACCCAAGCATGGAATCCTTATTGACCAAGGACTTACCCGCTTCTTAAATCCATCGAGAATTTCTCATCGATCCATGAAAAAAGTATTTGTCTCCGGATGCTATGACATCCTCCACGCTGGCCACCTCCAGTTTTTTGAAGAGGCACGGGCGCTGGGTGACTACCTCGTGGTATCGTTCGCCTCCGCTGAGGTGCTCTGGCACCACAAACGCCGGAAGCCCTCGCTCCCAGACGAACACAAGCGTGTGCTTTTGCAAGGGTTGCGCATGATTGACGAGGTCATCGTCACCCAAGGGCACAAGGAAGGCTTGGACTTCGAGGAAGATTTCCTGCGCATCCGTCCGGATTTCCTCATCGTCACCGAGGACGATAAATATGGCGCGGTGAAACGCGAACTCTGCGAGAAGGTCGGGGCCCAATACACGATCTTGCCAAAGACTCCTCCACGCTTTGAGCCTGTCTCCACCAGTTCCATCGTCCGCTGGGTCCAGGCGCCGACGGAAGCACCGTTGCGCGTCGATTTCGCAGGCGGCTGGCTCGACGTGCCACGCTTTGCTCGGGCGGGTGAATTCATCGTCAACTGCGCCATTACCCCGCTCGTCTCTCTGCGCGAATGGCCCTACGAGAGAGAATCCGGCTTAGGCGGTAGCGGTGGATGGGCCTTGCTCAATGGCCGCGATAGCATTGAGGCGGAACTCGACCTGGGGGTGGGCTGGCAAGACCCAGCCGTGATCCGCGAAACCGGCCTCTGCGTCTGGCGCTCTGGCGAGAAGCCCGTGCTGGACTTCAAACAAAACGGCGACTTTCTGAATGGTCGAATGGCCATTTTCTGGACGGGCAGCAAACACGACACCCCTGGCTCGGCAAATCTTTCCCGCGACTACGACCTCATCGCTCAAAGCGCGCGCATTGCCCGTGAAGGCGTGCGGCAGGGTGACATCCACCGCCTCGCCGAAGGTGTCGCACTCTATCATACCGCGCAACTCGCTGAAGGGATGAATCCGCTGCCTGAAATCCCTGGCTCGATCGCCCACAAATACAGCGGTGGTGGTCACGGTGGCTACGCCCTTTACCTTTTTGACGAGCCTCTGCTACGCGACGCCGCCATTTCTAACACCCCCGAACTGCGGGCCATTGAGCCATTCTGCCGCGTCTAACTTCCCCCACGAGCAACTTCCGTTCAAGAAAGCCTTGAAACGCATTCCCATTATTGGACTTCCCGTCGCTGCTACCCATTATGCCGGAGCGGTTGAATGGATTCTCGAACACGCTTCAAAAGCGGACCGAGCCTACGCGGTCGAGGCCGCTAACACACACGTCGCCGCTCTGGCTCGCGCAGACCAAGCTTTCGGCGAGTCAATGCGCCAATTTGACCTAATCTGCCCCGATGGAATGCCGCTCGTCTGGGCGATCAATTCCCAGCTTCCCGCCAGCGAAAAACTAACCGACCGCGTCTATGGACCGACGTTGATGTTAGAAACCCTCAGGGCCACGAGCCAGACGTCCTCTCCTTACAAGCACTTCCTTCTCGGCGGCAAACAAAGCACGCTGGACAAGCTCTCCCAAAACTTCGCCGAGCAATTTCCAGGAGTCACCCTTGTCGGCATGCATTCGCCACCCTTCGGCGAGTGGCCGGAAGACGAATTCGACACCATCGTTGCGAAAATCAAGGACTCGGGAGCCAATCTCATCTGGGTCGGCCTCGGCTGCCCCAAACAGGAGCATTGGATCGCCGCCCATAAACACCGTCTGCCTCCGGGTGTCTATTTTGGCATCGGCGCGGCCTTCGCCTTCCACGCGGGCGAGGTGAAACAATCCCCGCCAATCTTCCAACGTTGCGGCCTGGAGTGGGCCTACCGCCTCGCCATGGAACCACGGCGGCTCTTCAAACGCTACTTCACCTACAACTCACTCTTCGTCTTCCACCTCATCCGCGACCATATTCGCAGTTGAGTACTTGAACGACTCCTGCTAACAAAGCTGCCCGTAACTATTGGCGGCTAGAATAAAGTGCCGCTCTACCAACTTCTAAAAATACACACCATGACCATCAAATCCATCTGCTGCCTCGGCGCGGGTTACGTCGGCGGCCCTACCATGGCCATGATCGCTGCCAAGTGCCCTGACATCCAAGTCACGGTCGCGGACATGAACGAAAAGCGCATCGCCGCATGGAACTCAGACACGCTCCCTGTCTATGAACCCGGTCTTGATGGCGTCGTTGCTTCGGCTCTCGGCAGAAACCTACACTTCACCACCGACATCCGCAGTGCCATCGCGGCAGCAGATTTGATCTTCGTCTCGGTCGGCACCCCGACCAAGTCATACGGCATCGGCGCAGGTCGTGCGGCGGATCTTCGCTACATCGAGTCTGCCGCCCGCCTGATCGCGGAAGTCTCCGAAGGCCACAAGATCATCGTCGAAAAGAGCACGATCCCCGTGAAAACAGCGACGGCGATCAAGGCGATCCTCGCGGCCAACTCCCCGAACGGCGCCACTTTCCAAGTCCTGTCCAACCCCGAATTCCTCGCCGAAGGCACCGCTGTCGAAGACCTCGAATCCCCCGACCGCATCCTAATCGGCGGCGAGGTCACTTCTGAAGGCAATGCCGCCGTCGAAGCGCTTGCCTCGGTTTACGCCCGTTGGATTCCCCGCGAGCGCATCCTCACCACCAATCTCTGGTCGTCCGAGCTGTCCAAACTCGTCGCCAACGCCTTCCTCGCCCAGCGGATCTCATCGATCAACTCCATCTCCGCCCTTTGCGAAGCGACGGGTGCCGACGTCGACGAAGTCTCCCGCGCCATCGGCATGGACTCGCGGATCGGCCCGAAATTCCTCAAAGCCTCCGTCGGCTTCGGCGGCTCCTGTTTCCAAAAGGACATCCTCAACCTCGTTTACCTCTGCGATTCCTTCAACCTCCCCAAAGTCGCTGAGTACTGGGCCCAAGTCGTGCAGCTTAACGATTGGCAGAAGTCCCGCTTCGTCGAAAAAATCGTCCGCACCCTTTATAACACCGTCAACGGCAAGCGCATCGGCATCCTCGGTTTCGCCTTCAAAAAGGACACCAATGACACGCGCGAATCCCCGGCCATTAACGTCTGCCGCGATCTCCTCCACGAGCGCGCCCACCTCGCCATCTACGATCCACGGGTCAGCAAGGAAACCATCCACGAGGAACTGATCTACGCCGGCGTTTCCCCTGAGCTCATTGCCTCAAACGTCGAAATTTGCGCTGATCCTTACGCCGCAGCCAATGGCGCCCACGCGCTCGCCACCCTCACCGAGTGGGACGAATTCCGCACCCTCGACCTGCCGCGCCTCTACGACCTCATGTTCAAGCCCGCCTTCATCTTCGATGGTCGCGCCGTTCTGCCGTCGGCCGCCCTCAAGGCCCACGGCTTCGACGCGTTTGTCATTGGAAAAGGAGCTTAGGCGGCTCTTCTCCTTTACAAACCAGTCATTCCAGACTAGACAGTTGGCATGAAGGCTTCCGTCATGGATCTGCGTTACCGGACCAAGGACGTTCTGCGCGCTCTGGAGGCGAACGAGGAAATCATCCTCACCCACCGCGGTGCCGAGAAAGGAAAAATCGTCGCCCTCGCAGCCCCTGGCTCATCCCTCATGTCCATTTCAGAACACCCTGCAGTCGGCATGTGGTCTGACAATACCGAGCCCGTGCCCGACATGATCGCCAGACTGAGAAGCCCTCGGTCATGGTGATTGATACCGATGTTTTGGTCTGGTGCCTGCGCGGGAATGCCAAAGCGATCTCCGCGATTGAGGGCCTTGAAACTCGTCTCATCTCGCAAATCACCCGGATGGTGCTCATTCTCGGCTGCCGCGACAAAAACGAAATTACCCTGCTCAAACGATTTTTCGCAGATGGCGGCTTTCGCATCATCCCCCTCAGCCAAGAAATCGGCAATCGGGCCGACCTCTATCTCGAAGAAAAACACCTCCCTCACGGCATCGGCCTGCCCAACGCGCTCATCGCCGCCTCAGCGTCCCTCCTCGGACAAACCCTTTTCACCGCAAATGCTAAACACTTTCGTTGCATCTCGGAACTTCAACTGAAACGCTTCATCCTATGAACATCCATACCGAGTTCCACCGCTTCCTTCAGCGCCAGGACAAAGAAAACCTTCTCGGTCAGCGGGGCATCGTCATTTGGATGTGCGGGCTTTCCGGCTCGGGTAAATCCACCATCGCCAATGCCGCAGAGCGTATCCTGCACCAGCACGGCCGCTTCACCACCATTCTCGATGGCGACAACCTGCGCTCGGGGCTCAACGCCAACCTTGAATTCAGCGACGAAGACCGCCTCGAAAACATCCGCCGCATCTCGGAAATCGCCAAAATCTTCGCGTCCCAAGGAATCATCACCTTCGTCTCCGCCATTACCCCCAAAGGCGAGCTGCGGGATCTCGCCCGCGGCCTGCTCGGCGACGACCTCTTCGAAGTTTACGTCAAGGCCAGCTACGAAGCCTGTGAAGCGCGCGATGTCAAAGGCCTCTACGCAAAAGCCGCCCGTGGCGAAATCGCCAACTTCACCGGCAAAAGCAGCGCCTTCGAGCCACCCAGCGACCCCGACCTCACACTCGACACCGAGGCGATTTCCATCGAAGACGCAGCGTCCGAGCTTCTCGACGCCATACGCACAAAAATCGCAGCGAGCAGCCCGCAGGGTTCGTAAGAGCTTTCAAATTCGACAACGAGGCTTCTGGTTCAGAAGCGGACGGATCATCGCAATGCGCAGCGCGCCCTCAAATCTCGCTTGTGATTCCGAGGATCTGGCAGAGTATAGAGAATGAGGTTTTGGTTCTTATCGGTACTTTGTGTGGTTGTTTCAATCTTTCCCGCCATGGCGCAATCGACTTCCAATTCCGGTGGCTTTTTTTCATTCTTTTCAAAGAAACCGCCCGCTTATGTCAGCGAGTCAGCCCTGCCCGAAGGCTGGCCGCAGCCTGGACCGTTTGACCAAGTGGTGAAGAAAAGTTATCCTGCCTATCGGGCCGCATTCACGCCAAGTCAGCGCCCGAACAGTGGATTTTGGACGCTTTTCAAGCACATCAAGAGTCAGGCGATCCCGATGTCAGCGCCGGTAGAAATGACAATGGCCACCGCAGATCGCGGATCGATGGAAATGGCCGAGATGGGGTTCATCTATCCCTCACGCATGGTGGGTCACTCTGGCGTGGGCGGGAAAGATGTGGTGGTCCGGGATGTGCCGGCCTGCGTGGCATACAGTTACACGTGGCAAGGGACGCGCAACGATGCGGCGATCGCCAAGGCACTGGCGGCCTTGGACAAGGCACTAGTTGCTGACCATGTCACCGCGAAGCGCTACCGGATCCTGAGCTACAATAGCCCTTTTATTTCCCGCTCGAAGCAGACGCATGAGCTTCAGGCGATTTTGAAGTAAGGGATGAGCTTATAGGACTTATAGGACCTATTTTCCCCACGTGCTCGCCCTACGCCTTGGTCTGGCCGTTTCCGCGCACGCGGTATTGGTAGCTTGTCAGCTCGCGCAGGCCCATCGGCCCACGGGCATGGAGCTTGTCGGTTGAAATGCCGATTTCTGCCCCGAAGCCGAATTCCCCGCCATCGGCAAAGCGGGTAGAGACGTTGTGAAACACGCAGGCGGAATCGACTTGGCGCAGGAATAACTCGGCAGTGGCCTCGTCGCGACTGACGATGACATCGGTGTGGTGCGAGCCGTATTCGTTAATGTGGGCGACCGCTTCTTCGAGCGTGTCGATGATTTTGATCGAGAGGATGAGATCGAGGTATTCGGTGGTCCAGTCTTCCTCAGTGGCCGGAGCAATGTCGGTGAGGATCTCGCGTGTTCTCTCGCAGCCGCGCAGTTCAACCTGCTTCGCGAGCAGCGCGGTGGCGACTTTGGGAAGGAAATCAGGGGCTATGTCGCGATGCACGAGCAGGGTTTCCAGCGCATTGCAGACGCCACATTTCTGGGTCTTCGAATCGACCGTTAGAGTTACTGCCATTTCAGGATCGGCCGCAGCATCGACGAAAAGATGGCAGATGCCGTCGTAGTGCTTAATGACGGGCATGCGGGCCAGCGAGACCACTGTCTCAATCAATCCTTTGCCGCCGCGAGGGATGATCAAGTCGAGCCACTGATCCATAACAGCCAGCACGGAGACGCTTTCTCGATCGGTGAATGGGATGAGTTGGATCGCGTGGTCTGGCGCGCCGGCCGTCGCAAGGGCTTCGGCAATCGCGCGGTTCGAGTAAATGGCCTCGCTGCCGCCACGGAGAATGGTGGCGTTCCCAGTTTTGAAACAGAGAACGGCAGCATCGGCGGTCACATTTGGGCGGCTTTCGTAAATGATGCCGATGGTGCCGATGGGCACACGGACCTGCTCGATACGGATGCCATTTGGACGCTGCCATGAGTCGAGAACCTGTCCGACAGGATCCGCCAGCGTGGCGACCTGA
>Ga0194063_10001466_pt1 | contig 15310 bp, 12 predicted proteins | sample SepL3720m_MetaG_FD_155459 | JGI IMG/M metagenome (GOLD analysis project Ga0194063, IMG submission 155459) | Anoxic zone freshwater microbial communities from boreal shield lake in IISD Experimental Lakes Area, Ontario, Canada - Sep2016-L373-20m | ecosystem: Environmental > Aquatic > Freshwater... | reverse complement strand
CACAGGGGTGCGGCTGAGGGTGAGCAGTTTGAGACAGGCGGAGCTGGCCGGGGAAATCCTTCGCGCGATGGGGGTGGCGGGGCCATGCTGAGTTTTCCGGGGAGCTTGAGGGTGTTCGTGGCGGTGGAGCCCTGCGACATGAGAAAAGGCTACGAGGGGCTGTCGGCGCAGGCGGCGGAGGTCATGCGGGAGGACGTGCGCAGCGGGGCGCTCTTCGTGTTTGGGAACCGGAGGCGCACGCGGCTGAAGATCCTGTATTTTGACGGCACGGGGATGTGGGTGCTGAGCAAGCGGCTTGAGAGAGGAACGTTTTCGTGGCCGCAGGCGGTGGAGCCTGGCGTCGGGAAGGTGAGATTGAGGGCGGAGGCGCTGGCGATGTTGACCGACGGGATCGACCTTCGCGGGGCGAAAATGCGGCCGTGGTATGAGCGGCAATAAATCCTTGGAAAAAGATCGGGGTTGCTAATGTTTAGGCATGGTTCCTGCTATGCTAATAACCGATGGCAGAACCCACCATAAAAGAGCTTCTCGCGAAGCTCGCCGAGCGCGATGCGAGGATCGCCGTGCTGGAAAAGGAAAACCTTTTGTTGCAGCAGAAGGTCGATGCGCTGGTGAGGAGGATCTTCGGGAGCAGCAGCGAGCCATTCAACCCGAACCAGCCCGATCTCTTCGGGTTCACGCCGGCGGCCGAGGCGCAGGAAGCGGAAAAAGGCTGCGCCTCCTTTTCGGCGGAGGCCTCCCGGGAAAAGAGTGATCGGCGAGAGCGCGCGGCCCGCATCCCGGAAAATCTCCCCGTCGAGGAAATCGTCATCGACCCCCTGGAGGTGCAGGCCGAGCCGGAAGCCTACAAATACATCGGGGCGGAGGTGAGCGAACAACTCGACTACACGCCCGGAGCTTTCCGCAAAGTGCGCACGGTGCGGCGCAAATACGTGGCCAAGGATGTGGAGGATGCGAAGCCCGTGATCGCTCCGCTGCCGCCCAAGCTCCAGGACGGCTGCCTGGCCGCGCCGGGGCTGCTGGCCAACATCGCGGTGAGCCGATTCGTGGACCACCTGCCATTTTACCGCCAGGAACAGATCTTCAAGACCCGCCACGGGGTCCACATCCCGCGCCAGAACATGGTTCGTTGGATGGAGATGATCGCCGACCGGCTGGAGCCCGTTTACAACAAGATCTGCGATGCGGTGCTCGGAGGCGATTACATCCAGATGGACGAAACCCCGATCCGCTATCTGGATCCCGGAAACGGAAAAACCCAGACCGGCTACTTGTGGGTCGCCGGAAAACCCGGAGGCGACGCCGTCTTCCGATGGAAAACCAGCCGTGCCGCCCAGTGCGTGAAGGAGATCCTGCCGCCGGAGTTCAAGGGGATACTACAAACCGATGCCTATTCGGCTTACGGCAGCTTCGCCAAGGGTCGGCCAGAGGTCACCATGGCCGGATGCATGGCCCATGCCCGCCGCAAGTTTTACCAGGCCCGCGAGCAGAAGCCGGGAACCGCCAACTTCATCCTCTGCCACATAACGGCCCTCTACCGCATCGAAGCCGCACTGCGAAAACAGAAAGCCAGTCCCGTGTTGCGGGAAGCAGCCCGCGCCGCAGCCTCCCGAGCGATCTTGGAGCGTCTGGGCCGCGCCCTTGAAATCCTCAAACCCCGCTTCCTGCCCCAGAGCAACATGGGCAAGGCCATTGCTTACAGCCTTTCCATCTGGCCCTCGCTTCAGGTTTACCTCACCGCAGGGAAAGTGGAGATCGACAACAATCTGGTCGAGAATGCCATCCGGCCCACCGCCATCGGAAAAAAGAACTTCCTCTTCATCGGAGCTGCGGAAGCCGGGAAAAAGACCGCCATCCTCTACACCATCGTGGAATCCTGCCGCCGCAGGGGCATCGACCCCCTGGCTTACCTTCACGACGCGCTCACCCGCCTACCGCGATATACCAATCACACCGTCCACGAACTCACCCCCGAGAACTGGGCCAAGACTCGCGCCGCTTCCAAGAAACAATACGCTGCTGCTGCGTAAACATTGGAAGCGTCAGAACTCCGCGTTCTGACGGTTATGCAAAAATCCCGCCGGTCTATCGACCTGTGCTATAGAGCCCGCTTACATTCAAATGCCCATTCTGGGGTGGACATGCTCGCCGGCATTGGGAATCCGGCCCGCTTCATCATGCGGATGAACCATACGCTTGCCCCGATTGCCTCTGCAAGCTCGCCCATTGTGTGGAGTTTCATACGGGAGTTGGGGCATTCCCCATCAATTCTGATTTTTTCATAGCCTCCGATATTGGCGGGAATTTCTCCATTTTCATGGGAAATGTTCTGTAACATTATGTTGTTAAGATAGTTGCCTACTCTCTTCTCAATGATACTGCCAACCTTTTTGGCAATTATAGTGTCATCCTTCCGCCTCTCTGACATCTACCTTTACGTACACTATCAACGACTTAGCTTGCGGATTGTGTATTTCTATTTTTGAGCCTGCACCTCCATCGGCATCAGGAACGGCTTTTCAAAGCGATTGTGATGCGGTCGGAAAGAGTAGATCGGGGGCGCATTTTGACGGAAAATCGAATCGTCAATCCCCTCCCCCGCTATGCCGTGCGAGAATTTGTGCGAGAGTTGTGCGAGAGCGGGAGGAAATTTCTGCTTTTTCAACCAGCGCCAAAAACCCTCAAAAACCCTGATTTTACAATAGACGGGGCCAGTTTTTCGGGAATTGAAAATTACCGGAAAAGACAATCCTAAGTCTGGCGCGTCTGCCAATTTCGCCACCCGAGCGTTGGTGTATTCCGAAAGCGTTCACGAGAAATCCGTAGCAGTCTATCGCTGCCCGCGATAAGAACAAACGCAAAATCGCCGCTATCGCGGCAACGGCGGCAACGGGCAACCCTCCCGGTTGGATACACGCCAGCCCCGAATGGCAACGAAATCAATTCGTTGCTTTTCGGTTATCGCTTTTCGGTTTGTGAAATGGACCCAGGTGGGGCAGATTGGTCGTTGCTATGAAATCTATCCTGTTGGTTTGCACGCTGACCGCAATTTTTGCGGGTTCCCTCCATGCCCAGAATTCTGCGCTCGCCCCGCTTCCGCCGGACGGATTTGTGACGTTGCAGCAGCTCGTGAATGATTTTGCCACGGCGGAGGATGCGGCTCTCCAGAAATATCAAGGACTGAGAATTCTGGTTTACGGCCGGGTCGGGCAGGTGACGCAGTCGGATGATGCGGCCGGCGACCCCCTCGCGGTTTTCATGCAGCTTCCGAACAAAACGACCCCCGACGTGAAAGCGATCTTCGGGGCGGACGAGATGCCCAAGAACAATGCCGTGGAACCGAACCATTCGAAGGTCGATGTCTACCACCGCAACTGGGAGGGCAACCTGACGAAAGAGCACGCGTTTATCGTCGTGGGCGAAAACACGGGCATCCGCGGGACGTTCGACAACTTTTTTCTCGGCGATGTCGTGTTGAAGAACTGCAACAAGCTGCAGCCCGACGTGCTCATGAAGAAGCTCGCCGAGCACGGCATCCCCACCGAATAGCTTGAGCGATTTCGAGTATCCCAAACCCTACGACGTCGCCGTCATCGGTGCCGGACATGCGGGGATCGAGGCGGCGATGGCGTCCGCCCGGCTGGGCTGCGAGACGCTGCTGCTCACGCAGAATGCCGACACCGTCGGCCAGATGTCGTGCAATCCGGCGATCGGCGGGCTCGCTAAGGGGCATATCGTCCGCGAGATTGACGCGCTGGGCGGCGCGATGGGCCTGAACACCGACGCCACCGGAATCCAGTTCCGGATGCTCAACGCCACGAAGGGGCCGAGCGTCCGGGCCCCGCGGGCCCAGTGCGACAAGAAGGCCTACCAGCTCCGCATGAAGGCACTTCTCGAACGCGAGCCCCGCCTTGATCTCAAGCAGGGGAATGTCACGCGGCTGATCGTCGGGGACGACGGGGTCGCCGCCGTCGAAACAAACCTCGGGGTCCGGTTCCGAGCGAAGTCGGTCATCGTGACCACGGGGACATTCCTGCGCGGGCTCCTGCACGTCGGGCTCAGGAACGAGACGGGCGGACGGCTCGGAGACATGGCCTCGACATTCAGCGACTGCCTCAGGGGGCTGGGATTCGAGGTCGGCCGCTTCAAGACCGGGACGCCGTGCAGGCTGCTCGCGAAGAGCATCGATTTCTCGAAGTGCGAACTGCAGCCGGGCGATGAGCCGCCGCCGGTTTTCAGCTTCATGGCCGACACGCTCCGGCGCGGGGAGGATGAGATTTTCACGCTAAACGCATGGCGGGACGGCGGGATCCGCGCGCGCCAGATCCCCTGCCACATCACCCATACGAACGAGCGCACACACGAAATCATCCGCGCGAACCTCGATAAATCGCCGCTTTACGCGGGGATCATCGAGGGCGTCGGCCCGCGGTATTGCCCGAGCATCGAGGACAAGGTCGTGAAATTTTCCGACAAGCCGAAGCACCAGATTTTTCTGGAGCCCGAGGGACGGCACACCGGAGAAGTTTACGTCAACGGCGTCTCCACCAGCCTGCCGTTCGATGTCCAATACGCGTTCATCCGGAGCATCGACGGGCTCGAAAACGCCGAGATCCTGCGTCCGGGATACGCGGTCGAATACGACTACTGCCCGCCGACCCAGCTCCACGCGACGCTCGAGACCAAGCGGGTCCCGGGGCTCTATTTCGCGGGCCAGATCAACGGGACGTCCGGATACGAGGAGGCCGCCGCGCAGGGGCTTGTGGCGGGCGCGAACGCCGCTTTGAAAGTGCTGTCCCGCCCGGCGTTCACGCTCGCCCGCCACGACGCCTACATCGGGGTCCTGCTCGACGACCTCGTCACCCGCGGCACCCCGGAACCCTACCGGATGTTCACGAGCCGTGCGGAATACCGCCTGCTCCTCCGGCAGGACAACGCCGATCTCCGGCTCACGGAAAAAGGAATCGCGGCGGGGCTCGTCTCGGGGGAGCGAAAAGTCCGCTTCGTGCAGAAGTTCGCTCAAATCACCGAACTCCGCTCACGGTTCCGCGAGATCAAGGTTGATTCCCTCCCCATCGATCGCTGGCTCAAGCGCTCGGAGAATTCCTGGGGCGACCTCCCGCAGGACATCCGCTCCGCCTATCCGCAGGAAATCTGGGAGCAGGCCGAAACGGATCTGAAATATGCGGGCTACATCCAGCGCCAGGAAGAGCAGATCGCCCGCTCGGAGCGCCACGAAACCAAGCCGATCCCCGGCTGGGTCATTTACGAAAGCATCAACGGCCTGCGCACCGAAGCGGTTCAGAAGCTCGCAAAAATCCGCCCCGACACCCTCGGTCAGGCGGCGCGCATCAGCGGGGTCACTCCCGCCGACATCGCCCTCCTCGGCATCTGGCTCGCCCGCGGATCGGGCGCGCCGCCTGCGAACTGAATCTCATTCCCGCAGCCGGTCGCAACAGGCGGGATCCGCCAGGATCGAGTGGTTGAACCCCCAGTTCATGCGCGGGTTTTGAATAGTGTCGCGGTAGTAGGCCATTACCCCGCAGTGGGTGCGGGCGACCCTGTGGCCGCCGCCGAAACGGCCGGGACCCGCGCCTCGAATCCCGGTGCCCAAAGCGTAAAACGGCGGGCCGAAATAATTGTCCAGACGGGACACCCTGAGTCCCCTCCCCTCGCCCGCCAGCAGGCGGCGCAGTTCGCGCTCCTTGCCGATGCTGAGATGGAGGGCGACATCCAGAGCCGTAAACTGCGCCTCCCGCCCCCAGTCCTGGAGCGAGAGAGCATGCACCGCGTGGGCGTTGACCAGTGCCCCGTAGCTGTGGCCGACAAAATGAACCGGCTGGCGGTAGTTTCCTCCCAGCGTTTCGCGCAATACCATTGCCAGCATTTGCCCTTCGGCGTCGGTCTCGCGGAACGCATGGATGCAAAAACGGACGAGCGACGGGATGTTCCGCACTCCCTCCTCAAGATGGTGGGCGGCCTTTGGCCAAACGAAATGCAGGATGTTGATCGGATGGGAGTCGCGCATCCGCTCGTGCGCGGCCTCGCTGATTTCCAGCATTTCCGGGAGGGGATCCATGGTGGCCGGATGGCGGGTTCGGTAGCGCATCCCATGTGTCAGGACAAGGGTGGGACGGGCTGGGTCAACCGGCCGGACCGGCAAGCAGGCTCCGATCGGGGATTTATCCTGCGGGCCCGCCGCATGATGGAGCCCCTCGGGAACAGGGGTTCCGCCGCACTGCGGAGGTGCTACGGTTTTCAACAGCCCGCTGGCATGAAACTGATCCGGTTCCATTTGATCCGGTATCATGATACGTTTTCTCTTGCGAAAGATCACCCTAAAACGGAAACAACCGCCCGATGACCATCTCCTTTCCCTACCGTCGCGACCGGCGATACCTGACCGGAGTGGACTGGATCATCGGCGTGCTCGACCGCATGACGAAGCGGGCAACCGGCGCGGGCAACTCCTCGCAGATCATCCTCGAACTCGAAGGGATCGTGGATGCGTCGCGCCTGCGTGAAACCGTTCAGGCCTTTGCCTCACGCTTCCCCGTTCTCGCAGGCCGTCCGGCACGCGACATGCTGAACCTCGCGCCTTTCTGGCGGATCGACCGCCGTGCGGGCCGCTGCGCCGTGGAGATTCTTCCAACGCAATCGGACGCCGGGTCTGCCATCGCAGCGCTCTCGCTCGCCTCGAACACCCCGTTTCCCACAGAACGAGACCATCTGGTTTTTCGCCTCGTCCATGTTGGCCAAGATCGATCTTTTCTCGGCATGGTATTTGACCACCGGGTATTCGACGCGCGGGGCGCGGAACTTTTTCTCGACCGGCTGGCCGGCTTTGCCGCCGGGGATACTTCTGCAGCGCCACCGGAACTCGCCCGGCCTGTCCGGGAACCACATCTTTCGAACTGGGCCGAAAAATTTGCCTCCGGGCGCAACGTGAACCGCGCGATCCGCGCCTGCGCGTCCGCACGGCCTGCCCGGCTGCCGCTTCCTGCAGGCCGCCGCAGCCTACAGGCCCGGTTCCAGATGCTCGACAGCAATGAGAGCCGCCGCCTCACCGAAACCGCTTACGCCCTCGGCGGCTACCTCGTGAAAATGCCCGGCCTGCTTGCACTGGCCGTTCAGGCGGTGGATAGGATCTTTGCCGCGCGCGGGCAAGTTCCCGCGCACTACCTCATCCCCGTTTCCATCGACCGACGCGCGGCGGGCGCCGATTCCCAGCACCTCTTTTTCAACCATATCTCGTTCCTGTATTTTCTCATCCCTCACCGCGACATCAGGTCTATGGAAACTCTCGTGCAATCGATCTCTCGCCAGATGTATGAGCAGACAAAAGCCGGCCTTCCCGCAGATTTCGAACAGACGATGCTCCTCACGCGAATCCTGCCGGTCGGCCTGCTCACCTCGTTTTCGCATCGCCTTTTTGCGGGAAATTTCGGTACCTTCGCGTTTTCCTTTTTGGGGGAGTCCGCATTCCGCAGCCGCGAATTCCTCGGTCACCGCATCGCGAACCTTCTTCACACGCCCCGCGTCTCCACGCCTCCCGGCCTCGGTATCTTTCTGAACGAATACGCCGGGCGCATCAATGTCGCTGTCGCAAGCGTCGAGGGGCTTCTCACCGAAGCGGAAGCCGATGGGCTCGCGGAGTGTTTCCTGCCGGCCTGTCCGTGAACTTGGAGATCGTAGCAATCATGGGAACTTGCATGGCGTTGGGAGAAATCGCAGGATCCCAAGCCACACTGTTTGTCAACCCTCAGCAGCCATGAACATCCTCCTCGTCAAACCCCATCCCGAGCTCCTCATCGCGCAGCGGCTGCAGCAGGGGTTTCTGCACCTGGAGCCGCTGGAGCTTGAAACCGTCGCCGGCGGCGCCTCGCCGGATGACGTGATTTCCATCCTCGACCTCGGCCTGGAAAAAGATCCGCTCGCCGCCTACCTCGCCCGGCTCCAATCGAAACGCCACGATATTGTCGGATTCACCGGCTACAGCTCGAACGCCAGGCTCGTCCGCGAATACCTGAAGCTCGCGAAGGATCACGATCCCTCGGTTCTCACCATCGTCGGCGGCATCCACGCGACCATGGCTCCGCACGATTACGCGTGCGAACAGATCGATCTCGTCGTCCGTGGAGAAGGGGCCACCGCCCTGCGCGAAATCCTCGCCCGCCTCCGCAACGGCGAGCCCCCGGCATTTGGCAACATCGCCCTCTCGCCAGCCGCGCCGGATTTCCTCGAAAAAGCCGCGCTCCCGCCGCCGGAATATCCCGCGTGGGAGGAGCTGCCCAAACCGCGCCGCGATCTCGTCCAGCGCGATAAATATTTCTGCGTCTGGACGGGCGCCGGCGAAAAGCGGATCCCCACAATGTTCCCGAGAGTCGCCTCGATGCGCACCTCGGTCGGCTGCGCGTTCAACTGCTCGTTCTGCGTCGTCCCGCACCTGATCAGCCGGAAATATCTCGAGCGCACGCCAGAGGATGTCGTCGAGGAGATCGCGTCGCTGGAGGAAAATCACATCTACTTTGTGGACGACGAGATGTTCCTCAACCCGAAGCGCGTCGAGCAGATCGCGCGGCTCCTCATCGCGCGCGGCATCCGCAAGCACTACACGAGCTGGGCGCGGGCGGACACGATCGTGCGCCACCCGGAGCTCTTCAAGCTCTGGCGGGAGGCCGGGCTCGACACCGTCTATGTCGGCATCGAATCCATGACCGATGCCGGCCTTGCCGGCTTCAACAAAAAGACGAGCGTCAAAACCAACCGGGACGCCATCGCAGTTCTCAAGGACGCCGGCATCATGCTTCACGCCAGCATGATCGTGAACCCGGATTTCACCGACGCCGATTTCGATGCCTTGGAGAAGGAAGTCCGCGCCCTCTGCCCGGCGGAGATCACATTCACCGTCCTCTCCCCCTCCCCCGGCACCGCGTTCTGGCACGAAAAGAAGAACGATTTTATCTGCGACTCCTACCGCTTCTACGACTGCATGCACACGATTCTTCCGACCGCGCTGCCGCTGAAGCGGTTCTATTCCCGCTTCGCCAAGCTCACCGAAATCGCCCTCCGCAACAACCCGCTCCGCAGGAACCGCATCCGGACGCCCTGGCACGAAATCGCCCGCGCCATCTACCGCGGCACGCTTTACATCTTCGCCCTCCACACGATCTTCCGCGACTACCCGCAAACGCTCCCGGCAAGCCGGAAGAACGAAAAATGAACTGGCTGGAAAACTACCTCCACAGCATCGGGAATATGGGCCCGCTCGCGGCTCTCGTGTTCGTGCTTTCGTTTGCCGGGCTGAGCATGCTGGGCCTGCCGCTCATTCCGTTCGCAGTCATGGGCGGCATTCTTTTCGGCGTCGTCGGCGGGATGGTCTGGGTCATCGCCGGGTCAACTCTGGGAGCGGCCGCGGGATTCCTCGTCGGCCGCTATGTGGCTCGCGAACGGGTGGCTGGGCTGGTGGGCAAAAATCCGAAATTGGCCGGAATCGATCTGGCGATCCGGCGGGAGGGATGGAAAATCATCGCGCTCCTGCGCATGTGCCCGCTGCCGTTCGGGTTCTCCAACTACGCCTACGGGCTCACGAATGTTTCGTTCTGGCATTACCTCGGGGCGACGGCGATCGGAATCCTCCCCGCGGAAGTCGTGTCGGTTTGCCTGGGCGCGGCGGGCAGGGAGATCGCCGATGTCAAGGGCTCCCCGGAGCTCCGGGTCCTCGCGTGGGTCGGAGCCGCCGCGCTCCTGGCAGCGATCTATACCCTGCACAGGATCGTCCGGAAACATTGGACAGGAACCCGGCTTCAGTGAAGCCCTACGAGATTTCCACCGGCTTGCCGGTGGCCGAGGATTTGTAGGCGGCGTCGATGATCTTCATGAGCGAGAGGGCCTGGTCCGGAGAGTTGAAGGGCGCTTCCTTGCCCTCGATCGCGCGGATGAAGTTGGCGGCCGAACGCTCGCGCCCCATCGCGGGGTCCGGCTCGACGATGAGCTGGCGGTTCACGGAGCGTCCGTGTTCCTGCGCGTAGATCTCGGCGGTATCGATCGCGGTGTCATCCATTCCATCGCGCCCGAACAGGCGCCGCACGGAACCCCCAGCCTTTTTCCCTTGGAACACGACGGAGACCTCCTCGCGCCCTACCATCTCGGCCCAGGAGGCCTGAAAGGATAGCACCTGACCGGTCTTGAATTTCACAAACCCGTGCGCCGCGCTCTCGACATCGGTGACCCCGCCCGCCACGTCGGGAATCCCCCACGGGCCTTTGAATGCCTTGTCCGTGATGAAATCGTTGAATGCCTTGGCGAGAACGTATTCCGGCTCTGGGCAGCCCATGAAATAGAACGCCAGATCCACCATGTGCAGCAGGTCGATCAGCGGCCCGCCTCCGGACAGCGCCTTGGTAGTGAACCATCCGCCGAAACCTGGGATGCCGGTCCTGCGGATCCATTTGGCCTGCGCCGAGTTGATCTGTCCGACCGAGCCGTCGCGGACGTAATCCATGACCGCCTGGCAGTCCGGCCTGGCACGGTTGTTGAAATTGAACATGAGCGACTTCCCGGCCTTTTCCGCGGCAGCCATCATCTCGACGACCTCCGCCGCATTCAGCGCCGGCGGCTTTTCGCAGAAGACATACTTCCCGGCCTGCAGGGCCTGGATCGCCACCGGTTTGTGAAATTTGTTCGGGAGAATCACGCTCACGGCGTCGATCTCCGGATGCTTGGAAAGCATGTCGGCGGCATCCTTGTAGTGCCGCTTGATGCCGTAGCGCGCGGCGGCTTTTTCCGCCGCAGCCGGATTCATGTCCGCGATCGCGATCACCTCAGCTCCCGCCGCCAAAAACCCGGGGATATGAAACTGCGCCATCCCCCCCGCTCCGATAATTCCGACCTTTGTGCTCATGCCTGATTTGTTGCAGATCGCCACGGGCCCGCAAGAAAATGTTTTGCACTCGGGTTTTCCGTTTTCAGTATTCAGTGTTCAGAACAGAAAGCCCTCCGCAATTCAGACATTCTGACCTGCAAGGAAACCGGGCGAGCCTGCGCAAGCCAAGGGAGCATGGTCGTCTCGACCGTGTGGGCACTAAGTGACGTCTAGAATAGGGTCATCATCCATTTACCTCGCCGCCTCTTTTCCTGCGGGCAAAGTTAGGATGTCTGCAATTACTTACCTGAACACTGAATCACTGAAAACTGAACACCCCACCGCAGGGGACTATTTCCCGTAACGCCTGCGGATGCGTTCCAGGTAGAACAGGCCGCCCGGGATTCCCCAGACCATGTAAACGAACATCCCGGTGATAGAGATGAGGATCCCGGTTCCTTGCGGGATGCCACACAACTCGGACAGCAACTGCTCGAACAGCGCCTCGCGGACCCCGATGCCGTTGAGGCTGATCGGCAGCGACGAAATCGCGGTCACCAGCGGCATGATCGACGTCATGTCCAGAAAGGTCACCTTCGCCGTGAAGGCGAGCGCGACAAAATAGAACGCCGCGAAATAGGCCAGCAGCATCGGCACGGTATACAACGCTCCGAGCAGCGCCTCCGCGCGGTTCTCGATGCAAAGCTGCCAGAGCGTGGAAAGCTTCACGATCTGGTCGCGCAAGGGAAACCGTGCGGGCAGGCGGCCCACGAGATGCCGGCTCGTCAGAAAAAATGAAGCCACCAACCCGATGCCGATCACGAAAAGCACGATCGCAAAAACCTTCATCGCGTTCCCAACCGCAAAGCTGCTCGCAAACCATCCCCCGCGCGTCCACGCGAACGCGAGCCCCATGGCCACCAGGACCAGCAGCGCCAGCAGCCGGTCGATCGCGACGCTCAGAAAGCCCGCCGTCTTGTTCTCCGGATGGTCCCGCATCAGATAAATGACCCGGACCACGTCCCCGCCGGTCGTGCCCGGAAGGAACTGGTTGAAGAACGCCCCGATGAAAAACAGCCTGGCGACTTCCGCGAAACGCACGCGAAGGTGCAGCATCTTGAGAAACAGCTGCCAGCGCAGGATTCCCAAAAACTCGCAGGCTCCGGCGGCGGCGAAGGCCGCGATCAGCCATCTCCAGTCCGCGGTCTGGAGCGCGCTCCAGATCGTAAGGCGCCGGGCGGGATCGTGGAAAAGCCACCAGAGCAACCCCACCGTAACGAGAACCTGAAAAACCGTCAGCAGGTGATGACCGAGTTTCGGGACTTCCTGACGAGCGGCGGCTTCCTGAGAAAAATCGGACGGCTGGCTCATTTTGCTCCGGAACATAGCATCCCGCCGGAGTTTTCCAAGCCTCCGGAACGAAGCGGGCACAATCCGGAACAATCCGGCGCAAACCGTGGTGCAGAAAATCGTGGTGCAGAATCTCGTTGACACAGAAGTCGGATCAATCTACAGAGGGAACTCGGCAAACGCGGGTGTAACTCAGTTGGTAGAGTGCAACCTTGCCAAGGTTGATGTCGCGAGTTCGAGTCTCGTCACCCGCTCCAAACCCCTCATGCAGAGGGGTTTAAGCTTGAAAAATTGCCTCGTTTTTGAGGCGGTCCTAATAAATATCCCTAATAACGCCGAAGGGTTTTATTGCCGTAGACGGCAATTTTCAGGACGCGAAAAATCGAAGTTTCGGAACTTTTTATCGCCCGAAGTCGGTCTTCGGGATAAAAAAAACGCATGAGCACGCCCACCCCCAGCAGCGAGGAATGGATCCGCCTCCCGAGGCCGAAGGAGCGCTGTCCGGTGACGGGCCTGTCCCGGACATCGCTCGTGGAAATCCTCGACGAGAAGGATCCAGCGACCGGAGAACTCTGCGTCAAACAATACCGCAAAGAACGCCATGGAAAACAGCGCCGGATCCGCCTGATCCACCGCGAGTCGCTGCTGGCATTCCTCGACCGCCGGGCGCGCGCGCAAAACGCGCTGCGCTTCGCGGCGCACGTCAACAACCCCAACAACGAAACGGTCGAGACCGTCCTCAAGAATTTCGACCTGTTCGAACTGTTTTTGGGCGAGGACAATGGCGTCACGAACTTCGATTGGGAGGAGGGCCGTCTCTCGACCCGCGCGGCCCGGATCCAAGCGCTCCGAGACCTCGGGATCATCGAGGGTCCTGAGTAGCCCCTATTTTCACGCTCCGGCAATGTTTCCCCCAGTCAGGCAGCATTCCCCGGCAGCGCCCGCTTGATCTCGATCTTGCCGCCCTTCGCTTTGCCTGCCTGGTAGCTTTCAGAATACACCCGGCTGCTGCGGCTGCGGCGTTTGCGGAGCTGCCCGTATCGCTCGCCCATGTAGCGGTCAATCGCTGCGGCCGTGTCCACCAGGACGATCTGATACCGGCTGCGCTCCTCGGTCGAGGCGGCTGCTTCCGCCCGCTTCTTGCCTTCGAGGATGGCGCTCTTGAGCCCGTCGTGAAGCCCCCGGTAAAAGGACTTCCGGTCAGGGGTGCTGGCGGAAACCTTGAACTCGTTCCAGCACCGGGAAAACGTCTCGCGCAGAAAATGGAAGACGTGGATCGCGAACTGGACATCCTCCCATGTTCCGATGATGTCCACCGGGGTTGCGTGGGCGTTTTTGAACAGCACGATCCGCACGTTGAAGTGATTTTGCAAGAGCGAGAGGATCAGCATGTCGGCCGGATTGATCGTCTTCGGAAGATTGATGACTTCCTTCTGGACGGCGATTCCGGGGAGGTCTTCCGATCCGTGGGACATCCTCAACATGGCCGAATCGATCTTGTGGCGCGTCATCAGTTCCTCGGCCTTGGCCAGCGCGGACTCCGCCTCGTGCTCGGTGGCCCCGCGTGAAGTGTCCGCCAGCCGGAGGAGTTTCTGAACCAGGTCGAGGATGTTGGCGGGCGCACTCATTTTTGATTTTCAATCTGTTCGATTCTGGATGGCCCGCCTAGAATTTTCAGCGCATGAACAAGGACAACCACGACTGGGACCTGGACGAGGACGGCGGGGCTTTCGAGATGAAGTTCGAGGAATGAGAATAGCTGTTCTCGGGCGGTGGCGGATCGTCAGGGTGCACCTGGGAGACGAGTCCGAATTTGTTGCCCGCAAGGCCGCCGCAAGCGCATAAAAATGTCCGTGCGGGTCGCATTCCGGCGCAAGGATTACCAACTACCCCGTAAGAAAAGAATCATCCCCGGAGAAAGAATTCCTGTCTGATAAGCTGAAAGAAACAATTTGGAAGTTCCCCCCGAACGCCCCTGCGGCGAGCAGTGCGGGGGATTGGGGGCGCAAAGCCCCCATCAAACTGGTCAGGTCATTCTGCCAGAAGCTGACGTGAATGCGCCGGGGACGTTACTGCGTCAGAGATGTGGATCAACGGAGTCGCGTTCGTAAACCAGTCGATCAAGATCAAAGGCGACCTGATCCCGTAAGCCGCCGCCCAAGGAGATCATCGGTGATCTCCACAAGCCCTGTTCGCCCGTCACAACGCCGGGGCTGCGCTCAGCGCGAAGGCCGTTTTGAAGCCCACCAAAGAATTTCACACTGCCTGCCATCGGAACAATTTTGAATTGGGAATGCTGAATTTTGAATCCCTTCAGCTTTCAGCTTTCCTGTTTCAGCTTTTTCTTCCCGTGGTGCCGGTCGCGGCGAGCTTGAAGACGAAGCTCGGGAGGGACGGGGCGGGGGAGGAGTGATCGGCCTCTCCGCCTGCGGAAAATCAGGAGGAAAATTTATCCGTGTGAAAAACTCGAAGCGGTGGGTGCAGGGCAAAAGCAATCTGGCTGGCTGATTTGGTTCGGCAGGATGCCGAACCATGCACGCTGGAAGCGCGCGCTCCCGGTCGATAGGGAAATGCCCCGCCGGAACCCCAAGAGCCGACGGGGCGCTTGCGGAACCGGCGGCATGAAAACGACCGCCGGTTCCTACCCCCAAAAGAAAAGGATGAAGGATGAAGGATGAAGGATGAAGGGGGCTGCTTATCCGTGAAATCCGGTTCCAACTCTGTTTTTGAGGTTATCGCGGCGGCGGATGGCGATTGTTCCTCCGGTGAGGATGAGGGCAGCCATGGCGACCCAGGTTGCTGGCTCGGGGACCGGGCCCAGCTCGTTGAGGAAGCTTCCGGTCATGATCTGGTATCCGGTGCCGCGGAAGCTGGAGGCGTCGAGCCCGCTGTAGAAGCTGATGTGGTTGAGCTCCGAATCGCTCAGCCTGACGTCGGCGTAGATCTGATCGAGGTTGTTGCCGGTTCCTCCCTCCCAGAGCGTCGTGCCGGTCCAGTTGTAAATGGAGAGCGTGTGGTTGAGCAAGCCTTCGATGCTGGAGAAGCGGACTTGGACCCCCAGGGGATCCTCCCCGAGGTCGAAGATGGAATTTGCGT
>Ga0194063_10001465_pt1 | contig 15315 bp, 13 predicted proteins | sample SepL3720m_MetaG_FD_155459 | JGI IMG/M metagenome (GOLD analysis project Ga0194063, IMG submission 155459) | Anoxic zone freshwater microbial communities from boreal shield lake in IISD Experimental Lakes Area, Ontario, Canada - Sep2016-L373-20m | ecosystem: Environmental > Aquatic > Freshwater... | reverse complement strand
TGAATTTTAGGTATGAAATACTGAAGAACGACATCCTCTACTCTTCTGATTCCACAATCTAATGATTAACTTAATGACATTGGGGAATAAGTCAACGAGTTATCTCCTTTTTCTGTGAGAGGCGAAATATTCTAAAACTCATTCTTAAATAGAGGTTCTTCGCCCCGAAAATTGAATAATCGGTCCAATAAATGAAGATTTGTTTAAATTTTAAGGCAAATTTAACATTTTAAAGCCAAATTCTTGTGATTTCGAATAAAAATGTTCCGCTAGTTGTCATACTTGTTCGCTCAGAAAAAAAAGAGATAACTCGTTATCTCTTTTTTTTGTATGGGGCGAAATATTCTAAAATTAGTTGAGTTATTTGCTGCGTGCGTTGAGGGACTCGTTTTCGAGATTAATTGTTCGCGCAACAATATACAACGGCCGCGCCTTGACTTCGTCGAAAATACGCCCTATATACTCGCCGATGATCCCAAGCATAACTAAGACGACGCCGTTGAAAAACAGTGAAATGGCTAGGGTAGAGGCCCAACCAGTGACGGTCATCTGTAGGAAAGCCATGATGACGACAACGATGATGAAAATGAAGCTGACCAGGGACACAAATGAGCCAATATAAGTGGCTATCTTCAAAGGCTTATAAGAGAATGATGTGATGCCATCAAATGCAAATTTGATCATTTTTCTTAAAGGATATTTGGTCTCGCCTGCAAAGCGTTTCTCGCGATTGAATTCTACGGCCGTCTGTTTAAAACCAAGCCAAGAGATGATGCCGCGAATGTATCGATTTCTTTCATTCACGAGTTTCAAAGCTTCCTTGACTTTTACATCGATGAGTCGATAATCACCGACATCGGTTGGCAAATCAAAGTCAGTCATGAAGCGCATCAGTTTGTAAAACATTTTTGCTGAAAACTTTTTGAAAAAAGTTTCACCGTCTCGCTTTACTCGTTTTGCATAGACAACGTCAAACCCTTCATGCCATTTGAGCATCATTTGTGGAATTAATTCTGGTGGATCTTGCAAATCCGCGTCGATGACAACGATTGCGTCGCCAGACGAGTAGTCCATGCCAGCGGTAATTGCAATTTGATGCCCAAAGTTGCGCGAAAAATTCAGGAACTTCCACGCAGGTTCTTTGGCGCAGATATCCGCTGCAATTTCGGCAGTTTTGTCTTTGCTTCCGTCGTTGACGAGAATGACTTCGTACACAATTTCCATCGCGTCCAAAACAGTTTTCAAGCGCTTAAACGTTTCCGGTAGGACAACTTCTTCATTGTAAACAGGTACAACAACGGACAATAGTGGCTTAATTGGTTGACTCATTTCAATTCCTCCTTAGAAATCCCATTTCAAGAACTTGTTTGGTTGGGTATGGAACCAGTTCAAGAAATTTGTGATATAGTCTTGTGGTACAACCCAGCCCGATAAGATAGGGTAGAACATCGCGAACAGACCCGCGCAAATCAATAAGTATAGTGTCAAAATCACGTACTCCAGGTTGAAACTAATATTCGTGCCTTTGAAGCTGATCTTTTTATCTGTAAGACAACTGATGACGTATATAATGCAGAATATGACAAACGGCAAGGAAGAGAAGATATGATAGATAAATGTGATACGTGAGACAAAGACCCAAGGCAGTACCTGGAACAGAATTGCGATGAGTACGACCGCCATTCCACGACTGCGGCGTTTGATTGCAAAGTATGCGGCCAATGGGATCGCCAGAATGCCAAGCCAGAAAATAGCCGGATTTCCCATGATGAAGATTTTGGAAGCAAATTGCGGGCCTTCAGGCACGTCAACTCCGCCAAAAACATAGAGTGGTCGATAATCCGGTAACCATTGATACCAACTGGAAGAATAAGCGTGCTGCGCAGTGAGGCCGCTGTGGTAACTCAACATGCTTTGTTGATTCGTTATAACGTCTTGAAACGAGGACCCAGGCACGTTGAGGTAGGAAGGGAAGTAGGAAGCGATATAAATGACCAACGGCACGACAATAAAGAACAGGAGGCTCCAAACAATGGTTCTAGTGAGATACAAAGGAATAAAGTCTTTGACCCAGCCGGTTTTAGAACTTTTCCAACGCGCAGTGATTTTCGTAAACTGTTTGTATTCCTGATATTTGGTGAGGAAAAATAGCAGTGCCAATCCAAGAGCAGCATACAATCCAATCCATTTTGAAGCAGCTCCCAAACCGAAAGCGATGCCGGTTAAGCAAAGTGGAATAAGTGATTTCTTAAATCCAATATTGATCGACTTGTTGACAAAATAATCATAGATAAAATAATACATCAGTAATACAAAGAATGTGCCGTAAATATCAATCGTAGCAATTCTAGAGAGTGAAAAATGCATGAAATCGACAGTCATAAGGAACATTGCCGCAAATGCGAGATAACGTCTTCTGAATAATTTAAGACCAAAGAGGTACATCAAAGGCAACATCAGGACGCCAAACAATGTGCCCATGCAACGCCAACCAAATGGATTCATGCCAAAAATGCGAATTCCAACCGAAATAAGAAGTTTGCCAAGTGGTGGATGAGTCGTCTCGTAGACAGGGATGTCGTGAATGTTCTCATAGGCCGTTCTGGCATGATAAATCTCATCAAAATAGAAACCGTTAAAGTAGGAAGCATAGGCAGAAACCTTGTTTTGTTCATCAAAGAGGGCGGCATAATTTTGTGCCGGCAGTTCGCTGGAGGTATCCATTAAGGAAGGTTCAATCGCCTTTGCACCGCTGATATCAATTTGTGTGTATAGTTTCGTGGAAGGATCTGTTGTAAAAAATGCAATTTCATTTAAAGTCCCGTTATGATAGATATCTGTGTAGGAACCACCAACGTAGTCTACCGACATTTTGAATTTCTTTGTCGTCACTTGCGTAGAGCCATTGAGATACACCCACTTGAATAATTCTCCTTCTTTTTTCTCATAGGAAGCAAAAGGTTGGTATGCTCCATTTGCGTCCATATATTCTAGTTGATATGTTGCGTTTCCATAACCTAAGTAAAAACCAGCTCGGTTCGTTGAAATTTCTTTTGGTAATTCTATAACAAAAGAGTCACCTGAGGTTTGGCTCATCCATCCCGTTTCCGGAACAGAAAGGCTTCCTAAGTTTGTAAACGCAAACGCAGCATAAAGCAGTGTGCAAACGCCCATAATGATAAAATCACGCAAAGACAGCTTGGTTTTTTCGATGAGTGTAGGCATAGATTCAGTGATTTGTGTGGGATTGGTTTTTAATTTTGTTGGGCCACCAACAGGTGAAGTCGATTTGCTTTTTTTCTTTGAAAGGAAAATCAAATAAGCTGCGATTCCACCTACAATCAATATGCCAAGGCCAATGACGAGTAAAATCAGCATCAAATCATCACTCGTTGCGGCTGAACTTTTTCCGAAAAATGTAATGACTGGCGCAGCAACAGGTGCAGTGTCAACTTTTTCAACGATCATATCATCAAACCAGGCTTTCCCGGCAACGGTAGAACCATAGCCACCCACTGCAAGCTGAACGCCAAGTTCGGTTGTGACGGCATCCGTCTTTCTGTACATTTCAAGCAATGTCCAGTCAGATGTATTCACCGCACTTTTATCAGAATACGAATCAGCGGAACCATCGATGGTGATATTCGCGCCTTTATTGTTTGTTAAATCTGGAGAAGTTCCACCCTCCGATATAGGTTTCACATTTTCTGTTTTAACCCAGCAAGAGAAATGATAAATGGTATTTGGCTCCACGAGGATTTTTTGTGTGATTTTGGAATGATCATTGGATTTGTTGTTGATTAAGACAGAATAGTCACCAGAATGTTTCACCGTTGCATCGGATGATACGGCCCCTTTATTCGCATAAAATGAAGGCTTCCATTGTAGCGGAGATTTGCCATTTGTTTCTTCAAATCCTGGATTTTTCGCGAGTTGTGGTCCCGCAATCGCAAACGCCTGTACAACCGAACTTGTAAGAATTAATAAAACGACTGATAGGCACACAAACTTTTTGAAACTTTTCATGATAACCGCTCCTAAAAAATTATTTTTTCAATTTATTTTGTCTAATAGATGACCGTGTTAATGGCTTCATGATATCCGTTTTGAATAACGGCAAGTAATTGTTGAATGCTAATCCCAACAATAAGCCCAATAAGATGACAAAGCCAAGAACGTTCGTGATTGAAACCATTACCATGCTTTTTGAAATGCCCGGCCAAGAGCCATCAATCCAAGGATAATTATTGATTAATTGACGCGTAAAGACAGCGTCGACATTCATATAAATGGTCAATGTAAAGAGTGCACCGAGCATAGGCGTAATGATGTCCTTTGAATAAATGAAGGCAATCACGAGCAATGCCACTACCGTGAACATGTAGCGTTCATGCATACGGGTCGCTGTCATAAAGATGCCAACATTCAAAAAGACAGCTGTAAACCATGGAATGCTTGCATGTTTTCCTTTCAAATAAACAACGAGAGCAATCACGATTACGATGCATAGTAAAATGATGCCAAAGGTTGCATAGTCAAGACCAAACACTTTTTCAATCAAAGGAGCCGCTTCTCCCTTTTTCACTTCAGGCATACTGTCATAGACACCATTTTTCCCGAACGGGAAGTAGGTATTCGCTGCGTTTGCAGAAATATAGTTGTATCGACCAGCGGTCGCCATGAACAAATCAAGCAACCATAAAAAATCCTTGATGACGGGAAGTTGTGCAATTGTGGCAATGAAATCCTTCATAGCAGGCAAAATGCCGTTTAGCATGGCGACTGATTTGGACGTATCAAGGGAAAATTTCACTTTATCAAACGGTAAAATGAGAAGGAAAATTGTCGCAATTCCGGTTAACCCCGAATACAGGAACGGTAAGAATTTTTTATTTTTAATCAAAGCAAAAATGAGGATCGGCAAAAAGAAGAGCGCCTGTGGTTTAATGAGAATTGCCGAAGCAAATAGAACCGAAGACAGGATGAAATACATAGAAGGATATTTTGCATCGCGTTTTAAAACAAGCGAAATGGCGCCGACAATAAAGAATGCTAATACGACGTCCATTTGTCCCCAAATTGATGTGTCAAAGATGACCAGAGGATTGAGGGCGAATAAAAGTGCTAGAAATATTCCGGCTACGCGATTGAAGTTTTTTGTTGCTAATTGATAAATGATGATAGAAATTCCGATTTCGGCCAACAATGCTGGGAGTCGAATGGCGATGAGCTTTGGAATGCCAAAGGAAACAAGTTTGCCACAAAAAGATAAAATGGAGATGTAGAGTGGGGGATAGTCGCACCATTCCTGAGGGGTATAGAAGCCAAACAGATTGTTTCCAGCCCCCGTAGCCCAAGCGGTAAAACACCCCGTATCAATTTCAAACCCTTTTGTAATAGAAGAAATAATTATTTTTAGAATGAAGGTCGCCGCTAATCCAATCCCAAGATAAAGCAAGGCCTTTTTGGGTTCGATCGTTTTCTTCTTGATTAAGAAATAATATGAGCCGCCGATTGAGATGGCTATAAATAGGAAGACCCAAACATACATAATAATCGTGTGCGATTCTCGCAAAAATGTAGGGACAAGAGCGCCACCAGCGTCTTTTACCATAATTGTTTCGTTGAAAAACAAAACAAGACTGATGATGGTAATCAAAGAAATAAATGCGACGACGATTGTGACTAAAATAGCTTTAGGATTTTTCATGGGTTCCTCCGATTTTCTCAAAGATTTTATCCATGTCTTTTTCTGAGACGGGTGGCAAGATGTCTAGATACAATTCCCAACGTTCGAAATGTTCTTCTGTCTCTTCCGGTTGCAGAATCACCAGTGGTCCCAAACTTTCGACTTCTAACATAAAATCATTCGTAAACGTTTCAAAAGAACAATTAGTGTCTGGATATGTTTCGTTTAGAATATGGACATGTCGTTTCACAAACACGTGATTATGGTTGAAATAGGCGGCCCAGCCATGTTCGTTCGGGAACCCGAATTTGAATTTTTCTTCGGCCTCTCTTGATTGACGAAGGAAAATATAATTTTCACCCCACGTGACGCGGGGATCGTTCATTTTTGTATACGGCCACAAGGTGAGTGTAGCGTTTGGTAGAAAACCGGTGTCCCGACTCGGTAACGGTACGACTTCTAGTCCGTCTGGCGCCATCACGGAAAGTCCCCAGCAGGCGAGTTGTACAGGCCAAAGGCCTTTGTTTGTCAAACGATGCATAACCGAAACACTTCCGTCCTGATCCATTGTCACGACCATGGACTTTTGGATTCCCGTATGAGGTTCCGTAGGTTGAATTAAAACAAATCCATTTTCAATGATTTCATATGAGACCGGAAAGCAATCCGGTGCTGCAACGCGTGCTTCCGATTCTGGAGAATGCCAAAGGCGATGCCCGCCAAAAATTTGCCATTCATCCTCTGTTGGATTACTTAATTCATCTTCTAATTCTAGGAATTCATTCGGTCCGCCAATCAAACCATACCGAATGATGCGAGGCCCTAACTGGGTAATGGCAATCAATTCGATTGTGCCATTTGTTAAAAGCAAACTATTCTTTAGCCCTTTGTATTCGATCGTTTTTACTGTGCACATGAACAAGCTCCTTTTTATGAGGTGTAAAACATTTTTATTATAATACATTTCCGTAGTCACTTCAATATGTTATACTACAAATATACTTTGGAAAGAGGTGGATTCAGTTGGCAAAGAAATTATGCGTTTTTATAATGGTTATCATGTTTTCCGTCTCATCGATTTCTATTGTATTCAGCGCTGAAAAGGACTCTTTGCTGACACAAATCAAAAAACAGATTATCTCTATCAATAAGACAAAAGTACAGTTGAAGACGATAAAAGCGCACTATTTCCAGAAACATGATGCACTAATTGATTTGCTGAACGCTAAAATCGATGAATTATATCAAAAAATTAATAGCAATCGAACAATTGCTGAAACAAAGGTTAATAATAACAGTGCAAAACAATCCGTTTTAACAGCGAAATTCAAGAAATCGAAGTCACTATCTGAAAAAGAATTATATAAAGCAATCATTAATGACCTTCAATCGCAAAGCGGAGAAATCAATCTCTCTCTGATTGAAGACATCTCAATCTTTGCAGACTTGATTAATGTTTTTAAACTGGACATGCAAAAGATTAATAATATTTTCTTCACTACTGAAGAAATAAATCAACATAATTTGGTTAAAAAGAGATTGATTGAACAGCGCCTATCTGATTTAAACAAAGATATCAAACAGTCAAAGAATGAGACCACTTATATTGCTTTGCTCAAAGAAAAATTAAAACTTTTAAATGATATCAATTCGAGCGGGTCAATTATGATAAATACGTACGCAGAACACTTAGAACGCTTAAAATCTTACATTATTCTATAATCATGAAATGGGAGACCTCGCATGCGCAATCGATCGTACATTAGAAATATGATAGTGATCCTGATCATAGTACAATTCATTTTGACTGGTTGTGTGAAAAAGTCAGTCGACGAAAACTCCGGGATATATGGTTCTATGACAGAATTGACGCCAAAAATTCAAGGGTCCATTTCTTTGTTTACGACAAATATTGATACCTATAATCCATTGGCTACTAAGAATTACTATACACAGGCATTTTTAGGCATTGCATTTGAGGGACTGGTGTCGAAGCAGTCAAATCAAAACCCGACGCCTGTACTCGCAGAATCATGGACCTCTACAAATCTGAATAAACAATGGAATTTCAAACTTAAGCAAGGTGTAAAGTGGCATAAAAATACAACCTTTACTGGGAATGATGTCATTGAAACAGTAGACTATCTCAGGTCTAGTCAATACCATGGTAGTTATCAATCGTTACTGAAAAACGTGATCAAGGTGACGAAGACGAATGCTTACACAATCTCCTTTTTTTTGAATCATTCAGATCCAGTCTTTGTTTCGAAAATGTTCTTTCCAATTCTATCTTCACGTGATTTGAAAAACCATACCGTTTCCAAAACCTATAAACCAAATGGAACAGGTCCCTATAAGTTTCGGATTGCAAAAGATCATCGGATCCGATTTGACCGATTTTCAAATTGGCATATGAAACAAGCGTTGTTTCAAAAATACAATCAATATCCACCATTCATAAAAACAATTGAAGTCAAAGAATATCATTCGCCAAAGGCTGCTTTAGGCGGATTCCTGAGGGGTGAAATTGATCTCTATCCTGCCTCAAATGATATGCAGATTCAGACTCTAAAAGCAGGATATAATGTATTTGAAACCATCACGAATCGGTTTGATCTTTTAGTCTTGAATCCGGCAGATGAAAATCTGAAAAATCTTGACTTGAGAAAAGCCATTTCGTTATTGGTCAATAAAAATTCCATTGTGAAAAATTACTTCAATAATGATGCGATTGTTCTGGACTTCCCAAATCTTTATTCCAATCGATTGGGGAGTTCGTTTGAATTCAATCAAAACAAAGGGGAGGCATTGCTTTCGAAAATCAAATGGAATACTGGAAAATCCATAGAACTGCTTGTTAACATAGAAAATCCCGAACGATTGAAAATCGCCGAAGAGTTGAAAAACGATTTGTTGGCAAGTGGTGTTCGGATAAAAATCAAACAAGTTTCAATGGAAGCTTTATCGAATGCGCTCAACAATCAAAAATTTCAAATCGCATTCACTGGATTTTCAGCGCCAACGACCCCTGATTTTCGATTTGCTTTCAACTACTATCATGATAAGAAGTACAACCAACTCGTGAAAGCATGGTTAATTGATACGAATCCGACTTCTAGAAACGATAAATATGATGAGATCGTGCGATATGTTGGGGAGCAGACGCCAATCATTGGCCTTTACAATTTTAAAACAAATATCCTTTGCAACCGAAAAATTCTCGGGACACTATCTTCTGACCCGAGATTCCCGTATAATAATATCGCAGAATGTTCTGTATCTTATTAGTCAAAAGGGTGGGGTTATGTTTTTTATTCCAGTTGTTATCTTAATCGCTTTAGATCAGGCAATCAAATTATTGATTGAATCAAAGATTACTTTGTATGAGAGATTCCCAGTCATTGACGGATTCTTTTATATTACGCATACGACAAACAAAGGGGCCGCTTGGGGCATTCTACAGAATATGAATATTGTATTTATTCCACTCACGCTTGTCGTAGCGGTTGTTTTATCTTATTTATTAATCAAGAACAAAGACAACCTGTTTCGTTTCGCCGGTGTTCTGATTCTAGCAGGCGCAATTGGCAATTTCATTGACCGTGTGTTTCGCGAAAGCGGCGTCGTCGATTATTTGGAATTTCATTTTGGGGATTATATTTTCCCAATCTTCAATCTTGCAGACTCGCTCGTGGTCTGTGGAAGCATTTTGCTCGGTATCTATGTGTTGTTTTTCTATGATAAAAAGGAGCGCAAATGAAAAATATCCAATTACAAGTGGTGGAAAATGGGATTCGCATTGATGCCTTTATTTCCAAAGAATGCCCTGAAATTTCAAGGTCATACGTACAAAAACTGATTGAAACTGGCTGCATTTCCGTTAACGGGATCAAGACGATAAGCAAATACAAGGTGAAAACCAATGATCTAATTCAAATCGAACTGCCGATTCCAGTGAATCCAATCGCGCTACCGGAAGACATTGCGATTGACGTTCTCTATGAAGACGATCAGCTCCTCGTTGTCAACAAAGCCAAAGGCATGGTCGTGCATCCTGCTGCGGGGAATACGAAAGGCACTTTGGTGAACGCACTGCTCAGCCATTGCACAGGGCGACTATCGGATATTAATGGCGTCGTGAGGCCAGGAATCGTTCACCGTATCGACAAAGATACCTCTGGTATTTTAGTTGTCACGAAGACCAACGCAGCACATGCTTACTTTTCCGAAAAATTCAAAAACCACGATATCCAGCGCACTTACTATGCCATCGTAGATGGTGTGATCCAAGAGAATGCAGGAAAAATTGACGCGCCGATCGGTCGTAACCAAAATGACCGAAAGAAGATGGCAGTCAACACGATCAACGGGAAATCGGCCATCACACATTTTGAAGTGGTGGAACGATTTCACGGCTATACTTATATCAAAGTAAATCTAGAAACGGGAAGGACCCATCAAATCCGCGTCCACCTCGCATATATTGGACATCCACTCGTCGGCGATCACGTTTACGGACGTAAAAAACAGCCCTTTACGAGCCTTGGCCAGGCCCTACATGCGGGTGTTTTGGGATTCAACCATCCTGTTACAAAAGAATACATGGAGTTTCATGTAAAGCCACCAAAAGAATTCGATGAAATCATTGAAAAGATAAGGGTGTTATGATACTATAATAAAAAAAATTGAGGTGCCGTTATGAGAGAAAAAGCTGTAATTTTAGATGAAGTTTCAATGGAAAGAGCACTGACGCGCATTGCACATGAAATTGTTGAGGCGAATAAGGGTACGGAATCATTAGTGCTCATCGGCATTCAACGTCGTGGTGTTGTTTTGGCGAATCGACTTGCAGAAATTCTAGAAAAATCGCAAGAAGTAAAAATTGCGACAGGGATTTTAGACATCACATTATATCGGGATGATCTGAGCCTGCTCAATGAACAACCAGTCATTAATGGGACAGACGTCGGTTTTGTGTTAACTGACAAGAAAATCGTTCTTATCGATGATGTACTATACACAGGAAGAACCATTCATGCTGCCATCAATGCCATTATGGATATGGGGCGCCCGAAAAAAATCTACTTGGCGGTCATGATCGACCGTGGCCATAAAGAGATGCCGTTCCGGGCTGACTTTGTAGGTAAAAACGTACCGACTTCTTCTGACGAAATCATTAAAGTGAAAGTAACCGAATTTGACGGTTGCAACGAGGTTGTAATCATAGATTCAAAGGGGGAAGAATGAGTTGCTGAGCAAAAAAGATTTGTTGGGCTTGCGCGAAACGTCTGTCGAAGACATTCATCAAATTCTTGAAGCTGCAAAACAAATGAAACAAATCGTGCTCTCGCCAAACAAGAAGGCACCGCATCTTCAGGGGAAATCAATCATTACTTTATTCTATGAAAATAGTACGCGTACGCGCATGTCTTTTGAACTTGCTGCAAAATATTTAGGTGGCGTTGCGGCCAATATTTCCACTTCTGCGAGTAGTGTGGCAAAAGGGGAGACCTTGATTGATACAGGGAAAACGCTTGATGTCATGGGTACTGACGTGATCATTATGCGCCATAATTTTTCAGGCGCACCGCATTTGTTAGCGCAGCACGTCAACGCTTCCGTCATCAATGCTGGCGATGGGATGCACGAACACCCAACACAAGCTCTACTTGATATGTATACAATCCTAGAGGCAAAAGGCGACATCAAAGGGTTGAACGTGGCGATTGTTGGCGATGTTTTGCATAGCAGAGTCGCGCGGAGCAATATCTGGGGGTTGCAAAAACTCGGCGCCCACGTTTCCGTCGCGGGACCTGACACATTAATGCCTGTGGAAATCGACAAAATGGGTGTCAAGGTATACAACAACGTCGAAGAAGCAATTGAGGGTGCAGACGTCGTCATGGGACTGCGGATTCAGCTCGAACGACAGAAAAAAGGACTGTTCCCTTCCGTACGAGAATATGCAAAGTTCTTTGGAATTGATGACCGTCGACTTGCACTTGCAAAACCAGATGCACTTTTATTACATCCTGGACCTGTGAACCGTGGCGTGGAAATCACTTCCTCCATCATGGATGGAGACCAATCTTTGATTCAAGATCAAGTCCTCAATGGCGTCGCTGTTCGAATGGCGATTCTTTACCTGATTACAAGGAGGGGCAGCAATGAATAAATTGGTCATAAAGAATGGCTTTGTTGTCACGGAAAATGATATTACAGATATCCTGATTGAAAATGGCTTGATTACAGAAATCAAACCGTTCATCCTGATTGATGGCGCTGCAGTCATCGATGCCACAGGACTCAAAGTGATGCCTGGGTTCGTCGATATGCATTGCCATTTGCGGGAGCCAGGACAAGAGTATAAGGAAGAGATAGCAACAGGGACGCGGAGTGCGGCCCTTGGTGGATTCACTTCGGTGGCATGTATGCCAAACACAAATCCAGTGATTGATCAACAGTCTGTCGCTTCCTTTATCATCAACAAATCGAAAACACACGGGGTCGTGAAAGTGCATCCCATCGGCGCGATTTCAAAAGGGCTAAAAGGGGAGGAACTCTCTGAAATCGGCGAGCTGCATGGTGCCGGTTGCGTTGCAATTTCGGATGACGGCAGACCTTTGCAAAGTGCTTCCCTCATGAAGAAAGCACTCATCTATTCTGCGATGTTTGATATCCCAGTGATTTCTCATTGTGAAGAGATGGATTTGGTGGACGAGGGCGTGATGAACGAAGGCTATATGTCAACCATTTTAGGACTCAAAGGCATTCCATCCATTGCAGAAGATATTATGGTCTCGCGTGACATTTTACTTGCCGAATATACTGGAGTAAGAATCCACATTGCGCATGTAAGTACAAAGACTGCAGTCCAACTTATTCGAGACGCAAAATTACGCGGGGTTAAAGTGACTGCGGAAACTTGTCCACACTATTTCTCTCTGACAGAGTCCGCTTGCGAAAACTTTAATACGCAAGCAAAAATGAATCCCCCTTTGCGCACACAAGCCGATGTTGATGCGGTCATTGCTGGGCTGAAGGACGGGACCATTGACGTTATTGCAACGGACCATGCTCCGCATCATCCGGATGAGAAGCGTTGCGAATTTTCTTTAGCGAGCAACGGCATTGTGGGATTTGAAACGGCTTTTTCTTTGGCCTATACCAATTTGGTGAAGCCAGGCCATTTGACAATAGAAAAATTAGTTCAAAAGATGTGTGTTGCGCCAGCAGAAATCTTGCATTTAAGAGTTGGAACGCTTGCGGTTGGCATGCCAGCTGACATTTGTATGGTCGATACAGAAAAAGAATATCAAGTAGAGACGGCGCAGTTTGCTTCGAAATCAAAGAATTCGCCATTTGATGGCTGCACAGTGACCGGTGCGGTTGTCTATACCATTGTGGATGGCAAGGTCGTCGTAAATCAAGGAAAACTCACGGAGTGATTGCATGTTTATTGATCGGTTAATAGAAAAAATTAGAACAACAAATAACCCTACTGTCGCGGGATTGGATCCGAAAATTGAGTATGTGCCTGATTTCATTAAGAGTCAGAAATTCGATGCATTCGGTGTGACATTAAAAGGGGTCAGTGAAGCCATTTTAGAATTTAATCGAACCATCATTGATTCGATCTACGACATTGTACCTGCTGTCAAACCGCAACTTGCCTATTATGAAATGTATGGCGTTGAGGGGATGCGCGCTTTTGATGAAACGGTCAAGTATGCACGCGATAAAGGCTTACTTGTTATCGCAGATGGGAAACGCAATGATATCGGTTCGACCTCCGAAGCCTATTCGCATGCTTATTTAGGCGAGTCTAGGTTAAATGAACACACCGCGACGGTTGCGTTTCATACCGATGCTTTGACGGTGAATCCGTATCTTGGGATTGATGGCATACAACCTTTCTTGGACGATTGCAAGAAGCATGAGAAAGGGATTTTTGTACTGGTGAAAACATCCAACCCATCGTCTGGTCAGTTGCAAGATTTGCTTTTGCAGGACAATCGAACCGTTTATGATGCAGTTGCCGATTTGGTGATTACATGGGGCAAGGATCTGATTGGTGCGCATGGCTATTCTAGCGTGGGCGCTGTCGTCGGTGCCACATGGCCGGTCCAAGCAAAAGAATTGAGACAGAGAATGCCATTTACGTATTTCCTTGTCCCTGGATACGGTGCGCAGGGCGGTACGGCGCAAGATATTGCAGTCAACTTTAATCAGGATGGCCTTGGTGCCATTGTGAACGCATCCAGAAGCTTGATGTGCGCATATCAATCGGAACGTTGGAAAGATTCATTTTCTCCACTGCAATTTGGAGATGCATGCCGTATGGAAGCGATTCGTATGCGCGATGACATCAATGCAGCGATTGGAGGCTCCCATGCCAGTTTGTGAAAATGCAGTTATCCTGGAGAATAAAGAAATCTCTAAAAATATCTTTTATATGAAATTGCGGACGCCGTCCATTGCAAAAGATATCAAACCGGGGCAATTTGTCAATATCAAATGCAGCAACGGATACGATGCTTTTTTGCGACGTCCGATCAGCGTCTTATTCGCTGAAGGGGAAACCATTGAACTGGTCTATCAAGTGAAGGGAAAAGGGACGACTCTCCTGTCAAGATTCCCTATTGGAAGTGACGTTTCTCTTGTAGGACCATTGGGAAAAGGCTTCGACGCGACTGTGACAGGAAAAAAAATTGCCGTCATCGGTGGTGGCATTGGCATTTTCCCGTTGTATTTTTTGTTGACGCGGCTGCAAAACTGCGAAAAGTTTTCTTTTATCGGCTTCCGCAACAAAGAAAGCATCATTCTCGAAAAAGAGTTCGTCGCGGCTTCTAGTTTATTTACTATCACAACAGATGACGGTTCCTTTGGCTTGCACGGATTTGTGACAGAACCGTTTGAAAAACGATTGCTTGTAGGGTTAGATCAGGTTTATACCTGCGGACCTTTGCAAATGATTGAAAAGGTTGCCAAGATGTGCATCGCGCATGATGTCAAATGTCAGGTATCGATGGAACAACGCATGGGATGCGGTGTTGGCGCTTGCGCCGTGTGTGTTTGCAAGGGAAAATCCAACAACCAAGACAAATGGGAGTACCTAAAAGTTTGTAAAAATGGTCCAGTCTTTGAAGCCACACAGTTGATTTTTGAGTAGGGAAGAGGATTGCAATGCAAAGTAATGCAGACATGAAAGTGAATATTGGAACTCTCGAATTGAAAAATCCGATCATTGCGGCTTCTGGCACTTTTGGGTTCGGTCAAGAATATGCAGATTTTTTTGATCTCAATGAAATCGGGGCCATTTCAGTCAAAGCGTTGACTCTCGAGCCTCGTCATGGCAATCCACCACCGCGCGTCGCGGAAACGCCTGCAGGGATGTTAAATAGTGTGGGACTTCAGAATCCTGGGGTGAAGTCGTTTCTCAAATACAACCTTCCATTTTTAAAGAAATATGATTTGAAAATCATTGTCAACATAGCTGGAAACACAGCAGATGAGTACGCTGAACTAGCTGCAATTTTGGATGCGGCCGACATCGATGCGTTTGAAGTGAATGTATCTTGTCCAAATGTCACGCATGGCGGTTCTGCCTTTGGAATTTCTTGTAC
>Ga0194063_10001464_pt1 | contig 15323 bp, 6 predicted proteins | sample SepL3720m_MetaG_FD_155459 | JGI IMG/M metagenome (GOLD analysis project Ga0194063, IMG submission 155459) | Anoxic zone freshwater microbial communities from boreal shield lake in IISD Experimental Lakes Area, Ontario, Canada - Sep2016-L373-20m | ecosystem: Environmental > Aquatic > Freshwater >... | reverse complement strand
CCCCCGGATCCAGCACGTTGATCGACGTAAACGGAATGGTGTTCACGCCGGTGTTTGTCACCGTGATGTCGTAATTGATGGTGCCGTCCGGCGCAATCGTGGCCGGGCCGGCCTTGCTGATTGACACGTCTGTCGGGCAGGTAATGACCGACGTCGCGGTGGAGCTGTTGTTTGACGTATCCGGCTCTGAGTAGCCGGGAGGCAGATTCAGCGTCACAGTGGCCGTGTTGGAGACACTGGCCCCGCACTCGGCCCCGGCGAGCTTGGTGGCCGTCCACACCCGCGAGGTGCCAGCAGCCAGATCACTGGTGTCCTCGGGAGGGGTCAACGTGTCCGCCTGCGGATCCTGCACGTCAATCGACTTGAACGGAATGGTGCCCGAACCGGAGTTCGTCACCGTGATGTCGTAGTTGATGGTGCCGTTCGGTGCGATCGTCGCCGGGCCGGACTTGCTGATCGACACGTCGGTCGGGCAGATGGTGGTGGCCAGCTGCTTGAGCAGTGCCTCCAGGTCTGCTGGGTTCGACGCCACGGCGTAGTCCTGTCCAACCGTCGGGCCACTGATGGCCTTCAAGTTGTTGAGGGCGATGCCGCCGCCCACGCCCACTGCGAGGATTGCCTGCTCGTCACCCGTTGCGTCGAGCGTGTCGGGATTCTTGGCGAGGTTCGCAGAGGCAATCCCGTACGTGATGTTGGCCAGACCGTCGGTTCCAACCTGGTGCTTCGTTGGGTTGCCGTCGGTGATGAATACGACCACGTCCACGTTCGAGGTTGCGGCGTCCTGAAGGGCTGCATCCCAGTTGGTGAGGCCACTCCCGGATGTGGCATTGGCCACCGTGGCGACGAAGCTCTGCGCGTCGCTCTGCCCAGCAGCGGTCGCGAGGTCATACGGCGTTGTTCCGGGGATGGAGGTGTCGGCGAAACTGGCGATCTTCAGCGACGTGTGGGTACCCGCGAGCTGCGTAATGAATGCATTCGCAGCATTCTGGTAGTCCATCCCGAACCCATAGGTTGAACCAGACGTATCGATGACCATGAGCACGTTGAGCCCGGCTCGGCAGGTCGTCTGGATTGTGGGATTCACCCGCTCGTTCACGAAGCGTGTGCTGGCCGGACCGGGGATGGCGAGCTTGGTACCGGCCGCCATGACCGTGGTCTTGGTGCTCACGTACTGCATTGGTGCCCCATATGGCTCCAGTGTGTTGATGGAGAGCCAATTCGGGGGTGGGGTCGCCTCGCGCACGTAGTAGTCGCCGGAGCCAACGGATGCGCTGGCCAGTCCGGCTCCGTCTGTGGGGTTGGGGAATGGGGTCACCGACACAAATGAACTGGTGGTGGACCACTCCATTGTTGCGCCGGCAAGCGGCATGGCGAAGCCATCCGCACTGTTGTTGGCGATATCGCGATACCCACCCTTGTGCACCTCAAGGGTGCCGGGCCCGGACACGACCGAGGCCGACAGGGTTGGGACCGCCGCGATACCGATTGCTCCGGCAGCAAGCGCGGCAGCAATGCCGATGCGTCGCCTCCGGCGAACTCGTTCCTGACTCATCTCGCTGGACCTTTCCGCGAATTTCGGGCCCCTGGGTTGGGGCTGACCCAAACGATAAGTACGGACTGCACCAGCGCCGCCAATCGCGCGGGGGGTTTGATACGCCGGATGGTTTGGTTTTGGGACAGTCCTTTCGGGTGGGCACCTATCGTTGCGACACACGCAGTCGGGACCAACGGCGAGGTGACGCCAGCCGCCGCCGCCCACGCCGTCGGATCTCTGGGCAGAGGCAAGGAGTACAGGGAAGGCGAGGCCTGCCTTGGGTCGTCTGCCATGGAGGGCAGGGGTTGCCGCGTGCATGGTCACGACGACCATGCGATCAGCGACCTGCGTGATGGGCACCCCCGACGACCCGTGCGGCGTGAAGGGAATCCTCACGGACGAGGCCGTACCGGAGCCCATCGGCGAGTCCAAAGATGGCCGTCGGGCCATCCGGCGAGGGGATCGCCGTGTGGTCTTCGCCGGCGTCAGCGTTCGTGCGGTCCGTCGGTGGGGCTCCCAGAACTGAAGCGGGCTAGGTGGTCGGACTCTCCCAGGGTGAGCGCCGGGTCGGCAACCACCCTCAGTCCGACAACCTGGTCGGCCATGGTGATTACCGCGGCGGCGGAACCCCCCGGTTCCGTCTTGCCAAACTTACGAATACTGAGAGAACCAACATTGGGCCTGATCCTCGGTTTCGGCTGCGGGCAACCAGTTCTAGGCTGGAAATATGTTCAGGATCCATCAGACTTTCGTCTTGGGCGCCGCGGCTCTGGCGACTCTCATGGCTTCCGCCACCACGATGGTCGGGGCCTCGCAGGCCGCAAGGATCGCGCGGCCATTTGTGGTCGTTGCGTCAAGTGACGCCGCTGCCCGCACGCTGGCACGACAGGAGCGCGCCCGGGGCGCGCGGGTCACGCATGTGTACCAGCACGTGCTCCCGGGGTTCAGCGCCCGGCTGGATGAGGCCTCCGTCTCCCGCCTGCGCAGCAACCGGGCTGTGCGACGAGTCAACCTCGACCGCCTCGTCAGGGGATCTGTCGAGATCGCGAGCGCCACCACGACGGGTCTTTGGGGACTTGACCGTATTGAGCATCGCGACCTGCCGTTGGATTATCGTGTAAACATCGCCGGTCGCGGTCAGGGGGTGGCGGTGTATGTGGTCGACACCGGGATCCGCAGCGATCAGACCCAATTCGGCAGTCGCGTGGCAGCCGGGTACTCCGTGCTGTCGGGCGGCCCCGGACTGGGCACGGACTGCAACGGGCACGGAACCTATGTGGCCAGCGTCATTGGTGGGGAGTCCAGCGGAGCGGCCCCGGGGGCGACCCTCATCCCGGTGACCACCGTCGGGTGTACGGGCGCGGGTCTTGCGTCTGACCTCATTGCAGGGCTCGACTGGGTCGTCGCCGACCATCAGAACGGTGCTCCCGCAGTCGCCAACATCAGCCTGTACGGCCCGCTATTTCAGCCACTGAATGACGCGGTCGACCGAACGGTTGCCGATGGTGTGGTCGTGGTGACGGCTGCAGGGAATGAGGCCGACGTTGCCTGCGACCACTCGCCGTCATCCGCAAGGTCAGCCATCACCGCTGCCGCCAGCGAGCCGAATGACGCGTTTGCGCCATGGTCGGGGTGGGGGGACTGCGTCGACATCGTGGCGCCCGGGGATCAAGTGCTGGCTAATGTTTCCAATTCCCCGACGGGTGCCGCCGAGCTTGTCGGAGGAACATCAATCGGCGCCGCCTTCACATCCGGCGCGGCAGCTGCCGTGCTCGCGCTCAATCCTCAGTTGGGTGCCGAGGGCGCCATCGCGGAACTCATCAACGCGGCAACTTCGAATGTGCTGACAGGCCTTCCGGCGGGCACTCCCAATCGGCTCCTGTACATAGGAACCCCTTTTACCTCCACGTTTATTCCCGCCACCGCCGGGGAGCCGGGCCAGCCCGTACTTCAGGGAGTGCAGGTCACATTCCGGCCGGGCGGTGAACGCGGGTCGCGTTTCGGCCGGTACCAGGTGCGCGGCTCATCGGCGTACCGGGGTCGGCTTACGCTGACAATCGCCGGCAGGAGCATTGATCGTCGCCGCGTTGCGCCCGGGAGTTTCCGATATCTGACGCGGGTCGGCCGACGTATTTCCTCGGTGCGGCTCGTGGTGAGGCCAGCCGACACAAGCCTCAGTGCGTCGTCGGTACGGGTGCGAGTACGCCCCTAGCGGTGACCAGGCGGTGCCCCGGAGTGCTCGCGGTAACATTCGCCAGATGGGTTCCTCCCCTCGACACCATGATCATCCAGTTGGCACCGCGTGACCTGGTACCGGGAGTGGTTCCAGGAGACCGGGCGCGCCGGTCTGCTTTTCATGCTCGTATTCTTCGGGCTCACCTTCGTACTGACCCGCACCATTACGCGCAGCATTCGTGCGAAGGGGCGAGGGCAGGAGCCTGGCGAGGTATCGCAGGGGCTGGTGAAGGATGTCCATATCGGCGGAGTGCATATCCACCACCAGGTGTGGGGCATTCTCGTCATCCTGATCGTGGCCATGCTGGAGTTCACCTACCAGCCTCACTCACCATGGGTGGAGGTGCTTGGCGGCCTCTTTGGCATCGGGGCTGCATTGACCCTCGACGAATTCGCCCTGTGGCTGCACATGGAGGACGTCTACTGGACCAGCGCCGGCCGCAAGTCCATCGACGCCGTCGTGGTGGCCATCGTGCTGATGTGCGCCCTCTTGCTCGGCTCAACGCCGTTCGGCGTGTCGGAGACGGCGGATGGTCCGGATTCGCTCGTGGTGGTCCCCGGGCTCATCGTGGTGCTTCTCGTGGTGGTGCTCATATGCATTGCCAAGGGCAAGTTGGTGATGGGCCTCCTCGGGATCTTCGTTCCGCTGGTGGCGATTGTGGGTGCCCTTCGCGTGGCGCGCCCGGGCAGCATGTGGGCCCGCCGTCGCTACGCCACGCGCCCGGCGCGCATGGCGAAGGCTGTCGACCGCGACGCGCGGCACGAGGCTCGCATGGATCGAGTTCGTGATGTGCTTGGCGGCAGGGAGGGGACCGACGCAGGGGGCTGATCCGGCACGCTGTGCCACAGGCGCCACGATGTGCGTGTCGTCGGGGCCTCTCCGGCGGTGTGTTGCTCGTGGCGCATTCCGGGCGTGAGCCACTTCCCCCGGGGGACGATCAGGCGTCCGAGGGGCACCAACGGCCTCTACGCCATCTGCGCAGGGCCCTCGACGGCCAGCGTCACCTTGAAGTCAAAGAACGCGACGTAACCGGCGATTTCGGCAATTGCCGGTACGGGTTCTTCGTACACCCACGCCACGTCGGGCACCACCAGCGCACCGAACCTGGCGGACCGGTAGGTGGCCTCGCCACGGTGCCTGCAGAAGGTGACCGTCTCGCTGCGCTCAAACCGATCGAGCCGGACGTCGTCCGGGGGGAAGTAGCGGCTGTCGAAGTCGTGGTCGCTCTGGCGTACCAGCAGGGTGCGATCCGACTCGGCCACCAGCTCGCCGTTCAGTATCACCTGGGCGTGATCGGGGCTGGGTGTGACGGTGACGAATACCTCGTCGCTCATGTCCTTCAACCGCCCCATTGCACTCAGGTCGGCGGATGAAGAAAAGCGCCGATTTGCAGGAAGTCCCTCTCGGAACTCCTCGGGTAGGACTCGAACCTACAACCCTCCGGTTAACAGCCGGATGCTCTACCATTGAGCTACCGAGGAACGCGGCCCGGGATCCTAGACGATCACCGGGCCGTTGACGTTTTCTGGGGGCGGTGTGAAGCGATGGACATGGACGATCGGCCCCGTCTCGTCGATGCGTCCCGGCACCGGGATGTCGCTGCGTTCATACCCCCACCCGGCTGCGGCCATGGCGTCAACAAATGGGCGCGCATCGGGCCGGCGCGGGTCGGCGATGATGACCTGAGATTTCGGGCCCACCAGCCGGGGGATGAGGGCACCCAGGGAAGTGCCGTTTCTTCCCTCGTAAAGAATGTCGGCGCCCACCACGAGGTCCCAAGGCCCCCGGTTCATCAACTCGTCGGGCGGGCTGCGCCAGTCCACCACGATCGCCTCCATGTCGAGGCCCAGATGCGTGGCATTCCAGCGGCTGAACTCCACTGCCGCGGGATACCAGTCGGTGCTCATGGCCTGGGCCCCGCGCATCGCCGCCACCATGGCAGCGGTGCCGATCCCCCCACCCAGTTCAAGCACGGACATCCCTGCAAGGTCCATGCCGGCGAGCACCCCGCACAGCACGCGGCCGCTCGGCCATACCTCCGCCCAATAGGGGAGGCGCTCATCATGTGCGAACTCATCTTCGTCGATGAGCGCCTCGGCCGACGGGGGGCGTCTTATGCGCAGGGTCAGATCCCCCGCGGGGATCTCCTCCCAAATCGCTCTCTCATCGTCCGGATGCACGGCGGGGGAGCGTAATCGCACCACGGGGCGCTATAGTCCCCGGCCGTCAGATCCGAGGAGAGATTTCCCAGTGAGCGACACGCCGACCGACGCAGAAGCCCCCGTTGAAGAAGCTGCCGTGGTGACCGAAGAGGCCGCCGTGGCGACCGAAGAAGCTGCCGAGGTAACCGAAGAAGCTGCCGTGGTGACCGAAGAGGTTGCCGAGGTGACCGAAGAGGCCGCAGCCGTGATTGATGAGATCGTGGAGGAGGGCACTCCCGCCGAGGAGTACGAGCCCGAGGAGGCCGCTGGCCCCTCTGGGCCGCGGGCCCGCGAGGGTCTTGCCACGCTCTACCTGTGCGAGCGCGGTCACCGCACCCTCGCCATCTGGAGTGAGGCCCCCAGCACGTGCCACGCACGCCCCACGCGCAGTGGTCCGGAGTGCGGCCGGCAGGTGTACCACTCCACCGAGTTGCCCGAGCAGGTGCAGAAGGCACTCAACCCGATCAAGGCCTCAAAGAAGTCCTCGAAGGGCTAAGCGCAGGCGCCTTCTTCTGGGCAATGTTCGACGGGCGCCCTCTGGGCGCCCGTCGTCGTTTTGCCTAGATGCAGAGGTCCTGACCCATGACCCCCACGCACGCCTTGAAGGGCGAGAGCTGGAAGTGGGCCGTCAAGTCGATGCCCCAGGAGTGCCAGGGCCCCCATGACCATTCCCACGGGGCGTACCAGGGGTCGGCGTCCCACGTCTGGATGTTCACGCTGACGTTGACATTCCCGTCAATGCTGGCGTAGGGCGCCTGGCTTCCGACGAACAGCGCGAGGTTCATGGCGAAGCATCCCTGTGCCTGAACGACGAGCAGGTTGATGGTTCCCGAGCACACGTTGGTGTTGAACACCGCGGATGCGGAGAACGTGCCGTCTGACGACATGTTGATGTTCGTGACGAAGTTGAATCCCGCCGCCCCGATATTGCCGCTCAGCGAGAACTGCACGGGGCCGAGCTGGCTGCAGTTGTCGGTGCAGTTGCTGAACGTGACCGATCCATCCATCGTGGCGCCGATTGACGGGAATCCCATGGTGCCGTGCAGCGATGCGTAGAAGAGGGGCACGCCGCCGGTCTTGGCGCCCTCGACGAACGAGATGGTGCCGTTCGCCTGGATCTGGGCGGCCGATGGGTCGCCCACGCTCATCTCGACATTGGCTTCGATGCCCATGTCGGTGGGGGTCTGTGTGAGGGTGACGTCGGCGTGCCCAACGCTGAATCCCGCCAGCACCAGGCGGTCGACCGCGCCGTGGAGCGTGGTGGAAGGCATACCGTTGATCTCGGTGAAGAGGCCGTCAACCTCGACAACGGTGTCGCCGATGTTCAGCTGTGCGCGTCCGGACACCTCCACGTCGCCGTGGGCGTTCGACACGTGCGCCGCCACATTCAGTTGCAGGCCCGCCAGCTGCAGGTTGCCTGAGCCGTCAAAGGCGAAGTCACCATTACTCTGGAAGGACCCTGACACGTTGACCGTGCCACCGGCCTCCTGCGTGCCCAGTGTGAGTGCGGCGGACACGGTGGCGTACGCGGTACCGCCCACGTCGCCGATCGCTACCGAGCCGGTGGTCTCGAACTCGCCCAGCTGCAAGGACACGTTGTCGGCCGACAGGCTGAAGTCGCCCTTGGTAGCGGCGACCTGCGCACCGGTTACCGTGCGCACCGTGTGCGTGCAGCCGTCCCTGTAGACGAACGTGCCCTGCAGGGTCGCCTGGAACACGGAGCCGATCTGGACCGTTCCCTCGAAGGCGGCGCATGACGGGTCGATATCGAGTGTGGCCGGTTTGTCGGCGGTCCCGATGCTGAAGCCGGCAGCGGTGGTGAGTGCGACCTTCGCGTGCAGTTGGAAGTCGCCGGTCGACTCGCTGTAGCTCATCTGGAACTCGCCGTCGGCCGTGGCGACATCCTCGATATCGATCTTCGCCTGAATATCGAACGAGACGTCTTCAACCACGCCGTTGTCGATCTCCACCTTGAATTCGCGGACATCGAGCATCTGGCCGAGGATGTTCACCTTGCCGCCGGCGGAGATGTTCACCTTGTTCACGCCCGGGCCGACCTCCACAGCTGCGCTGAAGTGCATGTCCTGCAGCGTGAAGCCGTCAACAGAGATAGCGCCCACCTGCTGCACTTCGAGCGAGGCTGAGGTGGTCTCCCGGTCCTGCTTCAGATCTCCCAGCACCTTCACGCCATTTCCGAAGATGGTGAAGCCACCCGAGAACGACACCTCGTTCACGCCCGCGGCCTCGTCGAGATGCACCTTCAGCTGCGTCTCGTCGAACGCAATACCACCCACCGTGAATGCCCCGATGTCCAGATGGCCATCGAGCTTCAGTTTCGGCTCGATCTGCAGGGTGGCCCCGACGTCCACCGGGGTGTTGAGGATCGTTCCGGAGAACTGGATCGAGAAGCCCGGCGCAATGGGTTTGCTGTCGGGCGACAGTTGGCAGCCGTCCGGCGCAAGGATGAACTGGAAGAAGCTCGCCGTGGCTGCGCCGCCGCCCAGCTGCAGCACGGCGGGTCCACCGTGCGTGCCCACCTGGAAGTCGATGCACGGGTGGGCGGCCGAGAGTTCGGCCCCCACGGTGATGGGGATCCCCTGGCCGGGCACTCCCAGAGGGCCGGCGACGCTGGAGGGCAGTTGGCCCACCGCCATGAGTTTGATGCCGGGGGTGAGGGTGACCAGGTTCACCTCAAGGGTGATGGAGGCCTTGTTGACGACCAGGCCATCCACACCGAAGGCGTTTTGCCACCCCGCCTCATCAGTGAAGGTGAGCGATGCCGACGCCGTTTGCACCGCGGCGTCGTAGGCAAGGCGCATATCGAGTTCGGGCGCCTGTACCTGTTCGCCATTGGCACCCATGCCCTTGACGCCCAGCGTGGTGGTGGCGCCCACGGCCACGGTCAGCCCGTTCGAGTTGTTCTGGATATCGAAGAACAGCGACGCCGCCTGCACGCTCGACCCACCGCCGGGCAGCGTGTACGTGCCGTCGAGCGCCACCTTGGCCTCGAAGAAGCCGGTGCCTGCGTCGAGGGTGATGGTGCCCACCGCGTGTGCCGATTCGATGCCCGCCATCTTGGTGAACCACTCGGGTGCGGAGTAGTCGCCGGTGACCGAGAACGAGCCCTCGGGCACGGGTATCGAGCGCACGCCCACGCCGGGGAGGTTGATGCTCATGGTGGTGTCGAACGACGACCACCCGAACCACGCGCCCGACTGCCCGCCGTTGTCCGAACCAAGCGACACGCCGTCGGTGTCGAAGCCGCCCAGCGTCCAGCCCTTCGGCGTGATCATCGAGACGATCGAACCGAAGTTGCCGAGGCCCGGCACCGACAACGACCCGATGGCGTCGATCACGAAGCCACCGTTGATGTTGTCGGGCAGATCGAACGAGGGCATGCCCACGCTCGATGGCAGCAGCCCCTCAGGCATGTCGTAGGTGACGTTGAGCGACGGGCTGCCCAGTTCCACCCCCGCTCCGAGGTTGAGGTTCGGAAGCGTGGCGTAGAGGTAGAATCCGCCGCCGTCTCCGAGACCGAGGATGGCGGTGGCCTTGGCGTTGATGGGTGAGATGACCGGCGGCGCGAGTGTGGCGTCGGTGCTCAGCTTGAGGAACATCGTGCCCTTGGGGCATGCGGGCTGCGTGCCATCACCGCAATCGTTGGTGAGGTCGACCTGCACGTTGGCGAGCGTGAGAATGCTCGACACCTGCCAGGTATCCAGCTTGCCGGTGATGTCCCACTTCGACACGCCCTTTACCTCGCCGATCGAGCCGGAGAGGTTGGCGGCCGACAGCGCGAGGCCAGGCAGCGGGGTCCACGTGGGGCCGCCCTTGCCGGCCAGGTCGAGGGTCCAATCCTCAGAGCCCGTGTACTTGAGATTGGCGGCGATCTGGAGCGGGTCGGTGCTGCCGCTGTCGATCTTCACCGTTGCGGAGCCCGTGAGGGTGGGGCCCTTCTTCACGTCGGGCGTCCACTTGGCGGTGACGCCTTCAAGGCTCACGCCATCGGCCAGTGGTACGGGATCGACGATGGATCCGGTCACGGTGGTGGTGGCGTCCTCATTGGGCTCAGCCTTGGTGATGGTGCCGGCCAGATCCATGGGCGATCCGCCGACGTTCAGCACGTGGGTTCCGGTGACCGACGCCGTGTAGGTGCCGTCCTCCTTCACCGTGCCATCCACCACGACCTTGCCCTCCGTGTCACCGGTGGCCGTGGCCTCGATGCTCCAGGAGTCCTTGGCAAACGTGATGGTGGTGGAGCCCGCCCAGCCGGTGGGGAGTGTGAGCAGGGGGAAGTGCGCGGCGTCAATCACCTGGCCCACAAGGCTGGACGGCGCATCGCCAGCGGCGAAGGTGTACGTGATGGGCTTGCCCTTGCCCACGCTGAGCGGGCCGATGTGCCACGACGCGGGCAGGGTGAGCGTGCCGGTGGTGAGCTCGATGCCGGTGGTGCGCACGGTGCCGCTGGCGCCCTTCACCGACACCTGACCCACCGACAGGTCTGAGTTGGAGAACGTGTACTCGGGGCCACTCGGCTCCGATGTGGCGTGCCCGGATGCCATGGAGTGGACACCGCGCAGCGTGGTGGCGGCATCCGCGGCCAGTTTCAGCGACAGCGGCTTGCCGCTCGCAGCTGCCTGTGCAGCCTGCGACATCACGGCAATGGCCTGTGGTGAGCCACCGCCACCTGCCCCGACCATGACCTGCCCGGTAGCCACGTGCCCCTCTGCGTCGCGCACGCGCACGCGTATGACCACGGGGGACGTCGAGGTGGGGGTGTGGATATTGGTTTCGTGCCCGGTTGGGTTGGTGATCGTGGCAGCGGGGCCGCTCACCTGGGTCCAGCTGTACGTGACACCACCACCCCAGGCGCCACGGGTCTGCGCGGCCAGGGGCACCACGGTGCCCGGCTTGGCTGACACGAAGGCGCCGCCGCCGATGCTGACGCGCGGGGTGTTGGATCGGGCGGCACGGGCACGGCGCGCATTGCTCGCGGCGGCACTGCGACGCGATGCGGTGGTGCCCGCGACTGCACGCCGCCGTGCGGTGGCAGCCGCGCGCTGTGCGGCGACGATGCCGTCCCGAGCGGCCGTGTCTGACGGGCTGAGCCCACTGCCACGCGTGGCCGTGGGCGCCAGCTTCTGGGGCACGGCCTCGATCGCGGTCACCGTCTTTCGCAGGGTGGCGCTGCGATCGGTGATGGTCAGGTCGAATACGAACTGGGTGCGGCTGGTGACGGTGGGCAGGACCGCGTGGGTGGAGGGGAGCGTGGCCATGTCGATGCGGGCAGCAGGTGTGACGCGCCCCTTGCATGCCCGGAGCTTCGCGGCATCGCCGGGGGTGAGGCAGCGCTGGCTCCAGCGGTACGTGAGGGAGATGCCGTTGCCCACGCTGGATGTGCCGTCGAGGGCCACACGGCGGTGGTAGGCGGTCATCTCGCGAACGGCGCTCACGACCTTGGGCGTCGCGGTGGCACCCACGGTGATGTGCGCGCGCACCGGCAGCGGTGCCTTGCGCATTCCGGCCTGCAGGCTGCCGTCGCCGGCACGCCCACGTGCCTTCCACACCATTTCAGCGCGCGATGCGCCCTGACCCGGGGCAGCGGCCAGGTGCACCACCACGCCCGGGGTGCGCGCCTTGCCGCGCACGGTTCCCCGGTAGCCACACGCCACCGTGCGTCGGGTCGGTGCACTGCATGACCAGCCGGATGGCGCGGTGATGCGCGCGACGCGCACATTCTTGGGCAGACGGCCGGTTGCGGAGAGGCCACTGACCGGGTCGGTGCCCTCGTTTCGCAGGATCATTGACATCGTGCCCACGCCACCCGACGTGGGCTCCTGCGTCACCTTCATCGACGGGCGCAAGGAGTTCGGGTTGTCGACGACCTCAACCTTCATGGGCAGGGTCGTGGTCACGTTTGATCCCGCGACGACGGCGCTGATCGCTCCGAGGTCTGCCGCGGGGTCGGGCTTGGTGGGGTGCACCGTCACGAGCACGTTGGCGAAGGTGGCATCCGGGGCCACAGGGGCGGATGGCGTGAAGGTGCATGCCACGTCGGGCCCCGGGGCACACGTGACGCCCTCGCCGGGTTGCACCGCCTTCAGGCCCATTGCGGCACCGATCTGCTGACGGATGCTCACCGGCACGCCCGGCTTCAGTGCATCGCCGCCGCTGTTGAACAGGGAGATGCGGTATGTGAAGTCGTCGAGCGCCGGCACCCGTTCGGTACCGCCAGTCACCCAGCGCGTCCAGCTGGACTTCCTCAGGAAGAAGACCTGCGGCGCCGCAACCGGGTCGCCTGGGTCGAGAATGGCGAGCGCAAGGGTGCGGTTCGCCCCACGAACGCCATCCTTGCGACCGATCGGTGCGAACACGATCTTGCCGGGTCCGGCAGGCTGGCCATCGGGGGCGGAGAGCAGCAGGTCGAAACGTGCATCTGCGTGAGGATTGAGTGATCCCATCCAGCGACAGGTGATGGTGGGACTGACGCCCTCGCAGGCCCAGCCCTTCGTGGGCACCGACGCCAATGCGCCCTTGGGCACGGTGATCGTGGTGCCCACGATGCGTGCGTGGGTGTCGCCCACATTCTTGATGTGCATCTCGAGCTTCGTCGGGGCCCGGCCGGCCACCACTTCAATGCCCTTGGGCGCGCTCGCGTGAATCTCAAGGTCGACCAACGTATCGGCCAGGCGCAGTTGCACTGGGCTCTTGAACGGTGCGGTGTGGGCCGGGGGCGGAATTGCCCTGGGGTCGGTCGAGGTATCGGATACCCGGGAGAGGGCGCCGTCAAAGTGCGCGATGCCGGACAGAGTCCACTTGGCATCGATCTTGCTCGCGTCGGTGCGGGCGGGCCAGCGCACCTTGATGACCTTGGCGAGGTCTCCGACGGCCATGCCCTGCATGGTGCGGCAGGTGCCCTTCCCCTTGGTGGAACAGCGCCATCCTGCGCCGGTCACCGTGGTGCCGCGGAACGGGAGATCGGGCAGGACGTGCGAGATCTGCAGCGCGGGTGCGCCGTCGCCCGCGGCAACATCTGCGCTGCCGACGTTCTGCGGGATGAGGTCGTATCCGTCCCATGTGGCGGGGTTGCCGGGCTTGGTGCTGGGGCGCAGCACCTTGCTCACCACGATGCGCGGTGAGGGCGGCTCGCCCGTCGACTGCACGGGTACGGTCGTTGACGCCGTCAGTGGGGCGCCGCCGGCTTGCGGCACCGAGAGGTCGGCCTGCACCACACCCATGTCGATGGGCGCGTCGCCGGCAGCCACTTGCGGAACCGAATCGGTGCCCTGCAGCACCAGGATGAGCTGCGGCGACTGATCGGGAGACAGCGCGTAGGGCTCGGGTGCATTTCCCATCGTCCCCAGCGTGCACGTGACGGTGGGCGCCGTTGCCGTGCAGATCCACTGCGCCTCTTGGGTGATCGACTCGGGCATGACGGTGCGGGCGCGCACGAACACGAGGCCATCTGGAAGGGTGACGGTGGCAGTGACTGGGCCGTCTGCTGGCGCGGGGCCATCGAACGCTGCTCCGAATGTGACGGCTGAGAGCCGTCCGGATGCGACCAGCAGCGACTTCGGTGCTCCATCTCCCGCCGCGGCACCGATGTATTCGGGGACGATGGTGGCGTCGAGCGTGGTGAGGGGCTGCGAGTCTTCGCTCAGGCCGGGTGATGCGCAGAGCAGAGAGACGCCTGCTGCGAGCGCGCCAGCCAGGAGGAGGGTACGGCGGGGGTGCTTCGGGGAAAACACACGCCGAACCTACCGCAACGGTACGGCGGCCGCCCCGGGGCTACGCGGTCATCTCCTCCGCGCGCGTCACCATTCGCTCCATCTCGGCGAAGCCGGGCTCCCAGCAGGCCGGGTCGTCCAGATCCACGCCCAGCGGACGAAGCAGGTCGGCGGGTGACGCCGAACCACCGGCGGCGAGGAAGTCGAGGTACTTCGGCACGAAGTCCTCTCCCTGCGCGCGGAACTGGGCGTAGAGCGCCAGCGTCACCAGGTGCGCGAACACGTAGGCGTAGGTGTAGAAGCGCGTGGAGATGAAGTGCGGGATGTACGACCAGCCCAGGCGGTAGCCCTCGGGCATCTCCACTGCGTCGCCGTAGTAGGAGGCGTTTTGGTCCCACCAGATGGTTGACAGCCGGTCGTCGGTGAGCGTGGTGCCCTCGCCGCGCTGGCGGTAGGCCTCCTGCTCGTACCGTGCCAGCACCGTCTGACGGAACACCGTCGCGAATGACCCCTCAACCCGCTCGCATACAAGCGCCGTACGGGTGGCCTCGTCGGCCTCGTTGGCCAGCAGGTGATCAAACGCGATCATCTCGGCGAATGTCGACGGCACCTCGGCCAAGGCGAGCCCCGTGTGAAACGACAGTGCCGTTTGACGCTCAGCGGCGAGGGTGAAGTGCATCCCATGCCCGAGCTCGTGGGCGAGGGTCATCACGTCGTCCATGCGGTCGGTGAAGTTCATGAGCATGAATGGCTGGGCATCCTGGGCCACTGACGCGCAGAACGCGCCACCGCGCTTGCCGGTGCGCGGCTCCGCGTCAATGCGCTGGTCGGCGAAGAAGCCATCGGCGATGTCGCCGATGCGTGGCGAGAACGCGCGGAATGACGAGTCGATGATGGTGCGGGCCTCGGGCCACAGCACCTCACGGGCCTCGCCCAATGGGGCGTACTGGTCGGCGAGGTGCAGGCGGTCGAGCCCCAGCAGGCGGGCCTTTACCCTGAACCAGCGGTGCGCAAGCCCGTAGTGGCCCTCGACGGCGCTCATCATGGTCTCGATCGCGGGCCCCGGTACCTCGTTGCGAAGGTGCGTTGGGTCCATGGGATCGTCGTAGTCGCGCAGGCGGTCCATCGCCAGGCGGTCACCCACGAGGGTGTCGTAGCAGTGGGCGAGGGTGGGCGTGTTGGGGCCCAGCGTGGCGTACAGCGTCTCCAGCGCACGCAGGCGAAGCGCGCGATCTGGGTTGCGCACGCATGCCAGCAGGCGGTCGATGGTGTGGGGTTCCATGCCCTCGCCCGAGTCGAAATCGGTCTCGAGCGTGGAGGTGATGCGACCGAACAGGCTCTGCCACGCGCTGGCGGCTGCGGGGCTTCGCTCACCCAGCATGCGCTCCTCGGGCTCGCTCAGCATGTGCCGCTTGAACCGGCGCTCGGCCAGCAGGTGGTGGCGGTCGCCGGCCACCTCCGGTGCGTTGGCCAACTCATCGGCCAGCGCGTCGTCCAACTCGAGCCATTCCAGCTCGAAGAACCGCAGCGCATTCGCGGCTTCGACCATCGAGCGGTCCATCAGGGCGTCGAGGTCCTGGTTCTCGGGGTCCGACACATCCACCGATTCGCGCAGGGAGGTATAC
>Ga0194063_10001463_pt1 | contig 15328 bp, 10 predicted proteins | sample SepL3720m_MetaG_FD_155459 | JGI IMG/M metagenome (GOLD analysis project Ga0194063, IMG submission 155459) | Anoxic zone freshwater microbial communities from boreal shield lake in IISD Experimental Lakes Area, Ontario, Canada - Sep2016-L373-20m | ecosystem: Environmental > Aquatic > Freshwater... | reverse complement strand
TCCGCAGCTATCTTTCCACCTGCCGCAAGCAGGGCCTCAACCTCTGGGACGCCTGCTTCCAAGCCGCCATCGGCCAGCCCTTCATGCCGACTCTTCCAGAATCAGGTCATACGACCTGAACAGTTGCTACGATTCACTCATCACGCGTTGGGTTTCAGCGGGGGCATTTTTCTTTTCTCTTTTGGTTTTCGGTCCCGTATCATTCGGATCGTAGTTGGGGTTGGGTGTGGGCATTTGAGCGTCAACGCGTTTGCGCCAGTCGTGCAACTTTTGGCGGAGTGCTGCGGCTTTTTCGGGGAGGGTTGCGGCCAGATCCTTCCTTTCGCCGATATCGTCCTTGAGATTGTATAGCTCGACACGGTTGTCCTCGTAGAACTCGACGAGCCGGAAATCGCCTTGGCGAATCGCGCCATAAGGAGTCGCGCCAACGGTGTGATAATGCGGATAGTGCCAGTAGATGGCCTCCCTTTTCATAGAACCCGATTGGCGAAGCAACGGCTCGATACTTTCTCCATCCACCACGCCGGGAGGCACCGGCACACCCGCCATCGCCAGCAGGGTCGGGTAAAAGTCAACTCCGATAACCGGTGTATGGCAGAGGCTGCCGGGTTTGGTTACGCCGGGCCATTTAACGATCAAGGGGACGCGAACTCCGCCTTCATAGGCTGTGCCTTTGCCGGCTCGCAGAGGCACGTTGGAAGTTACCCCCATTAACCCGCCGTTGTCAGAGGTGAAAATCACAATCGTATTCTCGCTCAACTTGAGTTCTTCCAACTTGGCCAGCAGGCGCCCGACGCTATCGTCCACGCTTTCAATCAACCCCGCATATTCGGGGTTCTTGTGCGGAGCTTGTTTATCAACCTTGGACTTGTATTTTGCAATGACCTCCGGTTTGGCCATAATGGGTGTGTGGACGGCATAGTGCGGGAGATAAATAAAGAAGGGATGTTCTTTATTTTGTTCGATGAATTTAATGGCCTCGCTGGTCAAGCGGTCGCTTAGGAACTCGCCATTGGGCCCCTCAGTCAGTGTCGGGATTTTGTAAGGGGAGAAATAGCTCGGTGGCGCCCCCTTGTTATAGCCTGCGATGTTGAGATCGAATCCCTGTTTTTCAGGCCAGAACGTCGCTTCCCCGAGATGCCATTTTCCAATATTAGCGGTGGCGTAACCCGCAGACTTGAGTGCCTTGGCAAGATTAGGTACTTCCAACTTCAAATACATCGTCCAATCCGGCACTTTCAACTTAGCCTTGGGTTGGACATGCCCTTTAATAAAGTCGGTAACGTGGAGACGTGCCGGGTATTGACCGGTGAGAATGGCGGCACGCGAGGGCGAACAAACGGTGCAGGCCGAATAGCTGTCGGTGAAACGCATCCCCTGCGCGGCAAGCCGGTCAATATTCGGGGTCTCATAAAACGTGCTGCCAAAGACCCCGCCGTCCGTCCACCCGAGATCGTCCGTGAGGATGAAAATGATATTTGGTTTTGTCGCAGGCTTCGGCGTATCGGCGGCGTGCAGTGCGGCCAGCGGTGCCAGCAGCAGTGCGGCGAGAAGTATGAGGATGTGTGATTTCATGTGGGTGAATTAATTTGCTTTTGGATGAAGGGCGTTGAAAGAGCCGGTGGCCAAACCGGAGGCGGGGAAAAAGAGGGGTGATGGATTGCAGGTGGTCTGTGGAAATGAGAGATCAATCCAGCTTGAGCAACATGCCGGAACGCGGGGGCATGGCGGGGATTTCGATACTGCCTTCGTGGCAGCCCAAGTTTTTATCGGTCCAGTATTCCTTGATGTGTTTGTTACCCTTGAACTCAATGACCCGCTTGACGGGCACGTCGTCCCAGTTGAGCAGGGCGATCCACTCGGTGTTGCCATCAGTGAAGCGTCCAGTGGTGAAGGATTCATCGGCAAAACGAAATGCACCTTTGGTAGGCGGCACGGCTTTGCGGAGGATGGAAACGAGGTTTGGTGTGAGCTTGGGGAGGTCGTCGCCGCTGAGCAGCATACCTCCCGTGGCGCGGAGAAGCGTCGCGTGGAAAAGCAGGTTGTCGAAAGTGACATTGCCGGTGGTGACAGGTTTGCCATCGGGTCCCATGACATCCTTGGAGGTGGCATCACCGAGCAGCAGGGAGTCCGGGTCGATGGTCCAAATTTTGCCGTTTTGCCAGGATCGGTAGAGGTTTTCGCGCCCGGTATCCGTGAAGGATTTGCAACTGCGGGCAATGTCCATGCTGCTGCGGGAGCCGTGGATGAGGCCAAGCGAGGGCCAAAGCGGGTGATTGCAACCGAGGATGAAACTGTTTCCGGTGCCGCGCAGGATGGCTTGCATGCCCCTGCGGTAGGCCTCGATGCGGGTGGCGGCGGGATCGTGCAGCTTGGCTCCATGCATGGCACCCCAGTAGTTCGCATCGAGTTTGAAATAGGTGACCCCCCAATCGCGAGTCATGGTGCGGAAGGTTTCCTCAAGCCATTTTTGGGCATCAGGGTGGGTGGCATCGAGCGCATACCATGGTCCGAGACGCCAACCGCCGAAGGTGACTTTGTCCGAACGCAACGGTTTGCCGTCGGCGTCTTTCATGAACCAATCCGGGTGCTGTTTGAAAAGCTTGGACTCGGGGCTGGCCACGAATGGGGCGACCCAGAGAGCGGGCTCAAGGCCATCGGCGCGGATTTGTTTGAGGACGTTTTGCACGCCACCGCCAAAGGCTTTTCCGGTATCAAGCCAATCGCCCATCCACGGTTGATAGCCATCATCAATCTGCACATACTTGAGTGCGGGCAGGTTATGTTTAATCCACGCGGAATTGGAAGCGACGTCCTTCGAGGTGACGCCGGGGCCGAAGCAGACCCACGACGACCAACCGCAGGGAATGGGATTGTGCTTGAGGGGCGGATGGTTGTTGTTGAGGCGGCGGGCGAGTTGATCGAGAAGCACTTCCCGATCCGTGCCGGATTCGACGGACATGCTTTCCAAAGTGAAAGATTTGCCGGGTGGGAGTTCGAGATTTTCCAAATCCTGGGAAACTCGCAGGCGCTCGGAATTGAAGCTGAAGCGTCCGGCGAAGCGTTGGGACGAGGTGAAGGCCAGGAGCAGGCGTTTGTCTCTCTCCGGCGCAAGGGAAAGCATGTTGTAAACGGTGAAAAGCCCCTGAGGCGCAGGAATGCGATAGTGCTTGTGGTCCGAGAAGTCACCGATGTTTTGCGGTTTGCCGAAGGTGCCCGCAGTCTGCGAAAGCTTGGTAAAACCTTCACCATAGAGGCGAGTCTCGGCGGGCAGGGTGTGAGGGGCATCAAACAGCACTACCTCGCTGATTCTAACGAACTTGGTTCCCCGGTTGGTGAGGGTCGAATGAATTTCCCCGGCTTTGACGGTATGACTCAGAACGATTTCCTCGGGGGCGGCGGTGCCGTCACTGAGAAACACACTTCCTTGGGCAGCGTTGAGGGAGGCTTGTAGGGAAGCGACGTCAGCCCGCAGGTGGCCGGCACCGACCAGGAAGCAAAGGACAATGACTCCCTGACGCATCATTGTCTTCGATAGTATTTTCATATCCATCATGATTGCTAGGAATTTGCTTTTGGGATGAAGGGCGGCGAGGAGTCTGCGGGCGGTTTTCATTTGGTTTCCGGAGTTTCCTTCTACTTTCCGCCATTCATGGTTTCAGCGAGCTTCGCAGACATCTCGGCCACGATGTCCGGATGCGCGGCGGCGATGTCCTTTTTTTCGCCCAGGTCGTCCGTGAGGTTATAGAGCGCGATTTTCTTTGGCGGATTATCCTTCTTAGCCACCGCATCGGCCGGATGTGCAACCGATGCATCCTTTTTCCGTCCGGGGTACGGGGGCAATAGCTTCCATGGCCCTTTGCGCAACGCAACCCATGTCTCATCATTGTTTTGCGTCACCAGATACTCACGGCAGGGCTTGTCGCACCTTTCGCCGAGGAGTGCGGGTAATACATTGAGGCTGTCGGGAGCGTCCGCCGGGGCGAGTGATTGTCCGGTCAACGCGGCGAAACTCGCCAGCATGTCCACCTGGCAAATCAGCTCGTCGGACACCCCGGATCGGACATGACCCGGCCAGCGCGTGATGAAGGGCAGGCGCGTCCCGCCCTCTAAAACCGCACCCTTCCCGCCACGCAGTACTCCATTGTAAAGGTGGCCATTGTTCGCCTCCCGGGAACCAATGCCGTGCACGGTGTCCGGGCCGTTATCGTCAAGCACGCCCCCGTTGTCGCTGGTGAGGATGACCAGCGTATTATCGGCGAGGTTTAGACTATCTAGGGTGTCGAGCACCTGGCCCACCGTCCAGTCAAACTCCATGATCGTGTCGCCGCGCACACCGCACTCGCTTTTGCCCAGGAACTTCGGATTCGGAGAGCGTGGTACATGGATGTTGTGCGTTGTTACTACGAGGAAGAACGGTTTGTCTTTGTTTTGCTCAATAAATGCGCTGCTTTTGGCGGCGATGACGGTCGAAATATTCTCGTCGTCCCACAGCGCGGCCTTGCCTCCAGTCTGTTCCCCAATACGCGGGATGCCGTTGATAAATGAACGTGGCTCGCCGCGCTGCACGGAGTAATCGAGCTTGATCGGGTCGGCTGGATCCAGGTTGACGACGCGATGATTCTCGACCCAAACACACGGGACGCGATCAGCGGTGGCAGGTATGATCCAGGCGTAATCGAAACCGATTTCCAACGGTCCGGGTTTGATTTCGCCATTATAGTTGGTGGGCTTTGTGCCTAGACCAAGATGCCACTTGCCGACAATTCCTGTGGCGTAACCTGCGCGCTTCAGTAGCGACGGCACCGTGGTCCGACCGGGTTCGATGAGCAGTCCCTCTAAGCCGGAGGCGATGCCGGTGCCCCGCTTGCGGAAGGCATATTCACCGGTGAGAAAGGAATAGCGCGAAGGTGTGCAAACTGCCGCCGTCGAATGGCCGTCGGTGAATCGCAGCCCTTGGGCCGCAAGACGATCCACGTTAGGCGTCTTTACTTTCGTTGCCCCGTAACATCCCAAGTCACCGTAGCCGAGGTCATCGGCCATGATGAAAACGATGTTGGGTTTGCTCGCAGGCTTCGTAACATCGGCAGCGTGGAGCACGGCCAGCGGCACCAGCAGCAGGGCGGTGAGTAGGGTGCGGATCGTGTGCATGTTCGTTTTCATTGTTGGTCCAAATTTTCGAGTGAAAGCCTTGCGAGACCTTGGTGGTCGGGCGCGGGGCGGATATTGGCGGAGTAGTTGCCCCAGCGGAGGTGGTAGTCGAGGGTGTCGAGCAGATAGAGGTAGAAGCTATGATCCTTGAACTGGCCATAGCGGGCGGTGGTGGCTTCGCCGTCGCCGTGGATGGTGAGGGCGAGCTTCGCCTCGCGGTCGTCCAAAGTGTAGGTGCGGATGGCCTGCTTGGCGGCGCTGGCTTCGTAGGTGAGGAGTTTGCCCTCGGGCACCGGCCAGCCCATCAGGTAAAAATCCCAGACATCTTTGCTCCAGGGTTGCGTGGGCTTTTGTGCCCAGACCGGCTTGTCGGTGCTGAAAAGCTCGATGCTGCCCTTGCCGCTGCCGAGGTGGCCTTCCGGATACGAGGACCAGTAGGTTTTTTTGTCCCAGTGGAGGCGGTCGAACTGGCCGCCCGTCTGGAATTTGATGCCGACTTCGAGATTCAACGGCTCGCCGGAACCCGGGATTTTTCCCGTCGTGTCGAGCGGTGGCAGGTTTTTGAATTGATAGCCGATGTCCACGCGGCCATTCGCGGCGATGGTGTAGGTGTAATCGACATCGAAGGAGTCGAACTGCCCGGTAACGTGGACCGCGAGGGCGTTAGCTTTTTTCTCGATGCGGAGGTCTTTCAATTTCCACGCTTCGAGCAAGGGGCTGTCGTAGATGGCGGTTTTGCCGACAACCGAAGTTGCCTTGCCGACCTCGGGGTTGATGCCTTTTTGGCGGAATTCCTCGAGCTTGAAAATGTGCGGCAGCGGACCTACCAGAGGCACGCTCGCCCTGCCATGCTGGATGCTCTGAATGAGGCCGGTGGCGCGGTCGATCACGACGCTGAATTCATTGCCTTGGACGGTGATACGGCCATCGGCTTCGACCACTTGCGGCACTCCGGCCAGCGCGGGGGCTTCGGGCTTTGCGGGGGCGCCGAGCGTGATGCGTTCGTCGTCGATGAGTTTCTTCGAACGGTCTAGGAATGATACGGCGATTTCCGTGCCGGCTTTCCAATCCGCAGCGGGAAGTTCAATGGCACCCTGCTGGTGGGGCGCGATCGGCGGGCACTGCATATCCTGCGTCTTGCCATTATAGCTGATGCGGAGTGTAACCTGGTCGAGCGAGGTGTGGTCGAAACGGTTTTGAACCGGCAGGGAAATCGGTTTGCCGGGCTCGAATTGCTCCACTTGCGTTTCCATCAAACGGACCGGGCTGTAGGCTTTTTTCACATTCCAGAATTCGGGCTTCGGACGGCGCCATTCGTCGACGATCCCCCAGCGGGCGGTGCCGTAAATATTGGGAAGCGTTTCGGAAACCGGGCATTTAGCCTCGTCTTTTCCGAAGCGCCGGATGGCTCCGCGTGAGGATTTGGCAGTGGGGTCGGGGCAGATCGTCATGTCATCGACATAGTTCCAGATCGCGGCACCGGTGCTTCCGTTGGAGGAGAATAGTGCGGTCCACGCCTTGTCCAGGCTGCGCCCCCAGTAGTCGCGTGCGTTTGGGTCATGGAACCATGTTTCGGCGGAATGCCCGAGCACATGCATCCACTCGTCGTAGATGACGGGCTGTTTTGTCACCTCATAACTCTGGTCCCACTTCGGGTAGTGTGAGCTTTTCACATCGTAGGTTTTGTGATCCGGGTCGTCCTTGACCTGATAGCTGGCGATGAGCGGGCGCGAGGCATCGAGAGTGCGGGCGACATTGGCGGCGGCCGTGAAGTTGCGGCCGAAGACGCTCTCGTTGCAGAGTGACCACAGAATGATGGAAGGGTGGCTGCCGTAGTTGAGAATCACCTCCCGCTGTTGATTGACAAAGAGGGGCTCGAATTGCGGATCGTCGTTCATGCCGACCGACGGCCTGTTGGCTTTGCCGACATCCAACACCGCCGACTCGAGGGTCACATAGAGGCCTTGCTCGTCGCATTGATCGACGAATCCGGTGCCCGGGGGGTAATGCGAGGTGCGGACGAAGTTCATATTCGCCTCCTTGAAAAGCTCCACATCAAGGGCGTCCACCGCAGGCTCGGGGACGATGCCCTTAAGCGGGTTGATGATGTGGCGGTTGGCGCCGCGGAGTTTCACCACCTTGCCATTGATGAGCATGTTTTTTTTGTCATCAAAGCGGATGTCGCGAAAACCGATGTGCTTTGAATAAACCGCCGTAGCCTGTCCCGGCGCCTTGCTCGTGACCTCCAGGCGATACAAGCGCGGGTGCTCGGCATCCCAGGTTTGTGGGGAGGCGACCTCCGCCTTCCAAGTGACCTGCGGCTGGTCGAGCTTGCAATCGGGCTTGGCGAGCAGGACTTCCTTGCCCTCGGGATCGAAAAGCCGGAACGAAGCGGTCGCCTGCGGGTCAGGCGTTTCCACAATGCCCGTGACGGTAAGCGCAGCGGTTTTGCGGTCATCCGAGAACGGCGACGAAACGATGGGGAATTCGAAAAACGCTTTCGGTCGCGCCTGCAGCCAGACGCTTCGCACGAGTCCACCGATCGCGCGGACGCGTTTCCCGTTGAAGGCGATGTCTTTTTTGAGATCGGTGATTTCCAGCGCGATCCAGGCGTCCTGCCCGGGCGTCACCACCGAGGTGATGTCGCACTCCCAAGGCGTCCAACCGCCCTGGTGCTCGGTAATGAATTTTCCATTCACCCAAACGCGTGTGAACTCATGTGCACCCTCGAAGCGGAGGCGGATTTTTTGGCCCGCGAAATCCGCCGGGATGGCGACCTTGCGCTTGTAGGCCATCGGCTCGTCCTCCTTGATCGGATGACCCTCGCGGAATACATCCCCCGGCACCGGCATCGTTTTCCAGCCCGTCGGCTCCGCCAGTTTGTTCCAGAAGCCTTCCGGTGCGGGGATCTGGAAGTGCCATGTGCCATCCAGCGAAACATCCGCGTCCCCCACCCCACCGAGCTTGTCGAGCGGCGTGGCTTGGCAGGGAATGGCAAAAGCCAAAAGTTGGATAAGCAGCAGGGCTGCGAGGAGGTGAATTTTCATAATAGTCTATTTCCTTGGTTGGTTGGAAGTTTAGTTTGCGATGTTCAGGCTGACCTTCTGCGGCGTGTTGATCGCACGGCCTTCGAGGTGGATATTCCAAACATTTTCCCCAGCGGCTTCGACTGATTTCACGGTGCAGCCGGTGGCGCTATTGGCGGCGAGTGCCTTGGGGCTATATACAAACAGATCGCCTTCGCGGGCACCGGCATCGGTCAGTTCGATGTCAATACTGGTCGGGGTAGAATTGACATTCTTGATCTCAGCCGCGCCACAGAAGATGTGCAAGCTGGAGCCGATGACCACCGGTCGACCGGGCTGGCTGTCGAGATCGGTGAAAACAAGATGCTGGCAACCGGTGGCCGGCAGTGCGGGTGTTACCCACTGACCTTTGGCGATGCCGAGAAAACGGTTATCCCAAAAAGACCAGACCGCATACCGGTGCTCCGGATCAAGCCCCGCTTTGGCAAAGTCCAGTGGGATCGCTTGTTCCTGTTTTGTCGGATTCCACAAGAGAGCCACCGCCCAGTTGCCCCACGGACGCTGGACCTTGCTTAGAAGGCGGGGCCACTCTTCCGCCGTGCAGAGATCGATCACTTCGGAGCGCTCCTTGGCCGGCGGCGTCATGATTTCGGTCATGCGCAGATACGGTTTAAAACCATCCCAGTTCCACAGGTCGGACGTGAAGGCGGCGCCGCTGGAGAGGCCCATCATGCTGGCGTAGGTTTGGACCGTCGGCCAACCACCAGCCACTTTACCGGCTCCTTTTACGTCGGGCGCTAGATAGTAACAGTCGTTATCCACGGCAAACCAGCGGCCATTGAGATCGTAAGAACGGAGCACCTGAACCTGTCCGAGCCGCAGCATGAGATCAAGCTGCTCCGATTCGAAATGGATGGTTGAGGTGATCACCTTCGCCTCGCCATAAGGCGTGGACTCCGTCGAATGGACGGCGGGCTGAAGCGAGCCGGTAGCCGAGGAAAGGTCGCGTCGCTTCCCGTTAATTTCGACAATGGCCGAGAACTTTGATGCGCAAACCGCAACCGCTGGAGCTGTCACTGTCACCGAGCGCCCGTCCTTATCAACGGAGGCAACGGGTTGAGGTTGTTGTGCCGAAAATGCCAGCGGAGCCAGCAGCATGGCGGAGAGGAGGGTAATGGTTTTTTTCATGGTTAGTTATTTCCCTTCTTGGTAATCCGAACTTGCGGTGAGTTCGCCGCTGCGGGAATTCACAAACCACGCGGTGGTTCCGGCGGGCAGCGGTGCAGTGATGAGCCACACCTTGTCGCGTTTTTCAACGGTGGCAGACGAGTCGGTCCACTGGCGCTTGCCGGGAAAGCCGGTGTCCGTGGTGCTGATCAACAGCGCCCGGTCGAGTGGTTTCGTGGCGGCGAACTCAACGCGAACGGTGCCGCTTTCGAGTTTCGCGCCGGTCTGTACGCACCACGGCTGGCCATCGCGCATCACAGGCGACGCCGTAAGATCGCCCAGCGAGCGAACCGCCGCAAGCTCGGCGGTGTAGCCCGCTGGCAGGGCCGCTTGAACGGCAAACCCGGAAACAAAACAGACCAAAGGACTGAGGTGTTTCAAGATGCGAAAAGGAGGGAAAGTCACCATTATAAGTTAGTATTATCACAATGAGATGTCAAACGCCTTTCCCTTGCACTTTTTCCGGGCATTACGTTCCGCGATCGATGAACGTCGCCGCCAGGCGGACGGTCTTCGGGGGAGCTGCGTTCGCGTCCGACTTTCGGTCGATCCGCGCGAGGAGCATCTCAGAGGCGGTCCTGCCAATGAGTTCCGGATGCTGATCGAAGGTGGAGACAGGGACGAAATATCCGTCGCCCATGGCGATCGCTCCGAATCCGATGATGGAAACGTCTTCGGGAATGCGGCGCCCCAGTTTCAAGAGTGCTCTCCGGCATCCGAGCGCCATATTATCGTTCACTGCAAAGATTCCGTCCACTTTGCTGCCCTGCGCAGTCAGAAATTCCAGTATCTCATTTTCGTTGGGGCTGAAGTTCGGGAACTCAAGGATCTCCATCGAGGTCGCTCCGCTGGCCGCCGCGACGGTATCCCGGAACCCCTTCGCCCGGTCCCGGCTGGGGCTGAACCGGTCCCCTGCTGTGACCATGAGGAAGTTCTTCCGCCCGCGGGCGAGAAGGTGGGCCGCCGCCGCCTCTCCACCGGCGACATCATCTGTGCCAACAAAATCGCAGGCGAATTTCGGGACCCGGCGGTCGATGACCACGATCGGCACGCCGCGCTGGACGATTTCATCGAAATAGAGGTCGGTGGCCTCGTCGTTGGCCGGGCGGAGAATGATGCCATCAACCCGCAGTTCGATCAGGCGATGAAGGATCTTCCGTTCCTCCTCGATGGCGCGGTCCTCCCAGTTTCCGTGAACCAGGGACAACAGCAGGCCCGCATCCTGTTCCGAGAGGTGATCGTGAATTCCATCGAGCACCCCGGCGTAGAATCCCAGTCCGGCGGGCATCACCACCCCGACCAACCCGGTCCGGCCGGTTTGCATCCCCCGCACAAGGCGGTTCGGGCGGTATTGAATGCTGGCGGCCACCTCCTGAATACGATGGGCCGTCGCAGCAGCCACGTTGCCAGTTTTGTTCATGACCCTCGATACCGTCATGAGGGAGACGCCCACCTCCCGTGCGATCATCTTCATGCTGGCGCGTTCCGCAATGTTACTCATTAACTGTTAATACGCACACTTCGCCGGGAATGCAAGCCCTCCTCATTTTGAGTGCGTCCAGGGAGCGCGATCCGAAAGCTCTGGAATGAGCCAGACCCTCCGGCAAGTCGGGAGCTTTGTCAAAGTGCCACCATGTTCATTTTGCCGGTTTCCAATCTGCGCTTCTAGGCAGAACTTTGTTTGTCCATGTTGTGCAGAGCGAAGGCATAGGAACCGATCCCGACCGCTTTGCTGGTGCCGAGCACGGAAGTGCCGATGCCGATCCGTTTCAATGGATCGTAGGCCAGCGTTTCGTCGCCACCCGGCATGGCAATCTGCTTCGTTGCACCCGCTAAAAACTCCGCTCGTTGCGTCTCGTCCTCCAGATTGAATGCACGCTGCGCAAGGCGATCGAACGAGTTTCCTTCATAACCGGAGATCCGCCCGTTGAGTTCCTCCAGCACCGAGGGCATGAAGAGGTGATGTCCCTTGGAGAGTCCGCCGCCAATGACCACCAGTCCATCAACCAATGTCAAGGCGTTGGCGATGGCGTCACCGACCACTTCTCCCAGTTCGCGATAGGCCTCGATTGCCGCCGCCTTGTCTCCCACAGCTTGTCCCAAGGCAATCTCCTCGATCTCTTTTGGGCTTGGATCGGCCCCCGGCTTGATGCCGGCGTTCATCGCATAGCTGTTGCAGACAGCGCGAATACTGGCACCATCTTCCGCAAGGCAGCCCGGCCGGACCTTGTTTCGCATCAACCAAATCTCCGCAGCGTTGGAATTGTCGCCGATAATGAGCTGACCATCGCAGACCAGACCGCCGCCAAACCCAGTGCCCAGCGTCACCCCGAACAGAATGCGGTAACGCTTCGGGCAGCCACTTTCTTCCAACATCCGGTTGACTCGCGGGAGCAGGCCGGCAATCGCTTCACCATACACAAAGAGGTTCCCGTCGTTGTTGATAAAAACCGGCATGCCAAACTGTTTTTTCAGCCATGGCCCAAGTGGCACTCCTCCTGCAAACGCCGGCAGGTTGCCGACATTGTCGATGATGCCGGCGGGATAGTCCGCCGGGCCGGGAAACGCGAAGCTGATCGCCGCTGGCTTTTCATCCAGCGTGTCCATCATCCGCCGGAATCCGTCCGCGATTGTGTCGAGGCTTTTCCCCAGTTCCATCGTTTCGGACGGCAGGCAGACCGGTTCGACGATCTCGCGGTTCGATTGGATGGCGGAGAAGACAAAGTTCGTCCCACCGGCATCGAGGGTCAGGACAATGCGTTGATCCTCGGAATAGTTCATGAGGGAACCTGCGTTTGCTTCACCCTGTGCCCGATAAAGCCGTAAAACGCGATGTAGACGTAGCAGAGTATCGGGACGGCAAAGGCGAGTTGGATTCCCCAACGGTCAGCCGTTGCTCCCATGAACAGCGGCACGATGGCACCGCCCACAATCATCATTACCAAAAGGGAGGAACCCTGGGCGGTGTATTGTCTCAAATCCTTGATCGCAAGGGTGAAGATGTTCGACCACATGATCGAATTGAACAGTCCGGTTCCGAGGGCCGCCCAAAATGCGAGGGGTCCGCCCGTAAATGCCGCGATGCAGAGCAACACGATGAGGGCGAGCGAGAACACACCGAGCGCACGGGCCGGACGCCCCTTGCCAAGGACGAAGCCCAGAAAATTCAGGGCAATCAGCAGCAGGAACGGGCCGATCTGGGCGGGCGTCATGAAAACCATGTGGGCCACGCCGTGCTCGATCCGGATCGAGGTGACGAGGTAGACGACGAAAAAGACCACAATCGCCGTGATGATCATGTAGGTGTATTTGCGCGCCTGGCTGTCGATGTCCCCGAGCGAAATCGCGCCGCACAGGCGCCCGATCATCGCCCCACCCCAGTAGTAGGCCAGGTAGAGGCTGGCGGTCGATTCAGGCAGCCCCAGGATGTGCTGATCCTTCATAAAGCTGACGAGATAACTGCCGATGGCCACTTCGCCACCCACATACATGAAAACGGCGAGCATCCCGAAACGCAGGTGGGAAAAATGCAGCGCGCCAATGCCGTGCTCCACCTTCTCCTCGCTGGAAAACCGTGGCAAATGACTGCGCCAGACAATGACCGCCAGAATCAGGAAGAGCGAGCCAAAGATGAGGTAGGGAAGCTTGATGGAGTCGATGGTGACTTCCCCGCCTTTGGCGAACACCTTGTAGAGCAGCAGGCTGCCCGCAATCGGGGCGAGGGTGGTGCCAAGGGAGTTCACCCCCTGCGCCAGGTTCAGGCGGCTGGACGCGGTTTCAGGTTTTCCGAGAATTGCCGCGTAGGGATTGGCTGCGATCTGGAGTAGCGTCACCCCTGTGGCCAGCAGGAACAGCGCGGCCAGGAAGAATCCGTATTTCTGAAAGACCGCCGCCGGATAAAACATCGCGCAGCCGGCACCGCAGATCACCAGGGCGATAATGATCCCGGCCTTGTAGCCCAGCCGGTTGATGGGGTCCCCGGTGGAGAGTGACACGACATAATATAGCAACGACACGAGGAAGAACGCACCGAAGAAGGCGAACTGCACCAGCCCCGCCTGGAAATACGAGAGGCTGAACGCGCCCTTGAGGTAAGGGATCAGCACGTCGTTCATCACGGTAATAAATCCCCAGAGGAAGAAGAGAAGCGTGATGGTCACGAACGGCCGCCGGTATTGATCCGCGGAAAATTGCGAATCCGTTTTCGGGATTTCTGTGGAGAGCTGCATTTTGCTTGGTCTTTCTCTATTTTTGTCGGGAGGTCATGGAATACGGGCGTGCATCCGGTGCGGTCCCCCATTGGGAGGGCGTCGGCCCCATTTCGAATTCCATCGTCCCGCCATTCACGATCGCGGAATGCGGAAGAAAGGTTTTGTCCCACGGCTTGCCGTTCAGAGTGACGCTCTGGACATACATGTTTTCCGCCGAGTTGTTCCTGGCCTTGATGACAAAGTCGCCGCCGGGCAGATGCAGGGTTGCCTCATCGAAGAGCGGACTGCCGATCACATACTCCGGGACGGCATGCACATAGGGATAGAAGCCCAGAGCGCTGAAAATATACCAGGCCGACATTTGCCCGGCGTCCTCATTGCCGGAGATGCCCCAGGAATCGTTGCGGTATTCAGAGGCCAGGCATCGGCGAAGTTTCTCGGCGGCCTTGGCTGGCGCACCCGCATAGTTATACGCATAGATCGCATGCTGGTCCGGCTCGTTGCCGTGCCAATATTGGCCGAACCCGGGCGATGTATGGCCCTTGTCTCCCGCGAGGTTGAAAAAAGCGTCCAGTCTTTCCTCAAACGCCGCATCTCCGCCCATGAGGTCAATCAATCCCTGGGTATCCTGCATCACATGCCACGTCCACTGCCAGGCGTTGCCTTCGCAATAGTCGTTGTTGCCCTTACCGGTGTAGGCCAAGGGATCAAAGGCATCGGGATAGCTCCAGTTTCCGGCCTTGTCTTTGCCGCGGAAGAATTTGGTCCCGGAATCCCAGAGCTTTTCGTAATTCCTGGCTCTGGCCAGGAACGCGGACGCTTCCTCCTTTTTGCCAAGGGCCTCGGCATATTTCCCGATCGCGAAATCACAATAGGCATTCTCAAGCGTCCTGGATGCGTTGATGTAGGCAGGGTGGGGAACATAGCCGAGCGCCAGATAGTCTTTGAGGTCGTTGCGACGCCCGCTCTCCATGGCGTTTTTCTTCACCAGTTCCCATGCGGTCTCCGTGTCGAATCCGGTGATTCCCTTCGCATAGGTGTCGGGAATGATGACATCCGCCCATGTGCCGGGCATGATGGACGTTTCCTTGTTGGCCAGCTTCCAGAGCGGCCCCCACCCGCTGTCCCGGTAATCATCGAGCATGGTCTTGATGACATCGAGCTGCAGATCCGGCGCGATCAGGGTGTAGAGCGGATGCGCCGCGCGGAAGGTATCCCACGTGGAAAGGACGCTGTAGTGGTTGTGCCCGTCCGCTTTGTGCACCTTGCCATCCATGCCCAGGTATTCGCCATTCACATCGCTGAAGAGCTGCGGGTGGAACATGACATGGGGACTTCTATAAACTCATTAAACATTAGGACTGCACACATAATTATTTGTAAATTGCAAACCTGATTCTGGCACGAGAACTGCTATCATAAATGAATGCCTAAACATATCAAAGCTAAGGTTCAGGGAACATTGTTTGACAAAGTGGCGCGACTCGATGAGCTGCACGAGATGGGAGATCCGCTCGCCCGTCTGGATACGGTCGTCGATTGGACCGTGTTCGCGCCCATCCTTTCCCGCTTGCCTAAGGCCGACCCGAAAGGGCCGGGAGGCAGACCCTCCTTCGAACCGGGGCTGATGTTCAAGGTGCTGGTGATCCAGAGCCTCTACGGGCTGAGCGACCATCAGGCCGAGTTCCAGATCACCGACCGCATGAGCTTCAA
>Ga0194063_10001461_pt1 | contig 15334 bp, 15 predicted proteins | sample SepL3720m_MetaG_FD_155459 | JGI IMG/M metagenome (GOLD analysis project Ga0194063, IMG submission 155459) | Anoxic zone freshwater microbial communities from boreal shield lake in IISD Experimental Lakes Area, Ontario, Canada - Sep2016-L373-20m | ecosystem: Environmental > Aquatic > Freshwater... | reverse complement strand
ACAGATAATAGAGCAATGATGGAGATAACCACCAATAACTCAATAAGCGTGAAGCCTCTTCTTAAAGATAGTTTGGGCATATTTTCCTTTCTAATTATTTTTTCCTACTATTATTAATATATCACTTTCAAAAGATTGAACGGTAGCATCAAAAGGTGCCACAACTATAGAAGGACTTAGTGGAGAAATTGCCCGTAGAATACTGGTTTGGATTTCGGTTGGAAGGGGTAATTTGAGATATATTGAGCTGCTAGGTACAATATTGGCAGAATTAGTTGCGGTAACATTGACAAAGCCATCAGCAAGTAATAATTTTTGATATTTTGCTACACTACCTGCACGCCCAGAACTATTTTGGATCGTAATGGTAAAGTTGGCGGGAGTTGGTACAACAAAAGGGGTTGGTGTTGGAGTGGTAGTTACTATAGTTGAAGCTGGGGGAGAGCTTGGAAGTTTTTTGATAACATATATTGGGGTTGCGATAAGTAAAATTAGCAATAAGAGTATCTCAAAGATAAATCGATAATTTCGCTTTTTACGATCGATTGTAGAAGCTGGAGTAGAAATAATTTTGGCTGGAGTAGTAATTGTCACACCAAGCGTTTTATCATCTGGACCCGACGAATATTTGCGAGTTTTACCATATAGCAACAAATCGGGAGAAACTGCCTTGACATCTTTTGGCAGGCTTGAATAACTATAAGTATTTTTGACTGGTAGATTTTTAATTATGTGAATATAAATCGGGGTCACATAATTTACCTGGAACCAAAGATCTTGGTTTTTGGGAGCCAATTCAAGAAGCAAAGATAAAGCAGTTTGAGTTTCAAAATTGATTTTGGGATGGATTTTTTTGAGATTAAGCAATGCTTGAAAAACTTGATTTTTAATAACATTAACCTCAATTGAATTGTCTGAGAGAATGCGCCAATCGAATTGATCCTGCGTGATAGATTCTGGGATATATGACTCCAATTCTTTAAAAACAAGTTGACGTTGAGGAAGGGCTGATAACTTGGGAATATTAATAGTGTAACTGGCATCTGGATCGAGAATGAGATGAAAAGTGGAGTTGTGATTTTGATCACAATACTTCCCTAAAACTGCAGATAAATCATTTTCATCCCAGGGAATTGTTTTTAACTTAGCTGTTTTTATACCATCAAAAATGATGAGTTTGTTTTGTGCAAGGTAAATGATAATTGTTGGTGTTGTTAATAGCATATTTTAGCGCATCAAAAATATTTTTTTATCGCCTTCAGCACCACACGCACTTACGGTAATAATATTATTAATAGGATTCTTTTCTATAGTATATCCCGTACGAAAAGCGCTGCCAATCGAGGGATCAACTGGGAGAATTGCTAGATAATCAATCAGAGCTGGTTGAAGATCTAGGCAACTAGCGCTGGCACCTATGCAAGAGTCTGCACACCCCGTTGTAGCTGAACCCAACTGCCTAATAGTAGCATCAAGTCCCGGTGGAAAGGCGCTTTTTTCTATTACATACCGATATAGTGCGGTTGAAAGACTGTTAACGTGACTATATCTGGCTGAGTTTCTCGCCTCTCTCATTTGACGAAGTGGATCTAAAGCCACAATGACTAGCGTAGCTAGGATGGCAATAATGGCGATAACTATAAGTAGTTCGAAAAGTGTGAATCCAGGATAATGTGAGTGCTTGTTTGTCATATGATTATTAGTTAATCTGCTTCCATGATACAACACTTACATTAGTCGTGCGAGTCGCAACAATTTGTATATTTCTAGTATAGTTATTACTAGTTGATGTGACTGTAAAAGTGATTTGATTCCCAATTAAGTTATCTTGAGTAATTGTACAAGTACCAAGCGGGTTGGTGCTAGATAGAATGAGAATATTGGTTTGATTCCACTTAAAAAGAACATCCTCAATGCAAGTCTCGGCAAGCTTAAGATTATTTTCTGATTTGGTATAGCCTAGACCCATTTGGGCATTACCAATCGACGAGAGGGTGACCGACATCCCAATCAATACCATGATTACCAAAACAACTAAAAGAGTGATAATTGCTGCAAAACCTTTAGCGGAGTTGACCTGATCCAGATGCGACTGAGGCATAAGACCACTCCTTTCTGAGAATATTCCCACTACCATTAATATTAAATGCAAAATCAACTTGAAAAGAGCTACCAGTTGAGCCATTATTAAAAACTAAATTGGAAATGTTTACACCATTACTAGTTAGCGCTACATTGTTTGTAGTACTTGTACACGCACCTCCCCCACCCCAACCAAGATAAATAACGCTTCCTACCAAATATATTCTTGTTGGATTGTAAACTGTATCTGGATTGACCAGACAAAGATCGCTAGGTGAGATTGAAGTAATGCCGGTTGCACGGCGCAGCTCATAAATAATACGCTTGGTAGCAAAACGTGAATTGTAGGCGACATTCTCTTGAACCCGACTTTTACTGCGAGTTGATACGAGATTGATCGCTAGCTCTGTACTCGAAATTGCTATCACTGTCAAAATAGCAATATATAGAATGAGTTCGATGAAGGTAAAACCTTTTTGTAACATTAGTTTCTCCAATATGCAAAATTATACGGCGAGGATATTACTTGAGATAAATTTAGCTCTAATGCTGTGCTAGAATCGCTATTTGACCAAGAGAATGTTGGCGTTGCGTTCATTACCAGTCTTTTGCCAAATAGATCATTGGAATTATCGGCAACGATGAAGATGCCTCTATCAGAATTCTTGGGATCAATGTCAAATTGATAATAGCCTTGGTTGTTTGCGAAAGTCGGGGTGGGTACAAAATCAGTCTGAAGTGTAAAAACTCCTGCATTACCTACGTACCATCCTATATTACCCGCTCCTTGATCGTCGTACATCACAACACTACGTACAGTTGCTCCACTACGCAGAAAGCCAGCAGCAATTTTTTGACGCCCTGCGACTGGAGTTGTACAGCTCGTGTCGACGTTGGCAGTATTTGTCCATGCCGAAGTAGTACCGTTCCAATAACCAATTTGAAGATCGCTTTGATTATTTCCAATAGAGGCAAAAACCATGTTATTACTACCTGGATCCGCAGCTAAAGTAAGGTTGGTTGCATCATCGGCAAATGTAGGTGGAGTCGTGACTGCCCCCCACGTGCAGGTAGCTGTGCCTCCAGTACATCGACGATATCTCACGCTATTACCACCTCCAGAATTGGACCAAATTAGCATAAGATTGCCAGAGACGCTTTCAAACTGAAGATCGAAATCCTCAACGTCTTGTGCTACAGTTACTACCTCGAGACTAGCTTCAGTAACGGCTGTTGGCTCATTGACCCAAGAGCTTCCATTCCACAACATAGCGGAAAGATCACTGGCGCTATCGGCCCAAATTAGTCCCAAGATGTTACTACTCGTCCGATTATCACTAGCTAACTTAACCCACTGAACTATCCCAGATGTACGCACAGGATCAAGATTGATTGCTGCAGTCCAGCCTATATTGCCGCAATTAGATGAATTAGGTTTGGTTCTATATGCAAGTTCATTGGTGTTGGCGGAATTAGTTGAATATACAACCATAGCTTTTCCCGTTGTGTTTTCGTAAGTCACGTCAAACCTACGAGTAGTACCAGTACCACCCGCAGAAACACTCCAGTCTTCGCTCCAACTACTTCCGTTGTAGCAAAGTACATGGAGAGTGCCTGCTGAGCTTGTGTAAGCTGCAATTGCTTCGCTTTTGAGAGGAGAGGTTTTGACAATTATATTAAATGCTGATTCGTTGGCAATTGTATTAGCTTCCGATGAAAATAGATCTGTTGAGTTGGTGTAATAGCGCCATTTGGGAGTAGTTGTTGTGTCGCCGTAAACGACGATTCCCTCACCAGAATTAGTGGGGATGTTTTTACTATAATTAGTAAGATAGTCCACAAGCACAACTGAATTATGACGAGTGGGTGAAGTATTAAAAGTAACAGTACTTGTGATTTTTTTAAGATCTGAGTCAACTGATCCTCCACTATCGACAATATTGCCTGAGCCATCTCTTTGGCCATTGCTTACAACAATTGTCCTGGTATATTTATCCCAAGTTTCAGGTGATGGAGAAAAGCTCCAAATGCCTGCGTTTTTCTGCAAACCATAACTACCCGCACCGAGAATACCCCACCCTTGAGAACGGATGCCACGTGTAATTTCCAAGCCTTGAGTTGCCAGGTTGGTTGCAATAGTTTGTTCATCTCCCAAACGATTGACACTAAAACTATGAGTAACCATTGTAATACCAGTAACTCCAACAACTGCGAATATCCCCAGGGCCACCACCACCTCAATCATGCCAAATCCCAATATGTAAGGTTTATTGTACATTTATAACTCCCAAACTATTTACTGTTATATTATTACTTGCAATTGAGCTAGATACCGTAATATTGAGTGAACTTGCAGGTGATCCAGTTCCCCTTGTATAGATAGTGTTACTCAGTCCAGATACGTTAATACTACTCCCAATACTGTTGTCAATTGCTTGAGTTGGACTTGCACAACTCCCAAGATATACTCGGATGATCTGCCCTGTTTGGCATATTCCCCAGGCTCCACTTCCCTTACCATCAAGAGAATTCATCTGAACTAGATGAAAAGCTGTAACTATCGCATTTACTACTGACTCTTGTTGAACGCGTAGCAAAAATGCTCCAGCGAATGGAGTTGTTAATGTCCCCACTATGGTTATCAAGGAGATAACGAGTAGTAACTCAATGAGGGTAAGACCCTTTTTCATAAATTATTTAGTTTGTAGCGAAATACATAAACAGAGCAGCGATAATTGACCCTGCGATAATTACTACAAGAATCGCGAGAGCAACATCGATGTTTTTTTGTAGCGGATTAACCGTAACTTTTTTGGACATATACTATCCTCCTATACTTCCCGTAATTTGATAAATGGGGCCAATAATCGCAAGCGCCATAAAGCCAACCGCCAAGCCAACGGCTAACAATAATATTGGTTCAAGGAGAGTGGTGAGATTCTTGGATGCAACCTCCACCTCATCTTCATAATAATCGGCTAGATACAACAACATTGTATCTAAGTTCCCAGTCTCCTCCCCAACGGAAACCATTTGAACAAAAAGATTGGGGAATATTGTAAGCTTGTTGTTTGTAATGGTTGAACTAATCTTGTTGCCTTTTTGGATAGATGCCTGAAGTTGATCAAGACTATCGTGTAAATGAAAATTAGCTTCGGCAGTAATTAGAGTGTTTAAACCCTTGGAAAGGGGTACTCCACTATTTAATAAGATACTAAGATTGCGAGAGATACTTGCCATCTGACTATCTCGGAAAAAATTTCCAAGCAAGGGCAACTTAAAAAGCCAACGATCAGTGTATCTTTTGACTGGTGCCCAACGAATAAGTAAGTTAAAGATTGCGATAGATAAAATTAATAATATGGCAATTAAAATCCCACTATTTTTCATAAGGTTTGCAAACCAAAGAAGTATTTGAGTAGAAAGTGGTAACTTTTGGTCAAAGGCGGCGAAAAAATCTACAAGCTTGGGTAGAACAAATATGGAAAGTCCTATACCAATTACAAACATTGTACCAACTACGAGACCTGGATATAACATTGCTGCTTGGACTTTCCTCCTAAGAGCATGTAGCTTACTAAGTTGGCTTGCTAGCTCGGTAAGAGTGACATCAAGATGCCCAGATTCTTCACCTATTGTTACTAGACTAGTGTATATCGAGTCAAACAGCTTGGGATATTGAGCAAATGATGAGGCAAGAGAGTGGCCAGCTTCTACCGATTGGGTTATTCCAATTATGACTTTGGCAAAATATGAATTTTTGGTATCTCCGGCAAGGTTTGTAAGAGCTTTGACCAATGGAACCCCTGCCTTTACCATAATCCCCAAGTGCTTTGTAAAAAGCAGAATCTCGACCTTTTTGACTTGGTTAAACATATTTACTCCTTGGTAACCCGTAATACTTCAGCCAAAGTAGTAACACCATTCTTGACTTTATTTAGACCATCCTCAAGCATTGTGTTCATACCTTCTTTGGTGGCAAGATTTTGGATAATACCAGCATCTTGTTTGCTGACAATTGCGGCTTTTAGCTGGTCACTAAGAACCATTACTTCGAAAATTCCAATTCTGCCCTTATACCCTAAATTTTTACAAGCAGCACAACCTTCGCCCTGATAAAGTCGAATCTTGCCAGTGCCAAAATGTTTTTTGATAATTTCCAAACTCAACATAGGAGCCAAATCTTTAACATTGGTTTCTACACTTGTTTTACAACGATTGCATATTTTGCGCACCAACCTCTGAGCAATAATAATATTGACTGTAGAGCTTACCAAAAATGGCTCGACTCCCATATCAAGTAAACGCGGGATCGCAGTAGCTGCATCATTGGTATGCAGAGTTGTAAGAACCAAATGCCCCGTCATGGCAGCATTAACTGCAATACCAGCAGTTTCGTTATCTCTAATTTCTCCAACCAAGATGATGTCTGGATCCTGGCGAACTATAGAGCGCAGTCCATCAGCAAATGTTAGATTGGTAGCAGAATTTACTTGGATTTGGCTAATTCCTTCAATTCCGTACTCCACAGGATCTTCGATTGTCATGATGTTAACCCCTCGACTATTAAGGAGCTTAAGAAGTGCATATAACGTGGTGGTTTTACCGCTACCAGTTGGCCCAGTAACAAGGACCATTCCATGAGGCTTGGCGCGGGCAGCATCGACTTTGTGAGCGTCGTCACCAATAAGCCCCAAATCTAAGAGGGAAAATTGACGAGATTGCTCTGAGAGTAGGCGCATTACAATGTTCTCACCATCAACTACGGGTATTAGCGAAACACGAACATCGATTCGCTCACTACCTTCATTAAAAGTAAATTTGCCATCTTGTGATGATTGATTTTCATCGGTTCTTAACTCAGACATAACTTTGATACGGGATACTAGACGTGGATGTATAGCACTAGGTAGAGACACAATATCATACATAACGCCATCAATCCGAAATCTAACTAAGGTTGAATCCTGTTGTGGCTCGATATGAATATCTGATGCTAATCGTTCATAGGCGAAGCGTAAGATTGTGTCGATAATGGTTATAATTGGTGGATCCAATTTGGCAGTTGAAGCTTCGCTAACACTACTATTAATAAGTCTAGAAAAAACTACTTGAGCGTCTTCCGAATAAATCCTAAAAGCTCGATGTATATCTCTAGGAGTTGCGTAAACGAGGGAATAATTTTTACCAAATCTAGTTGACAATAAACTAAGCATTTCTTCATTTTCTGGGTTTACACAGGCAATAATGGGTTTTACCACATCTCCCCCACAAACTAAACACAGATATCTTTTGGCGAAAACTTCGGGAATAATCTTAGCAGTATCTTTATTTAGATCATTTTCAGAAAGTCGAATATATGGAAGATTATAAAGATCTGCCTTAAGCTTTCCAAGATTATCGTCAGAAATTAAATCGTAATCTAGGAGAACTTCGTGAAGATCTTTGGATTTCTCCTGAGCGATGGAGTAACATTCTTCAAGTTTCTTTGCATCCAAGAATGCTAGAGACTTAAGACTATTATAAAGAGCAGCGCTTGTATACATATTACTTCAGATATCCTGTAATTTTTTCGACTATAGCTTGCAATGATGTGTCGCTTTTGACCAAATAATCGATAGCACCTAAATCTTTGACTTTTGCAATATCACTTTCTTGACTTAAATTGGTTGTTACAACCACGGGTATTTTGGCGGTTTTCGGATCAGATTTTAGTTCGACCAAAGTAACAAAACCATCCTTTTTGGGCATGACTAAATCTAGTAAAATGATATCTGGCTTAAAACTTATAACCTCCTTAAGCGCTTCTTCTCCATCAAAAACTAATTTGACAGTATAATTTGATTTCTCAAATTTGACCCGATAAGCATTAGCCAAGAATTGATCATCCTCGGCAATTAAAATTTTACTGGTTAACATAATTTGCTCTCCCTAATTATTACCTCTATGATAGCAATATTTCATAATTAGTGATACTTTGCCATCTAACTAAGTTTTACTTCTCCTTGTTTGGGATTAACTCCCTTGAGTGGGAGCGAGAAATAAAAGGTAGTCCCCATATTTTCCTTGCTTGTGAACCAAATTTTACCTTGCATGCTTTCAATGATTTCTTTGCAGAGGTAAAGCCCAAGTCCAGTACCATCTGTTTCCTTATTCAGAATATTGCTTGCGCGGAAAAATCGATGAAATATATCGCCTTTCTCTTTCTCTGGTATCCCATAACCAGAATCAGATAATGAGACTATTACGTTGAGTTCTTCAAGTGTAGTTTTTAGGTAAATGTTTGCTTTGACGGGAGAGTATTTTATTGCATTGGATAATATATTCACTAGTACCTGCCTTAACATTTTGGGGTCCAGATTGATAATAGGGACTTTATTATTATAATCAATAGTTAATGATTGCTGTTTTTCTACCAGTTTGGGAGTAAATTCCTGTTTTACATCATTTATTATTGACATAATATCGGTAGGTTCTGGATCAATCGCAATTCTTCCGCTTTCTATGCGAGAAATATTTAACAATGAATTGACCAACAAGATCATTCTCTCGTTACTAAGATTAATGTTCTTAATGGCTTCCGATTGCTCTTGATTCAACTTTCCCATATCTCCACCACCTAGCATCTCCAAAAACCATTTCATTGCTGAAAGTGGCGTGCGCAACTGATGCGAGGCGATTGAAATAAAATCTGTTTTCATGCGGTCTACCTCTTTGGCCTTGGTGATATCGCGCTCAATGGCAACAAAAAATTGGATATTGTCATCTTGATCTAAAATTGGTGAAATATGAGACTCAACAATATACTGTTGACCATTTTTACGATGATTGGTTAATTCACCACTGTAATTTTTCTTATCCTCTTTAATTATTTTCCATAATTTAACATACTCCTTTTTTTCCATAAGTCCGCCCCAAAGCTTGGATGTACCCGCTTTTTGACCAATAATCTCCTGGTTATCAAAACCAGTAATTTTGGATGCTGCTGGATTGGCATAGAGAACAATCCCTTCGATGTCTGTAATGACAATGTGATCGCTAACATTCTCAACGGCTAATTGAAATTTTTGCAAATCAATTTTTTGCTTTGCAAATATATCCTTTTCACTACTAACGTCTTCAAGCAAATTGAGCATGGCTAATTTTTGTTTTTCGAGTATTTGATTTTGTATTTTTAGTTCTTGTTCATTTTTTTCAAACTTTACATAAAGTTCTTCGATTTCAATAATCTTTGCAGATTTTTCTTGCCCTAATTTGACGTCTTCTGAAGAGGATAGACTCCCTAGACTAGGGTAATACTCTAATATATATTTTTTCTTTATTTGATATTTCAGGTAAATAGTTATCATTGGGAATATTAATATTGATAATGAAAGTCGAACTAATATGTTACCACGTATGATGTTGGCCAGTTCTGGACTAAACCAGAATGCTCCTACATTAAAAATTATTGTATCAATGATAAATAGTGTTGAAAATATACAAAAAATCTTGAACCACAGATAGAAATGATTTTTTTTGTTGTGAAGAAATGGCCACAGATAACCCATTATAATAAAATCAATAATCAAAGCTATTGCAGAGAACAAATGATTTGCTACCCACCCGTAATCCAAAATTATATATTTTGGAAAAATACTTAATACTGCTAATATGCCTATATTTAATGTATATGCAAAATTACTTGCTAGTGAGATAAGAAAAATTTGAGCTGCGTAATACTGACCTTTATTAACATAGGCAAAGATAATGCTAAGTATAACGGATGGAAATAAAATAACTGATGAAAGTTGTAAATAATACCCATGAAAAGTAAAAATGAGTCCAAGATCTGACAACCATTGAACAGATAGACTTAATAGTGCCACGTAAATCATGAACCAATAATTGTTTTTTTTGATAGAGAAAAAATAAATTGTCGCTGTCAAGACAACAATCAGAATAATTGATAATGCTAGTTTAAAAATTTGGAATATACTAGCTTCCATATTATTTACTTCCCTTTAGTTTTTGTATTTCTTTTTTGAGCTCTATCATTTTTAGCTCTCGGTCAATCATTAACTTATTTATCTGGGATAATTCATGCGTTCTTTCCTCAACCTTTGATTCGATTTGAGCATATGACTGTTTGATATTACTTGACATTAGGACAAATGCTTTACCAAGGTCCTCTAATTCATCTCCAGTTTGGATATCTAAGCTTATTTCTTCCTGAGAATTTTGACTAATTTTGTTGGCAAATTCGTGAAGCTGTTTTACTGGCTTTAGAAACCTCATAATGAGTATTGATATTGTCATCGCTACTATGATCGCAGCTACTATGACGATGGTTGCTACAACCGCAGCAGAATTGATTGCTGGTTGATAAAGATAGGATGTCTCGACTTCATTTAGTACAAAAAATGGAAAATCTACAATCTTACTTATAGCCACTACCTCTTCTACTGAATCATATCTATCTGAAATGTTGTAACTATGAGTAGTATCTCCGATTATATCTAGATCCGCTTGAATTATGCTATAGTCCATTGGAATTGGAGTTTCACCCTCAATTCTACGATCATTTTTGAGGGCCGTAATTGACGCCTCATTCAGCGGACCAAGCGAATGATTAGCTTTATTTCCATCAGAAGAGTAAATTACTACGCCGTATTGATCGACCAAAGTCACTATTCGATTGTCAGTAGCGTATGTACTAAGAATATTGCGGAGAGATTCTGGTCTCATTTTTAAAACTACGACTCCCTTGACTACATTATTGACTACAATTGGTGATGAAAAATAATAACCCAGTTCATTAGTAGTGGTGCCTACGGCGACCGCAACGTATGATTTATTATCCATACCTGCCTTAAAGTAATCTCGATAACTATAATTTTGGCCAACGAAACGAGAATCTGTGGCGAAAAGAGTAATTCCTTTTGAATCCAAAAGAAAAATCGAAGAAAACTCATTGCCAACATTATAACTTTCCAAATAGGTCGCGTCAGGAAGAAGAACTTGCCCTTTATAAGACTCGTCATAATAATTGATTATTCTTGGTTGAGAGGAAATAATGTGCGCAAGATCTCTTGATTGACTCAATAATTGATAGCCCTCGCGCGATTGTGAATGGACATCGCTAGATAAATTTACTTTTGCCTGATTTAAAATAGTATTCTTGGTGAGATTATATGTTGCGATGGTTGCAAGTAATCCAAAAAAAATAATGATTGATACGAGATATAAAGTTATTCTTCGTTGAAGCGATCGTCTTTTGACTTGCATGAGATAACAATAGCAGGATTTTGTAGCGTGAGCAAGATTATATACAGCTTGATTTCAGCATTATTCGCGATAATGTCTATGTTATTATGACGAAGGAGAAATAGTATGAATTTTGCAAAAAACGTGGTTAACCCTACTACCATTGGACTACTTACGATTGTTAGCCTTGGAATAGGAGCGTGCGGAGGATTTTGGTACCAACAATCACGAATTGCTAATATCCGAGTAACAAATGGCCAATGGTCTCAGAACGGAACGACTAACACTCAACAACGTAGTGGCAGAATGATGGGTGGAAATACTGGAAATATCGTTGGTCAAAATACAAATGGTGGAATGATGGGTAGGGGTGCAGTAACTGGAGAGGTTACTGCCAAAGACGATAAAAGTATTACTGTAAAAATGAATGATGGTAGCTCACGCATTGTAATTGTAGGTACGAGTACAACGTATAGTGAGAGCGCAGAAGCTAAAGCAGATAAAGTAATTGTAGGATCAAAAGTGGCTGTATTTGGTACAACAACTGTGGATGGTACTACGACCGCAACTTCGATTGAACTTAATCCAGCATTGAGAGGTCAGACAACAAAATAAACTACTTATGAATATACTTTCTTCCAAGTGGAATTTGACGTTGAAAGTATTACCATACGTCACCATCATCGTGCTTCTTAAGCTAGTTGCTCACCAGATGGGTTGGGAATTTTTGACCTTAAATAGTCTGTTTGGAGCTATTATTTCAGCTAATGTATTTTTAGTTGGTTTTCTAATCTCTGGAGTGCTTGTTGATTATAAGGAGGCTGAGAAAATTCCTGGAGAGCTAGCGTGTAGTATCGAAGTCTTAACCGATGAATGCTACATCGTACACAAAAATAAACAATCGCAAATCCCCAAAGATATGATGAAATATATCCACAATCTTACTGGCTCTATCTTAAATTGGTTGTATAAAAAGGAAAAAACTGGAATCGTACTAGCTAAGATCACTGGTTTGAATGATTATTTCTTATTACTTGAACCACTTACGCAGGCCAATTTTATTGCAAGATTGAAGAACGAGCAAAATAATTTGCGACGAATGATCAATAGAATTCATACAATTCGCGAGACATCTTTTAATCCCGCAGGGTATGCAATTGCAGAAATAATTTCTGCAGTATTGTGTGTGGGGTTAATCTTTACGAAGATTGACCCGTACTACGAAAGCGTTTTTTTTGTGGCATTCGTTTCTTTTATCCTAATGTACATGGTCTTGTTAATACGAGACCTAGATAACCCTTTTGCATACTATGAAAAAGAAAATCTTGCAGATGAGGTATCACTGAAACCTTTATTAGACCTTGAAAATAGAATTCCGCACGAGCTTGAAGACCTCAAACCAACCAAGACTGGCAAAAGCAACAAGAATAGTTAGGCCGATATCATTGAGGTGAAGCGGAGTTAGATGGAATAACCCAGAAAAAATAGGGACATAAAGAACAATACCCAGGCAAACTGCGGCACCAATAATGACGTATAACAACGTGCGATTGACTGACAGAAGAATTTCAACTGCATTCTGGCGCCAAGAAAGATTAACAACGATTAGCAATAGATTGGAGAGAACCAAGGCTACAAAGGCAAATGATCTAGCTACAAGCTCACCTGCGCCTATGTTGAGCTGATACCAATAAAGTAAAAATGTGGTCGCCAAAATCCCAATACCCTGTAAAACGCTAATTATAATCACGTAAGGCTTAAACATGGGATCTTTGAGTGCGCGCGGAGGCCTCCCCATAATCCCCTCCTCTTCCTTCTCGGCTTCAAACACCGTCGAGCAGGCAGGGTCGATGATAAGCTCCAGAAAAGCGATGTGAGCGGGATAAAGGACAACTGGAAGATTGAGGAGAAGGGGCAATAATGCCATGCCGGCTATTGGCACGTGAACAGCCAAAATATAACCCATTGCTCGCTTGAGATTGGTGTAAATCCGGCGACCAAGGCGCACGGCTGAAACAATTGAAGAAAAATCATCATTCAACAAGACTAAAGATGATGCCTCGCGAGCGACGTCAGTTCCCCTTTCCCCCATTGCAATCCCAATATGAGCTGACTTGAGGGCTGGGGCATCGTTGACCCCATCCCCAGTCATTGCTACAATTTCACCATTTTCCTTGAGTGCATTAACTATTAACAATTTTTGCTCTGGAATAATGCGAGCAAAAACATCTACTGTTTTTATTTTGTCTTTCAGTTCTTGACTATTCATCATAACTAAATCTTGCCCGAGTAGATAATCTGTGGGATTGTGTAAACCAATCTCCCGAGCGACAAACTGGGCAGTTCCCGGATAATCACCCGTAATCATAATGACGCGAATACCTGCCCCTTGAGCTTCTTTAACTGAACTTGGAACTAACGTGCGTACGGGATCGACAAACCCAAGTAGTCCCAAAAACTTAAGATCAAAAGATCTATGACTTTCTGGAAGTGACTTACTAGAACATTGACCTTGAGCGCACGCCAGCACACGAAGTCCTTTGGCTGCCATTATCTTTACTTCTTGAATTATTTCCTTTTTTTCCGTAGCGCCAAGTTTGCACATAGAAATTATAGCCTCCGGAGCGCCTTTGGTAGCAATGAGGTATTTTTGTTGACCTGGCAATTCCCAAACATGCGAAACTGCCAATAGATCTTTGTTCAGTGGATATTCCTTAATGTGAGTGGTCGCTTGAGCGACATGGAAAAAATCACCTCTTTTGCGCAATTCTTTTTCTAGAGGATCGTACGCCTTGAGTTGGCTTGCATTAACTCCACATCCCAGCAACTCATGAAAATCGGGAGCGAGCGGAAAAACGACCGAACTATTGAGATCAAGATATCTTCCGTTTGAATATAAGCTTTGTAGCTCCATCTTGTTCTCAGTTAGAGTTCCGGTTTTGTCGGTGCAAAGCACGGTAGCAGCACCAAGGGTCTCGATCACGGCAGACCTTCTGGCCAAAACTTTCCGCTTGGAAATGCGCCAAGAGCCAAGAGTCATAAATATTAATAGAACAACTGGAAATTCTTCAGGAAGCATTGACATGCTGAGTGTAAGGCCAGCCAGTAAACCCTGGATCAAACTCCCCTTTGTGACGACATATATTGCTACAACGACAAGAAATAGAATTAATGCAATAAATGCAAAAATGCGAACGATTTTGTTTGTTTCCTGATGTAACAGAGTGTTTTCGATTTTTACCGAATTTAGGCTATGCCCAATTTTGCCAATTTGAGTTGCGGAACCGATTGCATTGACCTTTGCCATTGCACTTCCACCGACAACCATGGTTCCAGAAAAAATCTGAGGAATGTCGACTGACTTATACACTGGGATTGATTCCCCAGTGAGAAGTGACTCATCTACTTGTAGGTTTTCTGTAGAAATTATCACTGCGTCGGCACAGATGCGATCACCTTCGCGAATAAGCATGATATCTCCAACTACCAACTCACGACTAGGTATAGTCGCTTGAATTCCGTTTCTGATTACAATCGCTTTTGGGTCGGCAAGACTACGCAAAGTCTCAAGAGTCTTTTCGGTTTTGCGCTCTTGATAATATGTAATACCGATTACAATAAATATACAGAATGAAAGCATGAGCGAGTCAGAGATCTCACCCATAAAGAGATAAATTAAGCCACAACTAAGCAAGAGAATAAGCATAGGTTCAGATATTACGCGCCAAAAGATTTGAAAGACTGACTGATTTTTCTGCCTCTCCAGTTCGTTGTATCCGTTTTGAGTTAGTAATCTTGCTGCTTCAATCGTAGTTAAGCCAATTTCTTTATCCATTAGTCCATAATAACATCTAAGTAACTGCCAAATATTTTTATGGCAATATTTATCTATTGTTGCTTGCTTTAACTTTATGATGTACCCCAATATTAGTACAATGGTATAAGATCCAAACTATATGCAGAATGGTCCAAGAAAAGTGTTCTTACCAACACTCAAAGCAAAGGT
>Ga0194063_10001460_pt1 | contig 15336 bp, 10 predicted proteins | sample SepL3720m_MetaG_FD_155459 | JGI IMG/M metagenome (GOLD analysis project Ga0194063, IMG submission 155459) | Anoxic zone freshwater microbial communities from boreal shield lake in IISD Experimental Lakes Area, Ontario, Canada - Sep2016-L373-20m | ecosystem: Environmental > Aquatic > Freshwater... | reverse complement strand
GTCCGATTGTGTTTCCAATATCTTTCCGTCCTTCTTTTTCTGACCCACCAAATCAATTTGTATAGTAAGATATATGGCTGCTTGTGGCGCAATCGCATCTACCTTGTATCCTGCTTTTTTTAATTGAATAAACCCTTCATAAATTTTTCGGAGTCTTTCTTCAATCTCTGATTTAAAATGTTGGAGATAAGTATCCACCGCTGCTTTTTGTGGAAGATAATTAGCCACCCCCTTTTGCTCTGCCATAGGTGCCCAAGCGCCCATATGCGAAAGGATGGATTTCATTTTACCAATAATAACTGCAGGACCAGTTGACCAACCAACGCGAACACCTGTGGCTGCAAACACCTTGCTAATCGCATCCACAAAAATGGTATAATCTCTTAATTCAGGACGCAAACTAACAGGATTATAATGTTGTATATCCCCATAGGTAAGTGTCCAATACATTTGATCGAAGAAGATGTACAATTTTTTCTCCTCCTCACCACGCGTCTTGTTTTCGGCAATAACCAAATCACAAATTTCTTCTAATTGCGCTTTTGAAAAAGTTGTGCCTGTAGGATTTTGTGGGGTACACAAAGCAAGTAATCTAGCCCCTTTAATATATGGTGCTATGTCCGCAGCTTGAGGCATAAAATTATTGGCAGCCGTGGCTTCAATTAAAACGTGTTCTCCATCACACAAGTGTACATAATGATTGTTGTTCCAGCTAGGCACTGCATAAATTACTTTATCCCCTTTATCTATTAAGGTTTTGTATAAAGAATAAATCAATGGCCTTCCACCAGATGCAATTTGAATTTCATTCGTATCGTAAGACAAGCCTAATCTGCTATCAATAAATTCGGCTATCGATTTCCGTAAGTCAAGCATTCCTTCTGCCGGTGGATAATTTGTATAGCCGTCCTTGTAAGCTTGAATGATTTCGTTTTCTAATTCTTTGGGTAAAGGAAATATGGAGGAATCAAAATCGCCAATCGTGAAATTAAAAATGCGCTCGCCCTGCCTTATTTTTTCTTTGATTTCATTTCCTAAACGAACTATTTCAGAGCCAATGAGGGTTTCTGCGAGTTGACTTAGTTTCGGGGCGGGCATATTGTATAGTTGAATTACAAAAGTAATTTTTATGCAGCTATAAACAAAAAACCTGTTGGAGTAGTTCCCCAACAGGTTTTTATTGATAAACGAATTATTCTACCGGCTTATAGTCTTTAAAAATCTTCAAAGGTGTGGCAGTAGCCTGTTGTTCATACAAATTCCATTTTTCATTGAAAAAGCTATTGGTCTTTACTACTGCCTCTTCTACCAATCCCTCTGCTTCCTTGAGCATTCGCTCTTCCTGTGCATCGGGAACCTTGGGCTTGCTTTGAACTTCTGATCTTACTTCACCCAATTTACCATTGACTGTTATCTGAAATGGAGATCCTGTTCCCTGCTTCTCCTGTGGTTTGCCAAAAATAAAATTGCGAATGCTTTTAATCGAATCCGTCATAATCTTTCCTGTCTTTCTTAAACTATCCGCTTCTTTGCCTTCCACATTTTTTAATTGTGCTTCTATTTTTGCAATAGTCTCTTCCGCATCCGACAAACGATCGGTAATAGCGGTTAGTCGCAATGTGCTTTTATCAATTCTCGCAAACATTGCTTTTTTCGCATCATAAATTTCTTTATTAAACGGAATATTCGGGTCTGCTTTCACCAAGAGCTGAACAGAATCGGTTTCTTTTCCGAGTGCCAACACTATTTTATACATACCTGGCTCAACAGATTGCCCGAAGTTAACGGGCTCTGGTGCATTGTTTTTTGGCTTCGGCGTTCCGGGTTGACGAATTCCCTTTGTTTCAAAACCCCAGGAATTTTTATTATAGCCTGTATCTGCTTTTGCTTTTGTGGTACGAATCAACTCTCCTGTAGCCGTATAAATTTTCACATTAATAGAATCCATTTTTGCTTTATTGGCAGTGTCTGCCTTATCTCTTGCCTTTACAAAATAAGTATAAGACGCTCCCCTAGTTTTATTTTGCCCTTCATACAAACCCCAGGTACTCCATTCGTATCCGGGCGCCTGTCCAAATCTTGCTTGATAAGCAACCGGTGGCTCAAATGCAGTAAGTGTTTTTGAAAAGGCAAGGCCCGTATTCGCGGCTACCTTTCTAAGCGACCGAATATCATCCATAATATACAAGGCCCTACCAAAGCTGGCAATACAAAGATCCGCTTCTCTTTCTTGAATGGCTAAATCAAAGGTTGATACAGATGGATATCCATTTTTCCATTGTTGAAAATTATTGCCATTGTCAAAACTTACCCACAAACCATGTTCTGTTCCTGCAAAAATTAAATTGGGCTCTGTAGGATCTTGTAAAACACAAAGCGCATACCCTTTTACTTTGTTTTCATCCACGATGCGCTGCCAACTAACACCGTAATCTTTTGTTCTAAATATATATGGTTTAAAATCGCCCCTGCGATAATCATTGCATACCACCATAGCCTCTCCTGCATTGTACTTACTGGCCCTGATTTGTGGAATCCATACGCCCAAGGGCATACCCGGAATTTTTCCCCTAAAACTCGTCCAGGTTTTCCCTGCATCTTTACTCAATTGCACATTGCCATCATCGGTGCCTACCCATAAAATGTTTTTATCCTTCGTAGATGGTTCAATACAAAGTATGGTGTTATAATTTTCTGCGCCTGTAATGTCTACCGATAATCCACCATTCTCGTCCTGTTTCTGCTGTTCCTTATTGTCGGTTGTAAGGTCGGGTGAAATGATTTCCCAAGTGAGCCCCTGATTATAACTCTTGTGTACAAACTGACTTCCATAATAAATAATATTAGCATCGGCGGGGTCTTGTGCAAATGCTGCATTCCAGTTAAATCGCAACCTGGTAGTTAAATTAGGCGCTGGTGGTTGCAACGACATGCGTTCTCCGGTTACAACATTTATTTTTACTAATTCTCCTCCCTGACTCATTGCATATACGGCGTTGTTGTTAACAGGATCGGCACTCACATCAAAACCATCGCCACCTCCAACATTTTCCCAATAATAATTTCTGATACCGCCATTTTTCCAAACATAGGCTGGTCCGCGCCAGCTACCATTATCTTGCATGCCACCCATCACATGGTAAGGCAATTGATTGTCGACATTAATATGATAAAACTGTCCTACAGGCAACTGCTCACTGAAAATCCAATTTCTTCCTCTGTCTCTACTGATTCCAATTCCGCCATCATTGCCATCAATAATCAGGTTCGGGTCGAGGGGATTAATCCAAAACGCATGATGGTCTGGATGAATACCATTATAAGGAATGACGGTATTAAATGATTTACCACCATCCTCACTCATAGAAATAATCTGTGTAATATTATATAGCCTGTTTTCGTTTTTAGGATCTACCCTGATATCCTGAAAATAAAAAGCACGATTGGTAACGTCTGTTTTATTGCTGTTGATTAAGTCCCACTTTAATCCTCCATCATCCGATCGGTATAAACCATTCTTAGTGGCTTCTACCATTGCATATACCCTGTCGGGTTCATTGTAAGAAATGGCCAATCCAATTCTACCTAAATTTCCTTCTGGTAACCCCTCTTCCTTTCCCAGTTTTTTCCAGTCTTTTCCTCCATCAATAGTGATATACAATCCACTTCCCTTGCCGCCACTGGTAAAACCCCAGGGGGTTCTTTTGTGTTGCCACATAGCAGCAATAAGTTTATTAGGATTACTAGGATCCATCACTAAATCCGCACAACCACTGCTATCATTGGTATGCAATAGCAGGTTCCAGGTTTCTCCACCATCGGTTGTTTTATATACTCCTCTTTCGGGGTGCTCCGTGTATGGGTTACCGATAGCAGCTACATATACCGTGTTGGGATTACTAGGATCAATAATGATGCGATGAATGTTTTTTGTTTTTTCTAGACCCGCTAATTTCCAAGTCTTACCAGCATCCATGCTTTTAAAAATGCCGGCTCCTAAATTCAAAGAGTTTCTTGGATTGCCTTCACCCGTACCCACCCATAACACAGCAGGATTCGATTGCTGAATACAAACTGCACCAATATTCAACAAGGGCTGTTCATCAAATAATGGCTCCCATTTGGCGCCACTGTTTTCTGTTTTCCAAACGCCTCCACTGGCGGTGCCTACATATACAATATTGGGATTGGTTTGTACTGCATCAATGGCGGTTACTCTACCACTCATGCCAGCCGGACCAATGCTCCGGGGCTTCATATTTTTAAATTGATCCAGTGAAATTTTTTGAGCTTGCACACCATTGCAAAGCAGACAAACCAAGGATAGAAATAAGGTAGTTTTTTTCATTGCAGAAAGTTTGAACAATGAAGTTGAGACAAAATTGCTATAGAACAAAAAGAAATAGATGAGTGGAGGATAAACTCGAAAAAGGGGTGAATTATTTATATGGAAAGTTCTTTTACCTACTACAATAGTTATTTTTCAATGCCCAAAAATTGTTCAATCAATTTAGAGTATGTGCTGCTTGGTAAATTCGATTTTAATAAACCGCATCAGTTCGTCTTCTTACCATCCTTGTATTTATCCGAAGCCTGTTTTGCCTTATCAAAATCCAATATCACCGAATTAATACAATAGCGCAAACCGGTGGGCGGGGGACCATCTTCAAAAACATGGCCTAAATGCGCTTTACATCTACCACACATTACTTCGGTACGATTCATGCCATAGTTATTATCAGGTGCATAAAGGATGCTGCCCTTGCTGATGGGTTCAAAAAAACTTGGCCAACCACAACTGCTTTCAAATTTTCCATTGCTGGAGAATAATGGATTGCCACAAGCCGCACAATAATAAGTGCCTACTTCCTTGTGCTCATAATACTTACCAGTAAAGGCGCGCTCGGTTCCTTTATTGCGGGCAATATTATATACCTCTTCGGGTAAGTATTTTTTCCACTCTTCATTGCTCATATTCACCTTGCTGGTATCCGATTTAGAAAATGCCGGATGGCTGTTTTTTATACTATCCATTTTACCCTCCTTGGTTTGTGTTTGTGCATATTGATTACAGGAAGCCAATAAAAACAGGCAGGTAATCAGTGCCGTGTACTTAGTTGTCATGTTTGTAATACAAATTTTCATAAAAATGGTTGAAGCTTGTCTCAAAAATTGATTCAACAATCTACGAAATCTGTTTAAGTAAGGTTTTTCAAGAGATTCTTTTAATTGTTAAAGGTTATTTAAAGTCCGTATAGTATTTTTGCAATCTTCACAATGACAGCCACAGCTTATGTTTAATTTAATCTTATTCGGACCTCCTGGCAGCGGAAAAGGTACCCAAAGCGAAAAGTTAATTACCCAATACGGCCTCAAACACCTGAGTACTGGTGATTTGCTTAGAAGCGAAATTGCTGGTAAAACACCCTTGGGTATTGAAGCAAAAGCCATCATGGATAAGGGCCACCTGGTACCTGATGAAGTGGTGATTGGCATGATTAGTTCGGCCTTGGAAGCAAATCCTCATGCAAAAGGGTTTTTGTTTGATGGTTTTCCACGCACAAGCACACAAGCCGAAGCACTGGATAAATTACTCGATCTTAAAAAAACTTCTATTGCTGCAATGATTGCCATGGCCGTTAGCGAAGAAGAATTGGTTAAACGATTATTGAAAAGGGGGGAAACCAGCGGCCGATCTGATGATATCAACGAGGGAATTGTTCGGGAGCGGCTTGTTGAATACCACAAAAAAACATCGGTGGTAGCAGATTACTACAAACAATTTGATAAGGTAGTGGTGATAGCGGGCGAGGGTACAGTAGATGAAATTTTTGCCAGACTTTGCAAGGAGATTGATGGGATTTTGAATAAAAAGTAATCCGTTTTGTATATTACTGCGCGTGTTTGTAGGGTTGATATACTATACAGCGGCAAATACTATAATTCCAATAGCGCTTCTCTTATTAAGTCGCTTTCAAATCCTTTCTGAATTAAATAATCCTGCAACTTTCGTTTTCTGATAAATATATTCTTTTCGGCACCAAGGCTTTTTAACTTATCTGCTAAATGCTTTTTTAATACCCCCATATATACTTCTTCGTCAATACTAGCCAGCGCTTTTCGTATACAGTAGTCTGTTACCCTCTTCTGTTTTAATTCGTACTTTATTTTTACTTTGCCCCATTTTTTCATCCTGAATTTTCCCCCTGCAAAATGAATGGCAAATCGTTCTTCATTCAAATAATTTTCCTCAATTAACCGGCTCAGTAATTCATCCACTTCCTTACTATTCAATCCATATCCATACATCTTATCCTTTACTTCTTGGTGACACCTTTCCTGATAAGCACAATAATGCTTTATTTTTGGCAAAGCCTGTTGCGGCGTTAGCTTTTCTGCATACTTACCCTTGGGGCTATACATGAATAAAATTTATTTGAATAGTTGGTAAACCAACCAGCTCATTAAATAAGCCAGTCCGGTCATATAACAAAGCTGTATGAAGGGCCACTTCCAAGACCTGGTTTCTCTTTTTACTACCGCCAGCGTACTCATACACTGCATGGCCAATACATAAAAAATCATCAGCGACAAACCGGTAGCCAAATCATATACCGAACTACCATCAGCTCTTTTCGCCGCCGTCATTTTTTGTCTTAATGTATTGCTGCTTTCTGTAGCATCCTCGCCTACGCTATATAGAGTAGCCATGGTTCCCACAAACACCTCCCTGGCAGCAAAAGAAGTAATTAAGGCAATCCCAATCTTCCAGTCATATCCCAGTGGTCGAATAATGGGCTCAATCGCTTTTCCCAATGTACCCGCATAGGAATGTTGCAATAAAGCAGTCTTATAATTTTTATTCAACTCGTCTTTTTGTTCAGGATTTTGCTGAATCAGTGCATCATATTCTGCTGTCACTTTTTGCATAGATGCTTTGGGGCCATAATTACTCAATGCCCACAAGAGCAAGCTTATTACCATGATGATTTTTCCAGCATCCAAAATAAATATCTTGGCTTTTTCAATCATCGTAGTTAAAACATTTTTCCAACGAGGACCCCTGTACACAGGTAATTCCAAAATAAAGAAACTTCTTTCTGTTGATTGAATAAACCATTTCATTATCCACGACACCGCCATCGCCATTGCGGTACCAAAGAAATACAAGAACATCATCACCAGGCCTTGTAAACTTAAGAAGCCAAGGTATAATTTAGAAGGTATTACCAATGCAATCAAAATAGTGTATACCGGTAAGCGCGCACTACAACTCATCAAAGGAGTAATCAAAATAGTAAGCAATCGCTCTTTCTTATTCTCAATATTTCTGGCGCTCATAATCGCAGGAACAGCACAAGCAAATCCACTAATCATGGGCATTACACTTTTTCCATTGAGTCCAACTTTTCGCATAAGCTTATCCGTTAAAAAACTAATGCGCGCCATATAACCCGTATCCTCTAACAATGTAATTAACCCAAATAAAATCATGATTTGAGGAATAAAAACCATGATACCACTCAGTCCTGCTACCACCCCATTAATCAACAAATCGCTCCACCAAACAATGGGAAGGTTGTGTGTAAGCCATCCACCTAATTTTCCAAAAACCCATTCAATGCCATCCATGGGATAATGCGCTACCCAAAAAACACTTTGAAATAACAAGAACAAAACGATTAATAATATAGCATACCCCCATTTTCGATGAAGTAGAATGGTATCAATTTTCTCCGTCTGCATGGCCCTTTGCTGCGGGGTGGTTTCTACCACAGATTGCTGCATGATTTGTTTGATGTGCCCATACCGCTGCAATATTTCTTCGGCCTGTGTCTTCGTGGGATTAAACGCAGCGTCTATCTCTATTTGCTCAATACGATCCTGCATCTGTGCATCAAAATCAAAATTTTCGTGATTGATTAAATAGTGAATCGCCGCATAATCAGGAAGGGATGGAAATATTTGTTGTATCGCTTTTACAGGCACCGCTGCCAATTGCATGCTATCAATAAAATCTTTAGGGATTGGTCTTTTAGTCTGTTCTATTGTTTGCTCAATGGCTTTTTTTAATTGAGGAATACCTTTGTCCTTGCGTGGGTTTACAGTAACCACCATCACCCCCAATTCTTTTTCAAGCCCCTCGATATCTATTTGTGTGCCATTTTTTTTGGCCAGGTCCATCATCGATAAAGCCACCACAACGGGTATTTTAAGGTCGATGATCTGAGAACAAAATAACAGGTTACGTTTTAGATTGCTCGCATCGGCCACCAATACTACCATTTCGGGCTTGATCGTTTTGTCTTGATTCAACAATACTTTATAAGAAACCCATTCATCTGCTCTGCGGGGATATAAGCTATAGGTACCTGGTAAGTCAATCAGTGTTGCTTCTAATTGCTCGGATATGCGCGTGTGACCAGTTTTTTTATCTACTGTTACACCCGGAAAATTTCCCACCTGCTGGTTCAAACCGGTAAGGGCGTTAAACAAAGATGTTTTTCCGCTGTTAGGATTTCCTACTAATGCTATGTTTATGTGCTTTGTCAATCGATTCTTGCAAAATTAAAGGCAAAATACCCTTATTTCTTACGAAATGAGAAATGGTTAACACAGAATAAGCTCCCTCATTGGTAAATACCGAAAACCGGACAGACAAAACCCGAATCTTGTTAATTTTTTTTAATCGGTATGGCATCAATCAACTAAGCATATAACTTTGCATCTATGAAAAAAATATTCTTTGCCTTCCTCTTGCTGTCTGTTACGGCTTACTCACAAAAATTATCTAAATCGGATAAAAAAATACTTGCCGGCCTACAAGCGCATATTGGCTATTTGGCTGATGATAAACTAGAAGGCAGAAGAACTGGTACCGCTGGTGAAAAATTGGCTTATGAATATATCAGTAGTGAATATCAAAAAGCTGGATTATTGCCCAAGGCCGAAAACGGTGGCTATATTCAAGATTTTGAAATTAATGAAGGCAAACAAATTAATCCTTCAACCCATTTTATTATTAATGGAAATGATTTGCAGGTAGACAAAGATTTCTTTCCGTTTGTTTTTTCTCCGAACACTAGTTTTGAATCGAGTTCCTCCATGTCTATTCCCGAAGCGGGAGCCATCTGGTTCAGCGATCTGAAAGATTTGTTAGAGGAAAACAAAAAGAATCCACACTTTGATTTAACCGAAGCCGTTAAATCGGCCGCCAACAATGCTGGAGAAAAAGGCGCTACCGCTTATGTCATTTATAATACCGGTACCATCAAAGACGAATTAAAGTTTGAAGCGAAAGCTAAAAACGATCCAATAAAAATTCCTGTGCTATATCTGCAGAAAGAAGCGAAACAAAAATTTTTAAACGACGAAAAATCTGCATTGGATATTAAATTAAAAGTTGTCATTGAAGATAAAAAAAGAATTGGGCACAATGTGGCCGCCTATATTGATAACGGTGCTGCTACAACTATTATCCTGGGCGCACACTACGATCACCTCGGTTATGGAGAAGATAAAAACTCCTTATACGTAGGAACTACACCCGCTATTCATAATGGCGCTGATGACAATGCCAGCGGAACAGCCGCCTTAATTGAAATGGGAAAAATATTAAAAGCAGCTAAACTAAAAAACAATAATTACCTATTGGTTTCCTTCAGTGGTGAAGAGTTGGGCTTATATGGTAGTAAATATTATACCGAACACCCTTCCATTAATTTAAGTACCGCCAACTACATGATTAATATGGATATGGTAGGCCGATTAAATGACAGCACCCATGGTTTAACTATTGGAGGATACGGTACTTCGCCCACCTGGGGAGAAATGATCACCGAAAAAGACGACTACTTTAAAATTAAATTTGATAGCAGTGGTGCTGGTCCGAGCGACCACACCAGTTTTTATAGAAAAGATATTCCTGTATTGTTTTTCTTTACTGGGGTACACGGCGATTACCACAAACCAAGCGATGATGCAGATAAAATCAATTACACCGGCGAGTTGAAGATTGTAAGATACCTGTACCGCCTTATTGAATCAGCCAACAAAAAAGGGAAACTACCTTTCACCAAAACGAGAGAAACCACCGCAAGCTCCAAGAATAGCTTCAAGGTTTCTTTGGGTGTTATGCCCGATTATACCTTCAGTGGCGGCGGCGTTAGAATTGATGGCGTAAGCGAAGGAAAACTAGCACAAAGAATTGGATTAAAGGCCGGGGATATTTTACTAGAACTGGGTGAACACAAATTCTCAGATGTGCAATCTTATATGCAAGTATTGGGAAAATTCAACAAAGGCGAAGCCACTAAATTAAAAATAAAGAGAGGAACAGAAGAGCTGGTTTTTGATATTGTATTTTAATTAGCGTATATAATATATCGTGAGTTTGAAACTTAAAATAGACAACGAATCCATCGCGGAGGAATTTTTTGAAGATGCTATTCTTCTAGGATTGGTTGCGCCGGTGAAAGACTATCAATTCAGTTGGCAACTCAACCAAGCACTGGGTTTTAATTTCAGGATTAACCACGATCTCGAAATTAAACTCGGTAAAAAAGACAGGGTTTATTATTTTTCGATTTTTGAATACAACGTACCTTCTACATCTATCACACATTATTTGTACAACAATCAATTTGATGGAGAATATCTTTTACCGGAATTCAAACACCTCGACTTCGTTTGGTTAATAAAAGGAGAAACTATTGGCGCCGCAGAGTTGAGCTCCTTGATACAAGCCATTAAAACAATCTCGGGTGTGCAATTGGTAACAGAAATGACGAATGAAAAAATTAAAAACAAGCAACACTTAATTTTTTAATTTTTATCATTTATAGTGGATTATTTTTTTAAATACACCGTCTTTTCAGCCTTTGGTCGCATTTCCCCAATTGGGCAAATAAAATCACTTAATCCATTTTCTTTCAATAGGTCAATCACCTCCGCCACTGAGTTTTCGTCTACGGCTATCAGTAAGCCTCCGCTGGTTTGAGGATCGGCTAAAACAGCTTTTTGTATATCAGTCAATGGGGCAATTTTTTCTCCATAACTATCCCAGTTTCTTACTGTACCACCGGGAATTGATTTTTGTTCTATATAATTCAATAGGTCGGGGATAATCAAGGGTACTTTATCAAAATCAACAGCAGCACTCAAGTTGCTCCCCTCCGCCATTTCAACCAAGTGGCCCAATAAACCAAAACCTGTTACATCTGTCATAGCGGTTACTCCCGACAACTTACCCAACAAAGCACCAATCTTGTTGAGCTGCATCATTTGTTTGGCAGCTATACCACGATGCGCCGCTTGTAAAATACCTTTTTTCTCTGCTGTTGTTAAGATGCCCACACCCAAAGGTTTGGTGAGAAATAAAATATTTCCCTCTTGGGCCTTGTTGTTTTGTTTGATATTTTGAAGAGGCACCAACCCGTTCACCGCTAACCCAAATATTGGCTCAGGTGAATCAATGCTATGACCTCCTGCTAATGGAATACCCGCCTCTAAACAAACACTTCTACTTCCCTCAATCACCAATTTGGCCACAGCGGCTGGAAGTGTATTGATGGGCCAACCCAAGATAGCAATCGCTAATATGGGTTGACCACCCATTGCATAAATATCACTGATGGCATTCGCAGATGCAATCCTTCCAAATTCATAAGGATCATCTACAATGGGCATGAAAAAATCTGTTGTAGAAATCAATGCGCTGCCATTACCTAAATCATATACAGCTGCATCGTCCTTACTGTGGTTGCCTACAATTAATTTATCATTATCGGGCATAGCCAAATTGCTGCTTAAAATTTCATCCAACAGCTTGGGTGAAATTTTACAACCGCAGCCCGCTCCGTGAGAATATTGTGTAAGTTTAATTTCGTTCATGATACAAATTTACTAATTGTGCTGCATGCCTTTCAACAAGAACAACTATTATATTAATGACTATTTCCTTTTACGAAATACAATCGCCGAACTTCTTTGTAAATCGCCACTAAACCTAATTTCATAACGCTCACCACCATCGTTTACAATTAACAATCCTGTATTGGGTGGTAAACTACCCAAGGTTTCTGCATACATCACAATTTGTATACTATCACCCGTTCCTTGTGTGTAAATGGTTTTTCTAACCGCATTGGTACTCAAACCAACCCTTGACATAATAACCTTCCCGTTCATTAATACACTTACCGTATCTCCATCTACCTCTCCATTATCATAGAGGGTTATTTCAAGACTATCTGATTTATAATACACCGATTCAATATTTTCAATCTTCCTTGTTTCAAATGCAACGGGTGGATTGGCTACGGGAATATTTGCTTTTGCAACAATAGTTACAGGTATTTCAACAGCACTTACCGCCACGGATGGCGTTGGGGTGGGATTTGTTTTTATAGGGGCTATAACAGCGGGCGTATTATTTACCGCTACTGGTGCCGGTGGCTTCACCGCTGGTTTTGTTGGTGCTACTGTAACCGGTTTGCTAATAGTCGGAGTAGCGGTAACCGTTGTTGCCACAGGCGCAGCAGGAATAAGCTTGTTGTTGGATGAAGCAACCGTTGGGCTTACCGGCTTCGCTACCACTACAGGGGTAACTGATTTGGGAGACTGTACAATTGGCTCCTGCTTTATTGCCACAGTAGTTGGCTGAACCTTTGTTTCTATTTTTATCTGTTGCTGTTGGATAGCGGGCTTTCCCTCGGGAATGGTTTCATTCGGACTAAGCACCGCTACTGTATTGATGGGTGCAACAATTGGCTTGGTATCCACAAAAGAAAGGTTCTTTACCAAATCCAATTCTTGCAGGTGTGGTATTAGGGCCGATTGCCAATAATTTCTTTTTCTTTCAACATGTATATAACCTGTTACTGAATGATACTCACGGGTAGTAGTAGTGGTAAATAATCCTGTAAGCATCATAACCGTATCTTTTAATTCAAACACCAACGCGCTGATTTGATGAACCCCCCTCGGTGGAGCAACCGGATAATTATTGGCAATGAGCTCTACGTCTTCAACAATCAACCGATCTTTTCTTTTATTGATTTTTACCTTTTTTACGCCATGGTATTCCTTGTCATCAATAATAAAATAGGTATGGCTATACCCATATAATTTTCCCTTTTTCTCGCTAATCGCTATTTCGTATTTATAATTTTTTTGGGTGGTATCATTGTACATATAACCCTTCCAAAGTCCGGTTACATCCTGCTGCTCCCAACCTGCTGTTTGTGCAAAAAAATAAAGCGGGGATAATGAAAAAATTAAAAAAGATAAAAAGATTTTTTTTCGCATTATTGTATTTTTTGGACATTGGTAATTGTATCAACGCTTAAACAGGGGATTTTATTTAATAGCGAAGTTATATTTTCCCGATTCTGTAGTCCCTTTTCATACCACTTATCGTAATACCTGAGTAAAATTCTAAAACTCTCTTTGGTGTTTTCTTCCAACAAAAAATTGATGGCGTTTTTTGTTTCCAATCCACCTAGTCTTTTTTGTATTCGCATGATAGCGGTGACAAGCTTATCCCTTTCTAATTTTCCGTAGGTTTCTGTGATATAATTTAACCTTTCCTCAAAGGGAATATCAAAAAATAAAATTTTACTATTTCTTATATTCGGCCACAAAGCCATCGGAATTTGCAGGTTTCCAATTCGTTGACTTTCGTCTTCAATGTAAATGGTATGGGTTGGGTTGGATGATTGTTGCAGCTGTTGTGTTTCGGAAAATAGTTTAGTAGCCAATAAGTTTTCAAACATTTCCTGCCTCGGTTGCGCACCCATGCTGCCAAATGCCGATCCTTTGTGATTGGCCAGGGCCTCTAGATCAATGATGCTTTTGTTTTTTTGTTGCAAGCCCTCCAACAAAAGCGTTTTGCCGCTTCCGGTATATCCACCAATTACAGTGAAGGGATATTTTTTTTCAAATTGTTCGAGTACCCATGTACGATAGGCCTTATACCCACCCATCAATGTAAATACCTTAAATCCATACAAGTCAAGTAACCAAGCCACCCCGGCGCTGCGCATGCCACCTCTCCAGCAGTGTACCAATATAATTTTATCGGTAACTGTTGGGTGATGAGTTTTAATTGCCTCCACCGCTTTTACCATCTTGCTCATTTTTCCACCAAAATAATCCAAGCCTAATTTAATCGCCCGTTCTCTGCTTTCTTGTTTATATGCGGTGCCTACTACTTTTCTTTCTTCGTCTTCAAACAATGGAATATTGTGTGCATTGGGAATATGCGCTTGTTGGTATTCACCGGGACTCCTAACATCCAATACAGGATGCAGGGTTGCCTTCTTAAGAAATTCCTCTATTGATAATTTTTGAATTGCCATTGCTTAATGCCATGAAGTTACAAAAAGAAAAAGCCGCTAATTAATTCAGCGGCTTACAATTTATTTTAATTCTTTTATCCATTCATAGATGTTAGGAATTCGGCATTGTCCTTGGTTCCCTTCATGTTTTTCAAGAGTAAATTAATTGCTTCTTCACTATTCATATCGGCCATGTGTTTACGCAATACCCACATGCGCTTGAAAGTGTCTTTGTCTAACAATAAATCATCTCTGCGAGTGCTAGAGGCAACGATATCAATGGCAGGATAAATACGTCTATTGGATAGTTTTCTATCTAATTGTAATTCCATATTACCCGTACCCTTAAATTCTTCAAATATCACCTCATCCATCTTGCTACCCGTATCAACCAGGGCGGTAGCTAGTATTGTTAATGATCCTCCGTTTTCTATTTTCCTTGCAGCACCAAAAAATTGTTTGGGCTTTTGCATGGCGTTGGCTTCCACACCACCACTTAATACTTTACCACTAGAAGGCGCAACGGTATTGTGTGCCCTGGCTAAACGAGTGATAGAGTCTAATAGTATTACTACATCGTGACCACACTCAACCAATCGTTTTGCTTTCTGCAATGCAATGGTACTTACTTTAACGTGTTTATCTGCTGGCTCATCAAAGGTTGAGGCAATAACCTCGGCCTTTACACTTCTTTCCATATCTGTTACCTCCTCTGGTCTTTCATCCACCAACACCACCATCAAATAACATTCAGGGTGGTTTTCTGCAATGGCATTGGCCACCTCTTTCAACAACATGGTTTTACCCGTTTTGGGTTGTGCCACAATCAAACCCCTTTGTCCTTTACCAATAGGAGTAAAGAGGTCCATAATACGCGTGCTATAATTATCAGAGGTAGTGCAAAGATTTAATTTTTCAAAAGGAAATAACGGTGTTAAATAATCAAAAGGAACACGATCCCTTACTTCGTCTGGGCGCTTACCGTTAATGGTGTCCA
>Ga0194063_10001459_pt1 | contig 15351 bp, 11 predicted proteins | sample SepL3720m_MetaG_FD_155459 | JGI IMG/M metagenome (GOLD analysis project Ga0194063, IMG submission 155459) | Anoxic zone freshwater microbial communities from boreal shield lake in IISD Experimental Lakes Area, Ontario, Canada - Sep2016-L373-20m | ecosystem: Environmental > Aquatic > Freshwater... | reverse complement strand
GCACCAGAGCGAAAGGCAGGGTACTGGTCATGCGATTGACCTCACCCGTGAAATTGTGGGAACAGATGAAGTGTTTATTGTATTGGGCGACACCATTGCCGAATATGATTTGAAAGAGGTTTTAGATACGCCTTATAGTATGTTGGGGGTTAAAAAAGTAGATGACCCGCGCAATTTTGGTGTAGCGGAAATTGATGAAGAAGGCTTTATTAGTAAAGTAGTAGAAAAGCCAGCCATTCCAAAAAGCAATATGGCCTTGGTTGGCTTATACAAAATAAAAGAAACCGATTTTCTATTTGATTGCCTTCGGCAGTTGTTTGTAAAGGATATAAAAAGCAATGATGAATTTAACTTAACAGATGCGTTGGAATGTATGATTCAGCGGGGTGCTAGGTTCAAAAGTTTTAAAGTGCAAAACTGGTTTGATTGTGGCAAAAAAGAAACCCTCTTGGAAAGCAATGCCACTTTGTTAAAAAAATTCGGGGGTAATACCAATAGCAACCATCATTTTGAAAATACCATTATCATTCCCCCGGTAAGCATTGCTGAAGGATGCGATATCAAGAATTCGGTCATTGGTCCCAATGTGGCCATTGGTGAAAATACCCGATTGAATCATTCCATCATAAAAGACTCCATCATCGGGTCTTATTCTAATCTTGTAGAAATAGTACTTAATAATTCCCTGATTGGCAACGATGCCGAGGTATTAGGCGTTAGTCGCAATCTCAATATTGGCGACAATACAGCCATCGATTTGGGTGGTGGCGGAAAAGAATAATCCCTGTTTTTTTGTAAAAATTTCTTGGTCGTATAAAATAAAACGTCTTACTTTGCGTTTCAAAGTACTTTTAAATCTTTGATATGGCACTTCAATAGATGTGCTACATTTGAATATGCATAACAGGATAACCACATTATTTGGCATTGAATTTCCACTTATCCAAGCGGGCATGATCTGGGCCAGTGGTTGGCGTTTAGCAAGTGCAGTTAGTAATGCCGGCGGCCTGGGAATCATTGGTGCTGGCAGTATGTATCCAGAAGTATTGCGTTTGCATATTCAACGTTGCAAAGCAGCAACGGATAAGCCATTTGGAGTGAATCTTCCTTTATTATATCCCGATATTGAAAAGCATATTGCAATTATTGTGGAGGAAAAAGTGCCGATTGTATTTACCAGTGCTGGCAATCCAGTTACCTGGACAAATCAATTGAAGGAAAAAGGCATCAAAGTAGTGCATGTAGTGAGCAGTAGCAAATTTGCCATAAAAGCTGAAAAAGCGGGTTGTGATGCGGTGGTTGCAGAGGGTTTTGAAGCAGGTGGCCACAATGGTAGAGAAGAAACAACCAGTATGGTATTAATTCCTGCTGTGGCTGCTGCTGTAGCTATTCCAGTGATTGCTGCAGGTGGTATTGCCACTGGTAAACAAATGTTGGCAGCAATGGTGTTAGGTGCTGAGGGCGTACAGGTGGGTAGTCGATTTGTTGCCAGTGAAGAAGCCTCGTCTCATTTACAATTTAAACAAGCAGTTATTACTGCGGCAGAAGGCGATACGATGTTAAGCTTGAAACAACTTACACCAGTGCGATTATTAAAAAATAAATTTTATTTCGACATCAAGGCGGCTGAAGATACTTGCGCCGATAAGGAAAAGATGGAAGCCATACTGGGAAGAGCAAGGGCCAAAAAAGGTATGTTTGAGGGCGATTTGGAGGAAGGGGAGCTAGAAATTGGACAAGTAAGTGCCTTGATAAAAAAGATTATGCCCGCTGCCGATATTGTAAAAGAAATACGCAACGAATTCGAAGAATGCTTACACAACCCACTAAAATAATATATTATATTTGCCGCGATTTAATTCATGATACAACCCATCAAAATGTTATTATCAAAAAGACCTATACAGGTTATTCCCATAAAATTTTTTGGCATTGCTTGCTTATTCCTCTTCTCCTTATTGGCAAAGGCACAGGGGCAACCTCCAGTAGGCGATCCTAACAATGCGCCTGCTCAATTGCCTACCACGATGAGTCCTGGCGGACTCTATGATTTATTGAAAGATAATCCCCAAAATAATCCTACTCCTAAAACCATTGGGCAATCCAAGAATGGTTCATTGGATAAGAAAAACAAAATCGATAAAGATAGTCTGGTCAAAGAAAATACACCTCAGTCAATAAATACTACAGAGGATATTTATGGGATGAAGCTTTTTAGAGGTGGTGCCGTAGCAGCAATAACAGAATTGTCTACACCTCCTTTGGATTATCCAATTGGAGTATATGATGAAATAGTGGTTTCCTTGTGGGGTGGGGCAGAAGAAACAGTTGATTATAGAGTAGCTCGGGATGGTTCTATATTTCCTAGTGGAATAGGGAAAATTTATGTGCAAGGGCTCACATTTGAAAATATGCGGTCACTAATAATCAATCGCTTTAAAACTTTTGTACCGCCTTCTACAAATATCACTGTATCCTTGGGCGCTCCAAGAACCATCAATGTGAATGTTGCAGGTGAAGTAAATACACAAGGCCCCGTAACTGTTTCTGCTTTCACCAATGCCTTTAATGTTATTGCATTGGCCGGTGGCCCAACTGATTTGGCCAACCTCAGAGAAATTCTCATCAAAAGAAATGGAAAAGTAATTGACCAGTTAGACGTTTATAAATATTTAACAACCGGTGATTTTGGCAAGCATATTTACATGGAGAACAATGATTTTGTGATTCTGCAAACAGGTGCTAAAACGGTTAAGGCGGAGGGCAAATTTAAAAGACCCATGTATTATCAATTGAAAAAAGAAGAGGGAATGAAGGACCTTTTAAGATATGCTGGTGGACTTACAAAGGATGCCTTTAGTAGTGGCGTAAAAGTATATAGGACGGAATTGGAAAAACAAGTTGTGAAGGATGTAAATGCTACTGCAATTGTTAATCCAACCAATGATTCTCGCATGAAAAATATTGATTTTGATTTAGTAGATGGCGATATCATTAAAGTAATTCCAGTTAACCCTGGTTTGATGAATAAAGTGGAAATCAAAGGAGAAGTTTCTTACCCAGGCGCTTATGAAATTCGCAAGGGAGATAAATTGTTCGATTTGATCAATCGGGCTGGCGGTATTACCCGCAATACCTATTTGCCGCGCGCTTATATTTTCCGCGGAGGCGGGGATAGTACCAATATTAAGGCCAGTAAAGTAGAAGTTGATTTGTCTGCTATTGCTACCAATGATACTGCTAGTAAATACAATGTTGAATTAAATGCCAATGACCAAATTTTATTATTTAATAGCAATGAATTTGGCGACAGGCAATATGTGGAAATTTTTGGTGAAGTTAGAAAACCGGGTAAGGTTAACCGTTATGTTGGAATGACTTTGCAGGATTTATTATTCCTTTCAGGCGGATTAAAACAGTCCGCCGAATTTGGCAGAATTGAAATCTCCAGTGTCATGGATATTGACAGTGCTAAGCAAGAGCAAAAACCAACTAGGATACTATTGAAGCAATTTAAAATAGCACCTGATTTAACCCTGGATAGTATTTCTGCTAAATTGGAATTAAAACCATATGATCAGATTTACATAAGAAAGAATCCAACTTTTGAAATGCAACAGTTGGTTCAAATGAATGGGTTGTTGCAATATCCTGGTCCCTATCCTAAGTTGGATAAGTATGAGAGACTTTCATCTTACATTAATCGGGCCGGTGGTATAAAAGAGAATGCAGATCTTAGCGGCGCTGTTTTATTTAGAAGGAAGACCGATTATTTTAGAGACAATGTAACGTCTACCGTGCAAAAAGAAACATCAGGAATGGTTAGTAATGCTAAAGATTCTTTAGGTCATTTATTATCTGATTCTTCCAAAACAAATTTTGCAGCAGAAGCACTTAATGAACCAGTGAGTATTGAATTGTACAAAGCACTTAAAAATAAAAACTCCAAATATGATATCATCTTACAAGAGGGAGATGTCATTTTTGTTCCGGAAATCAATCCTTTTGTAAGTGTTACTGGTACTGTACAAGCACCATTGAAATTAAATTACGATAAGGAACATACGAATCTTAGTTATTACATAGATAAAGCGGGGGGATACGGATTAAGACCATGGCGTGGTAGAATTTATATTAAGTATGCCAATGGTAAAAGTAAACGTACCAAAAATTTCATGTTCTTGCATTTCTATCCTAAAGTACAACAGGGTTCTACTATTGTAGTGCCATTTAGAGAAGAAGGAAAGGAAATGTCGGATATACTAAAAGGCACAGTACAAACTACCATTACTTTAGCCACCGCCACCTTATTAGCAAAAATCGTCAGCAAATTTTAAAAGTAGCAGCATCATGACAAATTTTGAATTGGTAAAACAGCTTTTAAAGCGACTGAAAAAATTTAGCTGGTTGATTATTTTAATCTCTCTGATTTTTGCAGCTGGCTTTTTCTATATGGCCAAACGAGGCGTAACAACTTATACATCTAAGGCTACTGTATTTCCATTAAGCAGTGCTGGGGATAATACCATCGCTAATTCCGCCATCAGTAATATCTTAGGATTATCTGATGCGCCCAAGTCATTTAGCGGGGAAGCCTCTATCAACATCGTTGAATTGGCACTGAGTCGCCGTACCCGCGAGGCCGTTGCATCTACCCGCGTACCGGAAAGTAAAAACAAAATGATGGGCGAATTATTGATCGATGAAGCCAATCGACATACTGGTTTTATGCGCAATGAAACCATTCGGAAACCTGCGGATAGTCAACAGTTGATTAATATCGCCAGTAGTATTCTGAAAGGAGGGTTTTCTGCAAAAATCAATAAGAACGGTATTTTAGAAATGGGTTATACCAACAGTAGTCAGGAATTGGTGCGAATGGTGAGTTATGCTTACGTGAAAAACATTTCCGATTTTTATGTAGAATTAAAAAAGGAAAAGGCAGAAGTAGATTTTCAATTTGCAGTAAAAAAGGCAGATTCTTTATTAAATGAATTGAATAAATTAGATGGTCGTATGGTGAAGCTAGATGAAACCACCTTCTTTACTCCAGAAGATTTAAAAAGATATAGCCTTCCCAAATTAAATTTAGCCTCCGATAAGCAAGCCATTCAACAACAATATTATTATGCTGTTAATAATCGGGAAGCAGCGGCCTACAAATTACAAAAAGAAACACCCATTATCAAAATATTGGATAAGCCAGAAGGGCCTTATGATTTATCGCAAAAGTCTACCACTTTTTTTGCCCTCATTGGATTTTTCCTAGGTGCTATTTTGGGAATTGTATTGGTTAGCTGGAAAATTTTCAGTAAGTACTTAGAGGAGGAAATTAATAAGGCCATTGAAAAAGCCAGTAAGTCATCGGAAGCAAAAGTAGAGACCGTTACCAGCGCTTAAAAATTATATCATTTATTAAAAAAGGCATTTCTTTTGAAATGCCTTTTTTAATATAACCAAACTTGGTATGAATGGAGCGTTGTTATTTTCTAAAAGCCCATTTAATCATTTCTTTCCAACTGGGTTTTTTGCCATACATCAGGATACCTGTTTTATAAATTTTGGCAGCAAACCAGGTAGTACAAATAAATCCTGCAATCAATAAAGCCATTGATAAACCTAATTGCCACCAAGGAACCGTGGTAGGCACCCCGAATGGTATTCGGGCCATCATTACAATCGGCGAACTGAATGGTATAATACTAGCCCAAACTGCTAAAGGGCTTCCTGGATTGCTAATAGCGGGCGTCATCAATGCGATTGAAAAGATTACCAACATGGTAATCGGAAAACTCAATGATTGAGCTTCGCGCATGTCTTCGTTGATCGCACTTCCAATGGCTGCATACAAGGAAGAATAGAAAAAGAATCCTCCCAGTAAGTAGAATATAAATGTACCGAGCACCAGTGGCACATTTACACTAGTGAATACCGATTGAATTTGTCCAACCATGGCAGTCATATTTCCGCCTGCATGGCCCGTATTTTTTCCCACATTGTACACGATAAAAATAAAAGCAATCCAAAGCATAAACTGTGTTAATGCTACCATTGCAATACCAATAATTTTGCCCAACATTAATTGAAATGGTTTTACAGAGGAAACTACTACTTCTGCAATGCGACTGGTTTTTTCTTCGGTAACGCCCATCATTACTTGGCTTCCGTAGAGTAAAAGTATAAAGTACATTAAAAAACCACATACATATCCAATAACAGTAGCAATGCCGGCATTGGCAGACTGGTTATTGACATTGAGTATTTTTAAGTTAATCTGGCTGCTGAGAATTTCTTTTTTTGCATCATCAATGCCCAAGCTGTCATTCTTAATGTCTGTCCAGATTCTATTCAATTTATTTTCAATAGGCACTTTCGCCCCAATACCATAGGTTTTATTGCTGTTCATGTTAAAGCTATCTAATTTCCCCTTCCAGTCAATAGTAGCCGGAATTTCTAGATAGCCATTAAAACCGTTCTCTGCATAATGCAGTTTGAATTGTTCTATATCGGTTGAAATCAAATTGATTTTATTCAGGCTATCACCCAGGTTTACTTTATTTATTCTTTGCTGGGTAAATAAACCTGAATAATCAATGAGTCCAATGTGCAAATCAGGTTGATTTTTTTCAGCGATATATCCTGTTCCAAATATCAATCCCAAATACAATAGTGGAAAAAGAACCGTTCCTATAATAAAGGTTTTTTTTCTTACCCTGGTTAGGTATTCTCTTTGTATAATCAGTAATATTTTATTCATAATAATATATTGTTAATGGTCGTTTAAACGCTTAGTCTTCTACTTTTTGAAATTGTCTGGCCGAAGGAGTGCCTTCTACCAGTTTGATGAAAATATCATTGAGTGATGGGAGTATTTCTTTGAATGAAATAATACTGCTACCCTGATTGATAAAATGACTGATTACATCGTTGGCTTTATGTCCTTGGTTTATTTTTACAATCAATTCATTTTTATGGGTGCCGACTAATTCAAAAAACGGATTTGCTATAGTAGTTGGAATTTCTTCTAGTTGTATGCTGAATAAATTCTCTTTGAAATCTTGCTTAACAGATTCAACGGTGCCATCTAATATTTTTTTCCCTTTATTAACCAGTACAATTTGGTTGCAAATTTCTTCCACTTGTTCCATGCGATGTGTACTGAATATAATGGTGGTGCCATTTTGCGCTAGTCTGTATATTTCATCCTTAATTAAGTTGGCATTTACTGGATCTAATCCACTGAAGGGTTCATCCAAAATAATTAATTCTGGCTCGTGTAATACGGTAATAACAAACTGCAATTTTTGTCCCATGCCCTTGCTCAGGTCTTCTACTTTTTTATTCCACCAGCTTTGCATATCGAAGCGAACAAACCAATCCTGTATTTTTTTCATGGCTTCTGCTCGGCTGAGACCTTTCAATTGCGCCAGATAAAGGGCCTGTTCGCCTATCTTCATTTTTTTATAGAGCCCTCTTTCTTCGGGCATATAGCCAATATTGCGCACATCATTTTCGGGGTCGAATTTTTTTCCATTCAATAATATTTGCCCAGCATCTGGGTAAAAAATACCGGTAATCATTCGGATAAGGGTGGTCTTACCAGCGCCATTGGGGCCCAATAAACCAAATATGCTTCCTTTGGGAATCTGCAAACTGATATCATCCACGGCTTTTTGGGTGGCGAAATATTTTTTGAGATTTTGTAATTCAAGAATATTCATCAAATATGTTTTTAAATTGAATACGTAAAAATAGCTGAATGCTTAGATTCACCTGAATAATTAATATATGAGCGGTAAAAAGGAATTATATGCAAGCTATTTCAATTTGCTTAGCCACCCTTTCGCCATCCATGGCTGCACTTACAATACCACCTGCATAGCCAGCACCCTCTCCACAGGGGTATAGATTTTTAATTTGTGGGTGATTCAAATTTTGGTTGTCTCTTGGAATTCTTACTGGCGATGAAGTTCTGCTCTCAGTGGCTACCACTACTGCTTCATTGGTAAAATACCCAGGCATTTTTTTTCCAAATTCTATAAAGCCCTTTGCCAGGGTTTGGTAAATAAAATTGGGTAATATTTCTTTGAGGGAGCTCGATTCTAATCCTGGTAGATAGGAGCAGTCAGGTAAATTAGAAGAAAAAACATTTTCACTAAAATCTACCATTCTTTGGGCAGGCGCTTTTAAATTACTTCCGCCTGCAATAAAGCAATCTTGTTCGGTTTTCTTTTGAAAGGCCATCAAGGCAAGGGGATGATTGTCGATGCCGCTTTTGTTTTTTAATGTTTTTGCAAATGCTGCAGCATCTTTTTGTTCTACTTGTACCACCATGCCACTATTAGCAAAGGGGTTATTTCTTTTACTGGGGCTCCAACCGTTTACAACAAGTTCGCCGGGTGCAGTGGAAGCTGGCGCAATGATGCCACCGGGGCACATGCAAAATGAAAAAACACCTCGGCCTTGTACTTGTTGTACTAGACTATAGGCGGCAGCTGGTAGCCATTTACTTTTTGCATTTTTTCGATATTGACATTGGTTGATTAATTCTTGGGGATGCTCAATGCGTACGCCCAATGCAAAAGCTTTGGATTCAATGAGTATATTTTTTTCTTGTAATAATTCAAATATATCTCGCGCACTATGACCTGTGGCTAGGATAAAGGCAGTTGCTTCAAAATTATTGCCAGTAGCGGTTTTAACTGCTTTGATGCTTTCGTTATGGATTACAAAATCAGTTACTTTTTGTTCAAAATGCACTTGGCCCCCGCAATCCAAAATACAGGTACGCATGGCCGTTATTATATCGGGCAATTTGTTTGTACCGATATGTGGATGTGCATCCGATAAGATATTTTCAGCTGCTCCAAAATGTACAAATCGATTCAGGATGCGATCGATGTCACCTCGTTTATTACTGCGGGTATATAATTTGCCGTCGCTGTAAGTGCCCGCACCTCCTTCTCCAAAGCAATAATTACTTTCTGGATTGATAATGCCTTCCTTGTTCAAAGCTGCTAGGTCGCGGCGGCGCGATCGAACATCTTTTCCTCTTTCTAAAATAACGGGTTGAATACCGGCTTCTATCAATTGAAAGGCTGCAAATAATCCTGCAGGTCCAGCACCAATAATGATTACCTTTTTTTCCGCTTTGCTTACATCTTTAAATGTAATGGGAGGAACGACCCTTTTTAGAAAGGGTTCGTTGATAAAGGCATTGACGGTGAGATTGACCCAAATGGTACTGGCCCTGGCATCTATTGATTTCTTTAATAGATGGAATCCAGTAATATTGGTTTCTTGCTGATTGCAAACGGTGGCAATCAGTTTTTTAATAGCGTGGTCATTAGCGGCTTCTTCAGGAAGCAGTCGCAGTGTTATTTTTTCTTGCATGGTATGAATGCCGGATACTTATTCCGGAAATTTTTATAGCAGCATGATCGTAGTACTAATCAGACAAATTAAAAAGGCAAATCATCTACAGCATCTGGGGTGGCGCCACTAAAAGTATCCAGTGGTTCTATAAATTCATTGTCTGTTTTGGCTTCAACACCTGTACCAGGTTTCAACAATTGTTCAATTCTCCAAGCATCTAAATTGGTAAAATAATTGGTTTTGCCATCCTTTTCCCATTTAGTGCCTTTGATATTGAAATATACTTTTATTTCATCACCAATATTTACACGATCAATAATAGTGGTTTTATCTTGTATACACTGAAATTTCACGTAGTTGGTAATGGTTCTGCCATTGATTTCATCTGTTTTTTCCACTGCAAATTCCCTCACCTTAAAGGTTTCAGTACGCTGCACAGTATCATATTTTGCAATTAGTTTGCCCGTTAATTCGTAACTCATTTTTCATTTTTTAGATGCCAAAAATAGATTTATTTAGTGATAAAATTATTGTTTGTTCTTTTTTGCTTTCTTGGTGAAAATTTAACTACCTTGTTTTGCTCAATTATCACGACGCTATGAGGAAGTTTTTATTCAACCAGCTTTGGTTTTTCGCCCTGCTATTTACTGTTTCTTGCCACACCATTTACCAGCCCACTGCGGTACAATATAAAGATTATCGTTTAGCAGCAGGCGCTGCTTCAGATGAAAAACTGCAATCATTGTTAAAGCCTTATGCCGACAGTGTCAATAAGAGTATGAATGATGTAATTGCAGTGGCTGCTACCGAATTAGAAAAAAGACAACCTGAAGGTCCCTTGGGAAATGTTATGGCCGATGCGATGTTGGCCAAGGCCCGTCAGCGATATAAAACTACGGTAGATGCTTCTTTTATTAATTATGGTGGCATACGCTTGCCCTCTTTAGCTGCGGGAAATATCACTACAGGTAAAATTTTTGAGTTATCACCTTTTGACAATATCATCGTATTGCTAACGGTGAAAGGAAGTACTTTACAAGACTTGCTCAATCATATTGCGAATAGAAAGGGATGGCCAGTGGCGGGTATTAATTTTGAAATTAAAGGCACTAAAGCCATTAATGCCCAGTTAAACGGACTGGCCTTGGAGGCCAATAAGACCTATACCATTGCCGTATTGGATTATATTGCCAATGGGGGCGACGATTGTACGATGTTGAAAGTATTGCCTCAACAAAATAATGGCACATTATTCCGTGATGCGGTAATCGAGTATCTAAAGGATATTACCAGTCAGGGTAAAAAAATATCTGCTCAAATTGAAAATAGAGTTATCAATGTACAATAGAAGGAAATTTATTACACAGTCGGCCTTGGCTGCTGGAGCCATTTTAAGCTCCAATGGCTTGTTTGCCGAAATTGAAAAAGATGCAGCGGCTAAGCGTTTAACTATTTTGCATACGAATGATGTACATAGCAGGCTAGAGCCATTTCCCATGGATGGAGGACGTAATCAGGGCCTGGGTGGCGTGGCTGCAAGGGCACGCATTATTGCAGATATACGCGCTAAAGAATCCAACGTATTGCTATTGGATGCCGGAGATATATTTCAGGGCACCCCTTTTTTCAACATATATAAGGGAGAACCCGAAATGAAAGCAATGGCTGCAATGGGTTATGATGCTGCTACAATGGGCAATCACGATTTTGATGCAGGACTCGAAAACTTCGCTACCCAATTGGATCATGGAAAATTTCCATTGATTATAAGTAATTATGATTTTAGTGGTACTGCGATGGAGCATAAGTTTGTGCCCTATAAAATAGTAAAAAAGGGTAAATTGAAAATAGGTATCACAGGGGTAGGCATAGAGTTAAAAGGGCTGGTGTCGGATAATTTATATGGAAATACCAGTTATTTAGACCCCATTGCCAGGGCCAATCAAATGGCCAGTTTGTTGAAAAAAGAGGAAGGATGCGATATGGTAATCTGTTTAAGTCACCTGGGGTATCAATTTGCAGAAAACAAAAACAAGGTATGTGATGAGATATTGGCAGCAGAATCGGAGCACATTGACCTGATTATTGGTGGCCATACGCATACTTTTATGGATGCTCCCAAACTGTATAAGAACAAGGCTGGTAGCGATGTTTTGGTAAATCAGGTGGGTTGGGCAGGCATCCTTTTGGGAAGATTAGATTTCGATTTTTCATCAATTGAAAAGAAAAATTTGACAAAATCCCATACTGTTGTCATAAGGGAAAAAACAAGTGAATAAAAAATTTTTTTTTCAACAAATTGTATAGATATTCGCTGTCCCAATAAAGAATTTGTTTTCAATTAAAATTGAACAAATTCCTAGGACACCTAATTAAGATTCTAAACAGATATAAATCGCTTAAGGACTAATGGAGAAGGCTTTTGAAAAGGTATGGAGTAATTGCTTGGAGATTATCAAGGACATTGTAGAATGGCAACATTTTAAAACATGGTTTGAGCCTATCAAACCAGTGGAATTAAAAGAAAAAGTTTTGACCATCCAGGTGCCTAGCCAGTTTTTTTATGAATACCTGGAAGAGCATTATGTGTCTCTGTTAGCAAAAACATTAAAGCGGGAATTAGGCAAAGAAGCGAGATTAGAATACAGGATAATGGTGGATAGTGGAAATAGCAAGAGCAAGCCACTGACAACAGATATCCCAGGTAATGGATATAAATCATTTTCAAATAACGAAATGGACTTTCCTTTAGTCATCAATAATCCGGTTAAGAATCCCTTCGTTATACCGGGGCTAAAGAAGATGCAGATAGATCCTCAACTGAATCATGCTTATACTTTCGATGCATTTATAGAAGGAGATTGTAATAGAGTGGCTCGTCGCGCTGGTAAAACAGTGGCAGAAAAGCCTGGTGCTACTTCCTTTAATCCATTGGTAATTTATGGTGGCGTGGGTTTAGGAAAAACCCATTTGGCTCAGGCCATTGGAAATGAGGTGAAACGCCTGCACAACAATAAAGTAGTATTGTATGTGAGTTCTGAGAAATTTATCAATCAATTCATCGATCATGGTCGCAATGGCGCCATCAATGATTTTATCCATTTTTATCAATTGATAGATGTGTTGATCATTGATGATGTACAATTTTTCAACCGCGCCGAAAAAAGCCAGGATGCCTTTTTCTCTATATTCAATCATCTGCACCAAAGTGGAAAGCAATTGATATTGACCAGCGATAAGCCTCCTAAAGATTTAGAAGGGGTGCAAGAACGTTTGTTGAGTCGTTTCCGTTGGGGACTTAGTGCAGATTTGCAGGTGCCCGATTATGACACCAAGATTGAAATCTTGGAAAAGAAAATGAAGAACGACGGATTGGAAATGCCCAAGGAAGTGGTGAAATACATTGCATACAATATTAATAGTAATGTTAGAGAGTTGGAAGGTGCATTGATTTCATTATTGGCACAATCTTCGCTTAATAAGCGTGAAATAGACCTTGAACTAGCCAAGAAAGTGTTAAGAAACTTTGTCAAATCATCCAGTAAAGAAATAACCATCGATGCCATTCAAAAAATGGTATGTGAATACTTTGATGTGCCCTACGACAAGTTGTTACAAAAAACCAGGAAGCGTGAAATTGTACAAGCTCGTCAAATCACAATGTTTCTTTCTAAGGCCTTTACTAAAAACTCACTCAAGACCATTGGCGAACATTTTGGAGGAAGAGATCATACAACGGTTATCCATAGCTGTCAAACAGTAAAAGACTTAATGGACACAGACACTTTGTTCAAAGAGAGTGTGATGGAACTGCAACAGAAAGTGCAATTGGCAGCAATGTAATTGTAAAAAATATTGAAAGCATCCGGACAATTATTTTGTTCGGATTTTTTTTGTCTACATACTACCAAACATTTCTGGGGCAGGTATCAGCTGAATATTTATTGCCAATAATAAAACCTAACATTATTTCATGTGTACCACTACTAATCGTATTTAGCCTGGTGGTAGAATAATCATAGGAATAAGACATATTGAAGGAGTTGAGTACATTGACGCCTAGCATGGCAGCGAATCCATACTTATATCGATAGCTAGCACCTGCCCAAACCAAATCTTGGTATTGAAATTTTACATTGACCTCTGCTTGCAAGGGGAGTGGTTGTACATATTTAATCATTACTGAAGGCAGCACATTAATGTCTTCATTCAGTAGAAAGCGATAGCCTGCACTGGCAAATAGATGCGGCACTTTTTTCCCCTCCGTTAGTTTTACTATATTATTCGAGAAATCAATTTTACTTGGAATCAATTGCATGGCAGATAGGCCAGCAAAAAAATCGCTTGAATAAAGCCATAATCCAATATTCATATCCAATCTCGACTTACCCAATACACCACTACCATATACAGCAGGATCAATCGGGTTGGTAGGACCAAAATTTAATTTGGATGCATTGACACTAAATTTACTCATACCGATTCCAATGCCGGCTGATAAATTGGTGGTAGCGTTGATGCCAATATGATAGGCATAGGTACCATAAATGGAGAAATTTCCCAGTGGACCTGTTCTGTCATCAATCAATTGCATGCCGACTCCGTGGTGTGGCTTAGACGGTTCATAGTCTTTCCAATAATTCCTGCCTCTTGGATTTTCGCCAGGCATGGCAAAAGAACTAGGATTTGTTTTATAATCTTTTTTGCCCAAGGGACCTTGAATGCTTAAGTAGGTGGTAACGGGTGCGTCTGTTAATCCTGCCCATTGGTGTCGATGCGATATTTTAATATCGGTATAATTTTCAATGCCCGATAAGGCGGGATTGAGAATATAATTGTTCAACACGTATTGGGTGTAATGCGGTTTTTGCTGCGCCATTAATGCATTGTGCAAAAAGGCGGTAACCAAGGCGGATACTAATATGCTTTTGAATTTACTCATTTGCAATAAATTGAAAGTGGGTTATCTGATTATAGAAACAGCCCCACTCATTTTGTTATTCAGTCTTGGATTATTGATAATCCAATAATAGGTTCCAACAGGCAAGTCTTTGCCCGCATAGGTGCCCTTCCAATTATTTTGATAACCGGTGCTTACAAATATTGATTGACCATAGCGGTTGAATATTTCAATTCTTGCAGTCGGGTATTTTTCAATATTGGTAATGGCCCAAGTATCATTAATATTATCTCCATTGGGCGAAAACACATTGGGAATAATTAATGCTAACAATACATTCACTTTTACTTGATCTGTGGCGCTACAGCCGTCTGCAGAATTTACTCGAATAGTAAACAATTGGTCGTATTGTAAGTTGATGCTTGGGTTGGCAATGATTGGATTACTTACTAGTGAGGCAGGGCTCCATAAAATACTAATATTATTTCCAGTTGCAGCACCATTCAATGTGATGGTTTGTCCTGGAAATACATCAATTATAGGGCCTCCCGCATAAGCAGTAGGATTAGCGAATACATTTACTAACACAGGCACTCTGGCGCTTTCACAAAACCCAATTAAGGTTTGTGATACATAAAAACTATTACTACCAATTGCTGCTGTATTGGGTGTTGGAGCAGTACTGGTACCTGTTCCTCCAATGGCACTAGTATACCATAATAAATTTATCCCAAGAGCATTGAGCGCAATTGCCCTATCATTTTGGCAATAGTTAACCGGACTAGTTATTATTGGTGCGGGCGAAGGAGGGGCCACAATATTTACAGTTACTGTAGTGCCTGTAGATACGCAAGCGCTAATTACATCTTTTACGATGATGGTATAGTTGCCTGGTAATAAACTACTAAAGCTACTGCCTGCTTGAAAATTTAGTCCTCCATTTATACTGTATGCAAAGTTGGCTCCCAGCGGTGCCGTCACAACAATGGTGCCGGTGGGTAAAATGCAGGTAGGCTGTACCGTTACGCTAGCTGTAGGGGCAGCAGGTGGATTGGGAATGGGATTTACAGTTAAGC
>Ga0194063_10001458_pt1 | contig 15359 bp, 11 predicted proteins | sample SepL3720m_MetaG_FD_155459 | JGI IMG/M metagenome (GOLD analysis project Ga0194063, IMG submission 155459) | Anoxic zone freshwater microbial communities from boreal shield lake in IISD Experimental Lakes Area, Ontario, Canada - Sep2016-L373-20m | ecosystem: Environmental > Aquatic > Freshwater... | reverse complement strand
AAACTTTCCAGATCCTCGCTGGCAAGTATCGGGAATCGAGTGCTGCGCCTCGCCCACAGGAACCGACTGCCGCAGAGCTGGCCGCGAATTTCAGCTCGGCCCTCGCCCGGTGGTCGGCAGCGGGTTTTCCGGTTACATCCCGCTTGACCTACGAAGCCCGTGCCACCGTGTGTGAGCCCTGCGAGTTCTGGGACGCCACGGCACGCCTGGGACTCGGCAAATGCCTCCATAAAAAATGCGGTTGCACGAAGATGAAGCGCTGGCTCGCCACCGAAAAGTGCCCGCTTGGCAAGTGGAGCGATTGACACGGGGCTCCCGTGCATGAGGCTTTTCCTCGACCTCGACACCCGATCGTTTATCGAATCCGTTCAGTTCCAGCGCGGGATCTCCTCGCTTGTGCTCAAACGCCGCGACCACCTGCCCGTGGACGTGCAGTTTCTCAGCAGCGGGGTAGTCGCTGAACTCGCCGACGGAGCCGCCGGAAAACTCGGGCTCAAGGCCGACAAGGATTTCAACGGTTCGTTCGCCGCCTCCGACCTCGAATGGACGAAATCCGGCACGGGCGAGGCCACAACCTACCGGTTCGACCTCAACCTCAACACCGTTCAGATCAACGCTCTCTTTGCAGGAGTGCCTACACCATCATCCGTCGCGCTCATGCTCGAAATCGAGTGGGCCGAGGGCGACCTGCGCACGAGTTCCAACACGCTCGCCGTGACGCTCGAAAACGACATTGTGCGTGGCGACGAGGGGATCGTCGAAGATGGCACCCCGGAATATCCACTGCCTGGCGAAATGGAACTCATTTCCCGAAAAGGGCAGCCCGCCGGATATGCGGCACTTGATCAGGACGGAAAAGTGCCTGCCTCTCAGCTACCTGGTGTCTCCCTGAATTCAAGGGTGACGGTTGCAAACGATGCAGCCAGATTCGCCCTCACGACTGATTCCGTTCAGGACGGGGATTATGTTTTTCAGACTGACACCTCTGTGCTTTACGAAGTGACCGATGCGGCGAATCTCGCCAATACCAACGGATACTCCGCTCTCGCCACGGTCACGTGGGGAAGCATTTCGGGGAAGCCTGACACATTCACCCCTCCGACTGCATCCACCACAGTCCTCGGTGGGTTCAAGGTGGGGGCGAACCTTTCCATTGACGAGTCTGGTGTCTTGGCAGCTACGGGCGGTGGGGGTGGCGGATCGGAAACTTACGTGATCAAATCCTCCGCTTTCACGGCAGAAGTTGGAGCGGCTTATGCTCTCGACACGATCGGAGGATCGTTTGATGTGATCTTTCCAGAATCTCCAACCGAGGGGCAGACGGTTTGTTTTTGTGATGCGAGGGGGACATGGAACTCGCACCCTCCGACATTTCTTCGGAACGGGCACAAGATCGAGGCGCATGAGGTGGACTTCACGGATTCCGCTCAAGGCACCTTCTTTTGCGCGGTGTTCATTGACTCGACAACCGGTTGGCGGATTCTCGAAAGCGGAACCAAGCCGCAGAACCTCACGGCTCCGACGATCAGCGGGAACACGGTTGGCGCGGTGGTGACATCCACTACCGGATCATGGACAGGATCGCCAACGTCCTTCACCTACCAGTGGCAAATCTCAGACGATGGCTCTACCGATTGGGAGAACATCATCGGGGCTACCTCCTCGACTTACCTCTCCGTGAGTGGGGACGCTGGGAAATTCGTTCGTGTGACTGTCACGGCCTCAAACGCGAACGGCACCTCACTTCCCGCCACGAGTGAGGCGAGCGATGCGCTTGAGGTTCCTTCGTTCCCCACCGGTGCAATAGCTCACTGGCGGTTAAATGAAACCTCTGGCGTGCGCGTTGACGCGACCGGAAACGGTAACGACCTGACGGACAACAATGACGTTTTATTCGCGACAGGGAAACTCGGGAACGCTGCCGATTTCGATGGGACAAACTGGCTTTCCATGGATTTATCCGGGGAGGTTGTTCTTTCTTTTGCGGGGTGGTGTAGATTCGATGAATCCGCCTCCACCTACAATGTGATTTTGTCGGGTATTGCCAGTTTTAATATTCAAGTGGCAGAAGTTGAGGGAGGATTCGTTTGGGCGGCTGATATTGGCGGCCCAAAAATTTTAGGCGCTTCCCCAACAGGAGGCTGGGATCATGTTGCGCTAGTGATGAGAGAAACGGAAGCGACCCTTTATGTGAACAATGTTCCATACTCGCTTGAAAGAAGCGGAACGCCAGAAGGATCTTCCTGTTTGACTCTTGGATCAGACGGAAGCAACCACGTCAACGGCGGAGTGGATTCCGCCTCCATCTGGTCACGCGAACTCTCCGCAGCCGAAGTCACCACGCTCTACAACGGAGGAGACGGGATGGACTATCCTTCATAATACTATGGATCTCACGGCAATCAATTTAGCAATAGACGCGGCGTTTGCCGCCTCGCTTGCATACCCGCAGAAGGTCGCCCCAACTCAGGTTGGCGATTACACGAACCAGACCGTGCAGACGGTGACATACGTTGCTCCTACAGGCAGCGGGTTCAGGGTGATCGGTCGCATTAAGGTTGGAAACTTCTCCGCGAGCAAGGTTCGCAACCACGGACCGGAGACGAACTCCGAAAAGGATTGGCCTGCTGAGGGGATCGAGGCTGCTGCTGCCGCGTATATCCAACGGTGCATCAAATTCGGCGAGGCGACCGTCGAACGCGCGGGGTATACCGCTTCCCGCCTGGTCACGTGCATGGATCTTCTTTTTCAAGTCAAGGAGGCTGGATCCCTCGCCGCGCACCCGAAGCTCGTTGCCACCTACGCGTGGCTTCAAGGGGTGAAAATGGTGGCGGTCGCCGGGGAAATTATGTTCCAGCCCTGCCCGCACACTTTTGAAGAAGTTGTATCCGAGTAGCCGAACTCAGTCGATGTGATGAACGCCGACCCACTCCACGACCTCGCCGACCGCTGCGACCTCTGCCGCGAATCCGTCCGCGACCGGCTCGCCACCTTCGACCGACGCCTTCTCGCCCTGGAAATCGTCGTCCGAGGCGAGGACGGCCGCAACGGGATGAAGGCTCAACTCACCGGCCTCTGCCAGCGGTTCGATGCGTTCGAGAAAAAGGCCATCCGCTGGATCGCCATCGGCACCAGCCTCCCGGGCGTCGTTGTCGGCGTGGTTGCCGTGCTGAAGTTCCTGGGGCGCTTGTAGTCGCGCTGGGATTGCGTTTATCAACCTGTGTTGGCGCGTTGCCGACGAGCGGCTTGTGAGGGGAGGGTGCCGAACGGATGCGCCATGGTTCCGCAGCTCTCCGGCAATGAAGGCAAAAATAACCTTGAGGCGGCGGAGGCCGCGCTTTCGTGCGACGGCTTTATCCAAGCATTTCCGGTCGAGGAAGCAAGACGTGCAGTTGACACCGCGTCCGGTGCATGAACTTCCTCAAAATTCTCACTCTCGTCGGCAAGGTTGCCGGTGTTGTCGCCGGCCTCAACGTCCTCCCGTTCGTTCCGCCGCAATACGGGCTCTTCATCTTCGCAGGGGCCTCGATCCTCAAAGACGTGGTCAACCGGGTGGGGGATCTCGTGGACGACGGCCAGCAAAACGACTCGTTTAAGGTTTGATCCCATGTGGTCGGCACTCTTCGCCCTCCTTCAATCCGTGCCGATCCTCGCCCGGATTCTGGAAAAACTCATGCCGTCCCGCGGGGAACGGCAAACTGACAAAATCCGCAACGACAAACAGCATGAACGCAAGAATCTCGACGCTTGGATTGATCGTTCTTCTCAGTAGCGGGTGCGCCGTCATCACCCCGAGCGTGCCACCGCTCCCGGACGGCAACGCCCGGCGCATCCTTCAAGCCTACCCGCAGGAAGCCGAGCGTGCCCGCGTCGCCGCGCCCGCCTTCACCCGCGACGCTTTGAAGACAATTTCCGGGCTGGAGGAATTTCTCTTGCTACACGCCGTTCTGCCAGAGCCCTAACGCGTGGTGCTTTTTTTCACAGAGGCGGTTTCCTTCGCCTTCTTCGGCCCGCTGATAACCGGCAAGCTAACCGGCCCGGCCGACTCGCTTGACAGAATCTCAATCGAATTCTCCTTTTCCACGTAGCGCACTTCCCGGCCGTCGAATGTTTTGACGATGAACCATTTCTCTTTCGGATGCACGTCGATGCGTTCGATGATCGCCCGCGCGTTGTCCTTGAGTGTGGAAGTGTCGCGCCAATCAATCTTCTCCAGGTTCAAATGCGGCGCGGAATTTCCCACCTGCATTGTCGCAATCTGCTTTTCCAGAGCCTCCTTTTCCTTTTCAAGTTCGCGCAATTTGTTGTCGGCAGAAGCGGAAAACCCGCCCGTGATGAAGTCGAGCAACCGCGGGATCTGCGCCTCGATCTCATCCTTGCGCTTGAGTGCGCCTTCCAGTTCGCGGTTCTGCTGTTTTGCCGATGGCGGGCAAGTGGTGATCGCCTCGCAGGCGCTCAGGAGATTTGGGAGAAATTTATCGAAGTTCCAGCTCGCGTAGGGCGCGACACCTGCATCGGCACCGTTATCAACGAGGTAGAAGTATTTCTTCCTTTTCACGACGCGGATCATCTTGTTTCCGGTCATCACGTTGTAGCACAGCCCGGCCAGCGGGTTCTCCCGGCCCCTGCCCCGATACGATGGCCGCGCCTGCCGGATCCGGTGCACCGTGGCAAAGAGTTCCATCGGGATCACGGGCGGATAGTAATTCGGTACCGGGTCAAGGAGGACGCGTTTTCCGTCCGCCATTTTTGCCGTCTGCAATTCACCGATCACGGTTCGCGATTGGAGGATCCTCCTGATGCTTGAAACATACCACCGGCTCGCGTCTTCAGCCTTTGGCACATTTTCGACATTGAATGTCTTGGCAATGTAGTTCTGGCCTTTTCCCTCGGCTGCCATCTGGAAAATCCTCCGGACAATTTCCGCTTTTCCCGGCACGATCTGGAACTCCGACCGATCCGTGCTGAGCTTCAGCCAGAACGGACAAAGAGCCGTCATTTTCACTTCGCTGACTTTCGCGCGCTTTGCGGCCCACGCCTGCCCGATCCGCTGGGATTTCATCCGACTCTCCTCGTTCGCCCGGCTCAGGATCGTCAGGCTGATGATCAGGTCGGTGAAGTTTCCGTCGTTGATGCGGTTCCGGTCATAGACCCGGTCGTCTGCCAGCGTCACCACGACGATCCCGGCGTTGATGAGCCCGAGGAACATTTGCAGGGCATACGTGATATCGGTTCTTGAAAGCCGGTCGAGACTCTCCACGATGAGGTATGACCCCGGCTCAATGACCCCGGATTCCACCCGGTCGAGAAACGCCTTCAGCGCCCCTTTGTCTGCGTTCTTGCCACGGAATGCCGAAATGCCAAGATCCCGGTAGTTGTCCACCAGTGTGATGCCAGTTTTCAAACACCAATCGCGAGCCAAAGCCGTCTGCCGCCGCAGTGAATCACCGTGAATTTGATCCGCTGTAGAAAACCGCAAATAGGAATATGCCCTTTGCATGAGACAATTATGCCATGGAATCTGTAGGTTGTAAATTACCATTTATCCAGGTCTGGTATCCTGGGGAAGCGGGAGGAGAAGCGATTGCTTCTGTGCTCTGCGGAGAATCCGAGCCGGGCGGGCGGCTTCCCATCACTGTGCCTCGCAATACCTCCTGCCTCCCGCCGTTTGAAGACTACTCGATGCGCGGACGAACATACCGGTATATGAATCCTGATGACGTGCTTTTTCCTTTCGGATTCGGTCTGGGTTACGCTGCCTTCCGCTACGAGAACCTCCAGATCAAGCGCTGGACGGATGGTTGGCTGGTTTCGATAGACATCTTGAACACCAGTGACCGCTCAGGAAATGATGTTGTGCAATGCTACTTGCATGGACCCGAAGGTGATTCGGAGCAGCCTGCCTGTCGACTGCTCTCATTCGAAAAGTTATTCTTGCCCGCGGGTGCGAACTGCCCGGTTCGCTTTGAACTGCCGGACAGTCAGTTTTTCAGCTTTGATGCGGACGGCTGCAGAAAAAGGATTCCAGGTGATTACCATCTGACCGTCTCCGGCTATGCCCCGGTCTTTCCTGCAGTCGATCCCGCTCGCCGGGTCTCCGCCAAATTGACAATCGTTTGATGAGCACCTCCGAAGAGCAATTGGCAGGGGTGCGTTCACCTGATGGTGGCCATCATTCACAAGGAACTGAGCTTGCCGGGAACCTTGCACAGAACTTTGCGGCTTTCGAGCGTTTACCATGCTGCGTATTTACCTGTGCATGGACTACTTACAGAAATCGACTTCAGAGATTTGGAACCATTAGATTCTAACAAGTTGATGCTGTCGTAGTTAAAACCGAACACTCGTGAAGAACTTTATGAAAATCGAAAAATACACCATCGGCATGGGCGACCGGTTCGCCCACCAAGGCAGGGCTCAGTTGCGTGCGGCAATTCATGCGCGAGTTCTTGGGATTCCAGTTTATCCGGCTTGGAACAAATCCAACCGCGAGCACACAATCGTCCATAGCAAACCGGATGATTTGCATGCGGAGGCCGATGAGGCGGTCACTGCGCTCGACTGGAAGGAGGCTTACTACGTGGATGCCGACCACATTGGTCTTAAAACGGTGGACGGGTTCCTGCAGACGAGCAACTTTTTCACGCTTGATGTAGCGGATTTTGTCGGGAAACCCTCGGCCGAAACGCTGCGGTTTAAGGAGTTCGTCCAAAAGTGGGGCAGCGAGGTTCACATTCCCGGAACAGAGCGTCCACTTAGCCTGGGTTCCGAGGTGATTGAAAGAGCCGCCGACAAATTTCTACAGGCCATGATAGAAGCCGGAGCGATTTACCAACACATCCTCGCGCACAAGGACAAAAAGGATTTTATCGTGGAAGTGTCTGTGGACGAGACCGACAGTCCTCAGACGCCCGATGAGCTCTTCCTCATCCTTGCCATGCTGGCTATGGAGAAAGTGCCTGTGCAAACCATAGCGCCAAAATTCACAGGACGCTTCAACAAGGGTGTCGATTACGTAGGTAATCTGGCGCAATTCGGCCGCGAATTCGACGAAGACATCGCTGTGCTGGCTTTTGCGGTGCGGGAATTTGGCCTGCCCGAGACCCTGAAACTGAGCGTCCACTCGGGCAGCGATAAGTTTTCCATTTATCCCATCATAAACCGGCTCATTAAAAAACATGGGTGCGGCCTCCACGTAAAAACAGCGGGAACGACTTGGTTGGAGGAAGTGATCGGCCTCGCAGAAGCCGGTGGCGAGGGGTTAGCAATCGCGAAGGAGATCTATGCTGGAGCCTATGCTCGCTTCGACGAATTGACGGCCCCCTACGCGACCGTCATCGACATTTCGCGTGACCGACTCCCCCCGGTCACAGCAGTCGCCGCATGGACTTCGGCGCAATATGTCGCCACGCTTCGCCACAACCAGACATGTCCGGACTACAACCCGCATTTCCGGCAATTGATCCACGTCGGATTCAAGGTCGCAGCGGAACTCGGACCGCGATACACCTCCGCACTGCAACAAAATGCCGAAATTGTCGGCGCTAATGTTACCCACAACCTGCTCGAAAGACACATCATACCGCTTTTCGGATGATCAGCAGAAAACCATGCGGTGATTATCCAGCATAGTTATCTCACAAATCGAGCTCTTAAAATTCCCGACAAATCAACTACCATATTCGATTTTTTTAAATCGTCATTGAACCAATGGCACACTTCCAAAACCCAATTCTCCCAGGCTGCTACCCAGATCCCGCAATTTGCCGAGTCGGCGAGGACTATTTTCTCGTCACGAGTTCGTTCGCCTATTTTCCCGGGATTCCAATATTCCAAAGCCGCGACTTGGTTCATTGGACACAAATAGGTCACTGTCTCGACAGAAAGTCGCAGTTGAATCTCGACGGTCTAAGCATCAAAGACGGCATCTGGGCGCCGGCGATCTCGCACAGTGGCGGGCACTTTTATGTGGCCGCTACGCACATGAAAAAAGGAGGCGGTGGAAATTTCATCGTAACGTCAACCGATGCCGCCGGGCCTTGGTCAGAGCCTGTTTGGGTGGACCAGCCAGGAATCGATCCGTCGCTCTTTTTTGACGACGAAGCAAAGTGTTACTACCTGACGACCGCCTGCATGCCGGGGCGGTCAAGAAACGACATCGTCATGGCGGAGATTAATCCGGCCACCGGACAACGGCTAACTGATTTGGCTCCGCTATGGTCAGGAATCGGCGAGCTCGCGCCGGAAGGGCCGCACCTCTACAAGATTGGCGGTAGGTATTACTTAATGATCGCCGAGGGGGGGACCTACGGAGGGCACATGGAGAATATTGCGCGGAGCGAGTCGCTTTGGGGGCCATACGAGGGCTGTCCGCGGAATCCGATTCTGACACATCGGCATAATCACCATCTGCCCATTCAGTTCGCTGGCCACGGGGATCTCTTCGAACTGCCTGATGGGACCTGGTGGATGGTTCATCTGGGTGTTCGGTGCAGCTCCTACCAAAAGCAGCATCTTGGCAGGGAAACATTTTTGGTGCCGGTATCTTGGGACAAAGAAGGATGGCCCCTCGTCAATGAAGGAAAAGGCATCACGGAGTTGGAACACGAGTCGCCTCAGCTCGCACCCCATCCATGGGGGCAATTGCCTTGCAGGGACGAATTCGACGAAGCTTCACTCGATCTTCGCTGGAACTACCTTGGAAACCCCGTTCCCAATCGCTATTCGTTGAGCGAGCGACCTGGCTGGTTGCGCTTGCGTGGCTCAGCAGTCACCCTCGCAAGCATGGAGTCTCCAACCTTTATCGGGCGGAGACAGCAGGATTTTGTCGTAAATGCGAGCATTTGTATCGAGTTTCAGCCTCTCACCGAAAACGAAGAAGCTGGCCTGGCCGTGTATATGTCGCCGGATGCGCACTACACGCTTTCGATAATGCGTCGCGGGGAACGACGCGAGGTCATTCTAAAACTCCACCTCGACCACCTGCAGACGGAAATCGCGCGACAAGAAGTTCCTTCAGGAGCTTTGACGCTCGCCGTCGAGTCCTCCAAGGAAACTTATACTTTCTTGTTCGCGCAGAACCAAGGACCTCTGGTGAGACTCGGAGAGGCTCCGGTGAGGTATCTCTGCGCCGAGGTGGCCGACACCTTTACGGGAGTTTACCTGGGCTTGTTTGCGACTGGAAATGGATCTTCTGCCGAGAGCCACGCGGACTTCGACTGGTTTGAATACAAACCCGTTACACCTTGATATATCTCAACCTTCCTTGAAGTCCGCACAAGCCGAAGACCAATATGCCTCGTGATTTTCACATAGCCAAGACAGGCAGTGACGCGAACAGTGGCAGTGCCAGTGATCCTCTTCTGACGATTTCGGAAGGAGCCCAACGTGCGCAGCCCGGGGATGTTATTACGGTCCATGCCGGGATTTATCGAGAATCGGTTCGTCCGCCGCGTGGAGGAAATTCGGACTGCCAAAGGATCACTTATCAAGCCGCTCCCGGGGAAGTCGCTGTGATCAAGGGTTCGGAAGTCGTGAACGGTTGGCGTTCAGAGGGGCGTGGAGTTTGGTCGATCTCACTCCCCAATACGTTTTTTGGTAATTTCAACCCGTTCGCAGATGAGATCCAGGGAGATTGGTTCAATCCCAAGGGGCGCAAACATCATACCGGCTCGGTTTATCTGAACGGAGAGGAATTGCCGGAAGCCGAGTTCGACTATGATGTCCTTAACCCCTCTTCGGCCCCATCCTGGCACGCAAAAGTGAACGGGCAAGAGACGATGATTGCAGCTCGATTCACCTGCCTGAATCCAAACGACGAAACGGTCGAAATCAACGTCCGGAAAGCCATCTTCTATCCTGAGCAGCCAGAAACAAACTTCATCACGGTTCAGGGGTTTGTCATGCGCCATGCGGCGACCCCTTGGGCTCCGCCGACGGCCGAGCAGATTGGCCTCATCGGTACGCATTGGAGCAAAGGTTGGATCATTGAAAATAATGAAATCAGCCACTCGCGGTGTGTCGGAATCACCTTGGGAAAATATGGCGACGAGTGGGACAACCAATCGGCAGACACCGCTGAGGGGTACATTTTAACGGTCCATCGTGCCTTGGAGAAGGGTTGGTCGAAAGATTGCATCGGCCACCATCTCGTGCGGAACAACCGCATTTCCCATTGTGAGCAGGCAGGAATCGTGGGAAGTCTGGGCGCAGCTTTCAGCGAAATCTCAGGCAACACCGTTTATGAAATCCACCAGCGAAAAGCTTTTGACGGGGCGGAGCAGGGGGCCATCAAGATTCACGGTGCGATCGATACGGTCATCCGAGGCAATCATATCTACCGGTCGCATTATGGGATCTGGCTCGACTGGATGGCGCAGGGGACCCGTGTTTCCGGAAACCTGTGTCATGACAATGATTTGGATGATCTTTTTCTCGAGGTCAACCATGGTCCAGTGCTCATTGACAATAACGTATGCCTGTCCCGTCGGTCGCTGTGGGATCGGTCGGAGGGCACGGCCTTCGTTCATAATCTTTTTGCGGGGACTATCTGGTTCTGGCCGGAACTGGAACGGGAAACTCCCTACCACAAACCACACAGCACAGACCTGGCTGGAGTGACATCAATTTTTGGGGGCGACGATCGATTCTATCATAACCTGCTTTTCGATGCCGAAGGGCTTGCAAGCTATGACGCCGCTGTGAACTCGGTTGTTCGCAAGGGAAATGTCCTGCTGGCCAAACCTCCCGAGGTGTATCATTTCGACGATGGAATCCGCTTGGCTCTCACCCTGCCGGCTGGAGCGCTCGCCGAGTCTCGGGAGATCGTGACAAGCGACTTGCTGGGGAGCACAGTCCTTTCTCAGCAAGCGTTTGCCGATTCTGATGGATCGTCGATCCGCATCGATTCGGATTATTTTGGAAATATGCGGAGCGAAAAGAATCCTTTCCCAGGCCCATTTGAGTTGGCCTCGCCCGGCGAGTTCTCATCGCTCTCAACTCCGATCCATCATGTCTCTTGGACTTAGATTCCCTACCATCAAGTTGAGTTAGCGCCATTCGGGTCTGCCCTTTAGTTCGTTGTTAAAACCCCTGATGACACAAAATGACAATATGAAAACACGACCAATCGCCCCCATCCTCGCCTGCCTCCTAGGCCTCGCCTTGCCGCTCGCCGCCCAGGATAAGCCTTCAGACGGCATGCCCCACATAGATGATGGCCTCCATTTCGTCGATGGCAAACCCTTCATCAAGACCGCCGGCTGGTGGGGCATCAACCATTGGATGACCACGGATCCGGATTCCGGCATCGGCAATCAGCTGGCTCTGCCTGAGGGTCAGGTCGGTTCGGACAGGGATTTTTACGCGCGGGCCAAATTTAGCACCGGCTACTTTTCCATCGTTGGCGATTCCACCATGACTGAGAAGAACATCGTCTGGATGAAGAAGGCCATAGCCCGTGCCAAGAAGGTGGGGCAGAAGCTCGTCATCCACATCGATTGCCTGCCGCCCGCCGACACGGTGAAGGCGCTTGGCTGGACCCTGACCAACGAGGATGGCGAACAGAAACCCGTCGAGAGAACCTTCCACCACGATCCCGTGGAGTTTGGTGTCGTCATGAGGGAAAGGCTCAAGCCATACGCTGATGCCATTCGCGATGAACCCACGGTGATCGGCTACCAGATTGCCGGCGAGACCTGGGCGGCCGTCTCCTACGATCCCAAGTCGCTGGCCCGCTACCGGGAATTTCTCAAGGCCCAGTTCCCGCTCGACGACCTGTCGCAGCGATATTTCGGCAAAAATGGTGAATATGCCAGCTGGGATGAGGTTTTTCCTCCCATCAAGGGTGGCACCATGGATTTCTCCAAGAAGAAGCTGGTCAATGGCCGGGTCGCTCAGTTCGACTGGGCGCGCTACAACAAGAAGCTGCACGAGGATGCGTGGGTGGCGATGATCGAAGGTTTCAACGAGGCCGACGGACGCGGGCGGCCCTTCTCCTACGAATACAACCACGGCCCCTATTCAGGCAGCGCCTACGGCCTCTACAATTTCAATTTTCCAGGCATCTGCCAGCGGACCAAAAACTTGTCGGTCGGCCCTGGGGAGTTTTCCTACACCCTCGCCGAATCCATGCACGGCCTCTACACCAAGACCTGTGGAGAGGGGCCCTGGTTCACCAATGAGCTTGATGGTCGACCAGCCATTCCCCGCAGCGGCTATGCCGCCTACTTCCGCCGGCACATCTGGTGGACCCTGGCTCTTGGCGGCAACGGCTATCACCTCTGGACCTTCTTCAATCTGCTGGGCGCCAACAATGAATTCATCGGTTCGCGCTGCTTCGATCCCATCCGGGCAGAGAACCTGCCTCGCGACTTCTTCGAGGTTCAGCACTGCAATCAAATGATCGCATCCCTGGGAACCCTGCTGGCGGGTTCACGCTCCCCGGATGCGCCCATCGGCATCTTCTATCTGGATGATTCCAGCATGGCGGGCTATGCCGGCAGCTATAAGGCAGACAGCTATTCGTTGATGCGGGCCATGGCCTCCCATGGTCTGGGCGACCAGCTGGGCATCTACACCGAATACCACCTCGACACGATGGATCTGAGCAAGCTGAAGGCCATCATCCTGCCGCGCACGCCCCGCATCACCGCCGCCCATGAAAAGAAGCTGGCGGAATACGTGGCCCAAGGCGGCACCCTCATCCTCATGGCGCCCACCGGCAAGGTCGATGACCTCTGCCAGGAAGCTGCCAGCTTCCCCACCGGACCCCTGGCCAAAGTCTGCGGAGTCCAGGCCGCGGATTTGCCGAAGGAAGCCTTGCGCACGGCACCCATAGCCGTGACTTGGAACAACCAACCCATCGCCATCGATGTGCAGGCACGGTTGACCATACCGGCCGGATCCCAGGCGCAGACTCTGGTGGCGAACGGCAAGGATCCCATCGTCACCATGAATACCTACGGCAAGGGCCGCTGCTACTACTTGGCGGGCAGGCCGCTCGTGGCCAGCGATGACGACGCCACGGGCGACTTCCTGGCGACGCTGCTCAAGAGCGCGGGAGTGGTCCCGGCGGCGACATTGACCGAGAAAAATAAGGTGGATACCGGCGTTTACGTCGGTCGGCGCACGGGACCGCAAGGCAACCTGCTCATCCTCATCGAGAACGCCGACCGGGATCACGATCTGACGGTCAAACTCGATCCAGTGGCTCTTGGCCTGGATCCCAGCAAGACATACACCGCCTGCGAGTGCTTCAGCGATGAGAAGAATCCCACATCGGCCAGCAACGGTTGGAGTTTCACCACCCGGCTGGAGGCGGTCGGCGTCCGCGTCTTCGCCATCACGGCCGAGAAGGATCTCGAGGCCATCCTGCCTATGGCAAAGCGGGTGCTCATCCCCCGCGACGATGCTGACGCCATCCTCATCCCCGCCCAGCGGGGCGAGGGTCCGCCAGCCTATCGCAGCGGCGAAGCCCTAGCTGGTGAGCTGGAAAGCAATAAGATCGAGACCCTGACCGCAGCCGAGGTTCATTCCGCCCCGCCACGGGATCTTGGTGACGACTATCTGGGACTGGATCTCGACGGGGCCTGCAACCGCTCCCTCGGAACCATGCTCAAGGATGCGGATTATTCCGGCATGCTTCAGTTCGGCGCGCTGGTCTCGAAGGCGGACGCCAAGGAATCGCTCCCCTTCAAGCCCGGACGCAACGAGGTGGGCACGGTGCCAATGTGGGTCAATGGCCGTTACATCGACATGGGCAAACGTGCCATCGAAGGCATACGTGTCGGAACCAAGATCGCCTCGCTCCACCTCTTCCATCACGGCATCTACTGGCTGCACGAGAGCATGCTCGGCTTCTACCGCGTCCGTTACGCCGACGGCAGCACCGTGCACATCCCCATCGCCATCAGTTCCACCCTGACCGATCTCGATCGGCCCTGGGGAGTTTCGCCCAAGACGGACATCATCTGGAAGGCGAAGAACGGCAATCGCCTCTCGCGCTACGACTGGATCAATCCCTCACCGGACAAGGTCGTCGACTCGGTGGATATCATACGCAACGACGGGTATGATTTCGCCGTGTGGGCGATGACGGTGAAGAAGACTGGTAGCCTATGAGATCATCACACCTTCCTTTGGAACTACGATGATGATCCCCCCATCAAAAAAACCTCCGGTCCTCCTCCTGTTCATAGCATGGCCGATATGATCAACATGTGGCCTGCCTGCAGGACGGCGACGCAATATCAATCTATTCATGCGCATTTCTGGTATTGTTAAGCAATCCAGCCGAACATAAGGTGGACATACACCGACTTACTTAAAATAACATATGAACGGCCTCCCCCTGTGTCCAGCCAGTCTCGCTTTGTGAAAGTTCGCCACATCGCAACCCTGTTTGCTGTCTTAGCGAATTCTACTGCGTTTGCCCAAGTCGCTCCCCCGGGCCCGTCCGGCCTGGAGATCGTTGCCAAGCACTCAATCGTCCTCGACGCCCCGGTTGGCACGCCGACTCGGCGCATGGCCAGAGGGCCGTTATTGGGCAACGGAGATGTCGGCGTAATGCAGTCCGGTCCCGCGGATGAGTTGACCTATTACATCGGCAAAAATGATTTTTGGGGCATCAATAGCAAGTGTCCCCAAGCGGTCGGCAAGCTCTGCATCGTGACACCCGCGCTCCAAGGGGCGAAATTTCAAACCGTTTCCGACATGGGGCTGGCGGAACTTCGTGGCGATTACGTCAATGGAGATGCGGCCATGACCTCCCGTGCCTGGGTGGATGCCAATCAGAACTTGCTGTGTGTGGAGCTATCCAACAAAGGCAGCAAACCACTCGCCATTGCCGTGAAAAACTTCATGGGGAGCAGCATGCTCCCCATCCCGACCATTGTTTCCAGACTCCAAAAGCCACCAAAACTCGGCTGTGAGCAGAGCTACGTCGGTGATCGTTGGCACTTTATCGGCGAAATGGCGGATGTGACAGTCCTCGACCGCGCTCTCGGCGCCGAGGAAATCGCGACCCTCGCCAAGACGGAAAGGAAGGATGTCCAAACCTTCGACGGGGAAGCAGGGAAGCTGTTCACGGCGCCGGATATTTCCAAGGCGCTCACCATCACTGGCTGGATCAATGCCTCCAAGCTAAACGAGCACCGGTTCATTATCAGCACGGGTGAAATAGGCAATGCTTACGGCCTGAGCCTCATGGATCAGCGTCTGAACTTTACCATCGACAAAGTCGTGGTGAGTTGCGACGAACCGTTCCCTCTCAACGAGTGGGTTCATGTCGCAGCCGTCTTTGATGGAAAACAAATGGCCCTCTTCGTGGATGGCGAGTTGAAGAAAGACACCAAAGATCC
>Ga0194063_10001456_pt1 | contig 15394 bp, 13 predicted proteins | sample SepL3720m_MetaG_FD_155459 | JGI IMG/M metagenome (GOLD analysis project Ga0194063, IMG submission 155459) | Anoxic zone freshwater microbial communities from boreal shield lake in IISD Experimental Lakes Area, Ontario, Canada - Sep2016-L373-20m | ecosystem: Environmental > Aquatic > Freshwater... | reverse complement strand
TGAAATGCGGTGCATCCAACCCGGAATGCAGTGCGCCCAACCTGAAATGCAGTGCGCCCAACCTGAAATGCGGTGCGCCCAACCTGAAATGCAGTGCGCCCAACCTGAAATGCGGTGCGCCCGACCTGAAATGCAGTGCGCCCAACCTGAAATGCAGTGCGCCCAACCTGAAATGCAGTGCGCCCAACCTGAAATGCAGTGCGCCCAACCCGAAATGCAGTGCGCCAAACCTGAAATGCAGTGCATTCGACCCGGAATGCGGTGCGCAAAAAGGCTCAAATGGCGCCTGCCGTGGCGAGAATGCGGCACACCGCCCATGCCGCAGCGGCGACCAAGACGAGTAGGGCGGCACTGCCTGCGATGCGATCACTGAGGGTCGATCGCGGTCTGGCAGGGGAGGCGGATGGAGGGAAAACTATCGCGGCGTAGACCATACCCGCTAGCAGGCCGCCGGCGTGGGCCGCATTGTCGACGTAGCGGTAGCCGATGAGTCCAATCACCGCCGTTAGAACGACACCTGCGGCGAGTCTGCGCCGCGCACCGAGCGGGACGAGGCGATGGTGCAGGGTTTCAAAAACGAGCAAAAACCCGAGCCAGCCCATCAAGCCGCCAGAGGCGCCGACCGATGGCGAAGGGACAAAAAAGGCGGATGCCTGACCACCGACACAGGCGGCGAAGAGAAACACCAGCGGCAAGTGCGGCCAGCGGGCAAAGACTTCCACCCGCTTGCCAAGATAGAAGAGGGCCGAGGCATTCATCAGGAAATGAACGATATTGCCGTGCAGGAATGGCGCGGTGAAGAGCCTCCACCATTCGCCCTCGCGGTAGCGGTCCTTCATCAGCCCGGCGGCGGAGGTGCCGTCCCAGTTGTGCAGAAGCGCCATCCAAGTTCCCCAGCCCTCGGTCCTCACCTTGCCGAAAATTTGTGCCAGAGCGACCAGCAAGATCAGCCCGAAGAAAACCCGGGTCAGCGGCGCGGTTTGCCGTTCGAGCCAGGTCTCGAAGCGGATCGCCGACACGGATTTGGCGATTCCCTCCTGCGTCCATTGGGTGAGATTGGCCCGTTGCTTGCGCGCTTGGTACCACGGGATGAACGCGAAAATGATAAACATCAACAAGGCCAGCCCGCACTCAGTGGAGCCCAGCACCGCGCGGGTGGCCAATCGGAGGCGGTCCCAGCCATGAGGCGTGTAGCCGGACTGCGCGGCCAACTGGCCCGCGAGGATCAGCCCGCGGTAAAACGCATGAGCGCTGAATCCGATCAGGATCAAACCAAACCACCGCAGCTTGCGGTTCGCCTCCTCCAGATCGTCGTGGGACCAGCGCGCGTGGGCCGTTTTCAAAGCCTCGCCCACGCCCGCGAGCTCCTCGGGCACCATCATTTGCGGGTGGCCGGGCGTCCAGACCAGCGTCACATTGGCATCGCGGTCGTCGCGGATCGCGGCGCTCAGCGATTCAAGCGAATCGCACGGGTGGGACTTGTTCTTAACGTCCAGCCAGCCCCATCCCTGTGGAGCGGCGGGAAAAGCATCCGGGCGGGCCCAGATCGGCTGCTCTGGATTTTGCGGCATCGTCTCGTTCATGCCATCAAAGCGGCAGGACTACTTCGGATTGTTTGGCGGAGTGCCACTTTCACCTGCGGGAACCGCAGGGGTTTGCTCCGCAGCCTTGGCTGGGGCCGCAGGGGTTTGCTCCTCGGCGGGGAGTTCTTCGCTCAGCGATTTAGGGGCGGTCTTTTCCGCAGGCTTCTCGGCCGGTTTCGCCGCTTCCACCTTGGCGGCGGGCGCCGGTTGGGTGATCAGGCTCGACGTCTTGTTCTTTTGGCCGATTAAGACGGCCAAGATCAGGCTGAGAATGAAAAACATCGAACCCAGATAAACCGTGCCGCGTTGCAGGACATTGGTCGTGCGTGCGCCAAACACTTGGTCCGTCACCCCGCCGCCGAAGGCCGCGCCTAGGCCTTCTTGCTTGGGCCGTTGCATCAAGATAATCAAAGTCATCAGAAGGCAGACGATCACAAAGATCACCAGCAAGAGATTGATGCTGATGGAAAGCCAGTCGATAGTAGCGAGAGTCATGGGCGCGAGACCATGGCGGGCGGTTTCCGCCTTGTAAAGCGGCTAGTTTCCTCCTACCGCAAATTTTAAAATCAGTGCCGCGGCCTGACCTTCCCGGGATTGCACGCACCAGCCAGCCCGCAGAACTCACCGGCTCCGTCCAGATCAACGGTGAAAGGCTCATCGACCCTACGGCAGCCGGGCTCCCAAGTCAGCGATGTGCTCAAGCATTCGAAAAAACGCAGTGCGTTTGGCCTAGCGGTCGGCGGCGTGAATATCCAAAATCTTCACCTGCCGATCCACGTCGTCGATCCAGTAGATCAAGGCAAACTCACCGCCGATCGCGATCTCGAGTCGCCGCCCGGTTTCGTCGCGATCTTCGGCCTCAGATTCACCCAGAGGATCGTTACCAATCGCCACAATCACGTTCCGTAACTTTTTGCGAGTCTTTACCGGCAAACGCTCGATAAACTCGACCACCTCGATCGAAATCATCAATCGGTATTTCATACCTCAGGATTTCAATTTCTGATCCAACTCTTCGAGAGTGAGCCATTGATCAGGACGCGCGTCATCGATCTTCCGCGCCATCTCGGCCTGATAGCCAGCCCGTTCCTTGTGACGCAATGAAACCAGAAAAGCAGCCAGCTCACGCCGCAGGTCTACGGGAAGCGCCTCAAGCTCTGACTTGATTTCCTGAATACTCACAAGAGACACCCTACTTCACGGAGTGAATTTTGCAAGCTCGCTTATCAACATGGCAATCACTCAAACGGGTGGCTATTCAGTTTTAGATGACATTTGGATGAATTCCGTTCATGCTAACCACCGAAACTTCTGAACGATACCGTATGATTCGTATTAACTCATTGAAAATAAATTGTTTGGTTTTGGCTCTTCTTGCGTTGGGGGCATCGTCTGTTCATGCTCAAGAGGTCGCTTCGGCCATAGATTCAGGCAGTACAACGTGGATTCTGACCTCCACAGTATTAGTTTTGTTCATGACGATGCCCGGGCTGGCGCTGTTTTACGGCGGGCTGGTGCGGGGTCGGAATGTGCTTTCGGTGATGGCCCAGTGCGCTGGGATTGCGTGTGTCGCCTCGCTGCTGTGGGTCGCAGGACTCTACAGTTTGGCGTTTAAAGGAACGGGCGCGTGGATCGGAAATTTGGACGCCGCGTTTTTGAAGGGGGTCACGATGGATGCCGTCGCGCCCGGGACGCAGATTCCGGAAGTGTTGTTTGTCATGTTTCAGATGACCTTCGCTATCATTACCCCGGGGCTTTACGTCGGGGCGGTGGTGGAGCGCATGAAATTTGGCGCGATCCTGTTGTTTTCCGCGCTGTGGTTGATTCTGGTTTACGCGCCAGTGACTCATTGGGTGTGGGGCGGCGGCTGGCTACAGGTGATGGGGGTCAAGGACTTGGCGGGTGGCATCGTCGTCCACGCGACGGCCGGGGTTTCTGCGTTGGTCTTGGCGATCCTGGTCGGCAAGCGCCGCGGTTTTCCCGGGCACCCCCATGCTCCGCACAATCCGGGGATGGTTTTCATCGGCGCCGCCATGCTGTGGGTCGGTTGGTTTGGATTCAATGCGGGCAGCCAGCTTAGCGCGGGCAGCGCCGCGGCGATGACGATGCTGGTGACTCATCTGTCCGCCTGTTCGGCGGCGATGGTTTGGTGCCTGCTGGAGCGCTTTCGCAATGGTAAGGTCGGCTTGATCGGGATGGTGACGGGCCTAGTGGCTGGCTTGGCGACGATCACGCCGGCATCCGGTGATGTCGGGCCGCTGGGCGCGATATGCATCGGGGCGGTCGCGGCGGTCGTTTGTTACTACGCGGTGAGCCTGATTCGTGAAAAGTGGCACATCGACGATTCGCTCGACGTGTTCGCTGTGCACGGAGTGGGTGGGATTCTCGGCACCTTGTTACTGGCGTTTTTCGGCCAAAGCTCGTTGGGTGGTCTGGGGAAAGTCAAAGGAGTCGCCGAGCAGCTGGGAATCCAGGCGACGGGACTGGGCGTGACGATCCTTTGGTCGGCGCTCGCCACCGTGGCGATTGTCTACTTTGTGAAGGCTGTTCTCGGCCTGAGAGTGAGCGAGGAGCAGGAATACGAAGGCATGGACCGCTCCGAACACGGCGAAAACGCCTACCCGATGGAGCCGTAAAGCGCCAAAAACAGGCGGGAATTGAAAGGGATGGGTCTCACTTCACGTCCTCGGGTGACTCCAGCTTGGAAGCATCGTTGCTACGGAGGCTCTGACGCCAGCTGTGAGGTGACACGCCGTAAGCCCTTTTGAAGGCATTCGAAAGATGGAATCCGGAGCTGAAACCCAGTCGCTCGGCGAGGTGCTCGATGGTGGCTTCTCCGGATGCGAGTAATCGACGGGCGCAGGTCAGCCTGACGTGCAGGACGTATTGCCATGGCGAGTATCCGGTCTGAGCTAAAAAGGCTCTGCGGAAATGGGAGTACCCAACCCCCAGACGGCTGGCCAACTGCTCGATATTCACTTCCTCGGAATAGTGGTTGGCCAGGAAGTGCTCCGCTTCCCTGACCGCACTGAAAATGCGTGAAGGGGGAGTCTCTTGCTGCCCAAGCTCGGCGCTAAGGGCGAGTAGATGCAGTGCTTGGGCCGACAGCAGGGGACTGAAGCACGTGACCCGCTGCTTCATTAGCGTGTGAATTTTTTCGAAAGCCTCTTCCAGACCTTGGCCAACGGCACCATTGAGCAAGGTCGTTTTTTTGGAAAAAATGGAGCTTGAGACTAAATCATTCACCACGGGGCCTTCTACTTCTATCCAGTTTTCGGTCCAACCGCTTTTGGCATCCGGGCGATAGCGGTGCCAGACTTTGGGGAGGAGCAGAAACACTATTCCGGCATGAACTCTCCGTTTCCCGGTATCTTGGGTTTCCATCCACCCTGCACCTTCCGAGATGAAAACAATTTGCAGCGAGTCGAGCACGCGACCCTGACGCCAGTCAAAATGATGATCCTCCGGGTGTCCTGTCGGCGGGTAGGCGGAGCCTGCGGGAATGACCGCTCTGCCCGCTGAAACGACCGCCAGACCCCAGCGGATTTGCTCCGGGGTCGACGGAAGGTACGTGAAATAGTCCCGTTTATTTTGTGTCATTTCCTGTATAAAAAAGATCATTTGCTACATTTCTGCCCGGTCTTGGAAGTGCTAATTAACAGGGATGAATTATTCACCCGTTCGCGTCGGTCTCTTTGGAATTGGTTTGGACACCTACTGGCCGCAGTTCGCGGGGCTCAAAGAGCGTCTCGAGGGGTATCTGGGCGAGGTGGCCGACAAGCTCGGCAGACCCGGCGTCGAGATTGTGAACCTCGGCCTCATCGACTCTCCGGAAAAGGCAATGGCGGCGGGACATGATTTCCGCCGGGAGGACGTGGACATCATTTTTCTCCATGTCACGACCTATGCGCTTTCCTCAACCGTTCTGCCCGTGGTCCGCCGCGCGAAAGTGCCAGTGGTGGTGCTGAATCTATCGCCGGAGATGGCGATCGACTACGCCACTTTCAATCAAATGGGCGACCGCACGGCGATGACAGGCGAGTGGTTGGCGCATTGCTCCGCCTGCCCCGTTCCTGAGATTGCCAATGTTCTCAAACGTGCCGGGATTCCTTTTGAGCAGGTGACGGGCCTCCTGCATGACGACCCGGAATGTTGGGATGAAATCGACGCCTGGATTGATGCCGCCCGCGTGGCTCACACGATGTCGCACAACCGTCTCGGATTGATGGGCCATTACTACAATGGCATGCTCGATATCTACTCCGACACTACCTTACAGTGTGCGGTCTTTGGCGGCCACCTCGAGATTATTGAAGTCGAGGATCTCGCCGCACTGCGCCGCGATGTCAGCCCCGCACAGATTGCGGCGCGGGTGGCGGATTTCCGTCTTCAGTTCGATGTCGGGCCGGATTGTTCGGAGTCCGAACTGGAGCGTGCCGCATGCACCTCAGTGGCTCTCGACCGTCTGGTGGAGGATCGGAATCTTGGTTCATTAGCCTATTACCACATGGGTAGCGGCAACCCGGAAAATGAGAACGCCATCAGCTCGATCATTCTGGGCAACTCCCTGCTCACAGCGCGCGGCATTCCTGTGGCTGGTGAATACGAGGTGAAGAATGCGCAAGCGATGAAGATCATGGATGCCTTTGGCGTCGGCGGATCCTTCACGGAGTACTACGCGATGGACTGGAACGAGGACGTTGTCCTGATGGGGCATGACGGACCCGGGCATATCGCCATCGCGGAGGGCAAAATCAAGGTTCGGCCGCTGGATGTGTACCACGGCAAGGTGGGCAGAGGCCTCTCGGTCGAGATGTCGGTGAAACACGGCCCCGTGACTCTGCTTTCCGTCGTTGAAGATGGAAAGGGATCGCTCTTTTTCCTCGTGGCCGAGGGCGAGTCGGTTCCTGGCCCGATCCTTGAGATTGGAAATACCAATAGCCGTTACCGCTTCCCCATCGGCGCACGGGCCTTTGTGAATGATTGGAATGCGCACGGCCCCGCCCATCATTGCGCCATCGGCGTCGGCCACATCGCCCACAAACTCTCTAAACTCGCCGCTCTGCTCGGCATCCAAATCCAAACCATCTGCTAAAAATCATGAGCACCTACACATCCGCCCGCGAACAATATGCCGAACTCGGAGTCGATACCGAAAAGGCCCTCAAAAACCTCGAGTCCGTTGCGATCTCCCTGCATTGCTGGCAGGGCGATGATGTGGGCGGCTTTGAAAAAGCCGATGCCAGCCTCTCCGGCGGCGGCATTCAATCCACCGGCAATTACCCCGGCAAGGCTCGATCGATCCCCGAACTCCGCGGCGATCTCGACAAAGCGCTCTCGCTCATTCCTGGCAAGCACCGCCTCAATCTGCATGCCTGCTATGCCGACTTGGAAGGCAAAAAAATCGACCGCAACGAGTACACGACCGTGCAATTCCAGAGCTGGATTGACTGGTGCAAAGAGAAGGAGATGGGAATGGATTTCAATCCGAGCTATTTCTCCCATCCGCTCGCGGACGACGGATTCACCCTCACGCACCCGGATGCCGGGATTCGCAATTTTTGGATTCAACACGGCATCGCCTGCCGTCACATCGCGGCCGACGCCGCGCGTCAACTCGGATCGCCGGCCGTGACGAATGTCTGGATTCCCGATGGCTCGAAGGACTTACCGTTCGACCGCAAGACGCCGCGCGAACGTCTCGCCGCCTCGCTGGACGAGATTTTTGCGGCACCCGTGGACCGCTCGCTCAACCTCGACGCGGTGGAGAGCAAGCTCTTCGGCATCGGCTCGGAGAGCTACGTCGTCGGTTCACACGAGTTCTACCTCGCCTACGCGGTGAAAAATCAACTGCTTTACTGCCTCGACGCCGGCCATTTCCATCCCACCGAGAACCTGTCGGATAAAATCTCCTCCATTCTCCAGTTTGTTCCCCGCTTGCTGCTGCACGTCAGCCGCGGTGTGCGTTGGGACAGCGACCACGTGGTGCTGTTTGACGATCCGACACGGGCGATTATGGAAGAACTCGTCCGCGGCAACTTCCTCGACCGCACCCATATCGGCCTCGATTTCTTCGACGCCAGCATTAACCGCGTCGCGGCATGGGTCATTGGCACGCGTGGCGCCCTCAAATCCCTGCTGGCCGCTTTTCTGGAACCCGCCGCTCAGTTGGCAGTCGCCGAGAAATCGGGCGACAATACCTCCCGCCTCGCCCTCATGGAGGAGGCTAAAACCCTGCCGCTCGGAGCGGTCTGGGATGAATATTGCAGAGGACAAGACGTTCCTGTTGGTCCCGCGTGGATTCAGGAAGTGAAAGCCTACGAGAAAGCCGTCCTCTCCCTTCGTTAAACCTACAATCAACCATCCAAACCCAAATCAATCTTATGACCAATCCCATCATCGGTGTCTTCTATCACTGGCTCGGCGGCCTCGCCTCTGGCTCGTTCTATGTTCCTTTCCGCGGCGTCAAACGTTGGTCGTGGGAAACCGCTTGGCTCGCCGCCGGGGTTTTCTCCTGGATCATCGCGCCGTGGGCGTTTGCTTTGTTAAATACCAAGGATGTCGTCGCGGTTCTGAGTGAGGCTTCCGGCAAGACTTGCTTCTGGACCTATTTCTTTGGCGCTCTCTGGGGCGTTGGAGGCATCACTTTCGGGCTTTCGATCCGTTACCTCGGCATGTCGCTGGGAATGGCGGTGGCGCTCGGCTATTGCACCGTTTTTGGCACCCTGATTCCACCGATTTTCAAGGGCGAATTCCAAGCCAAGCTGCTTGATACCGTCAATGGTCGCTGGGTTCTCTTGGGGCTTGCGGTCTGCGTGGTGGGCATTGTCATCACCGCACTCGCGGGTCGCACCAAGGAAGGCGAAATGAGCGCCGAGGACAAGAAGGCAACCGTGCGCGAGTTTGACTTCAAAAAAGGCCTCCTCGTCGCGACTTTCTCGGGGATCATGAGCGCCTGCTTTGCCTTCGGGCTCTCGGCGGGTGATGAGATCGGCAAGATTTCCTTGGCACATGGCACGGCCGTGCTCTGGACGGGGCTTCCCGTCCTGATCGTGGTGTTGTTCGGCGGGTTCACCACGAACTTGGTCTGGTGTCTCATCCTCAATTTTAAAAACGGCACGGGTTACCAGTACTTCAGTAGCAAGCCTGGCAAAAACTCGCCTCACGCCAAGGAGGTAGCCTCCGGCGGCGAAGGTGCTCCAGCCAGTTCCGGCGCCGTTCTCGATGGACGTGATGACCAGACCCCCGTGCCTCTGCTCGGCAACTATATTTTCGCCGCGATCGCCGGCGTGATTTGGTATTTCCAGTTTTTCTTCTACTCGATGGGGGAGACCCAGATGGGTGAATACAAGTTTAGCAGTTGGACGCTACACATGGCGTCGATCATCATCTTTAGCTCGATCTGGGGGCTTGCCCTGCGCGAGTGGAAGGGCTCCAGCGCCAAGGCCAAGGGGCTTCTTTTCCTCGGTCTCGCGATTCTGGTGCTCTCCACGGTGATTATCGGCTACGGCAACTACGTCGATGGCCCAGTTGGCGGCCACTGACCTGCCCTGAAAGAAATCGCTATAACCATCGGGGTTTCGGCCTCGGTGTTTTCGCGCGCCGGAGACAAATGCCTTGCCTGAACAATGCTTAATGACGCTGTTCGCTTAAATTCACGTTCTATTTAATGTGATGAATAAACAAGGGTTGCTCTTGATTCTGGCGGTGAGCGCTCCTCTCGCGCAGGCCGAAGCGGTGACGGTCAAGGGCAAGAATGAAATCAAGCTCGAGGATATTCTAGTCGGTGAGGTTTGACTGGCCTCTGGGCAATCCAATATGGAGTGGACCTTTGGACTACAGCCGTGGAGCAAACCCGCTAGACAGCACGCTCTGTGATACGATTTGGGCCGCCCAGTATCGCGCGTCGCAGGAGATCCCCGGCATCGGCATCGTCCCCATCCAGGACACGGGCATCATCGTTCTCGAGATCCATCCGAAAAATAAAAAACCCGCCGGCGAGCGTCTCGCCGCATTCGCCCTGAAGACGCAATACGGCAAGGACGTGGTGGCGAAGGGGCCCAGCTTCGCGGCCGCCAAATGCGTGGGCTCGAAAGTGGTGTTGACCTTCAAGGACATCGGTCAGGGCTTGGTGACCTGCGACGCGAAAGCACCTTCCTGGTTTGAGCTTTCCGCAGGCGGCAAGACGTTCACGCCAGCCGAGGCCGCGATCGTGGGCGATACGGTCGAAGTCAGCGCGCAGGCCATTCCCGATCCTAAATTAGTGCGCATGGGTTGGCGGGACATCGCCCTGCCGAATCTCATGACAAAAACGGCTGGCCTGTCTTTGCCTTCGCCTCCCAGGCAGTCGCCGCGCAGTAAATAGGGAGAAGTCGCTTCAAGTCGTTGAAGAGACTCTCAAGGTCGTCGAAGGGTGCCAGTGGGAGGATTCTTGGGGCAAGTAGGCTTTCCTTTGTGGCCCTCAGCTCATTGGTAACGTGAACTCAACGCGATTCGCGATGGCCGGATCTACCGATGGGATCCATCGCGATGGCGGCTGACGCGGGTGCGTGCGGCGGGGATTGGTCTCCTTTTGATTGGATCGCAGTGGGAATGGGCGTAAGGTGGGAGTTCTATGGTCGGCATCCAATTTCTTCAGGTCCTCGGCATCATCTTGGTTGCTGCGGCGGTGCTGAGTATGGCGGGGCGGGCGATCCAGATGCCGACGCTGGTTGCGTACTTGCTAGCGGGGATCTTGGTCGGGCCGGTGCTGGGCTGGGTCGCGATGTCTCCGGGTTTGCATTTGTTTGCGGACATGGGGATCGCGCTGCTGCTTTTTTTGGTGGGACTGGAGCTGCCCTTTTGGCGGATCCGCGACATCGGGAAAGTCGCGGTGGTGGGCGGAATCGGGCAGTTCGTATTCACGGCGGTGATCGGCTACTGGCTGTGCCTGCGGCTGGACTTCACGGCGCGGGAGGCATTTTTCCTGTCTACGGCGCTGACCTTTAGTAGCACGGTGGTGGTGGTGAAACTGCTCGATGAAAAAGGCGAGCGGGATCGCCTCTACGGCCGGATCGCGGTGGGGATTTTTTTGGTCCAGGATCTGATGGCAATGTTGATACTGACGTTTTTGATCAGTTTTTCAAGCGGGTTGGACCGCAGATGGGCGGTAATCATGGCGGATATGGGCTGGGCCTTTGGCGGGCTGGCATTGTTGCTGGGGCTGGCATGGGTGGCCGCGCGTTACCTTTTCAGGCGGCCGTTTGCTTGGGCGGCGCATTCGTTGGATTTGTTGCTGATTTGGTCATTGGCGTGGTGTTTTTTGATGGCATTCCTGGCGGGTTATTTCCATCTCGCTCCGGCGATCGGGGCATTTCTGGCGGGGCTGAGTTTGGCCCAGTTGCCTTACAACCAGCACCTGATGCAGCGGGTGAATCCGCTGATGAATTTTTTTGTCGCGGTCTTTTTTGTCACGCTGGGCTTGACTGCGGATGTCCATGGCGCGCTCTCCCACCGCTGGAGCACGCTGCTGCTTTCGCTGTTTGTTTTGATCGGCAATCCGCTGATTTTCATGATGATCATCCGCTGGATGGGCTATAGTCGGCGGGCCTCATTTCTGGCCAGCCTGACGGTGGCGCAGATCAGCGAGTTTTCTTTCATCTTTATCGGTGTGGGGCTGAGCCACGGATGGTTGGGCCAGCAGATACTTTCGATCACCGCGCTGGTCGGAATGGTGACGATGGCGGTATCGGCCTACATGATTCTCTACAATCACGCGCTACACCGGTTTTTTGAGCGCACGGGCGTCTTGAAGTGGTGGATTTTCCGGCTGCCGCTGCGGCGCAAGCGGGTGGGCCGCATCGTCTCTAATGGCGACGAGGAGCCGATGGAAGATCACGTGATCGTCGTCGGCATGAATTCCTTGGGCCGGAAAATCGTCCGCGAACTGCACCAGCAAGGGGAGACGGTGTTAGCCTTGGACTACGACTGGGGAAAACTCAAAGATTTGCCGGTGCGGGTGCTGATGGGTAACGTGGAGTACTTGGCGCTGCTGGATGAGGCCGGGCTGGAGCGGGCAAAACTGTTGGTTTCCTGCCTTAAAGACGACAAGACCAACGAGCTGCTGGCCTACCGCTGCCAACTGGCCAAGGTGCCGTGTTCGGCGCACCTGTTGACATTGCGTGGGCTCGATCGGCTGCGCGCATATGGCGTGGATCACGTGATGCTGCCGAAAGAGGAGGGGACGCAGTTGACGATGCAACAGCTGCGCCGCATGGAAGTTTTGAGATCATGAACACGCTCGGAATCATTTTATTGGCGGCGGCGCTGGCCTACGGGATCGCGTTTCGCTTTAAGCTGCCCTTGCTGCCTTTATTGGTAGGCGCAGGGATATTGCTGCAATCCATGAAATGGTTGGATCACGGCTTTCTGCTGGGCGGCGGCCTCGGCGATGAACGCGCCGCAGTGATTCGCCTCAGTCTGATATTTTTGATTTTTACGACCGGGGCGGAGCTGGAGCCGAGACATCTCATTATCCATTGGAAGAAGGTGCTGTCGATCACCCTCGGACAATTCACCACCGTGGCGCTGAGTGGATACGGCGCGGGGCGCTGGATCGGCTTTGGGGCGTTGGAGGCCACGTATTTAGGTCTGGGTCTGGCGGCGAGCTCGACCTTGGTCGTGATGCAGCAGCTCGAACTGCGCAAAGTCTCACACGAGCCGTTTGCGCAGGTGATGGGCGGGGTGCTGTTGTTGCAGAATGTGATGATGATTATGGGAATCGCCGTGCTGGCACATATCAATGGCGGGTGGGTGCAAATCATCCAGGTCGTGGGTGCGGTGGTATTGCTCGGGGTGATTTCCTGGCTGTTGCAGCGGTGGGTGGTTCCGCCGTTGACCCGGCTGACGAAGCCACAGGATGAGGTGTTGTTGCTAGGAATGTTTGGCCTGTTGTTCGGCTTTTTGGCGCTGGCTCACAGCCTGGGGGTGCCGCCAATGGTCGGGGCCTTTGCGGGTGGTTTTGCCTTTTCGAGGTTCCCGACCAGTGGCGTGGTGCGTGGCAACCTGCTGTCGCTGACAGGGTTCTTTCACGCCTTGTTTTTTGTCGCACTGGGGGCGATGATTGGGATGCCAGATGGAGGGCAGTGGCTGAGTGCGCTGGGATTTTCCGCGCTGTTGCTTTTCGTCACCGTCTCAGTCGTGAGCGTGCTGGGGGTGCGAAACGGCTTGAGCACCCGAACTGCTATTGAAAGTAGTCTGCTCCTCTCACAAACCAGTGAGTTGTCGCTTTTGCTCGGCGTCAGCGGCTTGGTGCTGGGGCATCTCTCGGACAACGGGTTTAAGATCTTGTCGGCCACCGCGCTAATCACCATGACACTGACGTCCTTCGTCAGCCGCGGGCTGGTGGCGCAGGCGCTGATGCCATTACGGTACCCAGCTCGCTGTCGCCCGAGGCTAGACCCCAGCCTGCGGGATCATGTTTTACTGCTTGGCCTGGGGGCCTCCGGGATGAATCTGGTGAAGCCGCTGCGCGAGCAAGGCGAGAACGTCTTGGTGGTGGATGACGACGAAGAAGCCTGCCAGATCATGAAAGAACTGGGGGTGCCCGTGATGCGCGGCGACGGCACGGACCCAGATTTGCTGGCGCAGGCAGGCGCGCAACAAGCCAAGGTGATCGTCACCTCGATGCGGCGGGTGACGGACTCGCTCAAGGTGCTGAAACAGGTGAAGGGGGTGCCTGTGTTGGCACTGGTGTTTGAAGAGGATGAAACCGAGCCGGTCCGCGCGGCGGGCGGAATCCCAATCCTGACGTCCGACGCGACGGCCGGGAAGTTTCTGGAGTGGTTCTATTCCACGGGATTGGCCAAGGATCGCGACGGGCATTGAGAGGCTGCCTGCGGATTGGGTTTGGCTATTGGCGGGCGCGCGGTCTAAATAGCCGGGCCGATGTCAAAGATCCGAGTGCTACCCGATATTCTCGCCAGCCAAGTGGCTGCGGGCGAGGTGGTCGAGCGCCCGGCATCGGTGGTCAAGGAATTGGTGGAAAACAGCATCGACGCCGGAGCGCGGGAGATCCGCGTGGACATCGACCGCGGTGGTTCGGCCTTGATCCGGGTCAGCGATGACGGCTGCGGGATGTCGCGCGAAGATGCGCTGCTATCGCTGGAACGCCACGCGACCAGCAAGCTGCGCACGGCGGGAGATTTAGCGGCCATCATGACGCTGGGCTTTCGCGGCGAAGCGGTGCCCAGCATCGCCAGCGTATCGCGGTTCCGGTTGGTGACGCGCGAAACCGATGCGGTGGCCGGCACGGAGATCGTGGTGGACGGCGGCAAGGTGAGTGATGTGCGCGACGCGGGCTGTGCACCGGGAACGGTGATCGAGGCAAAGGCGCTATTTTACAACATGCCGGCGCGGCGGAAATTCCTGCGAGCTGAAACGACCGAATCGGCGCACGTGGAGCATCAGCTGCGGCTGCACGCGCTGGCCGCGCCGAACATTCGTTTCCGCTTGCGCCGCGATGAGCGGGAGGTTTTTGATTTACCCCCGGCGGCGAAGCCGGTGGATCGGGTGCGGCAGTTGCTGGGCGCGGATTTGTCCCGCGAGCTGGTGGAACTGCCACAGATGCGGGGCAACGGAATTTCGGTGCACGGTTATGTGCTGCCCGCCAGCCACGCGCGCAAGGGGCGGCGGCATCAGTTTGTGTTCCTGAATGGCCGGCCGGTGGAGGATGCGGTGATTTCGCGCGCGCTGGCGGAAGGGTTTCGCGGTGCGCTGGCGGATGGCCTGCACCCGGCGGCGTGGTTGTGGATCGAGCTGGAGCCGACGCTGGTGGATGTGAACGTGCACCCGGCGAAGCGCGAGGTGCGATTCCATCGGCCGATCGATGTGCGCGATGTGATTCTGGAAGCGGTAGCAGCGGGCTTGCGGCCGCCTGCGCCAGTGGTGACGCGGCGGGTGGAGCCGTCGGCGATTGAGCTTTTTGCATCGGAGGCAGTGGAGATCGCGCCTGTCATTGCGAGTTTCCAGGCGCCACAGCCGCAGTTGGTGGATTGGCAAGCGCCGACCACGCCTGAAGTCGTTCTGCCCTTGCCGAAAAGCACTGAGCCGGCGTTCCGCGTGATCGGAATGTTGCAGCACCGCTACGCAGTGTTGGAAAGCGAGGACGGGCTGGTGTTGTTCGACCCGAAGGCGGCGCGGGAACGAATTTTTTACGAGCAATTGCTCAATCACGGCCACGGCGTGCTGGACACGCAGGGGTTGCTGGTGCCGGTACTATTGGAGCTGGATCCGCGCGATCTGGAGCTGGTGCTGCGCGAGCGGTCGGCGCTGGAGGACGCGGGCATCGAGGTGGAAGCCTTTGGTGGCAACACGTTGCAAATCCGCAGCCTGCCCGCTTGTCTGACGGTCGAGGACCCGCGGGCATTTCTCGGCGCACTGATGGACGAGCTGCTGCATGATCCTGCGCCGGGCGCGCGCTTTGCGCTGGACCGGCTGGCGCGAATGCTGGCGAAAAAGGCCGCCGCCTTGGTGCTGCCACGGCTAGCCGAGACGCAACCACTGCTCGCCGAGTTGTTCGCCTGCGAGCTACCGTATTGTGCGGCCGATGGTCGCCCGACTCTGACAGAATTCAGCATGAAGGAGCTGGATCGACGCTTTGGAATCAGCAAGTGATCTTCGCTGTGTTTTAAGTGATAGTGATTTATATCACAAAAATCTAATAGATCAGTTTTATCTTGTTTTTAACTTAAAACGACTATTACCTTTAGTCATAGTTTAAGGAGGTAAAGAGGTTTAACTCCCTCTTTCCGAAACAATGAAAACCGCATGGA
>Ga0194063_10001455_pt1 | contig 15404 bp, 14 predicted proteins | sample SepL3720m_MetaG_FD_155459 | JGI IMG/M metagenome (GOLD analysis project Ga0194063, IMG submission 155459) | Anoxic zone freshwater microbial communities from boreal shield lake in IISD Experimental Lakes Area, Ontario, Canada - Sep2016-L373-20m | ecosystem: Environmental > Aquatic > Freshwater... | reverse complement strand
ATATCCCCCTTCTGATCAGGTTCTAACCCTGTTTCCTTCGAACTCTTCCAACAAATCGTTAAAGTGATATTTCCATTTACTAACTCAGTTTTCAATCCATCTTTCTGGTTTATTTTTTTTAATCTCTTAGGGTAAATTCCCCGCCGCTTGCGGCGAAAGGTTTTTACAAATATAATAAATAGATACCCCGCTGCTTGCGGCGGGGAGTTTCATTGCTTTTATAACTTTCCGGTAAATTGTATTTCTTTGTGTATTTGTTTTCTATCAAATAACTGTTTTACCAATTTCTTTCTCCCGACAGAAATATAGTTTGGATGAATATTGTATTTTTTAGTAAGCGTGTTTATTGGAACCAGTTTTCGAGTAATTCTCTCAAAATCAGAACTTTTTCTAAGGTTGAAATAACTTTTAACTTTAACATCTTAAATCTCCCTTCTTCCAAATATAATGATTTAATATGCCCAATATCCTTTGATGCCTTACACTTCTAAATGATTTTTAATCTTTACCTGGCCCTCTTTTTCCCTTCTTCGTAAACACGCTGATGGGCAGGGTCGAGCAAACTTAGTTTGTCGTATATTCCTTTGTCACCGTAGTTCAGGAATGCATCAGCTATTTCCTGTGCTTTCGTTTCGAGGAAATAATCTATGTTGAAAGTTTTGACTTCTTTCTTTCTGACCTTAGTCATTTTCTCGATTGCATTGTATATGTACGCATAAGCGTTTCTTGTTAAGCCAAGCGAGTCAAGGCCCATCCAGTGGTATTCGTAAAACGCATTCCTGAAATCATCGAAACGCGGGTTCATTAATTCCTGTACCATCTGTATTCTCGATGGTTTTGAGCCGCCCCCTGTTTCTGTCCAGCCCGTTCTGTCGGACATCGGCTTATTGCATATATCAAGTGCCTTTTGAAAATATATGCTTCTGTTCATCGGGTGGTCTTTTGGGAAAAACGAATCCTGGTCAAACCCAAGCATAAGATATATGTAGTAGTCAAAGAAACTTAACAGCGGGTCAAACCGGAATTCATTCTTGATAAACTGAAGCGCCCTGTTGTACGAAAAGCTGCATCTTTCATCTATGTACTTAAAAAGAACTGTGTATTTGGGGTTCTGTCTTTTGTCTTCCCTGTCAATAATTCTCTGGCTCAGGATTAAAACCTGCGCAGTATACTGGTCTATGCCGCCGACTCCTTTAAAGGTTATTTGTATGTTTGATTTAATCTTGTAAGCATCTGCTCCCGGTCTGTTTGTTTCGTTAAACAGGGCATTTTCATAAAACTTATTCTTGTTGATGTAATCTTCGAGTTGCTGTTTTAAATCTTTTACCTTGTCCTTTGAATCAGGGGCAAGTGCGTCGGTATTTAATGTTACTGTACAATCAAAATCCTGCGCCTTTAGCGCATCAAAACTTCCACAAACCAATATTATTAAAAAGAAATATACTAATAAGTTTCTAAACATTTATTGTTTTATTAATTTCTAATTAAACTTTGAATTCTTATTTTAATAATCAATACAAATGAAACGCTTATTTTTAGTCATATTAATCCTATGGGCAGTAAATTTATCGGCCCAGTTTGAAAATACTGACGTAGGTGCACGCCCTACGGCCTTAGGCGGTGCGTTTACGTCGCTTTCGGATAATTCCCTTGCAATATTTTACAATCCCGCAGGCCTGGGTCAGGTAAAATATCGTGAATTTTCTGCTTACTACAGCCCCGCACCTTTCGGGCTGACGGACCTTTCGACTGCCTCTCTTTCATATTCTGAACCTTTTAGTTTTGGAACTGTCGGAGCCGCATTCAAAACTTATGGGTTTGATTTGTACAGGGAAAATAATTTTATTGTCTCTTATGGAAACAGTTATAAAAAGAAAATCTATTACGGTGCAAATATAAATTTGTACAACCTTCACATTGAAAACTACAATAACGCCACCGCTTTCGGTCTGGATATTGGTGCAATGGTCTACCTCGCAAAGTTTTTACAGTGGGGATTCTTTGGAAAAAATATAACGGGTACAAAGATAGGTGAATCGAAAGAAAAAATTGCCCAGGTATACAGGTCAGGTTTTACTTTTCAGCCGGAAGATAAAATAAGGGTAATCGGAGAAATTGAAAAAGATGTTAAGTATCCGATATCAGTTAGGGGAGGTCTTGAATACAGCGTTATTGATTTTCTTGATTTAAGGTTTGGGGTCGGAAGCCAGCCGTCAATATTTTCTGCAGGTATCGGCTTAAACTATAACTTGTTTTCTTTTGACTATGCTTTTACAAAGTCAGAAGATTTAGGATTTACTCATCTTGGAACCATTTCTGTTAACTTTGGAGGACTTAAGGCTAAAAAAGAGTCCAGGGAAAGATTAAGTAAGTCTTTCGATTAATTCGGGATTTTAAAATTTATCTTATATGAACTATTTAGTTGTTGGTGAACCTTGTGTCGATTTAATACATAAAGAAAACGGTGAAGTTATTCACAGTTATGGCGGTGTATTGTATTCCATCATATCCCTTGCTGTCCTTGCGGGAAATAACGATTCAGTATTTCCGTTAATGAACCTTGGTGAGGATGAATATGATAACATTACAAACATATTAAAGTCTTACCCCAAAATAAAACTTGACGGCGTTAATAAAGTTGAACACCCTACTAAGAAAGTCCATTTATATATTTCCAATTACCGTTCCGGAAAAAAAGCAAAGATTGAACATTCGGACGCAGTAACTTATACTTTATCCTATGACCACATCGAAAAGTTTCTTCCTTTAGCAGACGCTATGCTTATTAATATGATTTCAGGTGTCGACATTTCTCTTGACACACTTAAAAAGATAAGGGCAAACTTCAAAGGTCTTATTCATATGGATATTCATAACCTTGTTATGAAGACTAACGACGAAGGATTCAGAGAACATACTAACCTTGAAGGATGGCGCGAATGGTGTACGAACACAGACACTATTCAGATGAATGAATATGAAATAGGAGTACTGTCCCGTGAAAAAAGAAATGATTATGAAATAGCAGAAGAAATCCTGATAAACCTAAACCGCTCTATGACAGGTGTTATTGTCACAAAGGGAAAACTTGGTGTAAGCGGATTTACGAGAAAAGAAAAATCATTTGGTGAAGTAAGGTTTTTTGACCTCGACAGGCTCGATGTTCAGGCAATTGAGAACCCTCATTTTGTTGACACAACAGGGTGCGGTGATGTTTTTGCCGCGTCTTTTACTGTTGATTTCTCAAAAACAAGGGACATTAAAAAAGCACTTCATTACGCAACCCGTATTGCCTCCTTTAAAACTTCCGTGTCCGGAATATATGAATTACACAAGCTTAAATAATTTTGTTCTATGAAAAAAGGAAAAGTATTAATAACAGGTTCTAACGGATTACTTGGTCAGGCAGTTACTGCAATCTTTACACGGGAATCAGATTTTGAACTTATTCTTACATCGGTTGAAGACAAATCTTTTATGGGTTTTGAATCAAATTATCATCAGCTTGATATCACTTCAAAAGACCAGGTTAAATCTGCTGTCTTAAAATATCAGCCAGATGTGGTTTTAAACTGTGCGGCTTTTACTGATGTTGATAAGTGTGAAACCGAGCGTGAGCTCTGCTGGAAATTAAACGTTGATGCAATAAAGAATTTAATAATCGCAACCCGCCCGCATAACATTAAACTCGTTCATATATCCACGGATTATATTTTTGACGGCAAAAATGGTCCGTACGATGAAGAGGCAATCCCAAACCCTATTTCTTTTTACGGCCGTTCTAAACTTGCTGCGGAAAATGCAATATTCGCAAGCGGTATAAACGCTGCAATTATCAGAACGATGGTTCTCTTCGGTGTCGGACAGAAGGTTAAACCAAATTTTGCCATCTGGCTGATAAATAAATTATCCGCAAAAGAAAAGATTAACATCGTCGACGATCAGATTGGTAACAGCACTATAGTCGACAATCTTGCTTTCGGAATATTAAAGGTAATCGAGTCAGAAAGATCAGGCATTTTTAACATTGCTGGAAAAGATATTGAGTCAAGACTTGAGTTTACCAATAAACTCTGCGAAGTGTTTGGCTACGATAAAGGATTAATAAACACAATCAAAACGGCCTCACTTAATCAGCCTGCTCCGCGCCCTTTGAATTCAGGGCTTGTAACACTTAAGGTTCAGTCAGAATTACAGTTTAAACCGTTTGATACAATGGAAGCATTACAACTTTTGAAATTTCAATTAGGACATTAAAACATACTACTATGCTTGATATAAAACTTATTAGAGAAAACCCTGACTATGTAAAAGAAAAACTTCAGCTGAGAAATGAAGATACCGCTGTTATACTGAAGATTCAGGAAACCGATTCCAAAAGACTTGAGATTATTAAGAAAGCTGAAACGCTTAAAGAAATCAGGAATAAAGTTTCTGATGAAATCGGTCTGATGAAGAAGAATAAGGAAGACGCATCAGAAAAAATTGCCGAAATGAAAAAAGTATCCGATGAAATAAAAGAACTTGATGTTGAACTTCGTAACGTAGAAACAGAAATAGAAAACCACTTATACTATATACCTGCGTTGCCCGCCGAGGGTATTCCTTATGGCAAGTCAGCCGAGGAAAATGTTGAAGTTAAAGTATGGGGCGATAAAAAGAATTTTGATTTTAAGGTTAAAGACCATATTGAACTTACAAAGAAACTTGATATCCTTGATTTTGAAAGAGGTACTAAAATATCAGGCAGCGGGTTTCCTTTGTATAAAGGTAAGGGTGCAACACTTGAGCGTTCACTCATAAACTTTATGCTAGACACACACATCACAAAAGGATACAGGGAAGTTATGCCGCCGATACTCGTTAATCGTGCATCTATGGAAGCGGCGGAGAAGGTTCCAAAGTTTGAAGAAGATATGTACCATATGAACGAAGATGACCTTTTTGCAATCCCGACAGCGGAAGTTCCTATCATCAACATTCATCGTGATGAGATTTTAAAGGAAGAAGAACTTCCCGTTAAGTATTGCGGATTCACTAATTGTTTCAGAAGAGAAGCAGGAAGTTACGGCAAGGACACTAAAGGTTTTTTAAGGGTTCATCAGTTTAACAAAGTTGAATTGATTAATTTCTGTACGCCTGAGTCTTCTTATGTGGAGATGGAGAAAATGCTTTTGGATGCCTGTGCAATCCTCGAAGCACTGAATGTACATTACAGGGTTATAGAACTTTGTACGGGTGATATGGGATTCTCTGCGAGTAAATGCTACGATATCGAGGTATGGTCTTATGCCGAAGATAAGTGGCTTGAGGCTTCCTCTGTCAGCAACTGCACAGATTTCCAGAGCAGGCGTGCAAAAATAAGGTATAAGAAAGTTCTTGAAAACGGTAAAACTAAAACTGAGTTACTTCACATACTAAACGGCTCCGGACTTGCTACTTCAAGGCTTATGGTGGCAATGCTCGAAGCGAACCAGACAAAAGAAGGTAACATTGTTGTTCCCGAAGTATTAAGAAAATACACAGGGTTCGACATTATATAATTGCGAGTATTTATAAACAGAAAAAGCTGTTGCATAATATCTGCAACAGCTTTTTTGCTTTACTAAAACCTCTTATTTTAAAAACACTTGCTGGTCAACAAGAGTTTTTGCCAAAGATTTTGAAAATGATTTTGTGAAGTCTCCTACGGAAGTCGGGTTAACCGTTTCTGACAGAAGCGAATAAACCATCTCGTTCTTCTGTAAATCGTAAATACTGCTTTCAATGTATACATCAGTATTCGTTACATAATACCCCGGTGTGTATACCATATCATAACTCATAAAGTAATAGTTGTAATAAGGAGTATAATAATTCGTAGGAATGTACGCAGGTGATCCCGGCACATATTTTTGCTCACTCTTTACATCCTTAAGTTTTAAAACTAAAACGCCGTCTGCATTAAGTTCTTTCATCTTTGCTTTAATCGATTCTTCCGCTTCTTTAGGGTTGTCTACCTTGCCGTCACTGTCTTTATCAAAATCCCCGTAAGGTAACAGGCCATACGAAACAACAGCGTTTATTCCGTTTGCCTTTAATTCTTTAACTGTTGCATCTTCTACCATTCGTCTTCCAACCATATTATCTTTTGCTATCGCTAAAACAACTAACTTGTTGAATTTTTTCCCCGTGAACCCTTGTTTTTCCCAGGTATCGGTAATGTAAGTCAGAGAGCCGCACGAATACAGAATTGAGGAAAGTACGAACGCCGCTACAAATAGTGTAATTTTTCTCATAACATTAATATTTTAATTTATAAAAACGGTTATTCAAATTTCTTTTTGGCAAGCATTACCGCACCTACTATTGCTGCCAGTAATAACATGCCCGCTGCCAGTACATGGAATGAGTAAGTAGTAAACAGTGTTCTGCCTAAACTTTCTGCGGTTCCAATCTTCTCTGCAACTTCGTTCATTTGTTTTCCCTGAAATCCGAAATAGACGGAAGTCCCTAATAATAATGCTAATAGAATGGAGATTAGTATTGCGGTGATTTTCTTAAAAGAATATTCTGAGGGCTTTTTATTCTCTTTTAAGTTCAATAACATAATGACAAAAAGGAACAGCACCATAATTGCACCCATATAAACAAGTACCTGTATGATGGCTATGAATTGTGCTTTTAATAGTAAATAGATAACCGCTACTGTGAAAAAATTAAGTATCAGAAATATTGCGCTGATAATCGGATTCTTTCTGGTTACCATTAATACCGCGGATACAACAGCCGTTATTCCAAACACAAGAAATATTATCGTTTCGATGTTCATCTATGTTATTAGTTCATTAAATATAAGATTTATAATATAAAATTGTAATTCAAAACTCTTCTGAAGGTCTTAAAACTCTTCCCTTTCTATCATTAATATCTGGTTTTGAGGTACGATGAAGTATTTTTCATCCTTGTAAACTACTTCTATCGAACCCTTTTGAAGAAATACCGCCAAGTCTCCTTCTTTCACCTGTAACGGTATGTATTTTACTTTTTCATCTGTTGTCTTCCACGATTCTTCAATGTCTTCCGATGCCTGGGCAAGCGGATAACCAGGCCCGACTTTCATTATGTATCCTGATTGCACAATTTCCTTTTCCTGAACTCCTGGTGGCAGATAAAGCCCTGTTTTAGTCTTATCTGATAATGACTTCGGTTTGATTAAAACCCTGTCTCCTACTATAATTAAATTCTTCAGTTTATTCTCTGTAATTTCCATAAATATTTATTTCCATAAATTTACATAGACTGTTTATAAGAGAAAATGATAAATAAGGTGTTTATTATATCCCTCAACATTTTCATTTGTGTATAAATATTTAGTCTTCTTTCCCGGTTAATATTAAAAATTAAGGTATATAAACGGATTATTGGTAACCGTATATTGTTCTAAAAAAAACGCAGATAACAGGCTGAGAAACAGAATGAGAAATAGCAGCAAATATTTTAAATATAATTTAATCATATGCGTTCTTCATGATAATATCATATAGAAACATCCCCAAAATTTTGTTTCCGTTTTCCGTCAAATGGCCAATGCCGTTTATTTTGTTTTCCGGGACATTAATATTTTTCTGATGAAAGTTTATTTTGTTTTCTTTGCAGTATTTCTCAAGATAATTATTAAAACTATTATCTTCAAAAATTGATACAAGTATAAATTTATTTCCATATTTATTCCCGAATGCCGAAATTATTTCGGACAATCTTGAATTCCCTGTGTCGTTACTTTCCTTCAACATTGTCGCTTTAAAAACCTGGCTATCTTTGAGTTTCCTCTTAAAAAGCAGGTTTAAGGATTGTACGAAAGAAGAATTGTTGCAAATTAAAATTTCTGCACGGGTTAACAATCCGTCTCTACTACTGGTTCCGAAATTATCCGGCAACGAGAAACTCAACTCGTCGTAACGCGTTTCAAGCGCCCATTTGTATGGTTGAGGCAGAACAAGGATAATATGTTTGGGACTATAAGTTTGTGAATAATAAATACTCTGAAAATACATTAAGTATGGGTCTGAATCCCCAAATGCAAGGTTTAATACTGAATATTTCAGTGGCTTCAGTTTTTCCTGCAATACTGAACCTGCAATCTCATCAGGTTTAACCTGAGAAGCATGAACGAAGGAATCCCCTAACAGGAATATAAATTTATTTGATGAGTCTGTATCAATCGTTACTCCGGGCAAGCCTGCATTATTCCTTTTGTTTACCCGGAACCCGTTCTCAAAATTTGAATAATCTGAGTACGGCTTGAATATATCAGTTGTTTTGTTGCCGTTTGGTTTTACTCCATATATATGTTTTTCAACACCCCATCGAGGTAATTTCAACAATTTATAAGAAAAACCCTCTATTATAAGAAAGGCCGTAATGAAAGAAAAAGCCACAACTAATATTTTCCTTATAATATAAACCATATCCATCCCACAGTTATAAAAAGAAACGTTATTAAGACAGAAACAGGTTTTTTGAAAATAAATTTTGATATTTTTCTTATGCTGTCATTTCTCTTTTCATAATAAGTAAATATTCTGTAAATACTTATTCCAAGTCCGTGCCATAATCCCCATATTATAAAATTCCATTTCGCACCATGCCATAATCCGCATAACCCCATTGATATTAAAGGCACGAAGATAAAAAGCCATAATTTGTTATCCAATATTTTTGCAAGAGACATAAAGAGATAATCTCTTATCCAGTCCGACAAAGAAATGTGCCATCCTCTCCAGAACTGGCTGATATTCCTTTTTAAATACGGATAATCAAAGTTTTCAATAATGATTAAACCAAACAAACGGGAAGAACCAATTGCAATATCGCTGTACCCCGAAAAATCGAAGTATATCTGAAATGAGAATCCTAACAATGCCAGAATCTGAATGTCCATCGGATATTCATTCCTGTTTTGTAGCACAGGATTAATAAAATACGCTATCCAGTCCGCTATTACCAGTTTCTTGAATAAACCAAATACAATTCTTTTAAACCCTTCATCAACAAAAGCCGATTTAAATTTCATTTCTTTGTCATCTAATTGAGGCTGAAGCCGCTCATACCTTTCAATTGGCCCGGCGGTGAAAATTGTAAAAAGGAAAGAGTATGCCAAAAAATCAACGATGGTTATTTCTTTTATTATTCCCCATTTAATATCCGTTAGGAAACTGATATGTTTTAGTACCAGATAAGATAATCCGAGTGGCAATAAAATGTTTTTCATCTCAAATGACGGCAGAATTCTCGTTAACTCATTTACTGAATGTAAGACGGTTTGAAATAATCCTAAATATTTAATTAATGCAAGTGATAGTAATAATCCGATAATAGAAATAAAATGAATCAGTCCTTTGTTTTTCTGCTTCAGCAGAAACAGTCCTGATGAATAAGTATATATTGAAAGGATAAGAGTAATAAATACAGCAGACATATCAAAACAGAACAAAAACAATACACTGGAAATTATCAGAAGAAAAGAACGGCTTTTGTAGTTAATCGGTATAATCCAGTACAGAACAAATGAGATTGAAAGTATTATAAAGAATGTTATACTGGTAATCAAAATCAGTAAAATTTTCGTTTATCTGGTAATAACAGTTCAAAGTACTTCATTGAATTCTTATTTTTCAATAACCTTTTATTAATAGGATTAATTTGTCTACAGTGTCGCAGTTTTCCATAGTCATTTTAGGGTTGGGGATATTCTTACCAAATTCTTTTTTGATATATAACTGTAGGGAAACCAGCGAAAATGAGTCAATGATGCCCGAAGAAATTAACTTTGTATTAGGCGTAATTTTAAAACCATCTTCAAGTACAAACTCACTCTTTATAAACTCAATCAATTTGGTTTCCATATTCAATTTCGGCTCCATTCTCTTATAAAATAAATGAAAATAATAAGAAAGACTTCTTAAAATTTACGACTCTTGTTTTTAATTTTGTTGAAAACATATTTGAAATAAACCGAACAAACAAGATATTAAGTGTTCATAACGAAAAACATTTGATCTCTGTATAAAACACTTACATTTTTAACGTATCTTTATCTCGTTATAATATTTCTTTCCGTTCGTAGTAACAAATTCACACTCAAGTAAACTCTTTGCAAAAAACTCCTCAACGGTTCTTTCAAAATATACTTTCGAGGAGTTTGGCTCAACGTCTATTCCTTTTATAAACATCGTTGTCTCATCTTTATTTTTCCTGTTCTGTAAAGTTAATTTTCCGCTCACTGTTTCATTCCTATCGTTTACCACATATACTTTTATAACCCCATTCTCCTCAACCGGTATTATAAGTATGTCATCATAAAGCCTTTTCACAACTTCAAGAGACGGCTTTGGCATTCCGTAATAATCAATCAAAGACCACGATACTACAGGATTGCAATCGTTGAACTGCCACAGCAAAGTACCCATGCAATATGGCATAGCTCTTCTCTGTGCTTCTATTGCTGTCTTTAGACAAAGTATCTGTAGTGTTTGTGTGTTCTTCATAAACTCATTATAGTCACTGGTTTTAAGACCGTACATCTCCATGTACTTTGTCAGCGTTTCATACCCTGTCGGATGCTTCTGATGTGTCTTCAGTACATCTGAAAATAAATACCTGTCTTTAATATCCGTAAACCTGTTTATAGTTGATGTATCAGGAAATCCCTGAAATCCGTATTCACTCATAAATCTTGGTACTTTCTTTTCAAGTGTGTCAAACTTTTCCATTCCCCACCAGACTCCCCAGTAATGCGAATCTCCTTGAGTCATACTTTCCTTATGCCCCCATCCAATTTCGGGAGAAGATGATATATAAGGGGCGTTTATAAAAGGGCTGTCAAAAATTAGAGGTAAAAGCTCATTAAAAATCTTTTTGTATCCATTCCAGATGTTATGTTTTTCCTTATCGTTGTAACTGTTTTGCCATCCCCAGTTCTGCCATCCCTCATCAATCTCGTTATTGCCGCACCACAAAGCTATCGAAGGATGATTATATAAACGCATAACATTGTATGTTGCTTCTTTCCAAACATTCATAAGAAACTCCTTGTCCCACGGATACATCGCACAGGCAAACATAAAATCCTGCCATACAAGTATCCCGTTCTCATCACATTGATTGTAAAACTCATCGTCTTCATATACTCCGCCTCCCCATACTCGCAGCATATTCATGTTCGTTTCTTTTGCAGTTTTTATTAACGCCCTGTACTTTTCCTTAGTAACTCTCGGAAGAAAATTATCCGCAGGTATATAGTTTGCCCCTTTCATAAACACAGGAACTCCATTGAGTTTAAAGTAGAAAGATTTTCCCTCCGAATCATTTTCCTGTATAAGTTCAATTTTTCTGATACCTGTTGTGATACTTCTTGTATCTAATGCAATGCTATCCTTTTTAAGAACAACAACAAAATCGTATAAGTACGGCTTGCCAAGTCCGTTGCTCCACCATAGTTTAGGGTTTTCTATTATTACCGAAACACTTTTTGAGTAAGGAAAGGATTGAACAGTATTGTCTGATTTATTGACAATACTTATTTCGTATTTGTATTTTGTCTCAGTAATCAAATCAATATTGAAATATAGAAATGCCTTTGTGTAATCATCGTTAAAAGCCTGGTTTATACAAACATTATTAATTTTATTGTCTTCATACACCTCCATATACGTATTCCGCCATATACCGCAAGTGACAAACCTCGGAGACCAGTCCCATCCGTAATGGTATGCCGCCTTCCGCGTAAATATTCTTCCCGTTCCTGGTAGTTTCTTTATAACTGTTTGTTTATAAAACTCTTTAGCAAGACTGTCTTCTATTGCAATCGGTGAGTGGAATACAATTTCAAGAATATTATTCCCTTTGTTTAAATATTTATTTATGCCCTTTACCCTGTACCCCATAAACATATTGTCGGCATTTAGTACACTTTGTCCGTTTAAATAAACCTGTGCATATGTATCCAGTCCCTCAAATACTAAATCTCTATTCGATTCTAAATTCTCAACGCTGAATTCTGTTCTGTAAATCCAGTCTTCCTGTTCTATCCATTGTACTTTCTTTTCGTTGTCCCTGTAAAACGGGTCTTCGATGATTCCGTTTGCAAGTAAATCAGTGTGTGCCGTCCCCGGCACTGTGGCAGGCAAGTACTTTGTGTCTTTTACATTCTTAAAACTCCATTTGTCAAACTTTACTTTCGTTACCTGTGCAAACAAACAGTTACTGATTAAAAGTAAAACTATAAAGAATAATATTCTTGTTTTGTTCTTCACTTTGAATTTGCCTTCAGGTATTCCAATAATTTTAAAAGGTTGTCTATGTATGGAATTTCAAGCTCTGCAACAGGTTTCTTAAGCTCTGTAAGTTCGGTTTTGAATTCATTGTATTTGGCATCGCTTATTGAGGCACCTTTCTCAATTAAAAGAAGTTCTTCCAGTATTTTCATCGACCTGTTCAGGTTCCTGAACAAAGGAATCAGTTCTTTTGCTGTCGGGTCACTTTGGTAGTTTAATAATGTCTTTTCTTCTAATGTTAAGAATGAGTCGTCGTTTTTAGGAATCGGCACATTCTCGCCTCTGAGTTTTTTCCCTATTAAATTATTCATGTATACCGATGCAGGGGCATCAGGCGTTGCAATATCAACCACACGGTTCAAAGGAGTTGATTGAGAATACTTTGTGTATCTGTGCCTGTTGTAATACTTAACAGGTTCGCAAAACTCTGGCAAAGCAAATATCTTAAAAGAATCATCTTTAAACTTCAGATTCATAAACATATTCAGCTTGCTTTCTGAAATCTTTACACCCGTTGCAATCAAAGTATTATTCGCAAAATTATTAAACCGCATAAACATCATTTCATTATTATACAAAGAATCCTGCCCAAATGCTTTTCTTCCCGACCATAAAACTTCTGCAATCGCCGCAGTCCTTGGCCAGATTCTTGTGTCGACGTTGTCTTCGTTCACAAGCTCTGCCCACATAGTCGCTTCTCCGCCAAGTATATACTTCTTCTCTTCATTCGTTAAGTTGATATTCTCCGGCAGCGGGTCGTTATAGTAATGGTCAACCATACTCTGGCAAAGGTCTATGTAATACCCGTTCGATAAAATTGAATAGTATCCGTTCTTTGCCGCTGTCACCATTCCTTCTTTTCCCTGCCACGAATGTATCATCGTGCTCTTCGGAAGTTCGTTGCTTAGTATCTCGTCCCACCCAATCATTTTTTTTCCGTACTTCTCAAGTATTTTCTGTAATCTTTTGTTAAAGTAAGCCTGAAGTTCGTGATTCGATTTTAAATTATTTGCCTTCTTAAATTCCTGTATTGCTTTGCTTGAATCCCATTGCTTGCCGTTGTTTTCATCGCCGCCAATGTGCATATATTCATCGTTAAACAAACCGGACATTTCCCTGAAGAATTTATCGAAGAATTCGTAAGTCTCTTCTTTTGTCGGGTCAAACGTTGGGTCAAACACTCCGTAATGTCTTTCGATTTCATATTTACCGGGAAGGCTTGCATATTCAGGGTATCCTACAAACCATGCAGATGAATGTCCCGGTATATCAAACTCAGGCACTACACGGATTCCTCTGTCATTCGCATACTTAATTATTTCCTTCACATCTTCGTGCGTAAAGTATTTTCCGTCTGAACCCATCTCGTGCAGCTTCGGAAATGTTTTGCATTCAATCCTGAATCCCTGGTCTTCCGATAAATGCCAGTGAAACACATTCATCTTTGCCATCGCCATTGCATCAAGGTTCCTGAGTATTACGTTCTTCGGAATAAAATGTCTGCATACGTCTATCATCAAACCTCGCCATTGAAAACGCGGGGAGTCTTCTATCTTTAACACGGGCAGACAGGTCATTCCCTTTTCGGTTTGTATAAGTTGTAGAATTGTTTCGAGTCCGTGCATTGCACCAATGTCGGTATTGGAGTTTAGTATAACCTTTTCCTCCGTTACTTCAAGCGAATAACTTTCGTCAGTCGAAACACTTATTGTGTCAGCACTCTGACAGTTTATTTCAAGCTGCAGATTCTTTCCGCCTTGTTTTTCTGTCTCAGTTTTATAAATATCAAATGCTGTTTTTATTCTTTGGTTTGTTCTTGCTGCATATTCAGAAAGCCTCTCCGATGTTTTTCCCGTGTACTTAACATTCAGGTCTGCGACGAAATAAAGTAATTCATCTCCTGACTTTTCAAGTTGACGCGGATACGGTATTACATAGTCAGTTATCTTTAATTCCTGATTTGAGTTCTGTGAATTTGCAATGCCTGTAACTAAAAGTAACAATAATATTATTATACTATTTAACGGTAAGAATCTTTTCATACTAAATGTTTTAATTAAAGTATTTTTCGGGATTGCTCAGTACTTCTGTAAGTTTGTAAAAATATTTTGATACGTGTATACCGTCCATCAGGCAGTGATTCACCTGCACCGAAAACGGCATCATTATTTTTCCGTTCTGTTTAAATTGCTTTCCGTAGATAATTCTCGGAGTTGTGTCTTCATATCCGCTTCTCATCGGATTTGTAACACTCGTAAACGATACCCACGGCAGCGAGGAAATAAATATCAGGTCATCTTTACCCTTTTGCTTTTCACCAACTACAATTTCTCCCTTTGCCTGCTCTGCCGCCTTTTCGTATTCTGTCAGAAATTCTAATAGTGAGGGTTTATACGGAATAATGAAGTTTGTGTAAACATCTTCTTCTGCAATACTTGCTACGCCGGGATTAACAACGTCATGAATTATTATTTTATCGTCCTTTATTCTGTACCTGAACTCTTCCATTTCATTGCAGCACTTCATCACGCTGTAAAGCACAGTCCTGAACAAAGACATTTTATTCTTCTGCGAATATCGGAATGTGTTTGTAATGTCTATATTCGTGCAGATATTAAAATGCGGATACTCAAACTTCTTGAAAAATTCAAAGTGTTTCTTTCTCTTCCAGTTTTCTATGTCTAAATATTTCAATGTACTTCCTTAAATTTAAAATTAGTCCCCACTGTCAATCCTGCAAACCCATTCCCATCTTGTCATTCCTGCATGTTCTTAGCAGGGGGTACCCTCTGGGTCATCTCTACAAATGCAATTTACAATTAATATTTGAATCTCTATCCTTAAAAATCTCTTCTCTGTGGTCTCTGTGCCTTCTCTGTGGTCTCTGTGCCTTCTCTGTGGTCTCTGTGCCTCCTCTGTGGTCTCTGTGATTCTACCACAGGTTTATTCTCACTTTATATACCTGAAATCTGTCCCCGCCTTTAAATGCAGCAGAAACTCATACATCAGTTTAATGGTGTTCTCTATGTCATTCTTGTGTACCATCTCAACTGTTGTGTGCATATACTTCAATGGTATAGATATCAA
>Ga0194063_10001452_pt1 | contig 15414 bp, 10 predicted proteins | sample SepL3720m_MetaG_FD_155459 | JGI IMG/M metagenome (GOLD analysis project Ga0194063, IMG submission 155459) | Anoxic zone freshwater microbial communities from boreal shield lake in IISD Experimental Lakes Area, Ontario, Canada - Sep2016-L373-20m | ecosystem: Environmental > Aquatic > Freshwater... | reverse complement strand
AGAAGGTATTCGCGGCATTGAGGGTGGTCGTGCCGGCTCCGGCTTGGGTGAACATCCCCGTGCCGGTGATCGGCGCTGAGCTGAAGTCCACCCCCTGCGTCACCGCATTGCTGCGGTAGATCCTCAGTTCCCCATTGTTCACGATCACACTGCTCGGCGAGAGGCCGCCAGCAGCCCCGGTATCGCCTAACGACAGCATGCCTTCAGAGATTGTGGTCGTTCCGGTATAGGTGTTTGCTTGGGTGAGCTTGGCCAGGCCTGCGCCGGTCTTCGTAAGCCCTCCTGAGCCGGCCAGAATGGCACTGATCGCAAGGCCGCTTGTGTTATCTGGGGCGGTATTATACAGGCTTTAGGAGGTGCCCGTGAGGGTTCCCAAGCCTGTTGTGCCGGTGATGCTTCCTTGGCCGGTCACCGTGACCGCGCCGACCGAATCCGAGAATGACCCCATGCTCAAAACGCCGCCGGTGACCGTCACGGCCCCCGTGCTCAACGTGTTGTTCGCCCCGTAGGCCAATGTGCCCGCCAGAACCGTGGTCGTTCCGGTATATGTGTTGTTGCCAGAGAGCGTGAGCGTGCCAGCACCGGATTTGGTGAGCGAGCTGCTGCCATTGTCCAGGATCGGGGCGCTGATGGTCAGCTTGTCGGCTGAAAGATCGGTGCGGATGACCAGCTCCGCACCGCTGGATGCCTGGATGCCCGATCCTGCGCCGCCGTTGATCGTCGCGGTGTTGTTCCCCGACTTGAGGATGCCGTCCATCGTGACGGTTTGGGCCGCCGCGAGGGTCAGGTTGCTCGTGTTGCTGATATTGAAGGTCGTGAACGCGGCGGTGTTCTGCTCGGAAATCGCTCCCGTGATCTGCTGGTGCGTGGCGCTGGCCAGCGTCGTGGTAGCACCGCTGGTCACCGCCCCCCCATCGCTGCCGTAGGCGATCGCCCGGACGTAGGTGCCAGCGCCATCCATCCACGCGTAGTTATTGCCACCGTAGAAGATCCCTCTGTCTATGAACCCGGCAGCCTGCCCGGTGAGAACAAATCCGTTTGTCGCGCTATTCGTGCCGTTGCCATTCGCGAAGAAGTTGCCCGTCGCCCCTGCGGCGCGCGTTGCGAGCGAGGAAAATGTGAGCACCTCATCTTGGGCAGCGGTGCGGGTCGTCTTCACCGTGCCCTCGCCCGCTCCGAAGGTCAGCGCGCCGAGGCTTTGGGCCTTGGCGGCGACGGATCCCGTGTTATCCATGTTGAACGTGCCGCCGACGCCATGAAAGGTGAGCGCGCTCGCCGAGTTCAGCGACCCGGCAGTCGCGTTGAGTGTCAGCGTGCCCGCCAAGACCGCGGTGGTGCCGGAATAATAGTTGGCGGCATTCAGAATGGTCGTGCCGACTCCGGCTTGGGTGAAGTTCCCCGTGCTGCCGACGATGCCTGCCGAACTGAAGTCCGTCCCCTGAGTCACCGCGTTGCTGCGGTTGATGACCAGCGTCCCGTTGTTGCTGATGGCGCTGCTCGCCGAAAGCGCCCCCGTGGTGGTGCCCGTGCCGATCTGCAGCGTGCCCCCCGAGATTGTGGTCGTGCCGGTGTAGGTGCTGGCTGCGTTCAATGACAAAATGCCTGCCCCGGTTTTGATGAGGCTGCCGCCGGTCCCTGAAATGACCGGGTTGATGCGCGTATTTCCCGAGCCGGCAATCGTCAGGGTGTTCGCTCCCAAGATCACACCAGTTGATCCATCCTCGGTCAAAGTATATGAGGAGTTGTTCGTCCACGTCTGACTTGCGGTAACGGTGACGCTCAACCTCAATGGGGAGACATTATAGCCGATGAGAACAGCCCCGGCTCCGGCATTGACGGTAATGCCACCGGCACCGAGCGTGATGCCCGTGTTTCCCGTCCCACCCCCGCCTTCCAGCACGGTCGTGCCGGTATTGTTAAACACCAGACCTCCGGCCGTTAGGGCGGCACCCGCCATCACGACCTGGTTGCTGTTTGTGTCGCTGAAGGTCGCCGTGCCGGTCGTTGCGGGAGCAGCTCCCTCGATCCAGTTGGTGCCGTTCCCCCAAACACCCCAGGTCGAGTTTCCGCTCCAGGTCGCATTTTGCGCGTGGGCAGCTGGCGCGGCGAGGAAGAAGAAAAGGATGAAGGATGAAGGATGAAAGCGGAGAAGAGAGACCTGAGGGAGGCGGAGCGAGCGAGGAGCGTTTTCATGGCGAGGGATGCTGGCTGGTGGGTGGGTGGAATGAGGGTTTCAGGAAATTTTCTGAGGAGCGCTTGGGAAGAACTTTCCGGGAGGGCGCAAGTGAGGAACGGCAATGGGAAGGTCATGGTGAGGGAACTGGGTTCAGAGGGTTTTGCCAATAAATCATTCGTTCGGTAATCGCACGAAAAATCAATATTCGAACCACTTTATACTTAAATCGCGCAAGATGTCAACGGCTTTTTTTTCAAAGTCGTGGTGTTTTTTCCGATGGGCGGCAGGGAACGGCAGTAGAAATCAGACGAAGGAATTCAATATCCAATGTCCAACAAGGAATATCCAAGGAAGAAGGACTGCGCCCCGGCCTCGCTATTCCGTCCTTGGATATTCCTTGTTGAGTGTTGGAGATTTTTCCGTTCCCCAACTCCCACCTGCCGCAGACGGTCAATCCTCTGGAAACTCAAAATCAGACATCCTGCCGTGTGGGGAAAGCTGGTGAGCCCAGATCATTGGTAGGGATGGCTCGCCGAGCCGTCCGACTTCTCTCGACGGACGCCTCGGCAAAACCAGCGCGCAGCGCTTTGTGAATCGGGAAAGTCGAGCGTTTGGTGCGGGGAGCACAACCGTAGCGAAGCGGAGCAGGCGTCGGCGGGATTTTAAACGGAAGTTTCAACCACTCATTGGGGAAATGGATGCCTGGGCAACGGCCCAGGCAGATGCTCGCTGTGCGGGTTTGGGTTTGAGAAGAGGAGGCGAAGATCATCCTGTGATCTTGGTCCAGCGGGCAGATTCGATCTCCCAAGCTCGCTTGGAGAGTCGATCCTGCCCGCTGGACCGCCGAACCGGCCCAGCCGGTTCCCGCCTCCTCTCCCCCACCGCCATTGCGGTGGGAACATTTCCTTCATGAGTGGTTCCAAGAATTCGTCTTCGACCCCGCCGCAGGCGGCATGACCATTGCCCATCCATTCTTGTGGTCAAAAGCGGATGAAGCACACTTTTTGCGGATGAATCCGTTTTCCTCGCTCCCTCATTTTCCTGGATGACACAGGATGTCTGAACTTGCTTTTCATTTTGAGGATTCCGGGTCATCTTCTCGGGATTGCCGATGTTGAACATGCCCCAGCGCCAGACCCTGACCAGGCAGACGGTCGATGCCTTGCGCGAGGGCATGGCCACGGGAATCTGGAAGGGTTTTCTTCCCGGGGAGCGGGAGCTTTGCTCGTTGCTACAGGTCAGCAGGCCGACGCTTCGGACCTCGCTGGAGATGATCCGGCGCGAGGGGCTCATCGCCGTGAAGCAGGGAAAGCGGAGCACCATCCTGAAGAAGCGCCGGGTGCTCCGGCCCGGAAAAGCCGCCGTTGCGCTCGTCTCCAAGCTGCCGCTGTATTCCATGAGCCGGAACAGAATTTTTCTCATTGATTACATGAGCAAGGTTCTCCAGGAGCGCGGTCTGCGGCTGGAGATTGTTTCCCATCCGGGCTTCGGGACCAACCGTCCGGCGCGCGCGATCCAGCATTTGCGCGAGCGCGGAGATTTCCGGGCTTTTGTGCTGACCCTGTCATCCCATGCGGTTCAGCAGTGGTTTTGCGACAACGCGCTTCCCGCCATCGCCCTCGGCTCCACCTTTCCCGGGCTGGCCATTCCCTCGGTGGACACGGACTACCAGTCGATGGGCCGACATGCGGCCGGCCTCTTTCTGGGAAAAGGTCACCGGAGGATTGTGTGGATGATCCCCGAGGCCAACCACGCGGGCGACTTGGAAACCGAGGAGAGCTTTCTGGAGAACCTTCAGCGCTCCGGCGATCCGGACGTTCCATGCCGGATCGTCCGGCACGGATCCTCGAGCCGGGACTTGACTCAAAAGATCAGCGCGCTTCTGGCGTCCGCCGCCCCGCCCACGGCGTTTTTTGTGATCAACGCGTTTGCGACGACAACCCTTGTCACGCAGCTCCTTTCGCGCGGGCTGCGGATTCCGCGCGATGTTTCCGTGATTTCGCGCGAATACGACCCGCTCCTGGATTGGATCCACCCTCCGATCGCGCACTACATTTCCCCCCTGCGACGGATCGCGTCGCGGATCTCCCGCCTGGCGGTGGAAATGGCCACGGACGGCCCGTTCCCGCTCCGGCACATGCGCATCATCCCGCAGTTCTGCAAAGCGGAATCCCTGGCTGTCTGCCCGGAACCGGCAAGGCGGCCGCATCAACTGGTCGTTGAAGGGGAGAGGAAAACGGATGACCCCAACCCGCGATGGTAGGGATGCCTTCTCCGCTGCGCTACGGTTGCCTTCCCGGCCAAACGTTCTACCTGCCCATTGTTTTCGTTGCGCGATCGCGCTGGTTTTGCCGAGGCGTCCGTCGAGAGGCTACTTTCATTATGCGTCCGGCTCGCGGGTGTTTAACAAAATGCAGTGGCAACTCACGGAGCGCATCAGGCGATGGCTGTGGAAGAAACACGCCAAGACCAAAGAGCACTACGGGGAAGCCTACAGCGAGGAACGCCTCCACGATCACTACGGCTTGATCAACTTCCCAATGCAAACCAAATGGCAAAACTCATGAAGCAAACCGAAGAACGGCACTCCGAGAGCCACATAAGATGCGGCAAATCTGCATGTCCGGTTCGATGAGGGGGAGTCCCCTGGGCGGTCATTGGCCTCGTGCCTCTCATCCCGCCGGGGTCTCCCGACTCTACCCACGACAGGGGTCAGCGATTCAGACATTCGGAATCGCTGCTGTTCGGGGGGGACTATTCGGGGTGTTCGGGGAGGGCAAGCTCGACCTTGAGCCCGCCGGTCTTCGCGGGCTTGAAGCTGAGGCGGCAGCCGTCGCATTTGATCTGGGCCTGGCAGATTGCGAGCCCGAGCCCGAGTCCCTGCTGCTCGCGCTTTTCGCGGCGGAACTGCTTGAACGGCCCGATCGCGGCGATCTCCTCTTCGGTCATCCCGCAGCCGTGATCCCGGCAGGTCACGATCAGTTGCCCGTCGCTCTGGCTCATCATCACCTCGACCTTCGAGCCCGGTTCGGAAAAGTTGAAGGCGTTGGAAACCGTCTCGGAGACGATGCGGTTCATGCAGCCCCCGCAGTGCGTCTGGGCTTCGATCGTGTGGAGGACGAGGTCTTGCTCCCGTCCGGCCGCCTGCGCCAGCTTCGTGGCGACCGACGTGACCAGCAGACCGGCTTCCACGGGGGATTTCGATAAAAACGGATCGCGGCCCGCGCTCAGCGAAAGGTATAAAATGTAGTTCAGAACCGTTTTTTCGAGCCGGTTCACGGATTCTTCCATGAGGTTGAGAATCTCCGCGTTCTGGGGGCCGAGCCCCGCCGCGTCCGCGCGAAGGATTTCGATCCCGCCGATGATGCCGGCGAGCGGGGTGCGGACTTCGTGGGGAAGATTCGTCAGCTTCTTTTCTTCCATCCGCTGGCGCTCCAGTTCCCCGACGGCGTGGCGTTGTTCGGCGCGGTCGAGGCGGGACTTGACGGCGGCGAGGAGGCCTTCGCTCGTGAACGGCTTGCTGATGTAGTCGTCGGCCCCGAGATTCATTCCCTCGCGGATCTGATCCCGCTCGGCGAGGGCGCTGAGAAAAACGAAGGGGATCTCGCTCGCCGACGGCATCTTCCGGATCTGGCCGAGGATCTCGTAGCCGTTCATTCCCGGAAGAATGATGTCGCACAGCACCATGTCGGGCGGTGAGGCCCGGAATTTCTCGAGGGCCGGCTGGCCGGAGTCAAATGCAAAGACCTCGTATCCGTTCAGCGTGAGCAGCGTCTGGATGTTTTCCCTCAAAGGAAGATTATCTTCGATAACAATGAGCCTGTGCATGATGGATATGTTGTGACAAATGGCGGCCGGTGGAAATGCGAAAGATCGGAAAAACCGAAATGTCGCCCACCTAGCAACGGCGACACTCTATTGTTTTTTCCGCGCTTTGCTATCCCGTGAATCGGGTATTTTTTGTGGCGGGCGGGCGCGTTGCATCCCGACAAGGGCGAGCCGGAACAACCGTCTTGCCCGGCTGCCGGGGTTGTCTTACGATGGCGGCATGAGAACGTTCAGACATCCTGACGTCATCCAGAAAAAAATGGTGGGGCGAGGAAAACGGATGACCCCATTCGAGACGGAAATCAGTGCCCACACGGGCGGGACGCCCATGCCCCTTGAGCTTTCGCGTCTCACACGCTTCCCTTGCACGTCAGGATGTCTGAGGGGAGGCAGGGGCTGAACCTTGTGGACGACTGAGCTTCAGCCGCACGGACTGATGATGCCCGGATCCACACTTTTGCTTGCGGCGGCATCGCTTCTCGCGAGTGTTTTTTTCAGGCGTCCCCGGCTATGGGCGGGCTGGGTGGTTCTTGGCGGTGCGCTTGCGGCGGCGGCGGCGGTTCCGGTGCTGGTCGGCGGGCCTGACTGGGACTGGCGGAGCGGGGTTTTGGTGGGCGGCGCGCCCTGGCATTTCCGGCTCGACGCGCTCGGCGCGGTTTTTCTGGTGTTGCTTGCGGTCGTGGGGTCCGCGGGCGCGGTGTATTCCTGCGAATACTGGGCCGGGCATCCGCGCTCCGCCCGCGCCGGCCGCGCCTGGTGGAGCGCCCTGCTGCTCTGCATGGGGAGCGTCCTGATTTCTGCAAACGGCCTGCAGTTCCTCATCGGCTGGGAACTCTTCACCCTGTGCGCGTATTTTCTCATCACGCTCGACCGGCAGCGGGCGGAGGTGCGTGCGGCCGGCTGGCTCTATCTCGCCGCGTCGCACACTTCGACGGTCTGCCTTTTTGCCCTCTTTGTGATTTTGGCGACCTGCACGGGAAGCTGGGAGCTGGGGCCGTTTCACGACTATCCCGGGCTGGCTCCGCTTTTCTGGCTCGCGCTGTTTGCGTTCGGCTTGAAGGCCGGGCTTTTCCCGCTGCACATCTGGCTGCCCTCGGCGCATGCCAACGCGCCGAGCCATGTCTCGGCGATTTTATCCGGGGTGGCGATCAAGATGGGGATCTACGGGATCGTGCGGTTCAGCGGGTGGCTGCCGGTGCCCGCAGGATCCGGGTGGACGGTGGCGGCGCTCGGCGTGCTGAGCGCGGTTCTCGGGGTGGCGTTTGCCCTCGGGCAGCATGACATCAAGCGCCTGCTCGCCTACCACAGCGTGGAAAACATCGGGATCATTTTGATCGGGGTGGGATTTGCGATGGTCGCCGTCGAGCACGGGCATGCGGCCTGGGGGCGACTGCTCATGGCCGGCGGGCTGCTCCACGTCTGGAACCACGGGCTTTTCAAGTCCCTGCTCTTTTTGGGTGCCGGTTCGGTTCTGCACGCGACCGGCACGCGCGAGATGAGCCGGATGGGCGGGCTCTGGCGGGCGATGCCCTGGACCGCGGGGTTCTTCGCGCTCGGTGCCGCGGCGATCTCCGGGCTTCCGCCGCTCAATGGATTTGTGAGCGAGTGGCTGGTTTTTCTCGGGCTTTTCGATGCGGCACTCACGCGCGGGCACTCGGCATGGGCGGCGATTCCGGCGGCGATTTTCCTCGGGGCGACCGGAGCCCTCGCGCTGGCCTGTTTTGTCAAAGTCTGCGGGGTCGTCTTCCTCGGGGCGCCCCGCACGGAAGCGGCGGCGCGGGCGCACGAGTGCGGGCCGGGAATGCGCGGAGCGATGGGCGCGCTGGCGGGGGCATGCGTCGCCATCGGCCTGGCCCCCGCATTTTTTTGGCCGGGCATCGCGAGGGCGGTGGCCTCGTGGCAGCCGGCATGGTCCGGCACGCGGGAACCGGCTCCGCTGGCCACCCTCGGAAATTTTCACATCATGCTGGCCGTGCTCTGCGCGGTTGCGGCCTGGGGGCTTTGGCGGCTCGTGCGGAGGCGGGGAATTGTCCGCTCGCTCACATGGGATTGCGGGTTCGCAACGCCATCGGCCCGGATGCAATACTCGGCGGGTTCGTTCGCGGGAATCCTCACCGAATGGTTCGCGTGGATCCTGCGCCCGATGAAGCACGGGCGCGTGCCCGAAGGTTTATTCCCGAACGAAGCCGCATGGGGCGTGCGCACGCCCGAGACGGTGCTCGAACGCGTCGTCCAACCCGCCAGCGGCGTCGTCATGCGACTGGCCCTCGCGGCGCGGCGTGTCCAGCACGGAACCGTCCAAGCCTATCTCCTTTACCTTCTCATCGGCCTGGCCGCACTCACCGCGCTGGTGCTGGCCGGAGGGAAATGATACCGCATCTTAAAAATTGTCCATAGTCTTGGTTGGCGCGTGGAAATTATCAAGCCGAGCAGATGGGGTAAGTTTTATATGAGAGAAAAAATGCGACGGTCACAGACCGCCGCTACAACTTCAGCGGCTATTCCACGCCTGAGAACAGAACGAAGACATCGCCCTCGTGGCGGAACTTCAGACCGGAGCATTTTCTGCGTGCAGCAGGGCGTGCCATGCATCTTGAAAACCGGCCCGCCGGCGCGGCAGGAGTTCTGAGCCCGGCCGCACCCCAAATCCGCAGGCAGAAGAATGAGGGACGCAGGGAGTGCGGCTCGACAAACGGTAGATAAAGGGAGGCAGCCAGCCCTCTGGCTGCTCAGCAAGGCGGCCGGGGGCCGACCGCCCTCCATTCCTTGCGCTGACGCGCGGATCAGGCCGCGATGACGGGGCTGGTATTGGGCGGAGGGAAATGATAGGAAGGTGAAAATGTTTTTGAATCTGATCCAGCTGGCCGAGTCGTTCGGCGTTTCGGAGAAAGTCATTGATGGCTGGGTTCGATACGAGGGGCTGCCGAACACGCCCGACCGGGGGCGGCTGCTGTTCGACCGGGCGCAGGTCGCGCAGTGGGCGGCCACGCGCGGGCTGGCGACAAAGGCTGGCTTTCTGGCTCCCGAGGCGGGCGTGCTGGGCGGCGGGCTTCGCCTGGAGCCCCTGCTTCGGGCGGGAGGGATCTGGCGCGCCGTGCCAACCGACGGGGTTTCGGCGGTGGTCGAGAAGGTGGTCGGCGCGCTGCCGGGAGTCACGGCTTCCGTCGGAAAAATGCTGGCGCAGCGGCTGGGAGCGAAAGGCGGCGTGACGATCGCGCCGGTCGGCAAGGGGTTCGCTCTCCCCCACCCTTCCACGCGGATCGCGCTCGGACGCGAATCCGGCACGGTGGCGCTGATCCTGCTGAGCGGGCCGCTCGTCCTGACCGAGCCGCAGGTCGATGACGTGCCGGTCACCGCGCTTCTTTTTTTCATCGCGCCCTCCGCCCGCACGCACCTCGAGCTGCTCGGCCGTCTGAGTCGGCTTCTGTCGGGAGTGCCGCTGCGCGAGCTTGTGGGGAGCGGGGCCGGCGACGAGGAGATCTTCCGCGCGTTCGCAGGGTTCGATGCCGCAGGAAAGACCGGGGGGACGGCGTGAGCGGGGCTCTGGTTTTTTCCGCACTCTGCCTGCTGGCGGCGATGGGAACATCCGCGCGATCCGCGAGGGCCTCGTTCGCGTTCACCCTGGCCGGAACCCTTGTCGGGCTCCTCGCGGCGCTGGGCGTTCTTCTCGGGCCCGACGACTGGGAGTGGACCGGCGGATTTTTAGTGGGCGGCGAGCGGGTGCATCTGCGCCTCGACGGAGTGGGTGCGATCTTTCTCGTTCCCGTGTGCGTCATCGGAGGGGCTGGGGCCGCGTATGCCCGCGCCTATTGGCCGGACAGCGATTCTCCCGGCTCCGCAGCCCGCGGGAGGGCCTGGTGGAACGCGCTGATTCTTTGCATGGGCCTCGTGCTGACGATTTCCAACGGGCTGCATTTTCTGATCGCGTGGGAGGCGTTTGCGCTGTGCGGGTATTTTCTCATCACGCTCGACAACCGGCGACCCGAGGTGCGGAAAGCCGGCTGGCTCTACCTCGCGTCCTCGCATGCCGGCACGCTCGCGCTCATGGCGTTTTTCACCCTGCTAGCCGCGCATGCGGGAACCTGGGAACTCGGTCCGGTCCGCGATGTCCCGCCCGCGCTCTTCTGGCTGGCACTTTTCGGGTTCGGAATGAAAGCCGGATTTTTCCCCTGCCACATCTGGCTGCCGTCCGCCCACGCGAACGCGCCGAGCCATGTCTCGGCGGTGATGTCCGGGGTGGCGATCAAGATGGGGGTTTACGGGATCGTGCGTTTTGGCGGATGGCTCCCCGTGCCGGCCGAAGCGGGGCAGGTGGTGATCGGGCTCGGCGCGGCAAGCGCGGTGCTGGGGATCGCGTTCGCGATGGCACAGAACGACCTCAAGCGCCTTCTCGCCTACTGCTCGGTCGAGAACATCGGGGTGATCCTGATCGGGCTCGGCGCAGCGCTGATGGCTCGCACGCATGGAAATGCCGCCTGGGGTCAGTTGGCGATTGCAGGCGCCCTGCTGCACGTCTGGAACCACGCGCTTTTCAAGTCCCTGCTTTTCTTCGGCGCGGGATCCGTGCTGCACGCGACCGGCACGCGCGAGATGAGCCGGCTCGGCGGGCTCGGGCAGACGATGCCGTGGACCGCCGGGTTTTTCGCGCTCGGTGCGGCTGCGGTTTCAGGGCTTCCGCCGCTCAACGGGTTTGTCGGCGAATGGCTGATTTATCTCGGGCTCTTCGATGCCGCGACGACGCGGGCCGGCTTTGCATGGGCGGTCCTGCCGGCTGCGATCCTGCTCGCGTCGGCCGGGGCGCTGGCGCTGGCGGCCTTCATCAAGGCGGGCGGGATGATTTTTCTTGGCGCACCGCGCACGAAACCCGCGGCGCAAGCTCATGAATGCGGAGCCGGGATGCTGGCACCGATGGGCGTGCTGGCCGCGGCATGCGCGGTGATCGGGCTCGCTCCCGGGCTGGTCTGGCCGGCGATCGCACGCGCGGCCGGATCGTGGAACCCGGCCTGGGCGCATGCGGAAAAATCGCCCTTTGCCACGCTCGGCCCCGCCCAGGCCGCGCTGGCCGCCCTCGCGGCCGCGGCGGGATTTTTGCTTTGGAAAAAATCCCGCGCGAACGGCCTGCGGCGCGGCCTCACGTGGGATTGCGGATACCGGAGCCCCGCGCCGAGGATGCAATATACCAGCGGGTCGTTCGCGGGAATTGTTGCCGGGTGGTTCTTCCGGGCGTTTGGATCCGAGCGCAAATTCCGCCGTCCGCACGGTCCGTTTCCGGAAGGCTCGATCCTCTTGGAACGCATTCCGGAGACCGTGCTCGAGCGGCTGGTCGAGCCTGCGGGCGCGGCGATCACCCGCCTGTCGCATGCCGCGCTCAGCCTCCAGCACGGCCGGTTGCAGTCCTACATCCTCTATCTTGTGGTCGGCCTCGCGGCCCTGGGGGCCTTTGTTTTTTTGGAGGCAAAACCATGATGATCGTCCGCATCTTTCTCTGGGTTGCGCTGGCGCCGCTGCTGCCCGGCCTGATCAACAAAGTGAAAGCGTGGGTGGCCGGACGCCGTGGGCCGCCCGTGCTGCAGCTTTACTACGACCTGATCCGGCTTTGGCAAAAAGGGGTCGTGCTGAGCACGCTGGCCTCGCCGGCATTTGTGGTGGCGCCCGCCGTGGCATGGGTCGCGCTCGCGTGCGCCGCATTCCTTGTGCCGCTCGGCCCGGCCGGCGCGGGGTTGAGTTTCCGCGGCGATGTGCTGCTGATGGTTTACCTGCTCGCGCTCGCGAGGTTTTGCACCGCATGGGCCGCGATGGAAACCGGCTCCGCGTTTGGTGGAATGGGAGCGGCGCGCGAGGTCAGCTACGCGGTTCTGTCCGAGGCCGCGCTGTTTGCCGCGATGCTTTCGCTCGCCGTGCAGACCGGAAGCGTCTCGCTGGTTGCCATGTTGTCCCCCACTCCCGGCGCAGGCACACTGCTGCTTGCGGCCGGGCTTTTTATTGTGCTGCTTGCGGAAAACTGCCGCGTGCCGTTTGACGACCCCAACACGCACCTCGAGCTCACGATGATCCACGAGGCGATGGCGCTCGATCACAGCGGTCCTCCTCTCGCGGTGATCCTGCACGGCGCTTCCATGAAGCTTCTGCTCTTCGCCGTGCTGCTCACGGCCGCCGTGCTGCCGCTCGGGAGCCTTTCGCCGCTGGCCGCGGCCAGCGCGCTGGCCGGGGGCGTGCTGCTCGTGACGATTGGCGTGGGGCTGGCGGAATCCTTTCTCGCGCGGTTCGCGTTCCGGCACGTCCCGCTCCTGCTGACGATGGGGATTCTTCTCTGCTTGTTTTCTCTGTTGGTGGCGTGGAAAGGGGGTGCGGCATGATCCCGGCGCTGAACCTTTTGATCGGCCTCGCGATGGGCCTGAATCTCGTGGCCCTTGGCAGCAGCCGGCTGCCGTCGCTCATCCGCACGGTTTCCACGCAGGGCATCGCGCTCGGCCTCATGCCGATCCTCCTGGAAGGCAACCACTGGGACTGGAGGATTTTTTTGATCGCGATGGCCACTGTGGCGGGCAAGGGTTTTGTGATTCCCGGCCTGCTGAGGCGGGCGATGCGCGCCGCGAACATCGAGCGGGAAGTCGAGCCGTTCATCGGGCTCATGCCCTCGTTGCTCCTTGGTGCCGGCGGCACGATTGCGGCGGTGGCGCTCGCCAGCGCGCTTCCTCTGCTTCCCGAGCACGCGGGCTCGCTGCTCGTGCCCGGGGCGCTGGCCTCGGTGCTCACCGGATTTATTTTGCTCATCGGCCGGGCGAAGGCCATTTCGCAGGTGTGCGGCTACCTGATCCTGGAAAACGGGATCTACCTTTTCGGCCTGCTGCTGATCAAGGCCACGCCGCTGCTCGTCGAGGCGGGCGTGCTGCTCGACCTCACCGTCGGCGTCTTCGTGCTCGGGATCATCATTGACCGGATCCAGCGCGCGTTCGATTCGCTCGACACCCGCAAACTGACAACCCTCCACGAATGAACGCGCTCATTATTCTTCCACTTGCGGGGGCAATCCTTGCCGCGCTCTGGCCCGACAACCGGACGCGGGCGTGGTTTCTTCCGGCGGTGGGGCTTGTCCATGTGGCGCTCTGTTTCCGCCTGCTGGCGTCGCCGCCAGTGGTGAGCCCGGAGGCATGGATCGGCTTCGACCCGCTGGCCGCCGCCGTGCTGCCCGCGGTCTCGCTCCTTTTCTTTGTCTGCGGAATCTACGCGGTTCCGTATCTGCGGATGCGGCAGGAGCGGCCGAACCGGGTTTTTGTCGCGGCGCTGCTCGCGGTTCTCGGGCTCCTGAGCGCCGGCCACCAGGCGAGGCATCTCGGGATTTTGTGGATTGCGACCGAGGCGGTGACGCTCGCGGCCGTGCCGCTTCTGCACTTCAACAACACGCCGCGCGCGTTCGAGGCCACGTGGAAATACCTGCTCGTCGGCGGCACCGGGATCGCGCTCTCGCTTCTCGGCTCGTTCTGCCTTGGGTATTCCTCGCTGCACGGAGGGGGCGAGGGCGACCTGACCTTTGTGGCGCTGGCCGCGCAGGGCGCCGGGCTCTCGCGCCCGTGGGTGCTCGCCGCGTGGGTGCTTCTGCTCGTGGGCTACGGAACCAAAATGGGACTGGCTCCGATGCACACCTGGAAGCCCGATGCCTATGGTGAGGCATCCGGGATTGTCGGAGCGATTCTCGCGGGCGGGGTCACGAGCGTGGCGTTCACCGCGATTCTGCGCATCCGCTCGGTCGTCGCCTCGGCGGGGGAAGGCGTGGCCGCCGACCGCACGCTTCTGGCAATCGGGCTGTTCTCGATGGCGGCGGCGGCGTTGTTCCTTCTCGGCACGCGCGACTACAAGCGGATGCTCGCGTATTCAAGCATCGAGCACATGGGGATCCTGAGCATCGCGGCCAGCCTCGGCGCTCCCGGCGTCTGGGCCGCGCTCTTCCATGTGTGGAGCAACAGCCTCACCAAAGGCGCGCTCTTTATGAGCGCCGGCAACATCCGCCGCGCCGCGGGTTCCCCGTCGCTCGACGATGTCCGCGGCATGTCCCACGTCGTGCCCCGCTCGGCCGCGATCTTTGTCACGGGCCTGTTCGCGATCACCGCCTGCCCGCCGTTCGGACCGTTTTTCAGCGAGTTGAAAGTGCTCGGCGCAGCGATCCAAACCGGCCACGGCCTGACCGCCGCGGGATTTCTCGCCTGCCTGCTTTTCGCATTCTTCGGGCTCACGCGCGTGGTTTTCGCGGTGGTGGACGGACGCCCCCGCCCGGCCGCTCAAGCAGGCGGGAAGCGGATCCGCGAGTCATTCGGACTTATCGCCCCCCCGCTCGCGCTGCTCGTTTTATCCCTGTGGCTCGGTCTGTTCACGCCCGCGATTTTGCAGGACGCCTGGACGGCCGCCGTCGCGCAACTTTTTCCCAATCCATGAGCGCGTTCTTTGCCCTGCTTCCCAATGCTTCGAGCGTTCCGTGGGCGGAGATTCCGTGCGGGCCGGCGGATGAGTTCGTGGCAGCAGCGGCCGAGGAGCTGGGCCGCGGCGCGCGCCTGTGTTCGTTTTTTGCCATGCCGGAGGGGGAAGCGACGTGCCTGGTGGCCGTGCTCGCTTACGATGCCGACAACACGCTCGCGGTCGGGCGTAGTACGGCAATTTCCGGAGGGTTCCCCTCGCTCACCGTCACGTGCCCGCAGGCTCATCTTTTTGAGCGGGAGATCTTCGAACAGCACGCGATCACGCCGGTCGGCCATCCGTGGCTCAAGCCGGTGAGAGCCGGCGACGGCGGGGCGCCGGTGCACGGGGAATTTTTCCGTGTCGAGGGGGGCGAGGTCCACGAGGTCTCCGTCGGCCCGGTCCATGCGGGGATCATCGAGCCCGGGCATTTCCGTTTCCAATGCGCCGGCGAGGAGGTGCTGCATCTGGAAATCGCGCTCGGCTACCAGCATCGCGGGGTGGAGGAGGCGCTCACCGGCGGACCGCACCGCGCGACGCGATCGCAGATGGAAACCGTTTCCGGCGATGCCACGGTCGCCCATGCCACCGCCTACTCAACCGTGCTGGAATCCTTGGCCGGGATCGAGCCACCCCTGCGCGCCCAATGGCTGCGGGTGATTGCGCTCGAGCTCGAGCGCCTCGCCAACCACACCGGCGACATCGGCGCCCTGGCCGGCGACGTCGCGTTCCTTCCCTCCGCCTCGGCGTGCGGAAAAATCCGCGGCGACTTCCTGAACCTGACCGCCCTGATCTGCGGCAACCGGTTCGGGCGCGGGCTCACGGTGCCGGGCGGCTGCGGTCACGATCTGGAATCCGGACGCTCCGACAAATTGCGCGACAGCTTGAGATCCGCTCTGGCAGAGGCCGAGCAGGCGGGCGAATGGTTCTGGGATGCCGCCTCGGTGCGCGCCCGCTTCGAG
>Ga0194063_10001451_pt1 | contig 15416 bp, 12 predicted proteins | sample SepL3720m_MetaG_FD_155459 | JGI IMG/M metagenome (GOLD analysis project Ga0194063, IMG submission 155459) | Anoxic zone freshwater microbial communities from boreal shield lake in IISD Experimental Lakes Area, Ontario, Canada - Sep2016-L373-20m | ecosystem: Environmental > Aquatic > Freshwater... | reverse complement strand
GATTTCTAAGTTCTACTAATCTTTCATCTATTTGTGATTTTGATAGTTCTCTCATAATCATTTATTACGAGGGAACTGCCTATTTACTTTCCATCAATAGTGTGGGGGAGGGTGTGGGTACTTACTTTCGGGTAATGTGTACAAACATATGTCACTTTTGTATTTAAGAAAGTGCAGCCCACTAAAGGAACGGGAAACCAAATAAAATAAAGGCATTTGAGTCCCTTGCGCAGCGCGACGGCGCGAGCAGAGCAAAAACTTAGCAAAGTTTTATGCGTGGACACAAATGCCTTTATTTTATTTGGCCTTATTTATTTAGGGCATCTATTCCCGGCAATGTCCCATTCGCCAAAAAGTCTAGCATCGCCCCGCCCGCTGTAGATACGAAACTGAATTTATCATTTAATCCGAGCTTTTCTATAGAGGCTATAGTGTCCCCTCCTCCGATTATTGACCTAGCTCCATTCTCTGTAGCTTTCGCCACGGCCTTTGCGAGTTCCTCTGTGCTTTCTACAAATCCCTTTTCATAATTCCCGAGCGGTCCATTCCAAAGAATAAATTTAGCATTCATAGCCAGATCCGCTAAAACCTTAACTGTTTCTGGGCCGACATCATATATATAGTCTTCTTTCGCTATTTCGCCGAGCTTCTTAACCTTTTTCCCTTCTGGACTCTCTACAGTCACGTCTATCATAGGCACCACCTTTTCATTATTCATAATCTCCTCTATTTCCTTCGCCGTCTCTGGCTTAGTAGAAATCACAGAAAGACCGACTTCTACTCCCTTTGCCTTTAAAATATCATTCGCTAGAGCACCGCCAATAAATATTTTATCAGCTGAACCTAAAAATTTCTTTATCAAAGGCACTTTAGTTTCGAATTTAGAACCACCGAGCACGAAAAGAAATGGGTGTTCTGGATTAAATGCAGTAGATAAATTCTTCACTTCCTCCTCCATTAAAGGTCCTGCGTATCCAGGAATGTATTTCGGAATGCCGATAATAGAAGCATGTGGCCTATGTGACACAGAAAAAGCATTGTTTATATAAATATCGCCGAGACGAGCCAAACGAGCCGCGAAAGCTGGATCATTTTTCTCCTCGCCCTCATCATGGCGCAGATTTTCCACGAGCAGACACTCGCCATTCTCCATATTCGGTATCATCACCTCCGCCTCAGTAATATTCTTTGCAAATTTAATCACTCTATCCATTCTGCTACGCATATATTCATATACCGGCAAAAATGTCTTCTCTCCGCTCTCTATATGGCTTAAAATAATTACCTTAGAACCCTTAGAGTAAAGAAGCTCCAAAGTCGGCATCAAATGTTCTATTCTAAAAGCATCCCTCACTTTTCCGTCTTCTATCGGCACATTTAATTCAGCGCGAATAAGCACGCGAACCCCTTCGAAAGCTGGTATTTCGTTTATTGTTCTCATTTAAATAGAATTTATTTCTTTTAACATACTATTAAAGCCTATTGGGTTAAGACTTTCACGCCCGACCAAAAGCCCATCTACCTGACCCATCATCACTATATCCTTTGCATTCCTCATATTTACAGAACCTCCGTAGAGAATCGGTATTGAAAACGCCATTTCCTGACCGAAAATATCTGTTAAAACTTTTTTAATAAAAAGTGTAGTCTCGTGAATATCAGAATTCTGCATAGGCTCCTTCGCCCCGACGGCCCATATAGGCTCATAAGCTATAATAATCTCCGAAGCATTTTTCTTCGTCACACCCTTAAGAGAATTCTTAATCTCATTTTGTAAAAATTCCAAATACACACCCTGATGATCATGCTCACCTTCTCCGACGCAGATAACCGGCCTAATTCCATTTTCTAAAAGCAAATTTACTTTTTCCGAAACCTGAGCATCTGTTTCACCGAGCGCCCTCCTCTCTGAATGACCGACTATGCAAAAAGAAACGCCGGAATTCTTAAGCATTTCTGCATTTACTTCGCCTGTATGTGCTCCGTCCTTAAAAATAGAAACGTTCTGAGAGCTTAATTTTACCTCGCCCTTTGCACATAAGCGTGAAATTAAAGGCAAATATATGCTAGGCGGCGCGAAAACCGTAGTGACTTTAGATAAGACGCTGGCGCATTTTTTTATAGAAATAGCGATTTTCTTTGCCTCCAAAGGAGATACTGGAGACATTTTCCAATTCCCGACCACAAACTTAGTTTTTTTAACAGCCATAAAAATATTATTTAATTTCTTCCCACGATATGGTGATGTACTGATCTGACGTTAGAGGAAAACTTGGAGGCGGTGCGTAAAGTAAATTCGCATCGTAAGTTATATTCCTATTCGTATACCCCGTGCCATCAGAATAGGCAAAACCGTATCTCTGGTTCGAAGCTATCATACCATAAAGTGAAATAGTGTTCCTCACTCCATACGGAGAACAGAAATAATCATCATAATACGGTCTACCCACACGCCCGTTCTGTGCTACTAAGGCACCGTCTATCTCTAAATTATCACTACTAACTAAGCCTACATTAACATCTGCCTGTGCTATGAGCGCTATAACTTCTGTGCCATCCTTATGAGTATAAAGTAAATTATTATCTATGATAATACTCTTCCTGTTAATAGTATCGTCTGGTAATTTTCCAGCGGCTATAGTGATACGCGCACCGTTACTTACTACTCCATCTACAAAAACGTGATCATCAAAGTACATTATTCCGTTTACGGGAAATGGATAGTTACCGACCAAAGTCTGACTCTGAATACTCCAGGAATTACTGAGACAATAATAATCTGCAGGGACATAATACTGATCCACTGTATATAAATCAAAAGTATTATTTGTATTCAAAACCACATGAACTCCTTTAGCTGTCGCTGATGAACCTGGATAGTAAAACCCCGCACTTTGTGCCAAAGCTTTTAACTGAGCCATGTTAGCTGTTAAACCTGAAAAATCATAAGCCGGTACAGGAAACTGTCTTCCTGCCATAAAAACATCTGTTCTAGTCTGTAGTGTGCTTGGTGGAGCTTCCGCGGGGCGAAATGTATCATCTACACCCGTGTCAGGAGGAGCATTCACATGTGTATGAACACCGAATTCTAAACCATCTGAATGATCAGGGTCATCATAACTAGCCACAGTACTCGAAATAATATTATGTGCTATTCCGTCAAATCTTACTCCGTTATTTATTTGTACAGGTCCATAGACTTCTGTTCCTTGTCCAAAACGCATCGGCACATTTCCTACCACAGAGTATTTAGCCATGGAAGGCTTAGCTAAAAGAGTCTTTATTTTTCTAGTGATGTTTGGATTCGAATAAACCTTTCCTGTGGATACTACAGATACTATAGTAGATCCAGTGGCTGGGCGAGAGATGTCCAAAGAAAATTCACCGAGCGCATTTCCATCCTTATCTTCAAAAATGTGAACGTATGGACCTGGAGTCGTGGTTCCATCGGTAAAATCAGTAGCATTATGCGCTAGGTGCCATCGATAATAATCTATCCCAGACTCAGCCACTTGGAAGGCTCTTTCCCTATCAAACAAAGCTCTAGATGAAGAGAGAAGCCCAGCGAACCAGCCAACGAGTCCAGTGATAATAATAACTGCGATCGTTCCGAAGATAAGCGAAGTAACTATAGCGACACCCTTTTTGTATTTAAGTTTAATTAACATTCTATAAATTATCTTTTACATTTCTGAGAGTCACCTGCGTCGTAATGGTCTGGGAAGTCGGAGATTTACTAACATCACCGTCTATAGTAATGGTTACCTTAATTAACCTTACGAGTACTGGAGAAACGGGCTGGATTAATGAGGAAGAAGTGCCATTATAATTAGTGTCATAGTATTCAAACACCGGATTAGAGTCTGAATTTCTTACACCATGAATTAATTCGCTAAACTGTTCATCTGAAGCTAGATAAGTAATCGGGGTACCAGTCGGTGCTATTATACCCTTTTTTAGAGTAGTATCATCGAGAAAATATCGTACTTGCTCTTTTTTTCCATCATAGTTAATATCACTATAAAATTCTAGTGAGGATGTGCCCGTCTCGACTAAAGGGTAAGCACCCAGTCCAGAAGGAGACATCGAGCGTATTTCATTCGACATCGGTTTTATAATCTTTTTTGCTTCTTCTAGAGAGGTGAAGCTATTTTGCATTACACTATTTAATGAAAAAATATCTGCGCCCATAGAAAATACACCCACCATAATAACTGCAAATATGGCCACAGCGACGACTAATTCAGTTATAGAAAAAGCTCTGTTTTTCATATTAAATACTATTAAGTATTACTATTTGTTCTTTCCAATTTGCTGAAACACCCACAGACTGAGAAAATGTGGTGTATCCTGGTTTTGTAATAGTAAGAGTGTAAGTGCCACTCACAAGGTTTGGGAAAGATACCTGACCCGCTGGGGTGCAGGAAGTGTTAAATGTCACGTAGACATCACTTACTATCGGTGTATTAGTAGCAGAATCTGTATTTAGATAAGTTTTATATCTAAAATACCTTTTGCCATTATTTGAACTATTTATAGTCTTATTAGTCAATGTATAAAATGAAGTAGTGGTACCGTCCGGACCAGTAAAAACCCACGGAGTGCTAGTGCTGTCGCTCGTAGCTATCTGGAATAAGACGCTACTCGTGCCAGACGCAGGTGGATTAGTAACAGGATTCCAGAAAATTTCGTGAAAATTACTAGATACACCAGCATCGAAAGTAGATGATATAAGGCTTCCGTTCAGAGCATATAAACCTAATGTCTTTCTTAGCTGTATTTGACCTGGTACGGTCGTTACATCGACATTTCCATCTGAGCTAGAATACTTTGTAATATCAGAAAAGATTTCTTGCCCAGCACCCCCGACCCATGAAGACTGAGCTGAATACCCCCTACCCGTAATCTTTTCGCTAGAATATGTTAACCTCTTCAATGTCACATCGGCATCAGTAACAGGTAAACCAGCACTATCTTTAACAGTAACTAAAAGTCTTCTAGGAGAAACTGTATCCACGACCATTGAGATATTCTGGATTGAACCCGGATTTATTTGCACAGGTGAGAAAGGTGTAACTCCTACGATGTCTAGAGTGGTACCTGTTAAAGTTAAAGCGAAAGTATCCCACTCTACATTAGGGATCGTAATACTGCCATCATCATCTGTTACAAAGTTTTGATTATATTTAATAACACTTGGACTAATACCAATAAGCTTTACCCCCTTTAGATTAAAATTAACTCCCGCTTCTGGTACACAGTCACTCCTAGTAGATGTAATATTTAAAGTGCTCACCTTATCTATAGAAAGACTCATCTGCGTAACCTGTTGTTTAACCACAGTAGCGTGTGGTTTTACGGGGTTAGTATTCCCAATCACTCCAGGTTTATAAGTTTTATCTGTAGAATAACCATCATTCGTAGCCGTAATTTCATATACAGCATTTCCGGGAGGTGCATCGATGATTTCTAACATTCCGTCATTATCAGTAGTATCATCTATTAAAATCTTTGGGGTTTTTGTATTATTTTCCACATGAACATTTGCACCCTGAAGAGGATTTCCACTAGCATCAAAAACTTTTACAAAAAGGGTACCGTTATTTGAGGCCGACTCTAGACTTTTAGGAGCTACTTTAGTCGTCATTTCTAAAGGAGTAAAATCTTTACAGGTAGGACAGGCTATAGATACCTCCACGACCTTACTATCAGCGGGAGATAGGTCCTTCGGCGTTCCACCAGCTAAACTGTCATAAGGATCATCATAGTTTCTTATGGTAGTAGTTAAAACGAAATTTGTCCCTCCCCTAGTTAATGTCTGAATATGGGGCACTAATCCATTCGGAATACCTCCAGGAATACCTACCTCTGAATAAGACATATTTCGTATTATTTCAAATTCTTCATTTGCTAAATCTATAGCAGCTGTCTTAGCACGAAGGAGAGTCGCACCCATAAGTAGCCGAGAATAACCTGAATAAACAGATACAGCGATTAAGGCAAAGATAAACGCACCGACGACAACCTCGACTAGTGATAAACCACGTTTTTTATTGTCGAAAGTATATTTTTTCAATCTTTTCTATAATTTATCCGCTAGAGAATACATCGGCATAATCATTGATATTGCAAAGAATCCTACAGCTATACCGATAATGACCATGAGCACCGGCTCTATAATAGAAGACATGTCTTTCGTCTTCTGTTCCACCTCATCTTCATAAAACTGCGCTACATTTCGAAGCATCTCTCCCATTTTTCCAGTTTCTTCTCCCACGCTCATCATCTCTCCCACGAATACTGGATATAACTTTTCATTTCTCAAAAAAATGGAGGACATGGGCGAACCTTTTTGAACTTCATCAGTAGCACTTTTTACTATATCTTTATAAAAAGAATTCTGAATGACCTCTTCTGTAATTCTTAAAGATTCCACAACATCTACACCCGCAGATAATAAAGAAGCCAGTGTTCTAGCTGTTCTGGCAGCATTCACTTCTTTGACCATATCACTAATGAGTGGCATGTGAATAATCGTATAATCGAAAGTTCTTTTGCCATTTTTCGTCCTAGCAAATGAATAAAAACCAGCTAATAAGGCCATTATTCCACCAAAAACTATAATATAATGAAACCTGATCAAATCACTCATACCGATAATAACCTTCGTGGATGCAGGAAGGTCTATATTCATATCTTTAAAGGTCGAAGTGATAGTCGGTACGATATACATGAGCATTATGAGAGCGATGACGACCATGAGGACTAAAATAACGCACGGATAGACCATCGCGCCCTTAATTTTTCTTTGCAATGTATAAGATCTATCCAGCTGTAAGGCTACAGTTTTAAGTGATTCAGCTAAGCTTCCGCTTTCCTCGCCCGCTTTGACCATCGAAACGAAAAGTGAAGAAAAGATATTAGGATATGCATTTAGAGCATCTGAAAAAGTCTTTCCTTTGCTTATATCGTCATTCACTGCATTTAACACCGTGGTCATTCTCTTATTTTTCGACTGGCGAATTATCACATTTAGTGCACGTGAAAGCGCGAGTCCGGCTTCTAGCATCGAACCTAGGTTACGAGCAAAAATTATTTTTTCATGTGCTTTTATTCCAGTTAAAAAACCTGGGAGCGGAATATTTATATTCTTAAATTTATGTTCTGAAGAATCAACGATAGAAATTATTTCAGACCCGTTAGCCCTAAACTCCTTATAAAGGGCAAATTTATCAGGGACTTCGCGCTCACCCTCTTCGACATTACCGCTCTTTGTTTTTATTTTATATTTAAATTTTGCCATGAATTTTTTATCAAAACTATTCTGTAACCACACGCAGAACTTCTTCTATCGTCGTAATTCCTGTGACCGCTTTAAATACACCATCTTCTAGCATTGTTAACATTCCCTCTTTTTTTGCCTGTGTTTCTATCTCTGCTGAAGTAGAACCTTTCATTATAAGTTCCTTAATAGTGCTCGTAACTTTTAATACTTCGTGAATTCCGATACGGCTACTATAACCATCATCACCTTCTTTAGTCGGCGCTGGGCGATAAAAAGGAATTTTATCCCAAGTAGCCTGCGGATCGACTATTTTTTCTTTTTTTAGAAATTCTAAAACTTTATCTAAATCGACTATTTTTCCGAGATTTTCTAGCTCTGCTTCTGTAAGAATATGTTTTTCTTTATGTTCACTTAATCTTCGAATGAGTCTCTGTGCAATGATTATATCGAGCGTGGAAACCATGAGAAACGGCTCTATCTTCATATCCATAAGACGTGGAATAGCTCCGGCCGCACTGTTAGTGTGCAAAGTAGAAAGCACCAGGTGACCGGTAAGTGAAGCATTCACAGCGAGCGAAGCTGTTTCATTATCTCGTATCTCTCCCACCATTATGATATCCGGATCCTGACGAACGAGAGTGCGAAGACCGATAGAAAAAGAAAAACCGATTTCAGGTTTAACCTGAGTCTGATTAATACGAGGAATCATATATTCCACGGGATCCTCGATAGTAGAGATGTTCACATCAGGCTGATTTAAAATTTCCAAAATAGTGTAAAGAGTGGTCGTTTTTCCAGAACCTGTGGGGCCTGTCGTTAATATCATTCCTGTCGTTCTCTTTGTGGCATCATGAATTCTCTCTAGTCCTATGCCGTGAAAACCGAGGTTTTCTAGGGAGAATCCGTGCGCACCATCACGAAGCACACGCATAACAGTTTTTTCACCGTAATATGTAGGGAGGACAGAAACACGGAATGAAACTTTTTCACTCGTAAGGTCTACTTTAAAACGTCCGTCCTGCGGTAATCTTTTTTCATCTAGTTTTAGATTAGAAAGCACCTTAATACGTGCGGTTATACTAGGCTCCGCTTCTTTAGGCAGTATCATGGCATCATGAAGCATTCCATCTATTCTGTATCTAACCACTAATTCTTTTTCTTGTGGCTCTATATGAATATCTGAAGCGTCCTGAAGGATGGCATGTTTTAAAAGCGTATCTACCACCCTAATAACCGGTAAATCTTCAGCGATTTTCTTTAAATCACTACCAGAAAGATCTTTCCCTTCGGACTCGACGATAGTTTTAAGCGTTTCAGTCTCCTTCTGAATAATGTCTCCGAATTCAGCCTTTAAGCTCTTTTGATACTGAAGCAAAATTTGCTTAATAGAATCCCTATCAGTTAACCTCGCTAAGATTTTCAGGTCGACTTTCTTTTTTATAAAGTTTATAGCAGATAGATCCTCAGTGTCTAACATCGCCACTTCCAAAGTATCTGTGGTTTTTTTATAAGCGATTATATTATGAGTTCTAGCGATGGGTTCCGGAATAAGAGAGAGAACTCCAAAATCTATTTTCTGATTTTTTAAATCTATAAAAGGAATGCCGAGCACATATGCCTGTGCTTTTCTTAAATTATCTTCTGTTATTTTTCCCTGGCGGAGCAGAACGCTTTCGATCGGGACTTTTTTCTTTATCGCTTCTTCATTAGCTACTTCAAGCTCATCCTTGGAAACTAGTCCCGAGTCGTCTAAGAACTCTTTTAGATGAGCGCCTTCTACAAACATATTTTATTAAGGCTCCCTTATAGAACCGTTAGGTCGACATGAATTACCGAATGCGGAAGTTCCGGTCGGACAGATACAGTAATCCGCAAGTGCAGGATCGGTTTGTGCCGGATTCTGTACCTTAGGCAAAGTACAGCCGGGAGTAGGATCAGTAGTAGGGGGATTACTTAATTTACAACATAGTGAAGTGGGGTCGTACGAATAATTAGCCCCGTGATTACTACAGTTTTGAGTACCAGTCATAGGAGGAAACGTACACGTACCTAGAGGTGATACAGTTACGGAAAAATTATCAGATGAATTAACTATAGTGCCCACTGTCGTTCGACATGAATAGTTAAAATTAGTGAATCCAGTAGTGACGCTTATATTCGATCCACTTCCCGAACCATACATAGCATTACTACTTATTAAACCATCAAATATAGGGGAGACAGTACCCTCTGGATCAGTTCGTTTTAATGAACAAATGACGGTGGTCGAGGCTACATCCGTCGTAGCCTTCCAAGTATAATTCACATTACCGGTGGTTCCCACTATATTAACGCTCTTTGACAGTAAACCGACTCCTGTTTGTCTTCCTTCTATATTTACAGTTAATCCACCACCCACAGAACCAGAAATTATTCCCTGACTAGTATCTATCCAGCCGACTACATCACTTCCCCAGGCCCATCCTACGAATTTTAAATCTGGGGAACCTACTATCGGCACAGCCGCTGTTCCGAAGTATCCAGTAAGACTAGGGTTAGTAGAACTAGCCCATATACCAGAAAATTTAATCCATCCATCCCATCCATCTGTTCTAGATGCAGGAGCACCACACACGCCGTCTAGTGATCCCGCACATGCTCTGGCCCATCCTTTTATATCATAAACTCCTGTTTGCGTAGTGGATGCGATGAGTTTTACACCGTAAGTATCTGCGTCTACTCCCGCTTGTCCAGAAAAAGCAGGGTTAAACCTTATCCATCCTATATTATCTGACCATGCCCATCCCTCTAGGGTTCCATCATTATTTTTCTTAACGCCGTACTGAACTCCGGAACCTACATTTGAATTACTTAAGCTTATCCATCCTATAGTCTCAGTATAAAACCATCCGACTAAATTAGTAGCAGGACTCTGCGCATCTGCATATTTTGTATATTTAGAAGCCAGGCTAACTCCAGCTAACATTATTATTAAAATTAAAAAAGAGAAAATTAGTTTTTTCATTCATACATTATAGTATGAATCGCCTCATAAACACACTTTTTTTGTGGATAATAAGCGCGAAAAAGTTATTCTCTGTTTCATTTGACATTAAAATCATCTTTCGGTATGATGATTAATGTAGAAGTTCGCCAAAAGCGGACTTATTTTTATAAAAGCCCTCGCGGGCGTTAACAAAATTAAATATGTTTGATCTAAAAGTAATAAATTCAGTTCTAGAACAGCTCGAAAGTGAGCGTGGTATTCCAAAAGAAAAAGTGTTAGAAGCCATAACACTTTCTTTAGCCGCTGCATATAAAAAAGAATATGGGAAAAAGGGACAGATCGTTCGTGCTCTTTTTGATCAGGATTCTGGAAAAGTAGAATTCTATCAGGTAAAAATCGTCGTTGATCGTTCGAAAGTTATAATGGAAGACGAAGTAGATGATCAGAATATCGAAGAGATGAATGAGGAAGATATTCGCGTTCGTTTTAATCCTGAACATCATATTCTCTTAGAAGACGCTGTAAAAATGAAAAAGGATACGAAAGTAGATGATGAAGTAATTTTTCCTCTAGAAACTAAAGAAAATTACGGAAGAATCGCTGCACAGACTGCGAAACAGGTTATTATTCAGAAAATTCGTGAGGCTGAAAAAACTTCAGTAATGCTAGAATACGGCCAAAAAGAAGGGGAAATCGTCTCTGGAACTATTCAGAGAGTAGAGCGTGGAACGATATTCGTAGATATGGGACGCGCTATCGGAATTATCTCTTATGAAGAGCAAATTCCTGGCGAAAGATTCAAACAGGGCGAACGTGTTCGTTCATACCTATATGCTGTCGAAGAATCTCCGAAAGGAATAGTTTTAAAACTTTCTAGATCTCATCCGAAATTCCTTTGCAAACTTTTCGAAATAGAAGCACCAGAAATCGCACAGGGAGTAGTAGAAATTAAAGCTGTCGCTCGTGAAGCTGGTTCTCGTTCGAAAATCGCTGTTAAGTCAAACGATGCTCATATAGATCCTATCGGCTCGATGGTCGGACAGAGAGGAGTTCGTGTAAGTACGGTCACGAGTGAGCTCGGTGGAGAAAAAATAGATATCATAGAATGGAATGATGATGCTGCTAAATTCATAGAAGAATCTCTATCACCTGCTAAAATCGAGAGTATAAAAATAAATGCTCCTGAAAATAGAGCAGAGGTTATGGTAAATGCGGATCAGCAGTCATTAGCCATCGGTAAAGGTGGACAAAATGTCCGTTTAGCGGCGAAATTAACTGGCTGGAAAATAGATATTCGCTCAGAGGGGGCAAATAAGCCAGAGGCAAAAGAAGAAAAGGAGGTAGAGAAAGTCGAAGAAAAGACAGAAGTGGAAGAAAAATCAGAATAGTGCTAGCATAAAAATCGAATTATTAGTCATTATTAACAGTTTATTAAGTAGAAATACAGAAAAACATGAACTCATACATTATTTTCGCCTTGATAAGTGCCGTTATAGCCATAGTTTACGGCCTTTTCCTTATCAAATCGATTCTAAGTAAGCCTGCAGGAAATCCAAAGATGCAGGAAATAGCAGAAGCTATTCAGCAGGGTGCTAAAGCTTATTTAAATAGGCAGTATAAGACTATTGGAGTAATAGCAGTAATACTTTTCTTTGTATTATGGGCTACTCTTCATTTTACAATAGCCGCAGGATTCCTAGTCGGCGCCGTACTTTCAGCATTAGCTGGATTTATCGGTATGAACGTTTCTGTTCGTGCTAACGTTCGCACAGCAGAAGCAGCTAGAAGAGGAATGGATGCTGCTCTATCGCTCGCATTTAAAGGTGGTGCGGTTACTGGCCTTTTCGTAGTAGGACTCGCCCTTTTAGGAGTTACAGGCTTCTACGCCATCACTCATGATGTAGGGTCACTCATAGGTTTAGCCTTCGGATCGAGCTTAATCTCAGTATTCGCGCGCCTTGGCGGTGGAATTTTTACAAAAGCCGCTGACGTAGGAACAGATCTAGTAGGCAAAGTGGAAGCAGGAATTCCAGAAGATGACCCTAGAAATCCAGGAGTTATAGCTGATAACGTCGGTGATAACGTAGGAGACTGCGCAGGAATGGCCGCAGACCTATTCGAAACTTATGCCGTTACGACTATCGCTGCGATGATGCTCGGCATCGTCACATTCGGTGCTGAATTCACAAATGCTATATTCTACCCTCTAGTTTTAGGTGGAGTAGCTATTATTTGCTCTATTATAGGTACTTGGTTCGTTAAAATGGGCGCATCGAAGAATATAATGGGTGCTATGTATAAAGGATTAATAGTAGCTGGTGTTCTATCAGCTATAGTATTCTTTTTCGTTACCAGAACTCTTATGGCAAATAACGGTAAATACGCTACATTAGACCTATTCGGATGTGCGGTTGTCGGTTTACTCGTTACGGCAGCATTAGTGTTTATTACAGAATACTTCACTTCTACGAAATATAAGCCAGTTCAGTCTATCGCACAGGCTTCTAAGTCAGGACATGGTACAAACGTCATTCAGGGTCTAGCTATCTCAATGAAGTCCACTGCATGGCCTTTAATCACTATAGTTACCGGTATATTCATTACCTATCATCTAGCAGGTCTTTACGGAATAGCAGTAGCAGCTATGTCTATGCTTTCAATGGCTGGAATTATAGTCGCTATCGACGCATACGGCCCTATTACTGATAATGCTGGGGGAATAGCAGAGATGGCAAATCTTCCTCAGTCAGTTAGAGATATTACAGATCCTCTAGATGCAGTCGGAAATACTACAAAGGCAGTTACAAAGGGTTATGCTATCGGTTCAGCCGGTTTGGCCGCTCTCGTACTCTTTGCCTCATATACTGAAGCGACGAAAGGTCTTTCATTTGAACTAGGTGATCCGAATGTAATCATCGGTTTATTTATCGGAGGTCTTTTACCTTATTACTTCGGCGCTCTATCAATGGAGGCTGTAGGAAAAGCAGCTGGTCAGGTAGTCGATGAAGTTAGAAGACAGTTCAGAGAAATAAAAGGTATTATGCAGGGTACTGCAAAGCCTGACTATGCTCGCTGTGTAGACATAGTTACGTCCGCCGCTATTAAGGAAATGATAATTCCTGCCCTTATTCCAGTTCTAGCCCCTATTCTAGTAGGTTTCATACTCGGTCCAGTAGCACTAGGAGGATTACTAGTCGGAAGCATAGTTACCGGTCTATTCGTAGCTATCTCTATGACATCAGGTGGAGGAGCATGGGATAATGCAAAGAAATTCATCGAACAGGGTAATCATGGAGGCAAAGGTTCTGATGCTCATAAGGCAGCAGTTACAGGAGATACAGTCGGTGATCCATATAAAGACACTGCTGGTCCTGCCATAAATCCAATGATTAAGATTCTAAACATCGTTGCTCTTCTTATCGTCGGATTCCTTATAAAATAGTTTGTTAAGTTAGTGCCAAAAAGAAAAGAACTGCGGTAAAAAAGAGTAGAAAAAATACAGCGGGCGTTTCCTTCGGAAACGCCCGCTGTATGCTATAATACACCCGTATGAAAACCCCAAAGATTAAAATATCCATCGGAATCCTCGCTATATTAGCGCTTTTCGTCTCTTTTAACATAATCAAAGCTGAACAAAAAAGCGTAGAAGGACTATCTCCGGCATCTGCTACATCGAGCATTGGTACGAAAATTAAAAAAAACTTCAGGCATTTTAAGAGTGTAAAAAATCAAAATGCAAATATTAGGAATAAAAACCTCGAAGATAAAATTCAAAAGACTGTCGACACTAGGGATCCAGTAACTATAATAAAAGATACTTTATCACAGGCTGTAGTGATTTTAGATAAAACTTATGATAAAGTTGAAAATAAGACTAAGATTATCGAAAGTAACGGCGATGATGTTAGCGAATTAAAAGTTTTACTACTAACCGCGAAACAGTCCCTCGATAAATTTAAAAATGATTTTGAGACTGAGAAAGACACATTCGGAATGTCTAGCTCCACCGCAAATGTACTAATTAGCAAAGCTGATATGAAAAAATCATTTGAATTACTTAATACAGACGCTAAGGATACGAAAGAAAAAATACTAAATATTAATAAAAAGTTAGGTGATAAAATAAAGCAGATTTAGTTATAAAAAATATGGAAAAAGATAACGAAATTAAAAATGAAAATGAGGTAGAAAAATCATCGATCGGAGCATCGCTCGGAATTTTAATTATCGTCGTTATTCTGGTCGTCGGGGCATTCTACGCTTTTAACAAAAAAGTTGATAATACTTTAGAAAATAATTCCTCCTCCAATCCCCATTCCACTTCCACAAAAAAAGTTAATGTATTAATTTCCACGTCAAGCCCTGAGCAGGACATTGATAATCTAGACCTAAACGGCCTAGATGAGCAGATTAAAAAACTCTAAACCCGTTTTTGTGAAATCTTTGAGAAATTTCTTGCTTTTTTTCTTAATAAAAGCTAGACTTTGTGAATTATTTATTTCACTATGACAAAAACAATACACAAAATCACGTGGAAATCATTAGAGATTAAGAAGCTAGCTGGCTCTGAGGCAGAAATCCTTTGCACTATAGAAAGCTCAGTTTTAAACTCTTTTAGAGGCAAAGCCTTAAAGGAAATTCAGGAAAATATGGAAATTCCTGGCTTTAGAAAAGGAAAAGTGCCGGAAAAAGTCATTATCCAGAAAATCGGTGAATTAGCCATACTACAAGAAGCAGCCGAAATGATTATCGGCGAAGCATACTTGGCCATCATAGAAGATAAAAAAATAGACCCTATCGGCAGACCAGAGGTGAATATTTTAAAACTCGCTCCGGGGAATGATTTAGAATTTTCTATTAAAACAGCCCTCGTTCCAGAAATAACTTTGCCTGATTATAAAAAGATAGCCGGCATAGAGATGAAAAAAGAATTAGTCGTAGAAAACCTTACAGAAAAAGAATTAGATGCAGCTTTTAAAGAAATTCAGGGCTTTTATACACCAAAAACAGCGGATGGAAAGCCGGGAGTCGCTCCCCTACTCACAGAAGAGTTCGTAAAATCCCTCGGCCAGTTCGAAAGCTTAGAAGATTTTAAAAAGAAAATCGGAGACAATATAAAGAAAGATAAAAAAGAAAAGGCTGAAG
>Ga0194063_10001450_pt1 | contig 15418 bp, 10 predicted proteins | sample SepL3720m_MetaG_FD_155459 | JGI IMG/M metagenome (GOLD analysis project Ga0194063, IMG submission 155459) | Anoxic zone freshwater microbial communities from boreal shield lake in IISD Experimental Lakes Area, Ontario, Canada - Sep2016-L373-20m | ecosystem: Environmental > Aquatic > Freshwater... | reverse complement strand
CTATTATAGTCGGCGAGGAATGTCGGTTGGCAGGGGGGATTGATTGGGGGAGGAATAGTCGACTTGATTTTTGAGGTAATCTGTTCGGCCTGAGGGTTGCATTCTGCGGGATCCTTCTCCAGTTTACTTTTTCTGTAAAGCTATACAGAATGGACACAGAATGGGGGTGTCCGTGTCGCTGGCAGGGAGCATCTCCGATAAGGGCAAATACGCCTATTCATGAGATGATGCCTTCAAGAAAAGCGAGTTATTCTCTTCGCTGAGCTCGCAAAATACCGGCCTCTCCTTTGAGGGGGTATTCGGCTGGTGCAAAGCCATGAAGAGGCGGCCTTCGAAGGAGCGGAAAATCATTCCGTGTCCGCCGTCCTCAAGCCATAATGCTTCTGGCTCATGGACCCATGGGCCCTCGACCCTGCCGGTCGAGGAGCGCGCGATCCCCATCGCGTAACCGCTCCGTCCGTCGCTGGACCAAAGCATGAGCAGCGCGCCATTGGCTGTCCGATACAAAAAAGGCCCGTCGGTGACATAGACAGGAAAGAGCCTGGGGATCGCTGGATCCGACCATGTGGACGCGCGCCCCCAGGGTGCTTCGGAGGCGTTAAATAGAAAAACCGGCCGGCCGACTGCTTGTTTCAGATCTTCGGAGAGCCGCAACGCATAGATGGCGCCGTTATGAATCTGAACCCATTCGTGACAGAAAACGATCCAAGGAGCCCCTTCTTCGTCAATATGCAACGTCCCATCCAGGCACTCCCAATCCTTCGGGGTCACCGGTTGATCCGACCATGGCTGATACGGTCCCTCGGGCTGGTCCGCAACGAGAATCTGCGTGCCGCGATAACGCTGGTTTGCCTTGAACGTGGCCAACATATAGTAGCGCCCTTTGAAGAAGTGGACCTCGGGGGACCAATACTGGATGTCCGACCAAAACCCGGGCGGCGGTCGGAAAGCCGGGGTCGGCCCCTCCCAATCGGTGAGGTTGGGGCTGCGGTAACAGTCGAAGCCCGTGCCCTTGCCTGCGCAGTCCTCATCGGTCGTGCCGAACAAGTAATACAACCTGCTGTTCGCAACCGGCAAAATAAAGGGGTCTCGGATGTGGATGTCTGTGGTTTTCATTCCGGTTTATGCGGTTGGGCTTTCAAAATGATGTGTTCCCGAGCCAACAGCATGTGGTTGGCTGCCATCAGACGGCAGGTAGACCGTCGCGGAGCTGTTGCAGGGAACGGTGATGTCGAGCTGGAACGTCCCGTCGACCAGGTGCCATTCGACCGTGACCGGCCCCCGGATCGAATGGTACGTGCCACGTGCCGAGGTCAGACCTCCACCGGGAACCGGACGCACAATGAAGTGTTTCCAGCCCGGTTGGTGTTCGTCGGGATTGAGTCCGATGATGACTTTCCACATCCATTCGCCTACCGCACCGATGGCATAATGGTTGAAGGAATTCATCCCGGCATTTTGGAACCCGCGGCCTTCCACCCAGCCATCCCAACGTTCCCAAATGGTCGTGCCGCCATGCTCGACCATGTATCCCCATGATGGAATGGTGCGGCTGGTCATCAACGCATAGGCTTCCTCGTGGTAGCCGTAGCGAGACAATTCGAGCATCATTCGCACGGTGCTCTGAATTCCGGTGGACAGCCTGCCCTGGTAGGCATTGAGAGCCCGAACCATATGCTGTGCCGCCAGCGGGCGCAGCGTCTCCGGGAGCAAATCAAAATGCAATGCCAGCGCATAGCCGGCCTGCGTGTCGCCTTTGACACGTCCCTCACTCGAGACAAATTCCCGATTGAAGGCAGCTCGGATGTCCCGCGCCAATTCCGTATATCGTAACCCATCGGATTTGTGGCCGAGCACCTCGGCGCTCCGCGCGATCAGTTCCGTGGAGTAGGCAAAAAAGGCGGTGGCATAAAGATCTTTGGGAACTTCTCCGCCGGTCTGCGGCCAGTCCGGCAGTCCGACGAACGTATCGCCATTGAGCCAGTCCCCATAAACCCACTCCGTGCCGGGGAAATTCCGCCAAATCAGCGACGGGTTATGGAGGAGAATAAACTCGATCCAGCGCTTGCCGGAATGGAAGTTTTCCTCCAACAGTCGCAGGTCGCCATAGTTCACGTAGGCCCGCCACGGCACGATGACGCCGGCATCGCCCCAACCTGGATTCCCGTTGGCCCTTGTGTTGCAATCAAACGGGTGAGGAGCAAAATCTGGGAACCCACCCTCGTCGGCTTGAGCATCGCGCACGTCACGGAGCCACTTGGTAAAGAATGCCGCCATATCCATATTGAATATGGCGGTCTGTGCAAAAACTTGGATATCCCCCGTCCAGCCGAGACGTTCGTCGCGTTGTGGACAATCCTCCGGGATCCCGTGCAGGTTCCCTCGCTGGGTCCATTGGATTGCCGTCATGATCTTGTTCAGCAATGGACTCGAACATTCGAATTTCCCGGTATTGGCTGCCGCCGAGTGAAGAACGCATCCTTCAAGATCATTCAACGAAGGTCGGTAGCCTAAGCCCGTTACCTCGACGTACCGAAACCCATGGTAAGTAAAATGAGGTTCAAATACTTCATCGACGCCGCCCTTGCAGATATAATGATCCTCTTGAGGGGCTCCGAGAGGGCCGACTGGTGGTTGCCGCAAATTTTCGCGATAAAGGGTGCCGTCAGGGTTCAGTGCCTCGGCATGGCGTAGCCGGATATCCGTTCCGGCCTCCCTGCCGCGTACGTTCAACCGGCACCAACCCACCATATTCTGACCGAGATCGAAGACCGCTACTCCTGGATTGGGTTCGCTGACCGCCACTGGCTTAAGCCTGCGAGTAATGCGGATCGGTTCGTTCGGCTGGGCAAACAGACGTGGACCGGGACTCGTAGATGCCGCTTGCCATGCTGAATCATCAAAGCCAGGCAGATCCCACCCCGGCATTTCTCGGCGCGCATCATAGACCTCACCGTCCAGAATGTCGGCAGAGCGAATCGGGCCATCAGCGCTGCAACGCCACGTCTCGTCGGTAATGACACTCTGCTTTTGGCCGTCTTCGAGTTCGATATCCAACTGCGCGATCAACCGCAAATGCCTCCCATAAAAGCCGCGCAATTCGCCGCCGCTCGACCAGACGCTAAGCCCAAGCCGACCTGCGTACCAGCCGGAGCCAAGGGTTGCAGACAAAGCATTTTCGCCTTCTTGCAACATCTGTGTCACATCAATGGCCTGGTACTGCACGCGTTTGCGATAATCGGTCCACTCCGGGGCCAACACATGATCTCCCACCCGCTGGCCGTTCATCCGCAGCTCATACAAGCCGAGGGCTGAGACAAAAATAACCGCCCGCTTGATCGAGCCTCTCACGGCGAAGTCTTTCCGTAGAATCGGCGAAGGGCAGCCCCCGTCGTCTTGCGCAGGGGAGGCAGTTTTCAGGCCGATCCACTTGGCAGTCCAGTCTGTAGGGGTGACCAAGCCTTTGGCCCAACAGCCGTTCCAATCCGTAGGACGAAGCAATCCCATGGTCCATGTGGCGGTTTCGCTCCAGTCCGAGGCCGCACCAGTTTCGTCCCATACTCGCACTTTCCAATGATGCCGCAGGGCGGATGCCAGCGGTTCGCCGGCATACTCAACTAAGATGGAGGTATCGGAATCGACTTTGCCACTGTCCCACGCAACAGCGCCGGACTCGTGTGTCACAACGATCTGGTACGACGACTGCCGGATGTTTTTGCGAGGCGCGCCAGCACACCCCAGCGTCGAATGGCAGGAAGTTATGGATGTTTGGGGATGCTGCCCATTCCGGGCAGGCGTTCCCTTTTCTATGACCCAGGGCGGTGCGGACGCTTGCCCTGGGCTATGGGATGTTGCCCCTTCGGGGCTTAACTCCGGGGAATCCCATTCTAATGTCCAGCTCAAGCGAGGACGACGCACGTCAATCCCCAGTGGGTTAATCAGATGTTCACAACGCAGGTGGATGGGACGCACGGTCCCGCGCGCGCCTGTCAGGGGGTCGGTCTTCATTTGGGATATCATTTTTAATCTGCGTAAAATCCGTTGATCTGTGGCTAAGCTTTCAGCGGAGCTTAGGTTCACGCGGTATAGGGACAAACGGTGAAGCTGAATAGCTCCTCAGGGACATGCGGGTAGGCCGGATGGCTCAGAAGCAGGCGCATATTTTGAATGTCCTCCATGACCAGGCACTGGTTCACTCCGCCGCCGTGACCGATTTTTCCGGAGATTTCTATCTGCCCCTCGCGGCTTGCGATCTCTTGCAGGACGACCTCCCGCAGGGCCTGCCAATTGCTATTCTTCTGGTGGTGGATGGCCAGAACCGTCCTGCCGATGCTGGCGATCAGCTCCCCCGCCAGCTCGATGGTGGCTGCCTCGCGACGTGCCAGGGAAGCTGGTTCCGCCAGGCCGGCGACATCCAAAGCCTCCCCAAGCCTGGCAAAAGTTTTCGAGGCCTCCAGAAAGCTCAGGCGATCCTCGGACTGGAGCGCGCTGAAGGTTACAGGAGAAATCTTCCCATCTTGGAGTATGGTGGACAGCCCCCACCTCTGCTCCGTCCAGGCAAGGATGCCGGGCAGGAGAGCTTGGTAAAAGCGTCCGCGGGCGGCATCGCGACCGATGGCGAAGCTGAACCGTTGCCCCCAGCCGGTCAGTGCCCATCCATCGACTGTGCGGTCAAACCCCTCCCAGCATTCGAGGGCGAGATCGATGAGATCCCGCCTGTCGGCAGGCAATAGGTAATGCCGGGCCGCGGTCCGCCTCAGAAGCGTCCCGATGTCTGTCCCCGGGGAAGCCTGGTATTCCGCCATCGCGTCCAGGTTTGCGTGCGGAAGGTATGGCGAGCGATGCCCCCAAAAGTCGTGCAACCCGTCGGCTGAAACCGCATCGGCCGCCTGCAGAAACCGCAATGTCTTCGCGGGGAGCGGAACATTATGGCAAACCGGATCCCAGACTTCCGACTGGTTGATTTCGCCAAACACCATCACGGATCTTCCTGATGCCCTGCATTGGTCGCGGGTCCAAAGAAAAAGATCGCCGGGTTCAGGCATCAGGCACCACGGCTGATTGAACCGCATTTCGCCGGATCGCCTTTGCTGGGTCACATGGTCGCTCAGGCTCATGCAGACGCCGATTTCCGGGTGCAGGCCGTCCAGGAACCTCTGGATATTCTCCCGTCCTTTCGGGTGGTCCTGGTTCCAGATGGCGAAGTAGAGCTGGAAGCCGGGCCGCACGGCCTGCATGGCCGAGAAGATCCGGTTCACATGTTCGAGTGAAATCTGCCAGCTGTCATTGCCAGTTCCGCTGCACCTCGGGCACGTCGCATCGCAAATCTCCGGGTCTGAGTCTCCCGGAAAAAAGAAGGCCCCTTCCAGATCCGGATAGGTTTGGACCAGCGAATGGAATAATTCCACATAGAACGCCTGAACCGTCGGATGGCTCACGCACAGGGGTCTGCTGCCCCGCCAGCTCATGGTATCCGGCCTGCGGGATCCGAACAGTTCGGGGCGCCGGGCCAGGCACGCGTGCATCTCCAGCTTTGTGCGCCGGTCGAAAAGCTTGTTCGATGTGGCATCCTCACTGCCCGCAGACAGGTCGGGTCCGGGGGCGCCCCAGACGTTGAGCCAGGGCTTAAGCCCGGCTGCGACGGTCATTTGAACCCTGGCAGAGAATTCTTTTATGCTGCCTGCCGTCGTCAACGGCGCCAGCTCCGGAATGGCATCCGTCACCGCCAGGCACTCCGGACAAATCATATCCGGGCCGATGCCGGCGCCGCCATTGACTAAAACGCCGGTGAACCCGCCGTTTTTCAGCTTCTGCAGTCCGGATTGATTAAAATCCACTGTGCTGCGCATCCCCAATCGTTCGAGCGAGCTGATGCGATGCTTCATTGCGGTTTCGGTTGTGACGAGCATTCGATGGTGAGCTTGCCGGGAACGAGGCGCCCTTCCTCGAAGATGACGAGGTCGTTTGTCGGCTGCAGCCACGAGGTCGGGATTTTGTAATACCGCTGGGTTGGCTCCCCTTCGCCTTCGATAAAGAGCCCGTTCTTTTCGATCTCATGCCAACCTTCATCAGCCCCATAGCCGATCCCGCTCACGAGCCAATGCCGTCCGAGGCAGTGGCCGTTGACGAATAGCATTCCTTTTTCCAGATCCCTGGCATCGAGCCGGAAAACCGAGCCGGAGCGGAGAATCTTTTCGGAAATCCGGAACGAAGCATGGTGCCATGCACAAGGCTTGGGATTCGATGCCCCCCACGGAACGAACTGGGGAGCTTTTGCGATGTCGCGCTGCTCTCCGACGAGCCCTGCGGACATCCGCCAGTTGAGCACCTCTTTACCGTTCAAGAAAACGCCTTGCCAGATTCCCCGACGTTCGGTGTTCATCGGTCCCGCGACCATCCAGTCGCCTTTGATCAGCCCGATCGAGGTCGCAAGAATCTCAATGCGGTGGGAGCCCGCCTTGGCTTCAAATGGGAATTGCTGCCCGTAACTGCCGGTGGCCGGTTCCAGCGGGTTGACTTCGCTGGTTTTCTTCCCGGCAGGAAGCGGCAGGGTGGCGCCGCGATTTTCCACCAAGGAACCCTTGGTTTGCCCAATGAGCTCGCCATCCAGATAGACGCGGAGGACATCGGCGCAGTAGGGGATGTCGAGCTCCTGAGCTCCGGGCTTTTTTATGTCCAACTTGGCGGCATACCAGCAGTAGTCGCTGCGGTCTTGGGTCAGCAAAAGCTGTTCCATCGGGCGGACGGACAGCTGGCCATCGTTGCGCTCATCTGGGAAAGGCTCAGCCCAGAGCTCCCAGGAATCGACGGTGACGGCCTTGCGCCAGGGCGGGCTGGAAAACGTTTTGACGACGCTCTGATACGAGGCTTCCGTATCAAATAGAACTTTCTCCGATGCCCCGAGAAGCCGGGCTGACTTCGAGTCGGGGCTGAGCTCAAGGGAAAGCGATTCTCCCTTGTGGCTCCAGGTGATTCTGGCCGTGCCATTTTTCCCCTCCTTGAGTGCTTTTTTGCCATTAAAAAAGAGGTCTGCGTGGTCTAAGAGAACCCGGTGCAAGCCGGCAAGGTAGCGCGCGCGGGCTCTGGGGCGGCCGTGCTCGTCGATCGGAGCGTCGAACCCATAGGTCGTCGTCTGAAGATACATCGAGGTCCGCTCCAGATTCGTGCCGCCAAACCACATGTAGTAATTCCACCCGGCCCCGCCCCGGCTGATCCAGTCGAGAATGAAAAATGCGATATTTTTGGGGTCGCGGCGATGCTGGGCAAATCCCCACGTATCGTACCACGCCGGCCAGAGCTCAGTCCACAGCATCGGCAATTCGGGATGCTTATCTCGGAAAAGCCGGATCCTCTCTTCCGAGATGGAGAAGCCATTCAAGGTTTCCACAACCTCCTCGATGCCTCCCTCACACATGACCAGCGGGACGTCCACCCCGAGCTCCAGGACGAGGTTGGCCAGCCACTTGAGATAGCGCTCGCCGTTGGCGCCGTACCGCTTGGCGACATTCATGTACTCATTCTCAACCTGCACGAGGATAATCGGCCCGCCTTTCGATGCCAGAAAAGGCTGGAATTCCGAGACAAGGTGGCGGAAGTACTTTTCGACCCGATCCAGATAGGGCTTGCTCGCCGTGCGGATGGTGATGCCAGGCTCGTCCCTGAGATAGGGCGGATAGCCCCCAAAATTCCATTCCGCACAGCAGTAGGGGCCGGCCCGCAGGATGACGTTCAGGCCGCGGTCATCACATAATTGGAGGAAGTGCGCCAAATCGCGATCACCAGAAAAATCATAAATGCCCCGCTCGACCTCATGCCAGTTCCAGAAGATGTAGCAGGCGACAGTATTCAGCCCGCAGGCAACGCTCTCATCCAGGACGGAGGCCCACTCGGCTCGCGGCATGCGCGCGTAGTGGATTTCGCCGCTGATGATGAGCGTTCGTTTGCCTGCGATTTTGATGGAACGGTTATCGTAGGTTACGAGCCGCTTCGTATGTTTGGTTTTCATGAAATCCTTTGGGTTATTTGGTTGAGAAGTGCATTCCGCAAAATCCGTTCTGCGCAGCGTACACGTGAGCGCGGAAGGCCGTTATGGGGATACGGGGGGAGATCATAAGCACACTCTTCAGGCCGGACAACGGATACAGATAAGATACACTTAAGCATTCCGAGCCTGATGAAGGCAATCTCCTTAGGGTGCCGCCAGCTTAATGTCGTCGATGTAAAGCGAGCCAACCCCTGGGGCGAGCTCGAAGGTTATCGTGATGAACCAATGGCCCGGCTCAACCTGCTTCACGTCATCAAGTTCCTTGGTGTCAAATTTTATTGAAAACTGCTTCTTCACCTCTCCCCACTGGGTTCCTGGAGCAAATTTGATCTGCTCGCCTTTCCATTCGTGGCGGTAGTTTTCTTGCAGAACCACAGTGCCGCGATCCCCGTGGATCTGCTTGGCTTCGCTAAGATCTTTTCGGGCATAGGTATTGATGGTGACGAGCGCCTCGGAGACTCCGTTGCCTTTGACTCGCATCGAGAAGAGATACGGAGTTTTCGTCTTCAGCGCATACTTGTTTGTCTGGCTTGAGTTGATCGGGAACCTGAGCCTGAAAAAGTTTGCCGGCGCGCCAAATGTCGACTGCGACCACCCGGAATGAGTGGTTTTGCGATCCCAGCCCGGGAAGGCTGCAGAGAATGTTTTCGGGGGGGGCATGATCTTGTTCGGAGAAGGCTGGTAGCCAATTTTGAAGCAGTGTGGGCCCACGGGAGGTTTCGCCTCCGGGTCTTCAGCCTCGCCGACCGCCGACGCGTAGGCGTAAAAATTCCCGCGGGTTAGGCCGGCATCCCACTCCCAGTTCGCTGGAACATTCAGCATCGGTGCCTTGCTCTCGCTGATAATCTCCACAGGAGCAGAAAACTTCGGCTGCTCCTTGGTCCCGGTATTGAGGGCGATTGCGACTCTCCCGTTGCTTTTTCCGAAGACCAGATCGAAGAGCCCATCCCCATTGAGATCGGCGGTGGCAATTGTGCTGATGCCGCCCAACGTGAAAAGGTTTGCCGCCTTTGCTTCAGTCATCGGATCTGGTTTCGCGTCGGGCCCCTTCGGAGTATAAGCCACTCCCGCTTTGATGAAGGAATCGAATGCCAATGTTTCGCCCGGCTTCCATGGTTTGCCGCTGTTGAGATAGACGGCCACTTTCCCGCTTCGCTCGGTCACGAGGAGGTCGGGAAGCCCGTCGCCGTTGTAGTCCACCACGCACGGGCTGAGCTGCTCGAGCCCCATGCCGTAGGCCAGAGATGTCCGGTTATTTTCGTCGAAAACCGGCCGCTCGTTTGAGCCCTTATTGATAAGCAGATGGATGCTGTTGGCGGAATACGATCCTTCCCCCACAAGCAGGTCGCTCTTGCCGTCCTTGTTCCAATCCCAGACAACCGGAGCAAAAACATTTCCCCATTTCTCGTGGACATCTTTCGCGGTCGGGATCACCGCCTTTGCAACATCGAGCGGCTGCTTGAAATCGGGGGCCGACGCCGTTCCTGAATTGGGAACAAAGAGTATCTCTCCGCTGTAGTTGCCGATGAGCAGGTCGTTTTTTACCGAACCCATCCGGTCCGTGAGAAAGATCTTCGGCCCGCGCCGGGCGTAGTCGCGGATCGAATTTGCAACAGATCCATCCACATCCTTGAGCGGCAACGGCAGCGCAGGATCGGTTGCGCTCGTGCGCGTGAGAAAAATGGTGGAGAGCTCGCCGACGGTAAACTTGGGGGCGGTTTTCGTCCCGGAATTAAAATAGATCCGCAGGTAGCCGAGCACGTCCATGACCGCGATGTCGGGGAGTCCGTCACCATTCAGATCGGCGACTGAGACGGATACCGGCATCATTGTCGGGCTGAGCGAGCCGTCCAAGGCGAGCACCGGTAGCGGTTGGACATTGCCGATGAGTGCGCCCGAGGCATCCACTCCATTCCAGATGCTGGCCTGCGGTCTGCTTGTCTCAAACCCCGTAATCAGGTTCTGGCCAGCCGGAGCGGGCGGAGCGGGCGTGGGCGTAGGTGCGGGAGTAGGGTAGGGGGTTGCGGTGGGCTTTCCGGTGGGATTTGTCCGGTTAGGAGAAGGTGCAGGCGTCTGAGCCTGCATCGAAAACAGGTAAAACGGAATAGCCGCTAGCAACAATAATTTCGGGGAGATTCGCATAGTTGATCGGGAATGCTGGAGCTATTCTTGAAAGTCTCGAAGGAGCTTCGTGAGCAATTGGGAGATGATGGAAGTGATGGCTTGGTTTGTCCTTGCTCTGCGCAGGTCGCTGCGCTGAAGCACCTCTGCCGGGACAGCGGACAACCATGGCACGTCCTTTAGACAGGACAATCCATACAGATTGGATACACTTCCAATCGGGCGCATCTCCAAATGTTGCAAGTTCCTGAACCTTCTAAGTGGCTAGGTCATCCTGGCTCTGCGAGGATGTCACGACACAGCTTGTCTGTGCCTGAGGTTTGGCCATGTTGTGCAATCCGTAGAACCCCGGAGGGGTATTTTCTATTAGCCCAAGGTTGCGAAGCTACCTTGGGGCATACAATCAGGACGACCTACTCTGAAAGAGTTGCCTCCGTTCAGAGACATAACCCTTCCAGAGTAAGCGCATTCTGCCATAGAACCCAGGGTAGCTCGCTCCTCGCAACCCAGGGCTTTCAGATAGATCCCCGTTCGGGGATGCTAGAAATGGACAATCCCAAGACACAGACAGTAGTATCTGTGCGACACTCCGGAAGTAGCCTACATTGGTCGCGCAGTTTGTTTGCGCCTTTCGGAGATGTCTTCCTTCCGACCTTTATTTATTTACAGAGACTAAGAGGAGATGATCGCCGTCCCGCTGCCATTTGCTGCAGCTGTCATGGCTGTGATGACCCTCAATGCCGCCACGATTTGTTCCGGCATCACTTCTTCCTCCAGCTTTTCACCCGCGACGGCCCGGCAGAAGTTTTCCCATTGGTAATCGCCGCTACGCTGAAGGAGCTCGACCTGTTCGACACGTTGCGGCTTGCCTTCGACGAGCTTGATCAGGCTTAACTCGCAGCGACTTGCCGGCCGGTTTGCGCCGACGTTGCGATAGATCGTGCCCCGTTCGAAATTCAAGATCAGGCTGTCGCGGTAGTAGTCGCCGTCCTCAACGCAGAACGAAGCAAACACGTTTGCCAAGGCCCCATTTTTGAACAGGATTCCCAGCTGGCCGTTATCCGCCGTCGGCCGTCCCGTGAATAGGCGTGACTCCAGGACAGCAACCCGCTCGGCCTCACCCAGCAGCGCGACAAGGTCGTTGATGCAATAGATGCCGAGCCGGAAGATCGGGGGAACGGGACAGAGTTGAGAGTCATCATACCATCCGCCATCGGCCTGTTCGCGATAGTTGGCCCACGTATCAAAGCGGGCGGCGATCGGCCTGCCGAGCTGGTGGATTTCCTGCCACTGGCGGATCGTCTTGATGTCCATGGGCGGCACTGGTCCGGGAGAATTCAAGTGAACGACCCGGCCCAGCTGTTTGGCCTCGCGCAAGACTTCGAGCGCGGCATCTGGATCGCGTTCGAACGGCTTGGTGGTGATGACATCCTTGCCCGCGCGGATGATCTTGCGAATCAGTGCGGCACGTCCCACCGGACCCGTGAATAAGCCGATGGCCGGGATGCTTGGATCTGCCAGCAGCGCGTCGAGATCCGTAAACCTGCTAATCCCATGCCGGTCGGCGATCTCCTGTGCTTTCGCTGCATCGAAGTCGCAGACGCCAGCCAGCTCGAGCCATTCCCTTCCCGGGCTGGCTGAAATTTCTTCCGCGATATGGCTGCCAAATCGCAGGCCGACGATTCCAATTCGTATTCGATTCATTTTGTTTTTAATATTTGTTGAAGTCACGAGCAGACATGATGGCATGCCGTCGTGAAGGCGCAAATGCAACATTTTGCATACACTTAAACTGAAGTTCCAAAGGCAAAGCCGCACTCAACAGTCTGATCCGCAGCATGTTGAGTGTCTTTTTTGTCTTGCGAACTTCAGGTTAATGAAAACCATCTCTATGCTGCCATGGACTGGCTTTTGCCCCGCCAGCCTCGCATCGAAAAAGCCCTCGCTTCCCGCCACCTCCACGAAGGCTCTCTCGTTCTTTACGATCTCACGAGCAGCTACTTCGAGGGCAAGTGCTGCCCGCTCGCTCATCTGGGTTACTCACGCGATGGAATAAAAGGCACGCTTCAGATCGTCTATGGCCTGCTTTGCAGCCCGGAAGGAACTCCTGTGGGCGCTGAGGTCTTCGATGGCAATACGGCTGATCCCATGACCCTTGGCTCACAGATCAATAAGCTACGGCAACGCTTCGGCTTCCAACGCTTGGTGCTCGTGGGCGACCGCGGCATGATCACCCAGGCCCGCATTTGACGAGGAACTGCGTGGCGTCGAAGGTCTCGACTGGATTAGCGCCCTGCGTTCCAGCCAGATTGCCGATCTCGCTGCCAATGGCTTTATTGAGCCCTCGCTCTTTGACGAAAAAAACCTCGCCGAAATCTTCAGCCCTGATTTCCCTCACGAACGCCTGATGGTCTGTCGTAATCCTCTTCTCGCCCGCTCGCGTGCCCACAAGCGCGAGGAACTTCTCGCCGCCACATCTTTCTTTAGCAGCCGCAGGATGAGCCGCAACCGCAGGAGTCGCCGCCGTGCGAGTGGCTTTCTTTGGTCAGCTCGCGCCCATTGAGGATGACCCGTTTGATGGCCTCGCCCGATTCAGGGTGTTGGGTGAGCGGTGCATCTTCCGAGCATTGGGCGATTTCGTAATACTTGAGGTCGTCGGCGCTGCCGGTCGTTTCGTAGATGTAGGTTTTCATTATTTCGTCAATGTGAGTATTTATAGACAGGAATATCTATTCCCGATCCGCAATTGCAACTGCTGATTGTCGTCTCCTTGATCAGTTCGACTCGTCGGCTGGGGCCTCTTTTGCTGGCTCTTCCTTTTTGACTTCCTCTTCCACCTTGGCTTCTTTCGTTCCCTTTTCTTCTTTCTTTTTCTGTTTTGGGGCGCTGGGGTAGACCTCGGCAAAAACCTTGCCGATGAGCGGAGCGGCATGAGATCCTCCGTGAATGGTGTTGTCACCGGGTTCGCCTTCGTAGAGTGCCGCGAAGGCAAACTGTGGTGCGGCGGCCGGGATGAATCCGGCAAACCAGGCTGCGGTGCGCTGTTTGGTGGTCGGTCCCCATTGTGCCGTTCCGGTTTTTCCCGCAACAGTGACGCCCTTTACCTGGGCGCTATGGGCCGTTCCCTGGGAATCCGTGGTCACAGCAATCAGCGCCGAGCGGAGAACGTCCGAGACCTGAGGCGGCGTGGGGATTGTATCGCGGACGCGGTCCGGGTAAGCGGCGATGACCCGGTTGTCGATCGTCTGGACCTGCTTGACGAGACGAGTCTGGTGGAAGACCCCATTTTGCGAAACGACGCCCATACCCTGGGCCATTTGGAGCGGGCTGATCAGGATGTCTCCTTGACCGATTGCCATATTTGCCACGTCACCATTTTTCAGCTTTCGTTTGTGGACGCGGAGCATGTATTCGTCGGTTGGAATATTGCCGGCAACCTCGCTGCTGACCGGAATGCCGGTACGGCGGCCAAGTCCGACGTGCTGGCTGTATTCGATGATGGGCGGCGCACCGATTTTTATCCCAACCTGATAAAACCAGGTGTTGCACGACTGGGTGAGCGCCTGTTTGAAGTTGAGCATTCCGCTGCTGGTTTTCTTCCAATTTTTGAATGTGTGGTCGCCGACGGTAAATGTGGTTGGGCAGCTGAACTCATCGCTCGGCTTGATCTTGCCGGATCCGAGCGCCGCGTAGCCGACAAATGTCTTGAACGTCGAGCCCGGCGGGTAGGCCGAACGATAGGCCCGGGGAACAAGCGGGTCCGAGGGGTCTTTCGAGTAGGCCGAGAAGACGCTCTGCTTGATGACCGGGATGAAGTCGTTGGGGTTGAAGCTAGGGAACGAAGCCATGGCGAGGACCTCGCCGTTGTTTGGATCGATCAGGACGATCGCCCCGCGCTTCACATTTTTTGCCAGAACCTTCTCGCAAAGGCGCTGCAGGTCTTCGTTGAGCGTCGTGATGACGTTGTAGCCCGGGACCGGCTGTCGCGCGACGCGCTCGGACATTTTTTTTCCTTCAGGATTGAACGTGATGTGAAGGATGCCTGGCTGCCCCTTGAGCTCATTGTTGAAAATGAGTTCGAGTCCCTCGCGGCCTTCGCTTTCGGGAAAGATGAAGTCGTCATTTTCGATCGGCCGCACCGAGAGCGGGGCCTCGCGTCCCGTATAGCCGATCATGTGGGCGGCGAGCGAGCCGTTCGGGTAAAATCGCACGTAGGTCTGGCGCAGGATCAGCTCTGGAGAAAGCCCTCGTTCAAGGGTTTTCAGCTCGGCAGGAAGAAGGTCATCAACGATGTCGAGCGGGAGGACTCCCCGGTTTTTATAGTGGTTGAGGATGGCCTCGTCGGAAACCTGGATCTCACGTTTGAGGAGCCCCTTTGCGAAGGTGATTTGCTGGCGGGAAAAAGCAAGGATCTGCTTGTCGGACCAGTCGAGCGGAGTTGGAAAGCTGATGGCGAGGTTGTAGCTCAGGCGGCTTTGTGCGAGAGGTTTTCCATTGCGATCGGTGATCTGCCCGCGGGGGGCCGGGATGGAAAGCGTGTAGGTGCGCGCCTGCCGCTGCGTCTCCCACGTCGGCTTCGGATTCTCTGTCGGGCCGCCGTTGTCGGTCGAAGTTTCGGCGGCGGGCAGCAGGCAGCTGCACAAGGAAAAAAGAAGAAGGAAGGAGCGGTTCATTTCAGGAGCGGGATGATCTGGTTTTCGCGAAGCGGCATGTTGCTGGATCGAGAGGAGGATTCAAGCCGGGAAGAAGGGATTGTTTGCACATTCGAGAGCGACGGTCGTGAGGGGGCCGTGGCCGGGGCAGAGCAGCGTATCGGCAGGAAGCCCGAGAATCTGTGATCGCGTGGTGTTCAATGCGTCCTGGTAGGACACTTTGCCTCCGCCCATTGAGCCCGCGAATAGCGCGTCGCCGACAATGGCCACCGGGCGGGCGAGCCCCTCAATGTAATAGGTGATCCCTGCCGGGGAATGCCCGCACGTCAGACGTGTTGAGACCTTGAGCTCTCCGATGGAAAAGCGGGCGCCAGGTTCGAAGCGCTGCGCGCCCTCGACCGGTTCGGCCGCCCAGGCGCGAGCGCCGGATTTTTCCATCAGGCGGTCGAGGTCATAAATGTGGTCGCCGTGTGCGTGGGTAAGAAAAACCGATTCCAGCTTGAGGCGATGAATGCGGACGGCTTCGAGCAGGCCGTCGCAGTCGCTGCCGGTATCGAAAGCGGCGGCGCGTCCGGTCTGCGGATCCCGCACGAGATAGGAA
>Ga0194063_10001449_pt1 | contig 15420 bp, 14 predicted proteins | sample SepL3720m_MetaG_FD_155459 | JGI IMG/M metagenome (GOLD analysis project Ga0194063, IMG submission 155459) | Anoxic zone freshwater microbial communities from boreal shield lake in IISD Experimental Lakes Area, Ontario, Canada - Sep2016-L373-20m | ecosystem: Environmental > Aquatic > Freshwater... | reverse complement strand
ACCGATCCCCGCGGGCAGCCATCCGATGGACGCAAAAAAATCCCTCGCCCGGAAGATCACAGCCCGTTTCCACGATGAGGCCACCGCAGCCCATGCCCTCGAGGAATTCAACAAGCGCTTCAGCGCCCGCGATCTCGACTCCGCTGAGCTCCCGGATTTTTCACCCGGCCCCGCGCGGGATTTTGTGAGCCTCGCCGTGGAGGCCTACGCGCAGTGCTTCCAGGTGACCCGCTCGAGATCCGACGCCCGCCGTCTTCTCGAGGGCGGAAGCATCCAGTGGCGCGGCGAGAAAGTCTCCGACGCCAAAGCGACCCTCCCGCCGGGAGAAACCGGGGTCCTCAAACTCGACAAAACCCGCGCCGTCAGGATCGGGGGTTGAATTACCGCGTCGTTCCCACAAACGGGGCCGCGACGCAGGACAGGCCGAGCAGCGAGAGCAGGACAAAGGCGATGATTGGGAGGATCATGATGTGTTCGCGCTGCCGGGTTCGGGGGGCAGGCGCTTACATGTTCGACACCCGCGAAAGCCAGACGTTCAAACCTCCGGGTAGACCCTTCGCCGGAAAATATGATTGGTGGTCGGGAGAATTGACTGGAAGAGGGAGCCCCCGGCGCGGCATCAAGGCGGAACTGGATTGAAGCATGGAAACCTGCGTATGGTATGCGAAATGCCAGAGAGGAAAACCAACGCAGCGCCCTTGCGGAGGCGGTTTATCAAACCGTGGATCGCCGTCGCGCTCGCCGCGCTTCTGGCGCTCTGGCTGCTGCACCCGACGGTTCTCTCCTGGGCTCTGGGCAAGGTGCTGGAAAACTGGTCTTCTGCAAACCACCTTTCTTTTTCAGCGGAGAAGATTGACGCACGGTTTGACGGGCCGGTTTTTTTGGGGGGCGTGAAGTTTCGTTCCCTGCCGGGCAGCGGACTGGCCACAGCCTTGGATATCCAGCTCTTTGAATGGCGCTGGGGCGGGCTATCGAGCCTGTTCTCGGACAAGGAACGGTTCGTCCGCGAACTGACGGTCAAGGGGCTTTCCGGCATCTGGGATCTTTCCGCGCGGGAGACGCCGGAGGAGGGGATGCCCCTGTTCTCCCCGCAACGTTGGATGCCGCAGGAAATCTTCGTGGAGGCCCCTTCGCTCGAACTGCTTGGCAAAAACGAAAAATGGCTTCTCCGGGATTTTTCGGTGAACCTGAGCGAGAGCACAGCGGGTCAGATGAAGGCCGGATCGTTTTCCCTTTTCCTCGGGAGATATTCCAAATCCATCGGGCCGTTCCATGCTCGCACGGCATGGAAAAACGGGACCCTGTGGCTCGCAGACATGATGCTGGCGGAGGGGATCACGGCCGAAAACCTCTCGATCGATTTCCTCCACACCGGCGGGCCGGCGATCTCGTTGGCGGCGGCGTGCTTCGGCGGCTCCCTCCGGAGCGACCTGATGTTCCGGAGATCGGACGGCGTGCTCGACATGGCGGCCTGGGCGTCCAACATCGCGCTGGACCGGATGACCGTGTTTATCGGGATTCCCGGCGAGATCGCAGGCAAGCTCGCCGAAGGGCGGTTCACCTACCGCGGACACCCTGACCGCCCGGCCGATGCGGAAGCATCGCTCCGGCTGATGGCGGAGGGGTTCCGGTGGAACAAGCGCGGGTGGGAGTCTCTCGAGGTCGGGGCCAGCCTGATCCACCGCAGGCTCGTCATCACTGATTTCGACCTGCGCCAAAAAACGAACAGCGTGAATTTCAACGGGGAGATTTCGCTGGCCGAAGGCTGGTCGCAGATCGCCCAATCCCCCTTCCTTATCAATTTCCAAGCGGACATCCGCGAGCTCGGGGCCCTGGCCGGATTGCTCGGGGGCCCACTCTATGAGGCCGCTGGGCGGATGACGGCCTCCGGTTCGGTGACCGGCCGCCCGGGGGAGCTAGATGGATTTTTGAACATCGAGGCCTCGGACGTGGCGTTCCGGTCCCTGCCCCGCAGCTCGCTGCGCGTGGAATCCGTCTTCCGGAAAAACGAGATCGACGTCGTGGTTTGCGATTTATATTCGCGCAAGGACACGGCCTCGGTGCGGGGAACGGTCGGCATCGCGGCCCCGCACCAGTATGCGGCGGAGCTGGATGCCCGCGTCGAGGATCTGGCCGTTTATCTCGCGCCATTTCACGCGCCCGGCGCCGAACAGATCTACGCGGGGGCCCTCGATATCAGGTGGCAGGGAGACGGGAATTTTAAATCCCATTCCGGGGCTTTTGACCTGAAGCTGCGCGAGTTTGTTTCCCGCTTCACCCCGGCCGGGCTCACCGGAAAATTCGCCGGCACCTACTCGCCGCAAAACCTCTATTTTTCGAAGCTGGAAATCGCGAACGGCCCGCTCAAACTGGATTCGCGCGCCACGATCGCGGCATCGGGGATCACGTTGAGGGATGTCGAACTGAAAACCGGAAGCACATCCCTGTTCGAGGGGGCGGCATTTGTTCCGCTGGATCTCTTCGCGGTTCTGGGGGGCAAGGATTGGCGGGCGGCCATCGATCCCGAGCGGGAGGCCTACCTCCGCCTGTCCACCCCGAAAGAACTCAAGCTCCGCTCGCTTCTCGAGCTGGCCGGACAATATGTTCCGATGGATGGACAGGTCCGCCTGAACGTGGAGGCCGGAGGGCCGGCCGCACGGCTTTCTGTCAAAGGCGATCTTTCCGCACGGGATCTCTTGTGGAAACTGCCGGGCCTCAAGATCCCGCCGTCTTCGCTGGGCGTGAAATTTGAAGCGAGCGAAGGAACGGCCTCGCTGAGCGGGTTGCTGGAGACAAAGAAACTGCCGCCAGCCAAGCTGTCCGCACGCATGCCGTTCGGCTTGACCTGCACCGCGTCCGGGGACTGGAAGTGGGCGAACCCGGCAGGCTCCTTCGATGCGTCTCTGGATTTCCCCCAGACCGATCTCGCGGTTTTCCAGCCGTTCCTTTCCAATCTCCGGCACTTGGGCGGCTCGGTTTCCGGCAAGCTCGCCTTCTCCGGGACGATCGGGGCCCCGCAGACGAACGGCCGGATCGAGCTGAAAGGCGGTGGCTTCGAATGGTCCCAGAAAATTCCCGCGGTGGAAAAAACCGAGGCGGTGCTCGCCTTCGATGGCCGCCGCCTTCAGATCGGACGGCTCAGCGGTGAATTCGGAGGGGGGACGTTCCAGATCTCCGGAGGCGTCGGGCTCTCGAACCCTGAGAACCCGGAGTGGGACCTGCAGCTGCGCGGGGAAAAAGTCCTCCTGCTTCGCGATGAGGGGATGCGGCTTCGCGCCAATGTGAGCGCGGCGTTGAAGGGGGACAACTCCGCGGGCGCGCTGAGCGGCACCGTCCGTTTCGTGGACGGGCGGCTCAACAAACGGCTCGAGATCACCCCGCTCCTGCTTGCCGCTCCTGAGGCGTCCTCCGAAGCGGTCTTCCAGCCGCCTCTGTTTCCGGGCACGGTTCCGGAGCCTTTCGCGCGCTGGACGCTGGATCTGAAAATTGAAAACCAGACCCCCTTCCTGACCCGGGGCAACATCGCGTCCGGTGAAATCATCCCCGACATCAGCCTGCGGGGAACCCTCGGGCAACCGGTTCCCGTCGGGCGCATCACGCTCAAAGACGTGCAGGCGCTGCTGCCGGGCACCGCAATCAACATTCCCGGGGGACGCGTGGATTTTCTTCCCGACTCCCCTTGGATTCCCCTGCTCGATGTGCGCGGCACAGCGCGGATCTCCGACCTTGAAATTCAAGCCTATGCATTCGGGCCATTGAGCGAAAAGAAACTAATCCTGCGCTCCGAGCCTCCACTTCCGCAGGAGTTGCTCGTCCTCGTTCTTGCTGGAGGGCTTTCCGCCGGGGATCGGGGATCCGGGCCCGCATTTCTTGATGCAGTCGCGGATCCGGGCCCACTCATGCGGGCAGGGCAATTCGGGTGGGCAGGCTCCGGTGCGACCATGAATCCCATCCGCGTTTTTGCCCCCCCCCTTTCGGATCGGATCACCATGCCTCGACCGTTCCAGCTCACAGACAATTTGGATTTGGTGCCGCAGCATACTGAGAACGGGCTTTATAATTCCGCCGCGACTTACACTTGGCGGTTTCGTTGAGGCCGGAAGAGCGCCACCTCTGAGACCCGGCCTGCACCTTAGAGTAGAAAAGGGTGGAAACTCTCAAACGATTCGAGCGTGGCTTGGTGGATTCGGAGGAGTTCGATGCGATGGAACTGGACAGCCACCTCTTCCTCCTCCGTCGCCATCAATCCATATTTTCTCTCAATCATTGAGTGGCACGGCAGAGGCCGGCGGCGTTGATATTTTCTTTTTCATCAGCCTCCGGCCGCATACACTTCGAGGTATGGGAGCCCCGGATGACGAACTGTAGTCCACACTTTTTTGCCGATGTCTCCGCAATCCAGATGCCCGGCCGCCTTGATTTAATTGTTCGATTTTTATTGAATCCCTCCCAAGACGTGCGATTGTCGGATAACTTTTCGGGAAATTAAGCAGAAAAGTTCCATTTTCATCCCCAGCCTTGGTAAAAATCTCATTTTTACCAAAGTTGGCAGCTTGTTCAAAAGCATCCGGTTATGAGAAAAAAGAAACCTCCTGAGCCCCCGTATGCTATGGATGCCTTCCAGAGCGCGTGCGTGGAACTCTTTACCAGTGCGGCGTCAAGCCTCTCCAGCGGCTCTGTGCCTATCCCAACCAAGCCGGTTCATTGCCCGCTTCGAACGGTGGGTTGTTGAGCAGAACCTCGTCGTGTTTGGATCTGTGGAGCCGGACAACTATTCCGACACGCTGCTCGCTGCCCACCCGAGTTTTCTGCCATCCGTGCGAGGCCGATACTGGATACGGCGGGCGGCAGAAGAATCCCTGGCGAGGCACATGGCCCGTGTGGAATCTGACGAAAGCTATCAGTTGCAGGAGGAGATGGCAGCGCTTGCTCTCGCTGACCATCCCGATTGTGTTAATCGGGAGATACCAGGCTACATCGATCCCTTCGCTCCCACCACGCTTGAGGGCGAGGCTGATCCCGCGTTTTGGAAAATGCGGAGCACCGGAGTTGGAATGATCATCGAGGCGGAGGGACTGACTTCAATCTCCGGCTTGGAGGATTGCGCCGATCTTCTTCTGGCGGCGTAGCGGCGGGAACCGCAGTCTCCGCGGGATCCTCCAGAAAGAGTTTTGCTTCGGCCCGGAGAAATACCGTTCGCTCGCTGCATAGAAAAGGAATGTTGCATTATCTAGGACATCGAATAGCAATGTCATAAGGAATGCAACTTCCGCCATGAAGGCAACTACCTCTATCCAGGAGCTCAGTCGGCTGGCTGCCAGCACTCCCCTCATCCGGGTGTCTGATGCTGCGGCAGTGGGGGTTCCGAGCGCCATCCTTTCGCGGCTGACACAATCCGGGGCACTCAAGCGGGTTGGCAGGGGCCTTTACAAGATCGCTGAGACTCAGGGCTACAATCATCCAGACATTGTCGAGGCGGCGCTTCTTGTTCCCAAAGGAGTGATCGTGCTGCTGAGCGCGCTGAACTTCCACGGCATCGGCACGCACCAGGCATGGGAGGTGTGGATGCAGCTTCCTGCCAACTTCCCGGCACCCAAAGTCGCCCATCCCCCGCTGCGCATTATTCGCAGCCGCATGCCCAAGGCATTCACCGAAGGGGTGGAGACGCACATGATCGCCGGGCACCCGGTGCGCATCACGGATGTGGACCGGACGATCGTGGACTGCTTCAAACACCGCAACCATGTGACGCTGGAAGTCTGTGTGGAGGCGCTGCGGGAGCGGATGAAAAACCGTCGTCACAGCCTCCAGGCGATCCACCGTTACGCCAAGCTGATGGGTGTCTCCCGCGTGATGCAACCCTACATGGAGGCGCTGGCATGAAGAATATCGCCGCGTCGGTAAGGGACCGCCTCACGAACCAGTCAAGGGCAAGCGGGGTGCCCTTTGCCGCGCTCTTGGAGCGTTTCGTGATCGGGCGACTATTGTGGCGTGTCAGCCAGTGCGATGGCGGCAGGCAGTTTATCCTGAAAGGAGCCCAGCTATTTTCCCTGTGGGCGAAGTCGTCCCATCGGCCGACCCGTGATCTTGATCTGCTGGGATCCGGTGACTCCTCACTGGAGAGCCTGAGAAGCTATTTTGCGGCGCTGGTCGCTAAGCCCGCCGATCCGGCAGATGGACTCATCTGGGGAGAGGTGCAGGCTTCACAGATCCGGGAAGACCAACGTTACGAGGGGGTGCGCATCACGATCAAAGTGACTTTGGCAGGGGCCATAGTGCCGGCGCAGGTGGATATCGGGTTTGGTGACGCGATCACTCCGGCCCCGGTGGAACTCACATGGCAAGATCTCCTGGGCTTCCCCGAGGCGCGGATGCTGACCTATCCACCCGAGACGGTGATTGCGGAGAAGCTGAATGCGGCGGAAGAGCTGGGAATGGACAACAGCCGCATGAAGGATTTTTACGATCTGGACTGGCTCTGCCAAAACATGGAATTCGACCGCGCGTTGCTGGGGCTTGCGATCCGCACCACTTTCGAGAGGCGCGGCACAGCGCTGCTAGAGACGACTCCGGTGGCCCTGACGCAGGAGTTTGCGGTCGACGCGATGAAGGTCACGCAATGGAAAGCGTTCCTGCGTAAAAATCGCCTCGAAGCCGGGGCACTCGCCGAGGTGGTCCAGCGCCTGCACGATTTTCTCAATCCCGTTCTCTTCCCGCCAGCCGATGCCGACGCGAAGGTGTGGAAACCCGGACACGGGTGGACCAGGTAGGATCCCTATAGCTCCCCTCCTTGTTTCGACAGGGGGCGGCTTGTTCCAGATCCCCCGAAAAAGTCTGGCTCATCCTCATCCATCCCCGGCGGCAGTGGCGCTAACCGGGGCACCTCCAGCATCGACTCGCCCGTCTCTTCCAACCACTCCGAGAGAAACCCCGCCTCGCCCCGAATACGGGTAAAGAGTTTCCACCCCGGCCACCGCGATGCCAAGCCCCGGTGCGTTATATAGGGTCTGTCCGGCAGGTGGAAACAAAGACAGGCAAAGGGATAGAGGGTAAAAAAGTTCGGGCATGAGCAGCGAAAAACGCTGCCATGCCCGAAATCGAGTGGTTATAATTTTGTCGCCAAACAAAAAAGAACAGCCACCGATGAGAAAAACCATACTGATTCAAGACCACCTTCGTCCAGCCCTTCCCACGGTATTGGGATGCCGGGATTATCAGGAGCAGGAACAACTTCTGGTGCGTGCAGATCGGATTTTGAGAGTGAGTGGGGTGGAGCGGCGTTTTGTGGGGCTGAGTTTGGAGCGATACCAGGCGGCGGCAGCAGGGCCGGTGAGCCAGGGAGACTTGGTCCGGCAGAGCGAGCGAAGCGAGAAGGCGCTGAGGTGCACGGTTCTCAAGAACATCCTGGGAGAAGACTATCGGGAGATGAGCGTGCGGTTGGCGCAGTGCGAGTTGTTCCGGTGGTTTTGCAAGTTGCCGGAGCTGGAGGCGGTGAGGGTTCCCGGGAAAAGCACGTTGCAGGAGTATGCGAACTGGCTTCCGCACGAGGAGATGGGCAAGGTGCTTGCGCAGTTGCGGGAGGCGATGGCCGACGAAGATCGAGCCAAGGAGATCGGCTTGGAGGCTGAACTGGACATGGATGTGGCGTGGGTGGACACGACTTGCCTGAAAGCCAACATCCACTTCCCGGCCGACTGGGTTCTGCTGCGGGATGCGGTGCGCACGCAGATCAAAAACATCCTCACGATCCGCCGGCACGGGCTGAAGGTGCGGATGCCTGAGCCGGGAGATTTTATCGCGGCGATGAACGCGCAGGCCATGGCGATGAGCGCTGCGTCCCGGCGCAAGCCCGGCAGCAAGAAGGCGCGCAAGCGGGTGCTGAGGGCGATGAAGAAGATCTGCCGGACGGTGAGGGAGCACGCGGAGCGATACGAGCGGGCGCTGGAGGAACGGTGGAGCGAGACAGACCTCACGCGCAAGGAGGCCGAAGTGATCCTCCGGCGCATGGGAAACAGGACAGAAATTGAAACAACGAGCACTCAACCCAAGTGTGCAAGGGACTTTTGGCATCGGGGATACTGGGGAAGCGCCATTTTGACGCATTTTTGTTTCAATAATCAGCCAATCACTGTTCGGAACTCAACCGAGTGGCAATCGCGTTGTGAAGATCCCTTATCATGACAATCCCGTCATGTCTCTTCAAAGTCGCGAAACATGCATCGACGAAAGTGCTCCTCAGCGGAACTTGCGAGCCCGACAATGCCGAGGCGAGCGCCATCCGCGCTTCAGCCTCCGTCAGAGCTGGAGCCACCTCCTCGTCCTTCATAATTCTGGCCCGGCCACGGCTCAACCGAGCGCGAAAAAGGAGGGACGGCGTGGAAGTAGAGTGAAGGATAACGCCGGGAGCCGTGCCGCCGGCCAGGGAATATTCCTCGAGCCTGAGCAGCCAATCCTTTTCGTCTTCGATGAGTGTTTCAGCATTGACGATGCAGAGAATAGAAACGCCAGCAGCCTCAATGCAGTTGAGCGCCCACTTTTTTATGGGTTCGCCGTTACTCAAAAGAAAGTCTCCGGACGCCGGCAATTTTTCAATGGCAAGGTCCCAAAGGGGTTTCGATGGACTGGGAACGAGAACCAACGCAGATTTTCCCAGCGTCTCGGAGAAATACGCCGCGAGCGCTGAATCATAATATGGGTTCGGGAAACGAAGAAAAGCGAATCCGCCCAATGAAGCCACGGGACGCATGGCCGCCACGGCAACCCGGAGCCTTTCTGGAAATATGCTTTTCATGTCATCCTCCGTTCCTCTCCCTGGAGAAGCGCCTCGTAGACCGCGTCCGCAGCGATTACTGAAAGCGAGTTGAACGGTGGAAAGAGCGGGCGGTAGACAATGCAGGGGCCGTCCTCGACCACGTGCTGGCTGTTGATTTTGAACCTTTCTCCGTGGTTCGTGTAAACGACATTGTCGCGAATCGATGCCTCGTCTTTGAACGTCCGTGGAAGCCCTGCTATTTGGTGTTCGGAAAGCTCAAAACCGTAGTTCAAGAAAGCGCCATGGTAGAGTGAAGCCCGAGTTTGCTTACCACTGACGATCTCATGGTTGAACTCGCGCACTCCCTGTTTTGCGGATTCGAACAACTGACAGGCGGGCATTCCCACCTGAAAACGGCCGTCGTCACCGGGTTTCATCACGACCCCCTCACGGTTCCAGGTTAATCGCGCCTGGGTCGAATGAACCGCTCTCTCGACACCGGGCTTGGCGTAGGGTCTGGCCCGTTTTGCTGGACGCAATATAATTTCTGCCTCGTCGAGCAAAAGGTTAAACCCCTGGTGTTTCTCGATCCCACAACGGTCACAAATGACCATCGTCGGCTTCAAGCCCCGCAGCCCAGTGAGCTGCTGGAGATCGAGGATCCCCGCCCAGAGAGCGCGCGCGTAATCATACGCTGTCGGCTTGGACGACGTAGCAGCCATGCCGAGGATCAACGGAAGACCTTCGCTTGCGACGACAACCATGCGTGCTGCACAGTAGCCCTCCTCCGGGTTCCACTGCGCCCCGATGCCGGAGAACTCGAGATCGTCCACACCCCAGACCAACTGCGTTACATTGGAAATGTAACGCAGTTTCGCTGCCAACTCCGCGAGAGTGTTTTTAATGGCTCGGGTCAGTACAACGTTCCGATGTGCCAAATCCTGAACAAGGCGCTGGATTTGTTTGCGCTTCATGGCTCCAAATGCGGATGGCACCGGATCAGTTCGGGCTCGAGCGATCCGGCCGACAGTTGCCTCGCGAAGCGCGAAATCGGGATGCGCCTTTTACCCGGTTTTAAGCAAGAAAAGAAGATGATGCACATGGCTACTTCGATGGGAGAAAGCGAAGTAGGGACACCTCGGCCCGCCCCGGGCTGCTCTCCGTTTCGCAACTGCTTCATACGTCTGCTCAAGGTGGACACCGACGGAGAGCCCGCTCGGGACTGCACGAACGTCCGTAGTGAACATCCCGAACGAGAATATTCCTCAACCCATGCGCGCTCGCTTTCGACTGAAATTCGTGCCCGGTTCATAGACCCCTCCGCTCTCCCGAGTCGCGCGTTTTCCTAGAAACACGCGACTGAAGCGATTGCGCCGGTCGGCATTCGCATGGTGGATTTTTCGCTTTCATAACGGCCTATAACCCGCACCTTGCCCGGGTAAAGAGCGGGACTTTAAAATAATTGCTCCTTTTTTGACCGTCCCTTCCTCAAGGCTGCGCCCCCTCACTTCCCGACTGATCCTGCACCAGTGCAGAATTGGTTCTTGGGCAGACCCGGTGAGTTGCCCATGTAGGAACCCGACACGGAAGCGATCGACTTCTGCGGCTTCCGAGTCCTTTGCACCTCCAGATCGTGAAGAGGGCACCACCACGCAGGAAAAGAACATCACCTTCCCCACCGAGACGAAACTCGCGGCCAAGATCGTGCGGGGCGGGGTCAAGCGGGAGCGCAAGCACGGGAGCGATTTGCGGCAGAGCTTTGTGCGCACGTAACCAAGCTGCTGCAGGCGCAGCGGGGGCGGCACACGAAAGGCAGGGCGGCCCGTGCTCGCAAGGCGGCCCGTCGCTTGAAGACCATTGCCCGACAGGTCCTGCGCCAGTTGGAGCGTGGTGTGCCCGAAGGCGATCCCGACCGTCGCTGGATTTCCATCGCCCGGCGGGTGCTGGAGCAGAAGAAGCACGATATCGCGACAGATCGCGCTGGGGCGATGACCTCTCTGGTCATTCCCGGCTTTCCAAAAAACGAGCGACTCCGCCTACGTCAAACGCAAAGCCCGAGCCCGCTTCCGCCGTCGCGCCGCCATCGAACCGCGCATCGGCCACCTCAAAAGAGAGGCTACTTCATTCCCTTTTGGTCTGATACCCCGAAGCTTGCTTCGGCTTTGTTTCGTGGCTCTCTGAATTCATATTCTTAAATGCCTCGGGGCTTGCCCCGAGGTTCTTTACTTCGTTGGGCATACTTTTGGGCATACCGCCCGCAAACACTGATAAATGCTTGGCTGCCCCGCATGGACTCGAACCATGAATAATGCCTCCAAAGGGCACTGTGTTACCATTACACCACAGGGCAAGTTAAGTTGTTTATATTAAACTGCTTGAGGATTAGTTTCACATGAGTTTCACGAATCCACAGTTTTACTCAGGATTTTTACTTCTATTGGATGCTATTCCAGATGCAAGCGGAAACGCCACCACTGCGCTACGACCGCACAGGCCAGTGCAAAACCGATGGATGCAAGTTTCATGGCACTCTATTATGCCAGAATTCTGAAGGAATTTTCACCGGGGAGCGGTTATTTCATCCCGTGAAGGCCAGAAGCATTGGCCACAGGATCACCAAGAGTGCCAGGGGCTCAGGCTTGTTCCTCGGGGAGATCAATCGTGTCGATCTCGCCCCCAAGGATGTCCTGCTCGAGCAAGCCGAGGTGTTTGTGGAGTTCTGCTCGAAATACCGGATTTTTCGCCGTGGCATTTTCGCCGAGCGGATCGTTCTTGCCACGGTAAAACAGCAGAAAGAGGTCTCCCTCAGCCACCGCGAGCAAGTAGATCACACGTTTCGGGCCGGAACGTGCGGTGCCGTAGGCTTTGAGCAGGCGCGTTCCTGCGGGGGAGGCCCGGCCCTGCTATCGGCGTCGCGAGACAACCTTCGCCGTGCGCCGGAGCGCGGACAAATCATCGGCTGAAATCGTGCGTCCAAACTCCCGCTTGAGAATGCGACGGGTGAAAAAACTCGAGTGAAAAAATGTCCCACTTTGAGTGCTGCGCGACACGAAGAGCGTTTTTGTTTGCCCTCGTGTTTTACGAGTGCATAATACTCGCCGTTCGATGAATAACGATAGAGACATGGAATGTCAGCCTTCTGAAACTCCGGCTTTTCAGCCTGTGGGGTTGTTGTCTTCACACACACAACCGACAGGTTACAAAAACGGGTTACAAGAGCTTTTTTCCTATGCTTCAAATTGCGATGTAATTGGCTATTTGTCAACAGTTTCGGGGTCTTAGCTCAGTTGGTAGAGCGCCTCAATGGCATTGAGGAGGTCAGGGGTTCGAATCCCCTAGGCTCCACATCAATAAGTTGCTGCAATCAAGAGGCTTCTGAGCCATTAAGCGTAAATATTCGGTGAACCCCGTGCGGGTTCACCCGGCGAGGATGGCGCGGAAGTTTTTTTGGAGGGGGTAGATCAGGATGCTTTTGAGGGGCAGGATGCGCTGGTGGTTCTTTTCGAGTTTGCCGCGACCTTTGGTGGTGCCGACGTCGATCCAGTTGGCGGCGCGGTAGCAGGCTCCGGTGAACCGCTCCAGTTCCACAAAGGTTTCCAGAAGGACGGGGCTGTAGCCGTAGCGGGAGAGCCAGTCGGCGGCGATGCGCCGGGAGACGAGGGAGAGCAGGCGGGATGCGAGGTTGGGAGTCCGCACCCACGGTGGGATCAAAAAGCGGTTGTTGTTGACGACGAGATTGAGCCGGGCGCGACGCGAGGAGTCGGACCAACCGATGAAGCGATCCCGTCCGGCGACGAGCCAGGCGCTGGCTCCGAAGCCCAAGGCGCCGACGACCTCTCCGCCGCTGCGCGCGAGGTAGCGCAGTTGTGCGCCGGCCATGGAGCCTGCCCCCAGGTAATGATGGGCCTCCAGGAGTCGGTGGTAGATGGCGCGGTCGGCTTGGGTTTGCACGACGTCGAGGCGGACATGGCGGAGTTGCTCCGCGCTCATGGTCATGAGGCTTTGCGGCAGGGGCAGGAGCATCCCGGCATCGGGTTTCTTGCGGCGCCCTGGAGCTGGTCGGACCGGCGCTGGCAGCGCGATGAGCCCGGCGCGGTGCATGCGCAGCAGCGCGACCTTGCAGCTCATGGTTTTGAGTTTTCCCGCGGCATTGATCCAGCCGAACTCCTGGCAGACCCGGCGGGCAAGATGTTCGCGGCAGAGCGTTTTCTCAGAGAGCCAGGCGCGGATGGTTTCCAGTTCTTGCTCCGTGAAGTCGCGCCCGCTAAATCGCAGGCGCACCGGAGCCCGATCCGAACTCATGGCGATGGCCCCTGGTGCTGACACTTCTGGAGAGTGCCATCTTCGCGGGCATTCTCCGAGGAGGAAAAATTCCACGGCAGCCAGGGCTCGATATCCGCAGGTGCCCGCGAACCGTTGTCGGCGCAGGCCTGGAGATAGGCCGTGAGATATTTGCGCGGATCGACTTGGTGCAGGAGCAGGGTTTGGAAGAGGCTCATGAGCATCGCCATCAGCTCCCCGCTCCACTTCGCCCCGCTGCCGTAGAAGTTCTTCCGGGCGATGGCGGCCGGGCGCACGGCGCGTTCGGCCCCGTTGTTGTCCATGGGGATTTGCGGATGGTCCACAAAGAGCGTGAGCCCGTGCCAGTGCGCTTCGAGGCTTTGGAGGACCTTGCGGCGGGGGATACGAAGTTCCTTGCCTTCGAGCTCCTCGCGCCGGGAGGCGGCCATTTTTTCCACCGCCTCGCGCAGGCGTTTGTCGGCTTCCTGATACTCGGGGGTTTTCATGCGCCCGGCATCGAGTTCCACAAACGGGGCGGGCAGCGCACGCGTCGGATTGAGCACACACCCGAGGGTCAGCCGCGCCTTGTTGAGCGAGTAAAACTCGCCGATGCGAGCCACCCAGAGGTCGGCCCAGGCGCGGTCTTTTTCTTCGCTGCGCGCTTCCAAAAAATCGCGCCGCACATGCGCCCAGCAGTAGGCCAGATCGAGCAGGACTTTCAAAAAGCCATAGCCGCAGTAGCGATCCGCCATGACTTGCTTGTGCCACGCGTGCGTTTTGTTCTTCTCGTCGTAGCCGAAGTAACCCTTGGGCACCGCGCTCGAGCGCGATGGCGAGAGGAGGTAGAGTCGCGTCATGCCCGTCACCACGACCCAAAGCCACCAGCGGTGACTCTTTTTGCCCTCCGTTTCCACAAAGACCTCCCACCGGCTCTCGTCCATGAGCGCGAGATCCTGCAGGCGCGAGTGGGCTAAAATACCTTCGTAGAGCGGAACAAAAAGCGGCGCGATCCTCTGGAAAACCCCGCAGAGCGTGCCCGGGCTCAGCGGCATGCCTTCGCCTGCAATCATGCGCCCGAGCCGGTGCGCGGGCATCCCGTGCAGGAACTTCAAGAGCATGGCCTGCACGATGAAGCTGATGCCCAGAAGCCCCTTGGGGATCAGCGATGCGGGCACCGGAGCGCACACGATGTCCGGCCGGCCATCCTGGCAGCCGCACCCCTGCGGACGCCGGAACTTCGGGCGCTTGGTGCGCGTGCGGACCAGCCGAACCTGCCAGTCGATTTCTTCACGAACCTCCGGCTCGCCCATGGGCACCCACGGTTTGTTGCAATGGGCACAGAAGGTTTGAGCGGCAGGCGGGAGGACTTCCACCTCAACCACCGGCAGCTCTTTGCGCATCTTGCGCCCATGGCCCGCCGCCCCCTGCTGTTGGCCGCGCTTGCGCTTGGGCCCGATCAGCGGGAACTCGATGCCCGCTCCCCTGCCACGCTCGCTTTTGCGCCCGAAGAGCCGGCGTTGGAGTTCAAACACCTTGCTTTTGAGAGCCTCGATTTGCCCGTCCTTTTCCAGGAGGCGCTCCGCCGCCTTCCCGTGCATCGCCTTGTAATAATGCGCATCCTTCCGGTCCGTGATCGCCCGCGCCCGCCAGGCCCCGCATTCCTCTCGCAGTCGGACATTTTCGCAAAGCAACCTCGCCACACAGGCCGGCGAAAACTCTCCCCGCGTCGGTTCCTCCGTGTGCGAGATTTCTGCCAGTGGCGGTTCGGTGGGCGGCATTCGCTTCGCACCATAGCGAAGGGATTTTAGTGTGTCCCGAAAAAAATCACTTCACCCCAAACTTTTTTTCATACGGGGTTCACCGAATATTTACTATCCGTAGCGCGTAAGTTTATGCGGTGCCTAGTGCTGACTCCTACTCTTTTGATGCGGCTTGTAGCCTCGCGAATCGTCTTTGGGTGTGGTCCGATCATTTGAGGAATGGCTTCGTAGGTGGCCAGAATGTTTTTCAGCGGCTCGCACCCTGCGCATTCGGTATCGGCGATTTCGTTCAACATGAGCGTGGCGGTCGTAGCAATCTTTCTGAGGGCTTGCAGTGCTCCGCGATCTCCTTTTTTTGCGGAGATGGCAACACGCGTGAGCGAATCCACCGCGCGTGGACCGTGAATAAAGTCCACTCCAAAATAATCAGTTGTTCCGCTTTCGTCTCTTGGGCATTTGTCAGGGATGATCTGTTTGCACCCCAAAACCTTCTGCGCTGCTCGCATTGGCTCTATGACGTGTATCTGTTTAATCCTCTCCGCAAGCCCAAGAAGAACGGGGTTGATTTTCTTTGCAGGCGTCTTTTTTTTCAGAGTCTTCTTTTTCATAGGAGGGAGAGTTTATCGG
>Ga0194063_10001448_pt1 | contig 15427 bp, 9 predicted proteins | sample SepL3720m_MetaG_FD_155459 | JGI IMG/M metagenome (GOLD analysis project Ga0194063, IMG submission 155459) | Anoxic zone freshwater microbial communities from boreal shield lake in IISD Experimental Lakes Area, Ontario, Canada - Sep2016-L373-20m | ecosystem: Environmental > Aquatic > Freshwater >... | reverse complement strand
CCTCAGTTATCTCAGCGCCCTGATGTCGGTGGGGGTCCTGAATTCCTTTACCAAACTGGTGTTTATTCCCGCGTTCGCGGTGTTGATGATGGATTGGATCCTGTCGAAACGGCCGCTGGTTCCGGGCCGCCAGGGTGTCTTTGTTCTGCTGTTCGGCATGGTTCTGGCGCTCTCCTTCATGGTGAACGACAGCACCCCGCATTCCCTCTGGTTCCTGACGCGTTTTATCAGTGTGATTCTCCTTTATCTCCTGTGCGCGAATGCCCTGCGGACTGAGCGCGACCTCTCCCTTCTGATGATGGTCGTCGTCGGGGCGTGCGTGGTGTCGGCCCTGGGCTCCCTGTTTGTGCCGGTGATGGCGGCCGGGAACGCCACCATGAACAATGGCAGTGTGGTGAGGATGACGGGATGGTCCCAGGATGACGCGCCGACCTTCGGAACCAACCTTCTGGTGGCATTGCTGATCTTCCTTTACTTCGCCTTTGTATCGCATCGGGTGTGGTTCAGGTGCGTGCTGTTTGCCGCCGCCGGGATGCTGGCGCTGGCTATTGCCTTCACTTATGCTCGGGGGATTTCGCTGGTGCTCGGGGTGTCCGTGATTTTTCTGCTCTTCAAGGTTCGGAAGCGGGTTCCGATTCTTCTCGTGACGATCCTGCTGGGCGTGATGGCGCTTTGTCTGGCGCCGTTTGTTCCTCACATGTTCTGGGAACGGATGACGACGATTACCCAATTCTCGGCCGATTCGACGATCGGCAGGCGACTTGATACCTTCCGGATCGGCTGGGAGTTGTTTAGTCAGAGGCCGTTGCTTGGCTTCGGTCCCGGCAATTTCATTGTTCAGTTCATGTCGCCTGAGTTCCGGTTCGACCGGACTGCGGTGTCGAGCGGTTGTTTCAATCTCTACATCTCCATCGCCACTCAGGCCGGCGTACTGGGGTTGGCGGCGCTGGGTCTCATCGTCTGGTCCTCCTTTCGCGAATTGCATTTTGTCGCCCGGTCCTATGGCGCCGCGGACGCTTTCCTGAAGCAGGCGGCCGAGGTGTTGGAGATCATGCTCGTGGCGATTCTTCTGGTGTCTTTGTTCGAACCGACGGACTTGCAGAAGTACCTGTGGATTGTGTTTGGATCCATAGCGGCCGCAGGACACATCCGGCGTGGGCAACTCTCGACCGCCCCTGCGCCCTCATGAGCAACCCCCGGGTTCTGCACCTGATCCACCACTTGCGTATCGGGGGTGCGGAGCGCCTCCTGGTCGATTTGCTTCCCTTGCTGGCGGAGGAGGGGTTTGATGTGCATGCGGCCTGTCTGGATGATCGCGGCCCCTTTTACAACCTGCTCCAGAAACAGGGAATTCCCTGCCATTTCATTGGACGCAGACGCGGCCCCGATCTCGTCGCGCTCTGGCGGTTGCAGCAGTTGATGCGACGACTGCGCGTCGATCTCGTCAATACCCATGCCTTCTCGGCGGGGTTGTGGGGGCGTCTCGCGGCAAGGGGGGCGCGGATCCCGAAGGTGGTGACGACGTTTCACTCGGTGGCGGGGTGGAGCCAGCCTTGGAAGCAGCCGCTGTGTAACCGGCTGCTCAGACCCCTGACCGACCACTTTGTCGCCGTCAGCGAGAGTGTGCGACGTTCATTGGTGGCGCGGGAACAGACCCGACCAGAATTAATCCGGGTCATCTACAACGGTATTTGCCGGGATCGTTTTTATCGTTCATCCGACGTGATGGCAGATCGACGGAAGTTGGGATTACCGCCTGACGGAACCCTGATCGGCATGCTCGCACGGTGCCGACCCGAGAAAGGGGGCGCGGTCTGGGTCAGGGCGCTGGGGGATCTGAAGCGCGCACGGATCGACGTGCAGGGAGTTCTGGTGGGCGAGGGACCGGAACTGGCTGTTTGGAAAGCGCTGGCCGCGCGGGAAGGGGTCGCGAACCGGATCCACTTTGCCGGCCTTCAGGTTGATGCGGCTGCCTGGCTTGCCGTGATGGACATTCTGGTCTGTCCCTCGCTCCAGGAGTCGTTCGGCCTGGCCGCCCTGGAGGCACAGGCCGCAGGCATTCCGGTGATTGCCTCCCGGATCGACGGATTTGTGGAAGTGCTTCACGATGGCGAGGACGCCCTGCTGGTAAGGCCGGGAAGCCCGGCGTCCCTTACGGAGGCCATTCAGCGGTTGCTGAAAACGAAGGCCCTGACCGGCAAACTGGTTGCTGGCGGCCATCGTAATATGCGCCGGTTCACGATCCGGGAGACCGCGCAGCAATACGCGAGACTTTACCATGAACTGCTCGATAGCGAAAAGGGCGACAGGTGATGATCGGCGCACTGCGTTCCCTTGGAAGTCTGGGGTGGAATGACCCTATGCGGAATTATCTCAGCCTGCCTCGGGATTTCAGGGGCGACATGAAACCGGCAGGATTAACGGGTTTGGCAGTGCTTCTCCTGGGCGCCGCAGTGTGTGCAGGCGGAACTCCACTTTCGGTTCCTTTCGAGTGGGGGCATACGAACGGAACCGCAAGCATGCTCGGAACCGCGCCGGGACAATCCGGGGGACGCGGCCTGAAGATCACCATGCCGGAAAATCGATCATTGCACCTGGAGTCCCGTGTCATTGCGCTAGATCCCCGGAAGTCATACCGGCTTCTGTATCACTACCGGACTGGAGCGGTGAGGGTTTCCTGGTCGGCGGTTTCTGTCGAATTCCTCGCTCCCGGCCGGAGCCTGGGTTTCCAGTCGATTCTGTTTCTCGACAATCAGGCGGACTGGAAGAAGAAGGAGTATTTGCTCCTGACTCCGGCGCCCGCCACCGCCTGCAAGATTCATCTCAGGGTACTGGATGCCGGGGAGTATTGGGTCGACGGGCCCTCGTTGGCCATCGTCGACGGGGCCGAGGCCGCGCGGATTTCCTTGATCGGGAAGATGGATCCCATCCCGGTCCGAAAGGTCGATGCGCTTCCCCGGATTCCGCCGGAAGGCAGATACTCGGTGCGGCCCCTTGACGGGGTGTGGTGGTTGTTTGATCCCCAGGGACAGGCCTTCTGGAATCTCAGTCTCTGGGGCGGCGGCCCGATCAGTGACGAAGGCGAGTTGCCCCTGCGAAAATACATCAAATCCACCTACCTCGATAGGGGAAGGACGGCGGAGTACGACAACCGGGTCTTTGACAGGTTGATTTCCTGGGGGTTTAATTCGATTGGATCGGGTATTGAAATCGGCCCCATGAACCGGGCGCTTCAAATGAGAAGACAGGACAAGGCCCCAACCCTGCCTTATGTGGATACCATCGTGATGAGTCTCAACCTGCCGGGCCGTGGCGGTTTCAGGTTGTGGGAAATCGCGGAAGTGCTTTACGGCGTCGGGCAGGTGAAGATCGAGGATCTTTCAATGCTCGACCGGAATTTCAAACCCGTATTAGGAGCAGGGGGGGCATTCCCCGATGTGTTCAGTGAAAAATTCAGGAAGGCTTATGACCTGTATGTCAGGGAGTGGTTCGAAGAGCGTCACGCCGACGACCTCTTTGCCGTTTGCCTTGACAATGAGATGCCTTGGGCGGATCTGCCCAGGGTCATTTATTCACCGGCCTGCCGGAGGGAGTTTGCGAAGTTCGCGGCGACTCGATTCGAGGGCCGCATCGACCGCTACAATGCGCGGTTTCAAACCCGGCTGGCGAATTTCCAGGAAATCGAAACCCACATGCCCCCGGATGCCAATGGAGTCTACCGCGAGTTGATTTATGAGTTTCTCAGGCATTACGTGAAGGAGTACATCGCGTTTCAAATCGCCACGGTCAGAAAGTACAGGCCCGACATCCTCACCATTGGTCAGCGGTTGGCCGGTGCGATTGAGATGGATGGCTCCGCCCGGATGGCCTCCAGCTATGACTGGTGTGCCGACCTCTTTTCCGCCTACGATATCATTGGCTTGAATGTGTATCCCCGCGGTCAGGATCACTTCGCAGCCGACCAGTTGAAATTCATCGAGTGGTTCCATCGCAAGACCGGCAGGCCCATCATCATCACGGAATGGTGCGTTTGTTGCGAGGAGTCCGGAGTCCCCACTACCCTCGGTTGGCCGCTCTGGAGCACCGTTCATTCATGGAGCGAAAGAGGGCAAGGATATCGGAATTGCATCACCCAACTGGCCTGCCTTCCCTATGTGGTGGGGGCCCACTGGTTCGCGGCGTATAACGGCTATTACTGGGACAAGGGAGTGCGTCATCCCGGATATAATCATGGTTTCTATCAAGATGAGTTTGAGCCGAATCCCCTTTTTCTCAAGCAGGTTCTGGAGGCCAACAAGCTGGTGTCTCACCTGGAGAGAAAGGCCGATTTTTCTCCGGATCGAATCATTTACTTGAAGGAATGACATCAAGATCGGGGGCGACCCTGATCGCGGATCTCGGATGAACATCTGTTGCATTCCCTGGCCGGCGAGAATCAACACAAAGGGCATGGCGGGTAGCGTGTACCGGACCTCCGCGTGAAAAAAATAAAGCGGGACGGTGACCGCGACCACCGGAATCAAGAGGAACATTCCGGTTCCCCGGTTCCCCCAAAGTAAACCTGTAAAAGCGAATAACAGGAGCCCGCATCGCATCCCGTGTAACCACCAGGAACCGTGGGCATTGCTGATTCTGCACCAGGACCAGACGATGCGGCGGAATCCGCTGACCAGATAGCGAAGGGGATGTTCGCGAATGTTTTGCAGGGCAAACGCCCTGAACTTTTTCCCGGCCGCCCGGGACAAATAATAGTCGCTTCCCAACGCGGCGCGGAACTGCCCGGATTCGAAAAAACGAGATTCATGTGGCGCGAGAGAGGCGCTCCAGAGGCAATACCCGCCTTCCGATGACAAGGGCGTAATCTCGTTGAACGCGATGGCATTTCGAACGGTCCAGGGCAACAGGATCAGGGTCACGCAACCCATGAACACGATGAGACTCGCGGGGCGCAGTCGATCCCTTAGTAGCGCGATCCCGATACATCCCGTTGCTATGATGACTGTGGCCAACCCTGATGGCCGGGTGAGCATGGCCAGGCCGAGGACAATCCCGCAAAGGGCCGGAGGCCAAAGGCGGGGTGTCTTTCCGGTGCCCGGTCTCAGGGAGTAGTGGAGGCAGACGATCCCCGCGCTGGTCAGAAACAAATACAGGGTCTCGGGACTACAATAGGCGGCGGGCGCCCACAGGGGGGCATAGAGCGCGATGAGCAACGGGGTTCCCGGCCAGAATGTCCTCCCCAGGAGGGCGATACCTACCCAGCAGACCATACCCAGTGTTGACAGATTCATCACGACTTGCAGGGCTAAGACTGGAAGCGGGTGTTGTCCTGAAAGCCAGTAGGTGGCGGCCAGAAAGAAGGGATAAACAGGCTGTCGCATGCGCGTCGGGTTTTCTATTTGGAAGCGGCCAAAGACAGGCACCTCATTGGTGGCCAGCGCATAGCGTCCGCTCTTGGCAAGGGTTTCAGCAAGCCCTAGGTATTCGCGGGAATCCGGGGTTATCGGATCCGGAGTCAGGGCGATGAAGTTTCCCGAGATGATGGCGACGAGTATGGTTCCCGCCAGCAACGCCATGATCGTTCTGGTTCGGCGTCCCTCAGGCGCATTCATGCTTGCCCGTCGCCACAGCCAGGTGTCGCGTAGGCTGAGACTTGCCAAGTGGGGATCGTACCGTGTGCCAGTTAACGATATTCCGTCCCAGCAGACTGTTGACGATGGCTTGGAGCGACGCGAGATTCGCGGTGAAGAAGTAGTGCGGGAGGCGGAGGAACGCCGGACCCAGATCAAAACGATCCAACACGGCCCCGGTGTGCGCGAGGAACAGGAAGAGCATTTCCAGCAGGAGGATCATGCGGTAGAAGGGATGATGCAGTAGAAATACCGTGGCGGTGAATGCCCCGAGGGCGAATACCGGCACCAGCCAGCGAAGCAGGCGGTGACTGATGACTTGAATGGCAAACAAGCCGCATCGAAACGGGTTGAGAACCTCGGGCGCCTGTTTCAGGCTGTTGAGGCATCGCGTGATGATCCGGACCTTGCGCCGGAATTCATCCTGCAGTTTGGGGAGAACCACCTCGCACGACACGGCGCCGGGTTCGAATACATGCCGCTTGCCATGCCGACACATGACCAGCATGGGTTCCATCAGGTCGCTGATCATCGAGGGATCCAGCGGCACATACAGCGAACGCCTGATGGCATAGATTGGCCCTGTGGCGCCGGTGCAGGATAGGACACGGCTTTCCCAGGTTTTGAGGAGCGACTCCCAGTCGCGGTAAGTCAATTCATGCTCCGCCGAGGCGGAGACCACAGCCGCGAAGTCCCTCCTCTGGCCCTCGACGCAACCGACGTCGTCGCGCTCAAAATGCCGTACCAGTTGCTGGAGCGCATCCGGTTCATAAAGGGCATTCGCATCCGAGAATACCAGGATGTCCCCCTTTGCCCGAACGGCGGCGGCGTTTTGTGCGGCCGTCTTCCCTTGACGTCCCTCCAGGCGGATCAGTTGCACGCCCTGCGGGGCAAAACCCTCCACAATCCGGTCCGTCTGATCAGTCGAACCATCCGATACCACGATGATTTCAAGTTTCTCGCGGGGGTAACTCAGCGACAACGAATTGACGAGTTTCTCCCGGATGTCAGATTCCTCGTTGTAGGCGGCGATGATGAGGCTGGTCCAGGGCCAGCCTGCCACCACGGCGGGAGGACGCGGGGGCCTCAATCGCGACAGAAGCCAGAGTCCGAGCGGGTATCCCGCATAGACATAGACGATGACGGCCAGACAGAGCCAGAAGAGAACGGTCATTTTAGTAGGTAATCTCCTCTCCGCTGGTAATGACAAATACGGTCATCACGAGAATCCAAAGATCCAGGGTCATGTTGCGGTACCGCAGATAGTAGAGGTCATAGACCAACCTTGCCGCCATGTCGGGCATGCCGCGGTTGTGGATTTGTTGATACCCCGTGATGCCGGGTTTGACCAGCAGTCTCCGCCGCTGCTCGGGCGTGTACCGTTCGACCAGCGGCACCACCTCCGGGCGGGGGCCCACCAGACTCATTTCGCCCCGCAGGACGTTCAGCAGTTGCGGCAGTTCATCGAGCCCGAAACGGCGCAGGAATCTCCCGACCCCGGTGACGCGGGGATCATCCTTGAGTTTGTACACCGGCTGGTCGAGTTCCTCGATCTTGACATACTCAGCCAAACGGTCTTCGGCATCCACCACCATCGAACGGAATTTGAACATGCGGAAGGGGCGGCCCCCGAGTCCCGCCCGTTCCTGGGAAAAGAACACAGGGCCTTTGCCGGACAGTTTGACCGCGACTGCGATAAGCGCCCAGAGCGGCAGGGTTAGGACGATTCCCGTCAGGGCCAGCACCACATCCGAGCACCGTTTGGTGATCTCCTGGGTTTGAACGAGATCCTTCACTCCGTCGGCGCAACGAGGCAAAGTGACGCCCGATACCACCGGAGTGTCAACTGAAAGATCCCAAGCCGGTGTCGCTACCCCCGCTAACGCAGTCTCATTATTCATGTCCGTTTCCGCCCCCAAAATGGTTGTTTGATGAACTATTGGGGTCATCATCCCGCAGGAGAGTTAGCGGTACATTAGGGATTGGGTATTTTTTGGTCTGACAGGGCTTTATCAGCAACGGTCGAAGATGCCGTGGCCTCCCGTTCGTAGGCCTGCATGCGGCGGATGGCGGGCCACATGATGGCGGTATAAGCGGCCCAGGCGGCCAGGGCCCCTGCGGCGAGGCGGAGGGGCGCCCATGACAGAAACGAGGACCATGGCACGGCAAACAATAGGACAGCAACTGCGGCCAGGGCGGTGGCGAAACGCAGCCAAGCGAACCACACCCGCTCTGTCGTCCGCAGTTGCCACCAGAGGTAGCCCGCCACGATCCAGATGGTCAGGGAGCCGGAGAGGGCGATTCCCGGCACGCCCCAGCCCCGCAAGGAGAGATTACCGGCGGCATGGGCAACGACCGCCACCAGCCCCATGCGAACCATGGACTTCAGGTCGCGTTCCACGATGTACAATCCCGCGAGGCATTGCACACAGAAGATGGCCGGAATCCCGGGCGCGAAGACCCGCACGGCGAGGATGACGACCTCCGCCGAGGGTGCGTCAAACTTGCCTCGCAACAGGAGGAATTCCACCACATCACGGGCGCCCCAGGCGATGACGACACCCAGCAGGGCGCCCAGCGCGGCCAGGAACAACGAGCCCTGTTTGGCCAGTCGGCGCGGGTCTCCCACCCGCGCCTGGATTCGGGCGATGGTCGGCAACCACGGGGTCAGCAGACTGGTCGAGAGCAACATCGGCATCATGTGGGAGAGCCGGTCGGCATACGAGAACAGGGCAATGGATCCCGGCGTCATGAAGGAGATCATCGCGCGATCCAGCACCCCTTCCGCCTGAAGTTGCACGACGGAAACGAGCACCACGACAGCGCCCAACCAGAATGGCCGCAGGAGATCCGAATGCAGGGGCGCCCATCGAGTCGGTAGCATTGGATAACCGTTCCGGAGTCCAATCACAAAGAGCAAACCCCATTGAGCGAAGGCGGCCGCGATCAAGCCCATGGCATACGCTTCGACCCCGCCCCGGCGTCCCAGGATAAAGAGAGAACCGATGGCGATCACACGCCAGAGCGTCTCGCTGAGTTCGGGGACGAGGAACCGGTGCCGCGCGTGAAACACGCCCTGGGCGGAGCCGAACATCAGGAACAATAACAGAGATGGAGCCAGGATCCGCAACAGTCTTTGGGCCTCAAGGGCGGAGGCGGGGTCGAACCCCGGCGACGTCAGTTTGATCACCAGAGGCGCGCCAATCCAGGCCAGAAGCGTGGCCCCAAAGGCAACGATGACCACCACGGTTTGCATACTGGCCGCGAAATCCGGCGAGCCGCGTCCCTCGTCCGATTCCACCAGGCAGGGCACGGCGGCCGTGCGGATGACGCGCGACAGGTCTCGGGCCAGAAAGACGGCGAAGGACATCGCCACGAAGAGGGCATCCACTTCGCGGCTGACGCCGAAGACGGCGGCCAGTCCGATGCTGAGCAGCAGTCCCAGTCCCGCATTCAGGGCGCGGAGTACGGCCAGCCCCAGGCCTGTGGTTCCAAGCGACATGAGGTCAGGCCCCTTCCGCTAATGCGGTTTGTGGTGTGTGGATGAGATTGGCGAAGAGACGCAGGATGGCCCTGACTTCATAATTTAATGAGAAATGCCGCCTGACCCACTGTCTGCCGCGACATCCTATTGCCACCCAATCCTCGGGTGGCCGGGAGGCCAACGACTGCAGTTTGTCGGTGAGATCGACGACATCTCCCTCCCCGGTCAGCCATTCGCGGTTTGGAGGGGGCACGGCTTCCGGAATTCCCGCATGGGTGGTTGCCACCACCGGGAGGCCTGTCGCCTGGGCCTCCAGGATGGTGATGGGGATGCCCTCGGTGTCGCCATTGCGGGCAGTCCTGCTGGGCAACACAAAGGCATCATATTCCCGCATGATCCGGGGAACGTCACGACTGGAGACCACTCCCTTGAATGTGACCACACTTCCAATACCGAGTGCATGAGCCTGGGATATGAGTCGGTGCTTCAGGGGACCATCGCCCCAGATGTCCACTCTGACGGTTGGCGCGCGGCGTTCCCGCAGCAGGGCGACGGCCCTGAGCAGATCGTCGAATCCCTTCTTTTCCACGAGCCGGCCGACGCTGACGAGGCGAAAATCAGGGGTATCGGGTCGGACGCGTTTCATCTGGGTAAACCGCGTGATGTCCACCCCGCAGTGGATCACCGTGACCCGGCTGGCCGGGCATCCCAGTTCGATCACTCTTTTCTTTCCATGCCCTGAGATCGCCACGGCATGGGCGCCCGTTTCCCACAGCGCCGAATACGTTGACGGCTGGAAGTGCCGCATGAAGAGGTCGAACGCATGAAAAACCACGACCAGTGGAATTCCGAGTTCATGGGCCATGGGCGCGATGGCGGCGCCCGCTCCGCCAAAATGGGCCAGAATAACATCGGGCTGGATTTCCCGGAGTGCACGGAATGTCGCTTGGGTCGGAAAAGGATAACGATACACGCCCAGTCCATGTTTCCTGACCGCAAAGACCATTTTCTGCAATGAGGAAAGAGGCAGGATCCGGACCCGGGGGAAGGGGCGTTCGGTTTCATTCAGCCGGGCTGTTGCCAGGACGTGGTTTTCCGTTCCCGCCAGTTCCAGCCCCGCAATGAGATCGTAGATAAACGTCTCGCTCGTGCGGTTAAATTTGGTGCAAATGTGAGCGATACGCATGATGGTTTGCCTGCGAGTGTATCCATGAATCCTGAAACAAAAAATCCATGCTCCCAAGTCTCTGTGGCCATCGTATTTGTGGTTCGTTAGTTTTGTATTACCTGACGCCGCGGCCGGGAAATATCCGATTTCTAACGAAAGGCGAACCCTTGGCAAACAGTTGAGCAGTACGCTATCCCCCGTGAAAATCGAACCTGTGAAAAAGATACTGGGACACTCCGCCTTTCCAGCTTTTCTCATGGCGTTGGCCCTCCTGATCAGCGCACCCACCTGGCGCATCCCCTTCTTGGGCGACGACCTGGTCCAGGCATGCAAGTTGCTGGCGTCTCACCCGGTTAAGGAATTGGGTTATTTTAAAGATACCGACCGGTTCGGCCCGGCGACACGTAGCCTGTTCGATTGGTTTCATCCCGGATTGACGCGGGACGCCATGGAATTCGGGGTATTACCGTGGTGGACAGATGAGCGGGCGCAACAATCTTTTTGGCGCCCTTTGGCCGCAACCACACATTGGATTGATTATCGCCTGTGGCCCTTCCGACCCGGTTTGATGCACGTCCAGAGCGCGATCTGGTTTGGGGGATTTATTCTGGCCGCGTGGGCACTCTATCGAGGTCTTGGGGGCGCCGCGTGGGTGACTGGTCTGGCGGCCCTGATTCTGGCGCTGAATCAAGAGAACTGGCAAACTCTGGTCTGGATCGCTGCACGCAATTCGTTGATCACGGCATTTTTTGTGGCGCTGACGCTGGGATTGTATCACCGCGGTGTCAGCCGTTCAACTCCCCGATGGGTGGTGGCCTCATGGGTTTCCTTCGGGTTGGGATTATTGGCGGGTGAAGGTGCCGTGACCGCTGCGGCCTACCTCTTCAGTTATGCGATCTTTGTCGATCATCGAGTTTGGCGACACAGAATCCCAGGGCTGGTACCTTTCGGAGTGATGGTTATCGCATGGCGAGTCATTTATCACGCCCTGGGTTGTGGAGTCGCTCATTCCGGTCTCTACATCGATCCTGGAGAGGATCCTCTTCGATTTGTCCTCAATCTGGTCGAATGGGGGCCGATCATTGTTGCGAATGTCTTTTCCTTTCCGCTTCTTGGCAAATATGCCTCACTTGCCCCGCCCTACCAGTTGTGGGCATGGGGAGTGGGAATGGCAAGTCTGGTCGCTCTGGCGGCGGTGTTTGCCCCCCTATTGCGGGCTGACCGGCTCGCGCGGTTCTGGATGTTGGGGCTACTGTTGACGATGATTCCAGCCTGTGCGACAACCGTGCCGGATGATCGCATCACGCTCTATGCAGCACTCGGTTTCGCGCCTTTGGTGGCGGCCTTTGTCGTTGGGGTTGTCGATGGTGCCGCATGGATTCCCCGGGATGGCGTGTCGCTCCGCTGCATTCAAGGCGCCGCCGTTCTGTTGGTTGTCTTCCACTTGGTGCAACCCCTGGTGGGGCATGCCAGGCATCTCTCCTGGTTGTTTCACCGCGTTCTTCCTCAAGACGGGGTTGCCCAGGTTCTGAAGGCGGCGCCGGATCAGGAACTGGTCCTGGTTAATTCGCCGGATGTCATGTACCTCTCCTATCTGCCCTTCTTCCTGGCCCAGGACAAAACGGCGCTTCCCCGGGGGATGCGAATCCTGTCGTCGGCGTTGGGCGACACCCTGGTGAGACGGACAGGAACGAACGTCGTGGTGCTGAGTTCGGCGGGCCCGTTGATTCCCGCCAGACCGCTGGGCTCGGAACTCCCCGCCGCAGTTCCCCGTCTGCATTGGCTATATAAGAATCAGACCATTGCCACGGCGTTTCGGGCTCGGGAGAACACCTTCCTCCCCGGCGACAAAGTCACGCTTCCCGGAATGAGGGTTGAGGTCGCACGGGTGAACCCGCGAGGTCTTCCCGTTGAGGTAACGGTCACGTTTTCACGGTCCTTGGATGATCGACGCAACCAGTGGGTATTCTGGGACAGCAGGGCGGGGCATTATGCGTCTTTTACACTGCCCAGCGTCGGCGGCGAGAAAGTCCTGGCGGGGCCCTTGTTGCCAACCACCCCGCCGTGAAGGACCTCATCTGCGGTGGCGCAGACGCCGGAGCATTCCGATAACACGGCGAATCACGCCGGGCGCATGACGGATCAGTCGGGACATCACGGGCCGGGGAATCAGGCGCATGACGAGGCGGACCGGGCGTGATGCCAGGGCATGCAGGAGTCGGCGGGGGATCCGGTGGTGGAGGCGTTGTTCGCGAAGCGCTTCAAGAATCCGGATGAGCAGAAGGGGATAGTTGACCTGGTAGAGGGCGGTGGCGCTGGTGTAATCCCGGAATGCTGAAGGATCAAATGGCTTGATGAATCCATCCGCGAGCGCCCGCTCATATAGCGGGGTGCCGGGGAAAAACACGAGCGAGAAGATCTCCGTGTACGCCTCATGAGGCAGGTCGATGAGAAACCGGTAGGTGGCCAGCACGTCCTCCTCGGTCTCATACGGGTTGTCGATGATGAAATCACACAACGCCAACCCGCCGCGCCGGGCGAGGAGCGGAGCGGTCTCTTCAATGACCCGCCGGGCCTTGTCTACGGGCACACCGCGGGCATACACTTTGTCCAGCACGCGCTGGCTTCCCGATTGCACGCCGAACTGGGCGACTTTCAGGCCGCAATCCAGCAGGATGCCGAGTTTTTCCCGGCGATAGGTGTTGGCGCTCAGGCAGATGGCAAAGGGCCGGTTGACGGTTTTGCGGTAGCGTTCCGCGAAGGCCTGCAATTCCACGACCGGGCGGATCAGGAAATCATCGTCACCGAAGAGAACGCGATCCACGAAGGGCATTTGCGCGAGCGTCTGTTCCACCTCGTCCATGAACCGGCCCACCGACTGGCGCCGGATGGGCGCCCGGCCGCCGTGCAACGCGAGCGTGCGGCAGTTGTTGCAGTAGGAGCAGTGGTGGGGACATCCGCGTGAGGTCAGGAACGTGGCGGTGGGAACCATGAAGGGATGCACGGGCAGGTACCGTCGCAAAAGGTCCGGTCCCACCGGTTCCAAGGTGCGATCCAAAACGAATTCGTCGACCATGCGGTAGTCGTAAAAAGGGAGCGCATCAAGGTCGCTGGTCAGAGGGAGCACCCCGTTGATCCGGGGCCCGTCGGCGGTGCGAAAGGCCATGTTGCGCGCCCGGGCCCAGTCCGGATTGCCCTGGGAAAGCAGATTGACGAAATGCGGAACCGCCAGGTCGCCCTCCGCGAAACAGACTCCAGCGGCATGGCGAAGGCAATCGGCGGGCGAAGCGACGCAGTGCGGTCCGCCCCAGATGATCTTGCGGTCTGCCCGCGTGGCCCGCAAATGGTCCGTCACCTGGATGGCGCGCGCGGAAAAGGAACTATATACGCTAAGCATGATCAAATTGGCGTCCGAGGTGGCGAGTTCCAGTTGCGCCAACTCATGTGCCGTGCAGGCCTGGGGCGCCTGTCTGGGCATGGAAATCGCCGTGACGGAGTGGCCGTCGCGGCGCAGGAGGGCCAGAATCAACCGGAATCCGTCGCAGGGGATAAAAGCATTGACGCTAATCAGGGCAATCCGCATTGATCCATGCTGTCATGCGGGTGTTAGCTCTGGATTGCCATCACGTTAGAATGATGTTGGGAAAGAGTGCCCGGAGCGGTCAGGGGGAGAGGGGAGCGGCCGGTTGCACGGTGGCCACCATGTTGGCGATGCGGGAGGCATGGCCGCCCACCCGCGCCAGACTGGAGGCCATGGTGCGGGCCGCCAGGAGGGAGGGAATTCGCACTCCGGGTTGGTCAAAGGCCGCCTCAAAGCGGGTGCATAACCTGGTGTAGATGTCGTCAAGTGTGGGAACTTCGTCCCAGACCGTCTTGGTTGCCTGAACATTCCGGGTGATAAAGGCATGGATGGCGCCCGTGCAGGAACGTGCGGCGATATCGGCGAGCAACGCCATGTCACGGGCGGTTGCGGGGAGACCGCCGGGTCCCAGGAGGCGGGATTCGTGGGCAACCCGCCTGGCGAGTTTGCCAATGCACACCAACTCATGCTTGACCTTCGAGGCGCTAAACACATAACGCCGCTCGTCCTCCAGAGGGGGGGTGATCCCGAGGAGCTTCAGGCATTCCTCCTCGATCAGGATTCCGTACCGGATGACGGTCAGGTCATGGTGTTCCACCGAGGCGGCGGACCGGGCATTCCCCGAACTGGCGGCATCGGCCGCCCGCTTGACCTGGTCGGCCACCAGTTCCGTCATTTCTCTTATCTGGATGTTTAACGTATCGATTCCGTCCCGCCGCTTCATGTTCATAGATGCCGATCCCTTCCTGATTTCCTAAAAATAACCTCGCGGATGATCCTTGAGCATGGTTCGGGAAGAAATAGGAGGTTGCGCGTATTCGATTAAAGGAGCGCAATGGCCGACGGTGGGTCAGGGTCAGGAATAATCAATTTTTAACGAACGACTATTTAGCAACTTATTGACGGCGTCGATAGTTGGCCCCGTTTAGTGGACTGTTATCGAGATAAATATGGGTGATGAGAAGGTGAATTGAAAAAGAGGAGCAGGTATGAACCGTTCAATGAATATCGATGCAAAAATCATTCGCCGGAGATTTAAGGGGGCCTCTTTGTTGGCGCTTGGACAACGGTGCGGCTGGTTGCAAAACGCGAATATCGGAATTCTTTCTATGACGCTTCTCATGGGCGCCATCGGAACCACGTTGGGTGGTGGCCTGCCCAATCGTGCGCCAATAGCGGATGCAGGCGGTGTGTACGAAATCAACGAAGGCGATTCCCTGGTGTTGGATGGCGGCCTGTCCCGTGACCCCGATGGAGATGCTTTGACGGCCACATGGGATCTGAACGACGATGGCGTTTATGGCGATGCCCTTGGAACCAATGCCGTGGTCGGCTGGTCCACGTTGAGTGGTCTTGGTCTGGTTGCGGACGGGGACTGGCATATCGTGTCGATCAAGGTGACCGACGGGCGTGGCGGTACAAACGAAAACTACAGTTATTTGATGATCGACAACCTGCCGCCGGTCGCCAACGCGGGCGGCGCCTACACGAATCATTACGGCGAGGCCCTGACCTTGAACGGATCGGCGACCGATCCCGGCAACGACGTGCTGACCTATGAGTGGGAT
>Ga0194063_10001447_pt1 | contig 15437 bp, 5 predicted proteins | sample SepL3720m_MetaG_FD_155459 | JGI IMG/M metagenome (GOLD analysis project Ga0194063, IMG submission 155459) | Anoxic zone freshwater microbial communities from boreal shield lake in IISD Experimental Lakes Area, Ontario, Canada - Sep2016-L373-20m | ecosystem: Environmental > Aquatic > Freshwater >... | reverse complement strand
ATATTTTGTTTCATTACTATTTGACCAGCGTAATTGACCAATTGAACGGTATACAACCCTTTCTCCATATTAAATAGTTGAATATTCATCTTGTGTTCAATAACAGGATTTGGATAAATACTGATGTATGGTTTTCCTGATCCTATTTTTACTTTCACTATTATACTGTAACTGGCATCGCCATTTAAACTGATGCTACGAATGCGATAGAAATGATCTCCACTTGCAGGATGTAGGTCTTGCCAGTTGTATGTAGCATTAGAGCCATTGGCGCCAGTTGCAGCTTGTGTACCAGCTTTACTGAATGTTCTGCCATCAGTAGATTTTTCGATTTCATACCTTAACATATTAACCTGATTCTCTACTTTCCATTCAACCTGAATATTATTTGCAATTTCAACAGCTTTTATGCTGGTAATCGTAACCGGTAGTGGGGTTGCAGGACCGAATACAATTTTAAAACGAGTTGTATCTGCTGAAAGAGGATCACTGTTTACACTGAAAGGATAAATAGTATTGCCATCCAAATTCAATGGAGTTGATGTACTGGTATAATTATCTTCCAAGAATCCATAAAGATTTGGATGATTCATCAAAACAGCGGTTAAATCAAGTTGATAATCCCTGATTCGCGTGTTAGCTAATTTTAGAAAAATGGTATCCGTACTAGCAATGATTGTTCTTCTTTCTACAGTCAAATCCATTCCAAGCCTAGTCATAGAAATATTTTCTGTTCCAGGATTTGGCAATTTACCTGCATCATATTGATCAATAAGGTTTGAATTAAAATCATTGTACATTGCTAAAGCGCCGTCTATAATTGGAGGAGTAGGTTCCCCATTAACACCACGGAGATTAATGAATAATTGTTCATTGACACCCTGTGCTCCATAAACATTGTCGCTGCCTAGTGCTGCTTTATTTGATTCAGCAATTGTTAATGTGCCACCTCCATTCGATTCAACAAAGAAGCCAGCGCCAGATTGTAGGTATCCTGACAATGAACTAGTACTTGGAGGAACCATCGTATAATCTGACCCATTCCAGGTTGCAGTAATGAAACCACCTACATTATAATCACCTCCTGTTTTAGGATCCCAGATTTTGAAATTGTCTTTTATAACAGTACTATTAGCTAGCGCAATGCTGTGTAAGTTGAGAGCAGAAACATATGGATTGTCTACCATGCTAAAACCACTAACAGGTACATTCGAAGGCTGGTTACCTGTTTTTACATTTCCAATTATTCTTAGTGTTGTGTTGTCTGTAGCAGCATAGATGCCTTGGCTTAAATTATTTGCTCTAGATCCACGCACAAATAACATATAGGCCGGTTGGTCAGTTATTTTCGAAACATCTGTATTAGTGGTTGCAACCCAATTACCACCAATGTATTCTTTCAGCGATGAACTTAACATTGGATTCACATCAAATCCATTCGACGGAGCTGTGGTACCAGTAATATGTGTACCATAACCTGTATTTGGATTGTCAGCAGCATTAATTGCTCCTTCCTGCCATGCATTGTGAATGGTGGGAGCATTGGTAGTACTAATGGGTGCTGATAATAACCTCCATGCTCTGTGGGCTGGTATAAAACGTTCTATTCTTACCATGCCATTGATGGCATTGCCACTATTCGCTCCTGCATTGGTAATATCAGCAAAGCGTGCAGTTGAGTCTATACTTGATTTGAAAGTGAGCCCAATATTTGAACCACTTGTATTGGTGCTAATAGTAACATTGCTAGCCGTGAATGCCACATCGCTGTATATATTTACACCAGGGGTATTGGCAATGCCAACATTTCTGCCTGCATGGAATCTACTCAAGTTATTGCTACCACTGGTGAATGATAAATCGTTGAATGTTGCACCTGCACCATCTACTACCAAGGAAGCAGTAGCGCTTCCAGATATTGTACCACTTGTTCTGCTATGATTACCGCTTAGTGTTAATACATGGTTGTTGCCAATATTCAAAGCACCACTACTCAAGGTAAGTGCTGAGGCTACATGTAAGGACGTGTTCATTGCAACGCCATTGCTATTATTAATGGTTAGTGTTCCCAAATCTGCAATACTAGCAGGAATGAATACACTGTTGGATGAGCCACCAAATGATAAACCTGAACTGGATGTACTAATCAGGTTTGTAGAAGTTCCTGCAAGGGCAGTTCCATTCAAGCTGAGTACTTTGTCTGCAAGATTAAAGGTACCAGCAGTTAAAGTAGTACTTCCATCAATTTGTACATTGCCATTCAATGAAGTAGTTCCAGAAGATTTGTTGATAGCGAAATTAGTAAAGGCACCTGTTGAGCCAATTAATTGATCACCCAGCCCATTAAATTGAATTGTACTTCCTGTATTGGTAAATGTACCTGCGGTCATATTCCAGTTGCCGCCTACTAAATGTGTGTAAGCACCTGCAGCAAAGGTAGTGCCAGCTGTAGTTTGGGTATAAGTGCCCAGCATGGTTAATGCACCTGATGGAGTTTTTGTTCCTGATCCGCTGATTTTTATTCCACCATAAGTAATGGCATTGTTTATTGGTTGTGCTGCACCCGCAAATTCAATGGTGCTGGCACTATCCAAATTGAAATAAGTAATTCCACTTGGCATACCATTAGTGCCTCCTATTTGCATGGTAGCAGCACTATCAACTATTAAAGTGGCTCCGAATGCAGGCTCTTGTGTAAGTGTATAACTGCCAATATTTAATGTACCGCTAAGCACTTGAATTAAATTCAACGAGTCGAAATTAACATTCAGCGTTGTTGTTGAAGTAGGCGTAGTTTTTTCTATACTTATATTGGCAAAAAAGAATGGGGGATTATTCGAACTGAAACTTGATGATCCGCTTCCTGTGAACACTAAAGCCGCCGTTGGGTCATTGAAAAGTGTACCCGCAGTTTTGCTATAATTTCCATTAATATTTAAATTGCCATCTGGAATAATAATTCCTGAAGTACTAACATTATTAAAGGAAGAATTACCAGATGCAACCGTTACATAGGATCCAGTAAAACTAAATGTGGATGTTTCTGCGTTCAAGATATTGTGATTATCGAAATTACCTGCTACTATATGTGTATAGGAACCTGCATTAAAAATTCCTGCATTAGCTATAAGGAAGTCGCCATTAACTGTCAATGCAGCCGGAGGGGTAATGCCAAGTGTATTTGAAATGGTAAGGTCGTTAAGATTAGCAAAACTACCAGTTAAACTGATGCTTCCAGTTCCACCTAAATTAATAATTCCAGTACTGTTTACTTTACTGCTACCTAAAGCAATTGCAACGGTACTAGTTGGATTAAATAAAAGCGTACCTGAGCTAGTAACATGGCCATTTGCAGTAAAGTTGCCTGCAAAACTCTGCGTATATCCTCCGCCATTGTAAGTAGCACCATTTGCTACAGTAAATGCCCCATCAACAATCCATCCCATTGATGGATTAATACCTGATGCACTTGTATTGTTGATATTTACTATGTTAAAATGAGGAGATCCATTTGAATTGAAAACAGGCGCAATAGTGCCATTGAAATTAACCGTTCCTGTTAGGTTAAATGAAGTGGCATTGATTGCTTGTATGCTTTGAAGACTTGTACCACTGAATATAACAGTGCCACTACCAGATAATGATCCGCTATTCGTAAGGTTTCCGCTAATGGTGGTGGTTGCTGAACCAAGATTAAAACTTCCGCTAGCAAATACTTCTAAAAAATTAGTATAGCTACTATTTATATCATTTACTGCATATGATCCGGAGATATGTGCGTTGTAAAAACTGCTTACACCATTAATGAGTTTGTTGGTTCCATCGAACCCAATGGTACTTGTGGACGAATTAAAAGCTCCATTATTTGTCCAGTTGCCTAATAAAGATATATTAAAGGCATTGCCATCAAGCGTGGCACCATTATTTATGGTTAAATCTCCAGATACAATACAATCGCCTCCAATGGTTTTTGCATTGCTACCTCCATTTGATAAGAGGAGGTTTCCGTAATTACTGGCTGCAATGGTTTGAGCTACGGTACCATTGTAATGAGTATTACTTCCTGCATGTGCAGTATAAATTTTGAAATTGGCAGGATAATTATTGGCACCACCAATTAATAAACTGGCACCATCCCCAATTTGGAAAGATCCTCCAACAGAATTCCTATTGGCTGTATAAGTTGAAAGGTCAAATGTTCCTGCAACAATATCGATGTCACCTTTTAAATCAAGATTGCCTGTGAGGGTAGCAGTACCTCCTGATTTATTAATATCAAAAATATTTAATGGAGCTGCAGAAATAGATTGATTTTTGTTGCCATTTAGTGTGAATATACTTCCGTCAGTACTCATGAAACCACTATTATTTAAATTGCCTGACAGGTAGATATGTACAACATTGTGGTCAATATACATTTTAGCTCCACTGGCAATGCTTAAATTTCCAGCAATCTGCCAAACATTATCAATGTCCACTACACTTGAACCCTGAATATCCATATTGCCATATATGTCAGCATTCCCCTCACTTTCTGCCAATCCGCCCGACTTATTAAAGTTGAGATTACGATAAATAATTCCTGCTACTGTTTGGTAACCAGAACCATTATAGGTAACTGTACCTGACCCACCTGGCCAGAAAGTACCGCCTTCGAAAAAGTTGCCTCCTATATTCAGGTTGCTAGTTCCAGTACAGTTGAAAACTGAGTTTCCACTCATATAGAGATCTCCAGATACATTTACAATGCCACTATTTACATTGATATTGATATTGTGGTCAGTCGTTAAATCACTCATGTATATTTGGCCGTTCACAGTAAGTGTTTGCGCACCTACATTGATCGTGTGTGCAGCATTTCCAGACCAGGTTCCATTGATATTACCATTTAAGGTTAATGAACCACCAGTGCCAATAGTAAGTGTAGATGCATGTGTATTATTGAACTGCAAACTTCTTACAGTTATAGCAGAACTAATGGTAGGCTCATAGCTATGATTATTATTTCCTATTTCAACAATTTCTTCTCCTGTAGGAGGAATTGTAGGAGCTCCAGTAACTGCTGTCCAGTTGGAAGGATTTGTCCAATCGGCACTTACATTTCCATTCCACAAAACAATTTTATTTAATCCTGCTAAGGTCCACCTGCCGCCCATGCTGCTGATGGGAGAAAATTGTACGTAGTTATTGGTAGCATCAATACCAGTATTAGTAGTTGCTACCCAAGCGCCAGCGTTTTGATATAAATTAAGAGCAGCTTCATTGTTGCCATTTAATTCTGCATCTTCATAGTGTAATTTTAAAATACCTGTATAAGTGCCTCCATTGATACTCAATTCATATTCTCTGTTAATAGCACCACCTCCAGCGAAATCGCCAACTGGAATAAGGCTGACTTTCACTGTTGCATCAGTTACACCAGCAACAGATGTAAAATTGATTGTATTATAAGGGCTTTCGAATGCATAGTCTGTTGCAGTGGAAAAACTATGTTGATGTTTGATGGTGCCATAAATGACGCCCGTTCCATTTCGTGTGCCCGTAATAGTGAGTGTAAAAGTAGTCGTTTCAATTCTGCCAGTAGTTACTGTAACATTTGTGGCACTTGCGTTGCTGTTTGTTAATTGCACATAATAAATGGCGCTTGCTTTGTTAACCACTAGGTTATTGAAAGTAACTGCTCCCAAAATATGTGTTACTTGATAACCGTCAAAAGTAAATGTGCTTGTATTGGCATTGAATGTGCCATTGTTATAAAAGAATCTTGTGATGCTGTGAGAGTAGCTGCTTGCATCGAAACTGGTACTAGCTCCAATTATAAAATCACCTGTTATGGTTAATGCGCCAGCAGCAGTCTTTGTGCCTCCTGTGGCTGTTTCAAGAATATAGTAACTGGCACTTGGAATATTTTGAGCTCCTGAGCCATTGAATTTAACTGTGTTTGGAATATTGGTTCCAGTATTAAAACTGCCAGCTGTTAAACTTAAAATATTGGCAATATCCAATTCTGAATTGGCCCCCAAGGTGAAGGAAGTACCATTGACTGTTGCATTATAAAGACTTGCTGTTCCCGCTAAAGCCGAAACGCCTGCAAAAGTTATTGTGCCTGCAGAGGCAGTAAATGTACCACTAACATGTAAGGTGCTACTGATGCTGAAGCTAATGGCAGTACTAATTGTTCCGCTTACCGTTACCCCAAATAATGAAATAGTACCTGCGCCACTAATGGTTTTGCTGGCACCTATAAAACTTATTACACCAGCACTGGCAGTAAAGGAATTGCTACTGGTGGTTAGGTTACCAGTTAAGGAAATATCGGCGCTGGTACTAATGGTTCCAGTAGTGGTGAGATTACATAATTGAATGCCTATACCTGCAATAGTTTTTGAAGTGCCACTCATACTCAGGGTGCCAGCGGCATTATGAGTGAAAGTGCCTGAACCAGTAGTGGCTAAATTGCCACTAACAGCTATTGTACTTGCACCAGCTGCAGTATAGCCTTCTCCTCCAACGGTTAGGTTATTGAAATTAATGGTGCCTGCACCACTTAGATTACCGGCTGCACCTAAAAGTGTTATGGTACTCGTACCTCCACTGAGCGTGCCTTCCACCGTTACATTACTTGAAAAGTTATGAGAAAAGCTGGAAGCTGAAAAACTGGTATTGGCTCCTATGCTTACATTTCCTGATACATTTATTGCAGCAGCGGCGGTATAAGATACACTGGTTGCTGCTCCTACAGTACTGGTAAAATTACCTAATACAGATAGTGTAGAACCAGGTAAGGTTTTTGTTACTGCTCCACTAGTGCCAGATAAGGTTAAATGGCCATAAGAGAGGGAAGTTATCGTTTGTGCGTTACCGTAATATTCAACCGTACTAGTTGTGCCTAGCGTTTTGGTAGAATAGTTTGAAGGAAAGCCATTGGTGCCTCCAATTTTTAATGTGGCTCCATTGGCAACGGTAAGAGTACCACCCGCCACTGATGTGCCTCTACTAGCGGTATAGCTGCCTACGTCAAGCGTTCCACTATTAATGGTAATATTTCCATAAGCTAAATAGCTGGAATTCAAAGAAGGAAGATTGGCTATAAGAGATTTAGTACTGCTGCCACTGACGGTTAAATTAGAATAAGAATAGGAGCTACTAATTGTTTGGGCTATGCTAGAAGAAGCATATTCTACAGTGCTGCCTCCACTGATACTATAGGTACCAGAAAAACCATAATTGCCAGCAAATGTAGAAGCATATACTAATAATTTACTTCCACTATTTAATGTCAATCCATTGGTTCCTGATATCAAATAGGTGCTAGGGTTTAAAGTTCCTGAAACTGTAATGGACGGTGAGGAAGAAGAAGAAACGGTGATATTGTTTAAAAGTGTAACAGTACTTGAACTGTTTACGGTAATTCTTCTAAATGTTGTGGCAGTACTACCCCCAATTGATTGGGTCACTCCATTAAAAGTAACCCTACCTTTTGTATAGGTAGTTGTATAGGTGCCGTTATTCGTAAAATTCCCTGAAAGGGTAATGGTACCTCCAGAACTACTACTGGATCCATGTACCAATGTGCCATTTGCAGCAATGACAATGCTGCCTGATACTGTTATTGAACGGCTACTGCTGGAAAGAGTGGAAGCTTTGCTACCACCTATCGTCAAAGATTTACAATAGGAGGTAGATGATAAGCTGGGTTGAAATGACCCTGTAAAACTAGCGTCTCCTATTACAACATCATGTGCAGTAGTAGGAACAAGATTTAAGCTCCAGTTAGTGGGGCTGCCCCAATAAGTACTTGTAGTGCCTTTCCAACTATTTGTTTGTGCTAGGGAAGTTTGCAGCAGCAGGAGTAATGCCGGCAGGATAGTGATTTTCATAAAAAGGTATTTAGGATAATGATAAATTCAACTACAAAGCTATAGTTGGAATTACTAGAAATGTCTATAAAAAATATGACGTTAATCATATTTTTAAAATATATTCATATTTGCTATATGAATCATTTGGTAGCCAACTAAATACAAAAACAGGCTTGAAATACTGCCTGTGATTCTATATTTTGAAGTGGTTTTGCACAAAATAACCACAACTACAAGGTTGTCAACACTATTTGATGAATTAAGCTATTATTTTCCTTTAATGAATATTACTTTTGCTGCATCTTAAATCGAAATTATTTCATCCAAAATTTTCCAATGCTGCGTAAATACTTTTTACTGTCTATTGTATTTTTAAATTTCTCAGCCTCTTTTGCTCAGATTTCTAAAAGTCAAGCTACCTCCAGAATACTCAAAACCGCCAATACATTATTAGAAGCTCAACAATTTGAGGCAGCAGAAGAATATTTTAAAAAAGGTTTGTCAAAAGCTACTGCCAATAAGGATTATTATAGCCGTGCATTGGCCAATGAGGGCTTGGGAAATTTGTATAATAAAATTGATCAAACAGATTTAGCCATCTCTCATTATACAGCTGCAGTTAAATTATACCGTGCACAAAAACTAACGGTTATTGCAAATGTGGTGGAAAGTTTATTGAAAAGTGTACAAGGCATCGGAGAGATGTATGCCGGCATCGAAATAGGCGCAAAGGGTGTTAAAATGTCCATCATTGAAGTGAAGTTAAGTCGCGATCGACAATACGATTACACCCTTTATGGTGATACTTCTATCAATACAGATGCAGCTGCACTTTCCTATCAAAGTGAAAAAGAAACTTTTGATGCTATCACTGCATTGTGGGATATCATCAGAAATCGATATCATATCGACCCTAAAAAAGTACATATTGTTATCAGTAGTGGTTTAAAGCAGGAATTGGATAAATATAAAAAGGTAGAATATTTTTCTGCTGTAATCAGGCCGAAGGACCTTGATTTAGCCATTGATATTACTTCTATTACCGCCAATCAAGAAGCAGAACTTAGTTTATTAGGCATTGTACCGCAAAACAAACGATTTACTGCTGCTCAATTAGATGTTGGAAGTGGAAATACAAAAGGTGGATATTTTGGTGCCGGAAGAATTTTATATCCCATCACATTCCCATTTGGCACCAAATCATTCCAGCGCATGATTGATGCAAAAAATCCCGCTGATATCAATGACTATATTAAACTGGCAGAAAAATATTGGTCAGATAGCCTTCGCCGTATTGTATTAGATGAATTTGCAGTAAAGGGAGATATTCGCTCCAGAGATATTCTGTATTTGTCGGGTGGTATACTTTGGGCCATTGTTACTTTGACTCATCCTGAAAGTATTTTGAATAATTATACAGAAATTTCAGTGGCTGATATCAGCCATTTCAGAAAAGGCATTTCAGACAACTATTCAGAATTTATCCATCCCGATTTGTCCCTTGTATTAAAATCTGAAAATGCGGCGATAATTCAAAAGAATTTTAACCGGGCCATCAATACATACGACCAGAAAGCATTGTTGGCTGGTACTATTTGGCTGGATGAACTAATGAAGGAAATCAATACACAAAATCCTTCCAAAAAAATCATTTATCCAAAATATGCCTATGTAGGATGGATTAGCGGCTATATTATTAAAAAAGTTACGCAGCAATATACCGGCTTTGTAAAATAGTAAGCTATTTTTTGTCGCACTTGCCGTTTAAACATTGTTTACTGCAATATTGTCACTTGTTTAAACTTGTACGATATTTGCATCTATAGAAACAGCTCCGTTTCATTTATTTAAATTCTATACATGAAGATTCTTTTTAAATACCTAAAGCCACATAAGTGGCTGGTGTTTCTAACATTGTTACTGGCTTCGGTTAATATTGGTTTTTCACTGGTCGACCCCATTATTTTTGGCAAGTTGATCAACCTGGCCAATTACCACCAGGGCATGACTGAATTAACTTGGAATGATTATCTATTTGGTAAATTCACTTGGATTAACAAATTGAATCATCCAGAATTACTGTACGGTATTGTCTGGCTCTTAATCGCTTCTATTTCTGTTGCAATGATTAGTCGTATTGCAAAGAATTTTCAAGATTATTTTTTGCAGGTGGTAATACAAAAATTTGGCGCAAAAGTGTTTACTGATGGCTTACAACATGCCATGAAATTGCCTTATGCTCAATTTGAAGATCAACGCAGTGGAGAAACACTATCGGTACTAACCAAGGTAAGAAGTGATGTGGAGCGTTTCATGAATAGCTTCATTAATATACTTTTTGGTGTTATTGTCGGAATTGTATTTGTATTTGTATATGCTGCTTTATACATTAACTGGCGCATTCCTATTGCCTACCTTATAGGCATTGTAGTACTCACTGTCATCACTAATTTGCTCAGCAAGAAAATAAAAATTATTCAAAAAAATATTGTCGGTCAAACAACGGCACTGGCAGGTTCTACTACAGAATCGTTGCGCAATATCGAATTGGTGAAGAGCTTGGGTCTTACCGAGCAAGAAGTAAATCGCTTAAATAAGAATACCTATAAAATATTAGGACTCGAATTGACCAAGGTAAAACGAATACGGAGTATCAGTTTTATACAAGGAACGATGGTCAATACGTTGCGACAAGTGATTCTGTTTATATTAATGTGGCTGATTTTTGGCAAACAAATGGATGCCGGACAACTAGTAACCATGCAGATATTCTCGTTCTTTGTGTTTGGACCATTGCAAGAAATTGGCAATATTCTCCTTTCTTATAGAGAAGCAGAAGCCTCCTTGAATAATTTCGATGCTTTAATGCAAAAAGCTCCAGAAGCAGAGCCCGCATTACCCAAATCATTGGGTAATATTGAAACCCTTTCCTTTAAAGAGGTAAGCTTTCAACATCAATCTGCTTCTCATAAAGCCATTGATAATATCAGCTTCGATGTTAAAACAGGGGAAACCATTGCTTTTGTAGGCCCTAGCGGAAGTGGTAAGTCTACGCTGATGAAATTATTAGTGGGATTGTATCGTCCACAAGAAGGGAAAATTTTATACAATAATCTGGATGAAACTGAAATACATTTTGATCACTTGCGTAAGCAAATTGGATTTGTTACACAGGATACCAATTTATTTAGTGGTACTATCAAGGAGAATCTATTATTTGTCAACCCCTCTGCAACAGATGCCTTATTAAACGATGTATTGCAAAAAGCGGCTTGTACCAATCTTTTGGAAAGAGCAGAGAAAGGATTGGAAACTGTTATTGGGGAAGGTGGACTAAAACTAAGCGGAGGAGAAAAACAACGTATATCTATTGCCCGAGCTTTATTACGTCAACCACATTTGCTTATCTTTGATGAAGCAACCAGTGCGCTTGATTCTCTCACTGAAGAAGAAATAACAAATACCATTAAAGATATCTCTTCCCAAAAAGAACAAATTACCATTCTGATTGCCCACCGATTGAGTACTATTATGCATGCCGACCGAATATATGTATTAGAAAAAGGCGATGTAGTAGAAACGGGCAATCATGAAGGACTTTTGGAAGAAAAAGGATTGTATTATGCGATGTGGCGTCAGCAAATTGGTGAAAGAAAAAAACAACAATTAAACATTTTAAAATAAAAATAATATGAATTTAGATACCCTTGGTTTCTTGGCTGGCACCGTGTCCGCGATTGTTTTTCTGCCTCAAGTAATTAAAACTTATCAAACAAAATCCGTTAAAGACATTTCTTTTTTAATGTTTTCATTGGCTACTTTGAGTGTTATACTTTGGCTCGCTTATGGGATCATTCTAGAAAACAAACCAATCATTTTTACCAATGGCTGCGTTTTGATACTGTCTTTAATCATGCTTTACTTTAAGATCAGCTACGGCAAACACGAAAAAAATAAATAATGTCCGACAGCAAACCAACACCTAATTATTGGTGGGCTACTTTTGCCAATAAATGCCCTCGTTGCCGAAGGGGTCCAATGTTCTCAAACAATAACCCTTATAGAAGTTTGAAAGCGGATAGGATTCTGGAAATGCCAGAAAACTGTCCAGTATGTAAGCAGAAATACGACCTAGAACCTGGATTTTGGTACGGTACGGGTTATGTTAGTTATGCCCTGGCCTTTGCCATGTCTGTCACTACTTTTGTTGCTTGGTATGTATTGATTGGTATGTCTATTGATGATAGCCGTGTTTTTTGGTGGCTAGGTATAAATTCCGTTTTGCTGGTGGTATTGCAGCCTTGGTTAATGCGATTTAGCAGGGTAGTTTATCTTAGGTTATTTGTGCATTTTGACAAAGAATATGAAAACCATCAGCCAAAAGAACTTGATTGATACACTAACTATTTACTCTGTATCATATCGGTCAACTCTTTCAATACCTGGAAGTGCAATGAGTCGATTACAGAGTTCGTCTAATTCGTCTTTATCGTGTACAAATATTTTTACATTTCCTTCAAATACCCCTTCCTTGGCTTCAATGGTCATGGCGCTGATATTGAATTTTAGCTCGCCACTAATTAGGTTCGTAATTTTATGAATGACCCCTACATCATCTAGTCCGATAATTTTCAATCCAGTTAAGAAGGAAATTTCATTGTTTTTAGCCCATTTTGTTTTGACTACCCGGTGACTATAATTCGAAAGTAAACGCGTGGCATTCGGACAATTGGTTCGATGAATTTTTAATCCCTCCCCAGTTGTGATAAATCCAAATACATCATCACCCGGAATAGGCTTACAGCAATTTGCTAAACTATATTGTATTCTATCACTACTCTCTCCAAAAATAATAAGCTCTGTATCTTTTTTATGTAGGGCCTTTGGCACCTCGTTTTCATGTTTTTCATCCAAGGGTATTTTCACATGCCGTGGCATCATTACTTTATCCCCATGTACCGTAAATTCTTTTAAGTCTTTTAAATCAATCTTCTTAGTGGCAATCTCATATAATAAATCAAGGGAAGAATGGACTTTATAATAGCTGGCAATTTCCTCTAAATTGGGTTGGCTCATGGGGGCGCCCATACCATCCAATTTGCGTTGCAATATATATTTTCCTTCCTCTGCAATAGTCCTCTTTTCTTCTTTTAAACTATCTTTTATTTTTGATTTCGCTCTGCTTGTAACCACCAAATTCAACCATTCACTATTTGGTTTTTGTTTGGCACTAGTAATAATTTCTATCTGGTCGCCACTTTTTAATTTGTGACTGATGGGTACGAGTTTGTGGTTGACTTTGGCCCCAATACATTTGCTGCCTACCGCAGAGTGCACACTGAATGCAAAATCCAAAGCAGTAGCCCCAATAGGGAGCATTCTAACTTCGCCCTTTGGTGTATACACATAAATCTCTTCCGTTAAAAAGGATGTTTTGAAGTCATGCAGAAAATCAAGGGAATTGTTTTCATGGTTCGACAAGGCTTCTCTAATTTGATGAAACCATTGATCAAATCGACTTTCATCATCTTTCCCCTCTTTGTATTTCCAGTGAGCCGCCAAGCCCTTCTCTGCTATTTCATTCATTCTTTTCGTTCTTACCTGCACTTCTACCCACCTGCCTTGTGGCCCCATTACCGTAGTGTGAAGGGCTTCATATCCATTGCTTTTTGGATTACTCAACCAATCCCTAAGACGTTCTGTACTTGGGCTGTATTCATCTGTAATCATGCTGTATACTTTCCAGCAATCTTCTTTCTCTTTTTCTCCAGGAGAACTTACAATGATTCGAATAGCAAAAAGGTCATACACTTCCTCAAAAGCAACCCCTTTTTTCTTCATCTTGCTCCATATACTATGTATACTCTTAGGCCGCCCGTGAATTTCGAAATCAAAACCGGCTTTTTCTAATTTGTCCTTTATCGGGCGAATGAAATCATTGATATACCTGGTACGCTCCCTTTTTGTGTCATTTAATTTTTGAGCAATATATCGGTAGGTATCGGGCTCCATGTATTTCATGGACAAATCTTCCATTTCTGTTTTGATATTGTACAATCCCATTCTATGTGCCAAAGGGGCATATACATATACCGTTTCACTGGATATCTTGAGTTGTTTTTCCCTTTTCATACTGTCCAGGGTACGCATATTATGCAATCGGTCGGCCAGTTTAATTAATATCACCCTCGGATCATCGGTCAGTGTCAATAAAATTTTCTTGAAATTTTCAGCCTGCTGGGAAGTATTATTATCCATTACAGTACTGATTTTGGTAAGCCCATCCACGATTTTGGCAATTTCGGCTCCAAATTCTCTTTGTACATCCTCCAGGTTAATATCGGTATCCTCTACCGTGTCGTGCATAAGGGCACAAATGGTACTACGTACACCCAGGCCGATTTCATTAACACAAATCATAGCCACGGCAATAGGGTGATAGATATAGGGCTCTCCGCTTTTGCGCCGCATGGTTTTATGGGCGGTAGCGGCCATTTCGAAGGCAGTTCGCAGCAATTCTTTGTCTCCAGGTTTCAATTTGGGCTTCAGCGCCTTCAGTAAACTCCGGTATTGACGGAGGATTTCCTTTTTTTCCTCCTCCTCGCTGAGATTATAGCTTGATATTTTGATTTCGGCTTCCATCTATTAAGACGAATTTACGGAAAACAAATCTGTTTTAAAATTTTGTTGAAATGCCTTACTTTTGCAACCCTTTACTGGCAGACGCTATTTTTAGCCTGTTGAAACAGCCAGTAAATGAATCCCGGATGTGGCGAAATTGGCAGACGCACTAGACTTAGGATCTAGCGGAGTGATCCATGTAGGTTCGACCCCTATCATCCGGACCTCTTTATTCAAAAGCCCTCTCCGACAAGAGAGGGACTTTTTTAAAATTTAATTAGTAAAGCATCTATTATGGCTACAGTAACAAGATCAAATATTGGTTTATTGCATGATAAACTAGTAGTAAAAGTTGGCAAGGACGATTATTTTCAAGCCTTTGACAAAAAATTAAAAGAGTATAGCAAAACGGCCAATATTCCTGGCTTTAGAAAAGGAATGGTTCCTGCCGGCATGATTAAAAAAATGTATGGTGGGTCTATTTTCACCGATGAAGTAATCAAGTCTGTTGAAAAAGAATTGTATCGTTACTTAACGGAAGAAAAGCCCGATGTTTTCGGACAACCATTACCGTTAGAGTCAGATTTGGCTAAAATGGACATTAATAATCCAACTGATTATGAATTTGGATTTGAAATAGGCTTGAAGCCCGAATTTACATTGGCCGACTTTTCAAAGGCTACATTAACCATGCACACTGTAAGTACTGATGATGCGATGGTTGAAGAAGAATTGAGCCGTATGCAGATCAAAGGTGGAAAAATGACAGAGCCTGAAGTGATAGACAATGAAGAGAATGTGTTAAACGTATTGTTCAAAGAGTCGGATAAAGAAGGCAATGCAATGGAAGGGGGTATTGAAAAAGAGAACTCTGTATTGTTAAAATATTTTTCAGCAGCTATTCAAAAGAAATTGAAGGGGAAAAAGAAAGAGGATGCTGTAGTATTTCAATTA
>Ga0194063_10001446_pt1 | contig 15445 bp, 14 predicted proteins | sample SepL3720m_MetaG_FD_155459 | JGI IMG/M metagenome (GOLD analysis project Ga0194063, IMG submission 155459) | Anoxic zone freshwater microbial communities from boreal shield lake in IISD Experimental Lakes Area, Ontario, Canada - Sep2016-L373-20m | ecosystem: Environmental > Aquatic > Freshwater... | reverse complement strand
GTGATGCAAGTCTTCAGCGCTTCTGGTCATCCCCGTTTGGGGTCGCGCGATTCCGCCGCCCTACGTGATGAATTCTGGAAAACCTACCATCGAACAGGTGATTTCGCTTTTTCTTTTCTGGGCAACTGACAAACCCTCGTTCTTCACAAGTCCCCCTTATGAATATCCGCCTATACGAACCGGCTCTCAGAAATGAAGGCTTTTTTCACCTGATCTATGACTCTCTTGTGAAGTGCAAGAAGGCCCGACTGATAAGCGAGCCGAGACCTTTGCCCCGCATCGTCAAACCCCGAGAACACACCAGCGCCTGGGCAGACTTCGACGGTCACCCTGTGGTCTTCGATATGAATGACCATGTTTTCTTCTACGACATACCCGCCCTCGACCGCTGTGAGATTTATTTCAAAGCCAACCTCAACTGGGACGTTACTGACAAGGTTCTGCAGCAGGCGGGGCGGCCCGACTTGAGGTCGAAGATTTTTCCTTTCTTTTTTTTCTCACCCGATCCTGACCATGACAGGCGATCCCGGCGGATGAACTGGTTCAGGAACTTCGGCCGGATGCGTTATGACGTCTGCCATGTTGTCGGGGTATACATGAACGGCATCGTGGATGGGGCCTTGTCCCCATTTTCCGGGCAGACTACCGACCCAATTGCTCCGGCTCCGTACCACTTCTGGATTCGCTACCACATTCAACAAGCATTGAAAGACATCGGCATTCCCGGCTATTACCGTCTGACCAGCCGGGGAAACAAGGCCATCGAAGATAACCGGGTCGTATTCCCCAATCTCAACGCATGGACGTATTCAAACCGGATCACTGATGGTCGCCTCACCATGGTCAACACGTTGCCTCACGCGGTTCTGCCCTGGAAGGCGGCTGAAAGTCTGGCCATGGGCCGCCCACTGATATTCGAGCGGGCGCCTCTTGTTGAAATGCCGGAGCCATTTGGTTTGAAGAAAGACATTCATTACCTGGAATTGCTCCCGTCGGTGGGCGGGTTCGACGCCACCGCGCCCCTTGATCGCCCTGAGAGTTATCGGGTTCTCAACCCGATCAACCCGGCGGATTTCATGATCAGAGCGCACTGGCTAAAAGAGGTTTTGACCGATCACGACCGCATCGCCACTATGACAGAACAGGCGTTGCACTATGCCGACCACGTATTAATCGAACCGGTCGTCGCCGATTTCATCTGCGATCAAGTCAGGAGCAGAATCCATTGATCCTGCCAGACGTCACCCCCATGAACCCGGATCCATCACTATCCCCCACACCACCGGCACGGACTCGCCGCGACTGGATTATTTGTCTAGTCCTCGGTGTCCTGGCCATGTCCCTTTACTGCCTTGGGAGAAACCAGGAGTTTCAGGGAGATGATGACTACTTGTACGCCGCCACTTTCTCAACGATCACCGAAGCGATGGTCGACTTTGATTTTGGCGGCATCAAGGAAATATCATCCGGTCTGGCCAATCTTGCACAGCAGATTTTGTGCGCCCCCCGCCACGCTTCGCTCCCCGCCGTGATCCACGGAGTGTTCTATGCTTTCTGTCACAAACTCCGCCTCCCTTTCTCGGCCGATCTCATTCATCTTCCGACTGGCGCCATGGGTGGACTGGCCGTTTCCCTGCTCTATATGCTCTTGCGCCGGTTCACCACTGCGGGACGCATGGTGTGCTGTGGCGGCTCCCTGCTGTTGCTTCTCTCACCAGTCTTTACGATGGTCACACGGGGATTAAGCGCCTATCACCTAACCTTCATGATCGCATCAACCCTGCTTGCCTTGTGGGGGTTGCTCGCATTCAGCCGGAACTCCATCCCCAGAGTTTGGATCGGACTGGCCCTTGCACAGGTCGTGGTGTCGGACGTCCTATGGTTTGTCACGTTGCCGACCCTTCTGGCTGCCACGATTTGGAGTTCCCGGGAACGGCTTCAAACAATCCGCAACCTATGCTCCATGAAAGTGCTCGGGCCGGTGGCAGTCACGGTCGTCATCCTTTTGGTCGCAACCTTCGTGGCGTATCAGAAGGGATATGACACGCCTCTTTCCACGCTACTGACCGCTCATGGGACTAGAATCAGTCATGGTTCGCCCATCATCCACTCACCCGCGTATCTCGGTGAGTGTCTTTCCGTTCTGATGGGGGTTGCATTCCCCTTCTTTCTCTTGCCTGGGATTGTCCTTTGGTGGTTGATTGGAAGACCCGGAAGACCGGGCTTGATGACCTCATTTGGTTTGGTCGGCATCCTGATATTCGGAACTTTGTTCTATGGACTTAGCCCGGAACGAATCTTCATTAAACTCTGCTACCAAACCTATCTGTTACTGCCCTTTCTCTTCATCGTTCTTGCGTTGCTCAACAGGTTGAGCCTCTCCTTCAACAGGGGCGCCGGTTTCACCTCAATCACTCTCGCCCTCCTGCTCGTCTTTGAGGCTCTGGCGTGCGTCAATTTCATCTGGAAAATCCCCGTATCGCCGGCCAGTGAGGTTTTCTCGGAATGGCTCCATGGGGCTGTGTCGCCAAACCTCGGGACAAAGGCCGCCGGATATCTGGCCCGGCGTTGGATCGAGGACACCTGGCGTCGGAATCCCAAACAACCCATTACCGTGTATGCCAGGAAATACAACATGTCGTTTTCCATTTTTTCAGGACTGAATGCCGATGAACGAGGGTGGGTGTTCATGCCTGAGTTTGGGTATAACCGCCCCGTCACAGTCATACCCTCGCCAACTCTGGCGCCACTCCCCCAACAGGCCGTCTCAAATATCCACGCCATGGTGTACTTGTTCGACTTTGCATCGAATCCTTCTGAACGCGAACCCGGAAACATGAACCTGTTGAAGGATACGACCCGTCTTCTCAGTTATACCATACGTTCATCGTCCCCAAATAACGGCGTGGCCATTGTGTACGTCAGGCCTCCCGAGGGGTGCGGTGCTCCGCCCGTCCCTCCGGGCGACATCAGCATGGAGGCATTGGAATCCCTCTTTGACTGCACCTACAACCGGTATTCAGACTTCTTTCCCCGCAGAAGGGCTCCGTGATGAAACACTGGTTGGCAAAACGCTTTGGCAAGATGGAAACTCCCGTGGAGCAGAACTCTGATATCCTGTCCATCTTCCACGACTATGCACCACCCCCGAGCGGAGGCGGACACCAGTTCATGCGGGCGCTGGAAACCGAATTGAAATCGAGGGGGTTCAGGATCGAAAACAATTCCCTGTCGCGCTCCACTCCCGCCTGTCTTTTCAACTCCTTCAATTTCAACTTCAAAAAACTTCGGAGCCAGCGCCACCGGCAATGCAGGATGGTTCACCGCGTGGACGGCCCGGTCAGCGTGTATCGCGGAATGGACGACGGCACGGATGACCGCATTGCCAAAATCAACAGAGAACTGGCGGACGCCTCGATATTTCAGTCCCAGTTCAGCCTCGCGAAACATCGTGAATTGGGTTTTGAATATGCCCGACCCTGTGTGATCATGAACGCGGCAGACCCCAGGATTTTTAATCGTCTGGACCGGCAACCATTCGATCCGGATCGCAAAATCAGACTCATCTCGACCAGTTGGTCGGACAACCCGAACAAAGGCGCAGATGCTTACCAATGGCTTGACCAAAACCTGGACTGGACCCGTTACGACTACGTCTTCATCGGCCGCCTGCCCGTTCCCATGAAGAACATCAAGGTTATAGCACCCGTTGCTTCTGAAACACTTGCCGACCACCTGCGGCAAAGCGACATCTTTATTACGGCCAGTCGGAATGATCCCTGTTCCAACTCACTCATTGAAGCCCTGTCCTGCGGGTTGCCGGCACTCTACCTCAACAGCGGCGGTCATCCTGAAATCGTCGGTAACGCGGGCTTGCCGTTTGCTGATCCGGCTGAAATTCCCGCCGTACTGGATCGCGTGATCCGTTCTTACATCTCCTATCAGCAGGCCATCACCATACCGCTTATCCAGGACGTTGCCTCACGGTATCTGGCGGTGTTGGGTCTTTGTGCTCCTGGTCTCCCCGTGAAAACACCATGACAACGCTCACTCGCATTCGAACTCAAGTCGATGGCGCCATGCGGCTGGCAACGACTCCGATGAATCGACTCCTATCCGCCGGGTGGTCACCCTATTCCCGTCTGATCCTGGTCAGGGATCAGGCCGACTGGGTCATCGACGAGGAAATGCGGGCGCTCTCCCGGATAGCCCGGACTCTCCGAATCCGTGAAGTCGGCGACCGCTGGATCTCGGGCTCACGGCATCAGTCCGTGTTCTACGGAAACCAGTTTTCGCTTTTAGCCCCCGACTGGCTTCAGTCCACACATCGTGTCGGCGTGGCCTATTTTCATGGGAAGCCGGGAACCGGTGTCAAGGACTTTGACACCCTGTACGAGCGACTTTGCCTCCATCACGAACGCATCAGCCGCATCCAGGCTAGTCACAGCGAAATGCGGGACTGCCTGCTGGCGACCGGAATTGAGTCCGATAAAGTCCACCTGATCCCCATCGGCATTAATCTGGACTATTTCCATGTCCAAACACCCGAATCCAAACTCAAGGCCCGCGAGCAATTCGGCATACCTCAATCCGCTGTTGTAGTGGGTTCATTTCAAAAGGATGGTTCCGGTTGGGGCAAGGGTCTTGAACCCAAACTGATCAAGGGACCGGATATCTTTCTGAAAACCGTCGAGAGGCTCCGTTCGCGCATCCCTGAACTCTTTGTCGTTCTTTCAGGCCCGGCGCGGGGATATGTCAAAACCGGTCTTGAAACATTAGGGGTGCCCTATCGTCACTTCAAGTTTGATCACTATGCCGAGGTGGGCACGCTCTTCCAGACCTTGGACTGTTATCTCATCACGTCCCGGCAGGAGGGCGGCCCGAAGGCCGTTCTGGAATCCATGGCCAGCGGAGTCCCCCTGGTCACCACTCGCGTGGGCCAGGCCATGGATATGGTGAGTCACGGGATAAACGGTTATATGGTCGAGGTGGACGATACGGAGGGACTGGCGGTCTGGGCGGAACATGTCCTCACCCACCCCTCCGAACGACCTGCCATTCAACAGGCGTGCCGTCAAACAGCCGAGGCAAACAGTTACGAGAGCCAGACCCCCCTCTGGTCCCGCTTTCTGGAGGGATTTGTGGAACGATCCACCTGATGAACAAAGTCGTCCAGAGATTCCTGAACGAGGCCTATCGCATCTACTCCCGTCCCGCCGCCATCCGGAGGGAAAGCGCCCGATGGGTTGCGGCTTGCCTGGATGTCCCCCGTCATGGTCTCCGCGTCTATTACGGGATGGATCACATCCCCACTCGTTCGCAATCCCTTTCCGGCGGTTTGGTGAAGTGTCAGGATTTACAGACGCTTTTCCCCAACACCACACGCGCTCCGAACCTGCTTTATCTCGTCAGCAGTGCGCTCCCTCTTCATGCGGATATCATGGTTCGTTTCGCTCACGAGATCGGCGCAAAGGTGGTGTTAAACCAAAACGGCGTTGCCTACCCCGCGTGGCATGGCAAAGGCTGGGAAAAGGCTAATGTCCCCCTCGCCCGGATTCACTCACAGGCTGACTACATCTTCTACCAAAGCCGGTTTTGCCAACTCGGCGCGGAAACCTTTCTGGGAACGCGCTCCTGCAACGCAGAAGTTCTCTATAACCCGGTGGACACAGATCGGTTCGTTCCGCCATTATCACTGGCATCACTTGCCAAGCCCCTTATCCTTGTGGCCGGAAGTCATCATTTTCTATACCGTATTACCCTTGCCGTGGACACGCTCCTTCTTGTTCTCAAAAGACACCCGGGCGCCTCTCTTCAGATTTCCGGGAATTGCCGCTGGCGTTCGTCGGATCCCGAGTGCCGTGCCGAAACCATGGCCTATGCGAAGCGCCTGAATGTCAGCGATCATCTTCGCTTCACCGGCGCCTATACACAGGACGAGGCGCCGTCAATATTCCAACAAGCCCATGTTCTGCTTCACACCCAGGTCAACGATGCATGCCCGCGCTTGGTTGTGGAGGCCATGTCCTGCGGTGTCCCCGTTGTCTGTTCCGCAACCGGCGGAACGGCTGAATTGATCGGAGAGGATGGTGGAATCGGCATCCCCGGCCCCCTTGACTGGAATCAGGAGTCGCCCCCTAAACCCGCCCAACTCGCCGATGCAATCTGTCATATTCTGGAAAATCAAACCCGCTATTCCCAATCAGCCCGACGGCGGGCCTTGCAACAGTTCGCCCTGCCTCCATGGCTCCAACGCCACCAATCTGTTCTAGAAGGACTCTTGACATGAAAACCTGGATAGCCAATCTGGCCCAACAAATTATCCGGCGCCTTCCCTTCCGAGCCAGGAAGGCCTTATTTTCCCTGGTGTCAGGTGCCACGGGCCCCGCCGGGAACGGGCAGACGCTGGTCGAATTGTTTATCCTGCACGACATCCTGGAATCCGAAATTGACCGGTGCGCCGTTCGCTACGGCGAGGGAGTCCACCCCAAACACCGCCTCATGCGATACCATGACTTTTTTGTCAGACGAATCACGCCCGGCGAAACGGTTCTTGATATCGGATGCGGCAGGGGGATGGTCGCCCATAGCCTGGCGATGGCGGGCGCCAAAGTCACGGGCATTGATTTGAATGAGGACAATATTTGTGCCGCACGGGAACACTACCAGCATCCCAACCTGTCCTTTATAACCGGGGATGCCACCCGCACCCTCCCCTCAGGGTCATTCAAAACGGTCATCGCCTCCAATGTGCTTGAACATATCGAAAACCGCATCGACTTTCTCAACCGGGTTCAACAGGCCATCAAACCGAATCGTTGGCTTATCCGAGTTCCCGTCATCGACCGTCATTGGCATTCTCCTCTGAAACAGGAACTCGGGTTGTCCCCATTCAGTGATCCCACCCATTTCACGGAATATACGCTTGCCGGTTTTATGAAGGAAATGGAGGCCGCAGGTCTGGCTATCCGCCATCTCGACCGGATCTGGGGTGAAATCTGGGCCGAAGTCACACATGAATAAGACTCCTTCCATAACCGTTCTCATGCCGATCCATAATGGCGCCGCTTTTCTGAAGGAGGCGATGGAGAGTATTCTCCAGCAAACCCTGGGGGATTTTGAATACCTCATCGTGGATGATGCCTCGACCGATCATTCTGTTGAAATCATCCGTAGCCTCAAGGATCCCCGTATCCGGCTGATCCAAAGCCCGGAACGCCTGAAACTCTCCGGCGCCCTGAATCTTGGTTTGGACCATGCCAGGGGACGGTATGTGGCCCGGATGGATGCAGATGACATCAGTCACCCAAGACGACTTGAAATCCAAGCCAGATTTCTGGAGCAAAACCCGAAAATTGGCCTCTGCGGAACGTGGATCCGTTATTTTGGCGGCACGTCGCACGCCGTTCTGAAGAAACCTCTCACTCATGAGGCTATCCGGGCCTTCACGTTGCTGGACACTCCCTTTGCCCATCCCACAGTGATGATGCGGAGGGATTTGTTTGATCACCATCACCTTCGTTTTGACGGACGCTACTTCCCGACAGAGGACTTTGAATTGTGGACACGGGCGCTGGGTCATTTCAAGGCGGCCAATCTGCCCGAGATTCTCCTGAACTACCGGATCCACGGCCAGAGTCTGACTGGGCTCGACTGGTCTGCCATGGATGAACAGGCGATCCTGATTATCCGAACTCAACTGCTTGCGTTGGGACTTTCCCCCACGGCTGAGGAATTACGATTCCATCGGCAATTGGCCATGGGGCGGCTGGAAATGACTCCGTCCCGCCTCGACCAGGCCGAATCCTGGCTCACGACCATCCTTGCCGCCAACCAGCGTGAGCGGACATTCTCGCCTGAGGCTCTGGAAAAACTTCTAAGCGACCTTTGGTTCCGAACCTGCCTTCACACCGCGCGTCACGGGTTCTGGGTCGCCAGGCGCTATTCCTCCTCTCCCTTGCACCTCCATGATACGATGCCAGACCGTGGACAGTGGCTGATCAGACTGGCGGCACTCAAGAACAAACTCAGGTTATGAAAATCCTACATCTCAACACCTTTGATATTGAAGGCGGGGCCGCCCGTGCCGCCTGGCGTTTGCATCAGGGATTACTGGCGTTGGGGGACGAGTCGTGTATGTTGGTTCAAACGAAAACCAGCGACGATCCCAGCGTGATGGAACGTGACTCCACGTTCGCCCGTGATCTGGGGCATGTTCGACCCATAGCCGAAATTCTCCCCCTGCTCGCCTACCCCGGCCGCCCCCCGACACACTGGGCCACTGAATGGCTTCCGACTACGATCAACCACCAGATCGAAGCCTTGAATCCTGACATCATCCACTTGCATTGGATCTGCCGTGGCTTCATGTCCATGGCCGATATAGGGCGGCTGTCAAAACCGGTTGTGTGGACGCTCCACGACTCCTGGGCCTTCACCGGGGGGTGCCACGTTCCCGGCGATTGCACACGGTTCCAGAACCGTTGCGGGGCCTGTCCCCAACTGGCTTCCCTTAAAGAAAATGACCTGAGCCGATGGATTCATATGCAGAAAGAAACTCTGTGGCAGAACGTTCCCATCACCGTGGTCACCCCGAGCCAGTGGCTGGCCGACTGCGCCCGCAGCAGTTCACTTTTCCGCCAACGGAGAATCGAAGTCATCCCCAACGGCATCGACACGGCCGTCTATTGTCCCATTCCCCGCCAGGAAGCCCGCTCCACGATGGCCCTCCCTCAGGACAAGAAACTGGTTCTGATCTCGGCCATGAATGCGACGTATGACCAGAATAAGGGGTTCCGATTCCTTGAGGCCGCTCTGCAGCAACTGGCGGCCACAGGCTGGGGCGACAGGACTGAACTTATGGTCGTCGGGCAGAATGCCCCGTCCATGCCCGTCAACACAGGCGTCCCCACCCGTTTCCTCGGGGTCTTGAAGGACGAACTCTCCATGCGACAGGCTTATTCAGCGGCTGACGTGACAGTCATGACCTCGCTTCAGGAGAACCTGCCGAATTCGATCATGGAATCCATGGCCTGCGGAACCCCTGTGGCGGCGTTCAACATCGGGGGAATTCCACAACTCGTCGTACCGGGCGTCACCGGCATGCTGGCGCAACCCTTCGACACGGCGGAACTCGCAGCAGGCATGGAATCGGTCCTTTCAGATCCCGCCCTCCGGGATCGAATGGGCCGTGAATCACGTCTGAAGATCGTGAGTGAGTTCGATACGGAAGTCATCTCACATCGCTATCAGGATTTGTATCGCGAACTCTTGAAGAGAGACAAACCGACCCCATGACTCCGCCAAACGTTATAATCAGTATTATCACTGTCGTCCGAAATGGTGCGTCCACCTTGGAGAACGCCATTGCCAGCGCGGCCATGCACGGTTGTCCGGGAGTTGAATATATCGTGATCGACGGAGGGTCCACCGACGGAACCGTCGAACTCATAAAACAACATGCCAACACCATCAACCTTTGGGTTAGCGAACCTGACAGGGGCCTCTATGACGCCATGAACAAAGGCGTCCGCCTGGCAAAAGGAAAGTGGATTCTCTTTCTGGGATGCGATGATGAGTTGGCCCTGAATCTTTCCGTTGTCCTGCCGCTCCTTCAGGATGAACACGCACTCTATTATGGAGACAGTTACTGGCGGCACGCCAAACGAACGTACGACGGCCCCTTCACGGCGGCAAAACTGGCCCTGACCAATATCTGTCAACAGGGCATCTTCTATCCCCGCCAGGCGCTGGAGAAATATCCGTTCGACCTGCGCTACCGCTACCAGGCCGACTGGGTGGTCAATATGCAGTGTTTCCACGACCCTGCCTTCGCCTTCCGGCATCTTCCCCATACCATCGCCATCTATAATGACGTCACCGGCCTCAGTTCCGTCCATGCGGACCTGGTGCTGGAACAGGACTATCCGGCTTTGATGTGGCGTTATTTCCCCTGGCCCATTGCACTGTGGCGTTCAGGAATCGCTTTCGGAGGAAGAGCACTTCGAAAACTGGGCTGGAAAGGCCGTCCCGCTTACACTAAAAGGTAATCCATGGACGCAACCACCGCTTCACCTCTCGGCATCTGTATCCCAACCTATAAACGGCCGGAACAACTGGAGGCCTGCATCCAGTCCATCATCCGGTCCATTGGAGACAGGGCCATCCCTATATTTATCTCCGATGATTCGACTGACGACACCAACCTGGCTGTCATCAGCCGGCTTCAAACCGTCTATCCCCACATCATCCATGACCGGAATCCGAAGAATCTCGGCATCGACCGGAACATCCTCAAATCAGTGGATCTTTGCACCTGCCGATATGCCTGGATGATCGGCGAGGACGACCGTATGGTTCCGGAGGCGATTGAAACTGTCCTGAATGTTCTGGGCAAGGCCGGTTGCGAATTGCCCTTCGTCTATGTCAATTATGCATCCGTGGATGAAACACTGACCCTGGTTCTCCATGAGAATTCGCTCCCACTCAAACAGGACACAACCATGCATGCCGAGGAGTTCTTTGAGACCGATGCGTGGTCAATCGGTTTCATCGGCGCCTGCGTCATCAACCGGCATCTGTGGTCTACCGCGAAACGGGAGCCCTATCTCGACTCCTATTTCGCCCATGTCGGAATGATCATGGAATACTTAAAGGGCAAAGAACTGTACCTCATCGCCAAGCCTCTGGTTCTGAATCGGTGCGGAACGGCGCGCATTTTCACCTGGACGCATTCCGCGTTTGAAGTCATGTACGGCTGGTCGCGCATGACCAAGGCCCTGGAGTCTGTCTATGGCGTCGAGGCTTGCGAGAATTCCAATGACTCCATGGATGGCGCCCATGGCACCGGCACCATGCTGTGGTATGGGTATCTGCGCGCGGATCATGCTTTCTCGTTGGCCGCCTACCACAAACATGTGCACAGCGCCCACCATACCCCTTTTCACAAGTCCGGCGCCTGGCTCATCGCCGTCGCCCCGCCCCACCTGTTTCAGACCGTCCGGTGGATTCTTACCCATATCCGGCGTAAGACCTGCCGATCAATCTCGGGCTACGAATCCTGATGCCATGACCATGCCGCCTCCCAACTTATTCCCATGGGTGTCCCACCTGGAGATCGCAGACACCTTTTTGAAAAGAACCCTCGGTTTGATGGGAAAACCAGGCCTTGCCAGGGGACATGGACTTCTGATCTCGCCTTGCCGATCCATCCATACTTGCTTCATGCAGTTTCCCATCGACGTGGTATTTCTGGATCATGACAACGATCCCCTAAAAGTGGTTAGGGGGGTTAAACCCTGGCGAATGATCTGGGGAGGATGGAAGGCGGTATCCGTTTTGGAAGTGCAAAGCGGCTGGTTACCCCGGATACAGACGGACGCCCGTCCTGTGGCTCAGAATAAATATTTACAATAATTGCCCGTCCTGTATCGTTATGATAAACAAGAGTCCGTAGGGGACGAATTATTAACCAAAGGAGAAGAAAGAATGAAGAAGGTCGTAACAGTCGTGGCGTGTGTGGCGGTGGCGTTGATGGCGGCGGGGATTGCCCGAGCCGGCGAAGGTGAAGTCAAGAAGGCCCACAAGGGTGCTGACTTCTTCACCAAGGCGGATACCGACAAGGATGGTAAGTTGTCGCTGGCTGAATACAAAGCCGTTAACACCAAACCTGATGCCGAAGCCAAGTTTGCGGCAGCCGATACCGATAAGGACGGCTTCTTGACCCCCGAGGAATTAAAGGCCGCGAGGGCGCACAAGAAGGCGGAGAAGGCGAAAGACGCGGACGCCAAGCCCGTTGATGCCGCTGCAACGAAGTAAGTTCGCTGACAGAACGTAAAGAAACCCGTGCCGGTCACTGACCGCACGGGTTTTTTTGTATCATTGAAAGGTCAGTTCTTCTTGCCTGTGGGGTTTATGCTTTCCATCAATGCCACATCCCCGGACTTGATCGTCTTGTAAATCCCCAACTGGGTTTCAAGTTTGACGTCATCATTGGGGAGTTTTTCGACGAGAGACCCCGTGACGATTTCCCCGGAGACAAGTCTGATCCGAGTGTCGGCCACAAAGGATCGCCTGAGGATTTCCTTGATCGTAACGGTCTGTCCCTTCTCGATGGTTACCCGCTTCTCAACCGAACCATATCCCTTGAGCGACAGTGCGACTTTATGGTCGCCCACGGGGAGTTCCAACGCCAGTTGCCCGACGGATCCCTCAGCGCCAGCCATCACCGTTCCTTTTTCAATGCCGTCAACCATAACCGTGCCCCCATCCGGCTTAACCATGACCTCCAGGCGCCCCACATTCCTCGACAATTTGAATTCTTCCACTCTTTTTTCGGCGTTTTTCAAATCCACCGAACGGGTTTCGGCCTCGCATCCATCCATCTCCACCCGCAGGGTATGACTGCCGGCGCTCAATCCGTCAAGCGTCACCGGACTCTGGCCTTTCAATGTATCATCGAGAAACACCTTCGCTCCGGCGGGTGTGGAGATGACCGACAGCGAGGATGGAAAGGCCTTCAGGGTGATGTCAAGGGATTGCGTCTCGTTTGCCTGGAGTTTAACAAGGGTTCGATACGCTTCATACTCAGGCAGCGAAACCACAATCTCAGTGTCACCCGCAGGAAGACGATCCAGCGTACAGGGCGTGATGTTTTTCGTAAGGCCATTCACCTTGACCGACGCCCCCACCGGTTGAGACCGGATCGTCAGGGTTGCTGAATCAGAGGCCAATGACACGACCACCTTCTGGGGAGTTCGGTTCTCCACCTCAAAATCGACATCCCGAGTGAGAAAGCCTGGGGCAGAGGCCTTAAGCCGGTAACGACCCGGCGACAAATCCGTGATCAGCAGCGGAGTCTTTCCCCGATGCGCCCCGGCAATGTCAATATCGGCGCCATCCGGTATAGACTGAATCAAAACAAGTCCGTTCAGGCGTTCCAAAGGAATGACGACTGACGAACGCTGCCCAGGCGTCAGCGACACGCTGCGGCGCGCTGGCAGGAAGCCGGCTTTCTCAACCGAAATCAGATGCGTACCGGCCCGTAAGCCGGTAAGCGTAAGAGGAGTTTCATCCCGAAGAATGCCGTCACACGTCACTGTGGCTTTATCAGGAAGCGTGCTGACATTCAGACTGGCCGGAACGTCCTGGGCCAGGGTCGGCAGAGCCGTAACCGCCAGCAACGCCAGCACCATTCGTTTTGAAATCAATGTTGGCATATTATTTTTCCGTCTCAAGGTGTCGTTGAACGTCCACGAGTTTCTTGACGGCCTCCTGGTTGCGTTTGTCGGAACGATCCGGAATCATGTCGCAAATCACCTTGAGTTGGCGATCCGCCACCTTCCAGTCACGCAGTTTGACCGCCCGTTCCGCAACAAACCAGAGGTCATCATAGCGGCGTTGCAACTCGCGTTCACAGTCAGTCTTGGCGCTGACGGCCACGGCGTAAAAGTCGGGTTTGGGCTCGATGGTTTCCAGATACCATTCACATTCCTTGTACGCGCGTATGGAATTGAACATATTCTCATCGCGGACCTCCCGCTCATCCCACATCTTCTTGGCCTGAAGCAGGGAGTCTTTCGCCTTCGCCACCAGCGTGGCTGGATCAATGGCCAGCGCCGCCAGCCCCAACTCATTTTTCCCAAACTCCTCGATCATACTCCTGGCCGCGGCAAATTCCTCAGGCTCGATATGGTTCAGCACTTTGATACGCCGGGTATTCAATCCCATGGTGATGGACAAATCCGAGGACTCATAGATTCCCGGAGCCAACCCGGAATAGTCCTCTCGAAGGGAAACGACGCCCGTGGCCTGAAGGGATCGCGCCAGATCACGGATCAACTCGGGCAGAACCTTTTTTTCGCGGCGCACATGGCGGTTCCCCTGGAGATCATCCACCTGTACGGCCAGACTGCCATCGCGGACATCCAACAGATACCTGAATATATTGGACACACTCCCTTCCACGCGCTCAAATGAGAGTTCGAGATCGGTCACAACCGCCTCCTGCGGGGGCTGCGGCAACGGCTTTTTATCCCAGGACAGAACTCCCCCCAGTTTACCCCATGGCGTCCACACCGCCACAACCATCAGGATCACAGAACTCCCCCCAGTTTACCCCATGGCGTCCACACCGCCACAACCATCAGGATCATCGCCCCGGCCACCCAAACCAATTTTCGACGCATCGTGGCCGTCGAGTTTCCCTCTTTCACAACACGCTGCTTCTTCAGTCCCAGATCCAGAGTGGGTTCATGGGGCGAAGGTGTCACGACACCTTCAGCCGCGAACCCGGAAACAGGTTCACCTGCAGAAAGAACCACCTCACCGGTGTTGACAACGCGGAAACGGGTTCCCCCTGCCACAATCTCCTCATGGAGATTCAACCGTTGCTCCTGAACAGGCACTCCCCCAACAAAGGTGCCATTGACGCTTCCCAGATCGGAGATCCAGAGTCCCTCGCCGGGTTTCATGAAAAAACGACACTGGAACCGGGACATGATGTCATCTGCAATGGAAATATCATTGCGGGAGGAACGGCCAATGCGGACTCCCTCGGGGGGAACGTGTATTTCACGTCCGCTCGCAGGCCCCTCTGTCACCATCAAATGGATTGTTTTTTCCATGACCACTCTCTTTTACTCGAACGCACCATAATCTCCCATTTCCCGACTGTCAACGTCCCTTAAATCTGACGCAGAATCTGCAGAATAATGGGACCCAGTAGCACCAGAAAGACAGCAGGGAAAATAAAGGCGACCAGCGGGAAGAGCATTTTGACCGGGGCTTCGTTCGCCATTTTTTCAGCGCGCTCAAACCGGCGCTGGCGCATCTGATCGGCCTGGATCCGAAGAATGGAGGCAATTCCCACCCCCAATTCATCGGCCTGAACCAACGCATTCATCACGGATCGCACATCCGCCTGATCAACCCTATCCGACATATCCTTCAGCGCCGCGCGCCGCGTTTTGCCCAATTGAATCTCGCGCAAGACACGCAACAATTCCTCGCCCAGCGCATCCACTTTACTCCGTTCGACAATGCGTTGCATGGCGCTCATAAAATCAAGTCCGGCTTCCACCGACAACGTCAGAAGATCAAGGACAAACGGCAGCGATTTCTGGATCTTCCGGTGCCGGTCGGCCAAAACGCCCCTCAACCAGAGCCCCGGATAGGCATAAAACCAGAGCAGAATGAGCAGGGCATAGGATCCCTCATGTCGCTGCATCACCAGTCCGGCTTTCCCGGGCACCATGGCCAGCGACGCCCACATCAGGGCCACGAGCAGTGACCCCAGGACGGTCGGAAGAATCACCTTGAAGGCCATGAACTCCTCGGGGGTCAATAACCCTTCAAATCCCGCCGCCACAATTTTCCGGGAGAGCGTTGCGGTCTGTTTCTCGAAAAACGGTTTACGAAACAGCGGGGCAAGATTGGGCGCCAGGGG
>Ga0194063_10001445_pt1 | contig 15460 bp, 15 predicted proteins | sample SepL3720m_MetaG_FD_155459 | JGI IMG/M metagenome (GOLD analysis project Ga0194063, IMG submission 155459) | Anoxic zone freshwater microbial communities from boreal shield lake in IISD Experimental Lakes Area, Ontario, Canada - Sep2016-L373-20m | ecosystem: Environmental > Aquatic > Freshwater... | reverse complement strand
GGCGGACGGTTGTAGTAGGGCGTGACGGCCATGAGTCCATGAGCACCGGCCCTCGCCGCAGCTCGCGCCGCCTCGACGGAGTGGCGGGTGTCGTTGGTGCCGACGCCCGCGACCACGGTGGCGCGATCGCCGACGGCATCGAGTACCGCGGACAGGGTCGCGAGATCTTCCTCGTCGGTCTTGGTGGCCGACTCCCCCGTCGTTCCGTTGATCACCAGCCCGTCGTGACCAAGGGTGTCGACCAGATGAGTGGCCAGCTTCCGGGCCCCGTCAAGGTCAAGTGAGCCGTCCTCGCGGAACGGCGTGACCATCGCGGTCAGCATGACCCCGAAGGGGCTCTTCTCAGTGGTGGCTCCCGGCATGCGGCAAGGCTACCGCTACGGGGCCACCCGACCATTCTTGACGAAGGCGGCGTGCGTCAGCGGCATCAGCCCGGACCAGAACTCCTCGTATCGCTCAGCCACCATCTCGATCTCCCGCTGGGGGTAGGACGGGAAGTGCGAGCCGTCGACCTTGCGTCGCAGTGACAGGAAGTTCATGAGCGAACGGGCGTTGAGCGTGACGTAGGCGCTGGAGTAGATGGAGACCGGCAGGACCATGCGCGCCACCTCGCGGGCAATGCCGGCGTCGAGCATCCTCTGGTAGCTGTCGTACGCGGCCATGCAGGACGTGCGCATCTCTTCATCGATCAGCGCGTACTGCTCCTCGGACCCGGGCAGGAACTCATAAGCCCCCGTCTTGCCGACCTGGACGAGAGGGCGGTCATGACCCGGGACGTAGAAGACCGGCTCCAACTGGCGGTAGCGCCCGGACTCCTCGTTGTAGCTGGCGATGCGGTGCCGCATGTGCTCGCGCCAGACGAAGATGGGCGCGCGTACGAAGAAGGTCATCGAGTTGTGCTCGAACGGACTCCCGTGCCGGTCGCGCATGAGGTAGTTGATCAGGCCCGTCGATCGCTCGGGATCGGCGTCAACGTCCTCGAGGGACTGCTCGCCGGCCGTCGACACGCGGGCCGCGAAGATGACGTCGGCGTCCGATGCGCTCGAGCGCACCAGCTCCACCGTGACATCGCTGCGGAAGGTCACCTGCTCGTCACTTGTCACGCAGCCACCCTATCCGCGCCGAGACCCTCGGGGCAGGATGTAGGCATGCCTGTCAGCGGTGTGCGCCTTGCCCGAACGTCGGATGTGGACGAGATCGCCGCCGTCAACGTGAGCTCCTGGCGGGCGCGCCTGTCCGACCTCGTTCCCGATGCGGTCCTCTCGGCCCTCGACCCGGCCGACCTCGCGATGACGTGGGCAAGTGCCATCCTCAATCCCCCGATGGCCGGCCAGCGTGTACTCGTCGCAGTGGACGAGGATCGCGTGGTCGGCTACGCGGCGTGGGGACCCTGCCTGGACCCGGACGCCGACCCGATGACCGGAGAACTGCTCGCGCTCGAGGTGGATCCTGCTCGGCAGCGCGAGGGCCACGGATCACGTCTCATGGCTGCGGCCGTGGATCTGGGCCGCTCTGCGGGTGTGGGTGGCGCAGTCACGTGGATCCAGTTGGCCGACGAACCGCGTCGGGCTTTCCTGCTGGCATCGGGCTGGGGGCCGGACTCGGCCTACCGCGACGTCCAGGTGGGCGCGGACATGAACAGCGAGGCGATTCTCGTGCGGGAAGTGCGACTGGTCACGGGGCTGGATTCGGACTGAGCCGGACGGCCGGGCCGGGCCAGACGTGATTGTGTCCGGCGAGTCCCCCGCTCCCGCCGGACAAGACCAAGTTTTCCGACAGGGCAAGGCCGAATCCACCAGCCACTGTCCCCAAGCAGGGGGACCGTGGGTGCTGGCTAGTCGTTCGCAGGGTCCTTCAGCAGGCCGTCACGGCTCGCCGCGGCGTAGAGCTCCGTGCGCGTGCGCGCAGGACGCCCGACTTGTGCGTATTTCGCACGCACCCGGTCCAAGTACTCCTTCGCCGTGTGCGGCGAGATGCCCATGCGATGCGCGACGGCGGTCAGTTTCAGGCCGGAAGCATAAAGACGCAGTGCATTCAGTTCCCTTGGGCTCAGGTCGGGCTTGTCGGCGGCCGACGCAAGGATGGCGGCGAGGTCGACCGACAAGAACAGCTCACTGCGTGCCACCGTCTCCAGCGCATCAGCGAGGGTGTCGTACGAGACCCGCTTCGGGACGAACCCCAGCGACCCAGCCATCAGCCCGGAGCGCACGGCTGCCGAGTCGTCGAAGGCACTCATCATGAGCACGCTGATCCCGGCCTCCTCAAATGCCGCCACAGATTCGGCAACCGGTGCTCCGCTTGGGCCCAGATCCACGTCGAGCAGGGCAACGTTCGGGGTGGTCGCGATGGCCTCGGCAACGCTCTCCCCGGTGTAGACGACGCTGAATCGGGCTTCACTCTGGCTCGCAAGCAGCGCGCTCAGGCCCTCGCGGACCAGTTCATGGTCATCGACGATCGCCAGCCGTATCGGCGGCGGATCCTGCTCTGGCATCGGTCTCCCCCTGTGCCGCCCTAATCTCCCACAGCATGTCGGCATCTGCCGGATCAAGGACCAATCCCGGCCGTGGAAGCGTGAGGGCCTGGGCATGACGCTCGACAGCAATGGGCGTCAATAGGCGCACGACATAGTCCCCGCCCTCGGATCGAGCGCTGAAGCGGCCGACGCCGCCCGGCACTGAGTTCTCCACCGCCCAGTGAAGCGCCGCCCGGTCACCGGGCGTTGTCGGCTGTACCGGAGCCGTCTCCGCGGATACGTCGACATCGAGGAAGAGCCCGACTTCCCGTGCACTGCCGGCAAGCTCGACCGCCAGCGCATGGACGGAGTCCACGGCGGGGTCCACCCGCATGACGGTTCGGATGTATCGCTCCTCCAGCGCGGCCCAGCGACGCGCGCCCTCCTCATCCGGGTCGAGGGCGCCGGACCCGATGCCGGCAAGCAGGGAGAGGGCACCGGAGACGCGCAGCGCCTCGTAACGCCGGCGCACCCGCTGGCTGCCTTCCTCTGCTACCGCGCGTGCGGTGCGTTCCTGCAGTTGCAGCGACCGGGACTTCTCCACTCTGGCCTCATTGCGGCGCACATTCCGGCCGAAGATGGCGGCCGACACGATGATGGCCGTGCCCGAGGCCAGCACCTCGTGGAGGATGTCGCCTTGAATCACGAACCAACTAGCCAGAACCACGAGCCAGGTGAACCGTGGGCCTGAGGCTGCGGCCACGATGAACAGCGAGATGACCGCCAACGAGGACCAGTCCGTCCAAGGCCCGGACTCCCCCTGCGTAGCGGAGGTCTGTACTCGGTAGATCAGTGCGCCGCCGACAACCGCCGAGATGACGACCCACCAAGGGATGGGGCCACGCAGGGAGGCCCAGGCCATCAGACCGGCCAACCCGAGGAACAGGGTGAAGGCTGCGATCGTGCGGAGCAGGTCAGCTCCCTCGTCACGGGTGAGAAGCACGATCGCGAGAGTGAACACGCTGAAGGACACGAGCAGGGGGATCGCGAACGCCGATCCGGATTCCGAGGGCTCAGGCAGGCGGTCCGTCGACGCTGGTGGCGGCCGCCAGGACAGGCTCACGACCGTGCCACCAGAGATCTCGGCCTCTACGCGGGCGCTGCCTCCGACCTCGGCGAGCCCCTCTATGACCGAGCGGCGCACGCCGAAGCCGAGCGAGGACGAACCCATCGCGAAGCCGCGTCCATTGTCGCGAATCAGCACTTCTACGGAGTCATCGTCCCCGACGAGCGCCGACACCCTGACGTCCGAGGCCTCGGCGTGGCGAAGCACGTTGCGGAGTGCCTCGCGGGTGGCGGTAAGCACGGCGTCGTACACCGCAGGCGGAAGCGCGGAGAGGTCGTGGCAATGCAGGTGGACGCTGGTGCCTGATGCGTGCAACTCGACGAGGGTGGCATGCACATCGTGCTCGAGTCGCTGGTCGCGTCGGCGGTCGGCTGCATCGGGCGCGAGCCCCAGATGCCGCAGTACCTCCACGGACTCCTCGCACCGGGACCGCAGTCGTCGGCGCAGTTCCTCCGTGGCGGTGATGCCACCCCGGACGATGGCGGTGAGGGTGTTGAGCACTGTCTCGTGCAGAAGCCGCTCCTGCCGGTGAAGGGTGGCTTCGATGCCCTCCGCGGTAAGCCGGGCCTGCTCGGCAGCAAGGAGCGCAGCGGACGCCTCATCGGCCCGCCTCGCATCATGCGTGAGCACGGCTCGCGCGGCGATCATGGCCACCGACACGGCCAAGGCGTAGAGGGGGAACAGGATGTCCGGGGCCCACGACTCCCCGCTGCCCAGGGCTACGCCGAGGATCACCGCTCCTTCGACAGCGGCAACGGCCACCGTCCAGGCTATTGCGACGGAAGTGCCCAGGAGGAGTCCTGCGACTCCGGCGGACAGCACCGCCATTCCCGAAGCACCGCCCCAGTCCGGTGGGGATTCGGACGCCGCCTCGGTAAGCAAGGCCCCAGCGGTGGCGGAAAGGGCCACGACATTGGCCCAGCGAGACGGCACCGACAAGAATCCAGCATCCGTGACCCGCCAGGCGAGCAGCAGCAGCCACGTGAAGACCACCAGCCCGAACGCAAGAACTCCTGCGGCTGCCGACTGTGATCCCGGCCAGAGCCTGCTGTCACCAGCGATCCACAATGCCTGCCAGACCAGGGCGACGAGGGCAAGGCCGCGATCGACTGCTTCATATGCCGATCTCGCGGGCTGTGCGAGGCGGCGGGGCACCGGGCCAGCGTTCCACACCCTGCCGCTAACGTCCCGTTCATGCCCACTGATGATGTGCCTGCGGCCCAGCGCCGCGCCATCACGTCGAACGCGCTCGGCATCGGAATCGCGTCCGGCGCCTACGCCATCTCCTACGGCGCCATCAGCATTGCCAGCGGACTGGACTTCTGGCAGACGCAACTGCTGTCGCTGCTGATGTTCACTGGAGCGTCCCAGTTCGCCTTGGTCGGGGTCCTTGGAGCGGGCGGCGGCGCAGTGGCCGCGGTACTCACTGCCCTACTGCTTGGCGCACGCAACGGCATCTATGCCGTCAGCATGGCGCCCCGCCTGAACGTCACCGGACTGCGTCGACTGGCGGCGGCCGAGCTCACCATCGACGAGTCCACTGCGATGGCGCTGGCGAACGAGCAGCCCGTGCGCGCCTCGCGGTATGCATTCTGGGCGACGGGCGTGTCCGTCTACGTCCTCTGGAATCTCGGGACACTGCTCGGTGCACTGGGCGCAACCGCGATCGGGAACCCGCAGTCCCTAGGACTGGATGCGGCGATCCCAGCCGCGTTCATCGCACTGCTCTGGCCCCGTCTCGTCGATCGCAGCATGTGGGCCCTTGCCCTCGCCTCCGGAACAGTCGCCCTGCTGCTCACTCCTGTGCTTCGTCCCGGGCTCCCCGTGCTCGCCGCGGGGATCGTCGCACTGATCGCCGCTGCCCTGATGGAGCGGCGATGATGTGGCTTGCCGTGCTCGCCGGATCGTTCGGGTGCTATGCGGAGAAGCTCCTCGGCTTCTTCCTGCCGCACTCCGTACTCGACAACCAGCGCATCCGCCGAATCTTCGGACTCCTCCCCGTCGCACTGCTTGCCGCTCTGGTGGCCGTCCAGACGTTCGCCGTGGGGCAGACACTGGTGATCGACGCGCGCGTCGCCGGAGTGGCCGTCGCCATCGTCGCCCTCATCCTGCGAGCCCCATTCCTCGTCGTGGTGATCGCCGCAGCGGTCACTGCTGCCCTGCTGCGGGTGCTCGGCTGGGCCGCATGAACCCGCCACGCAAGCCCATCTTCGGCTTCCTGTGGGCGACCCCGGACCCCAACGCACCGGTCGATGCCGCCTACCACCAGATACGACCCATCCGCATCACGGCCCGGGGGCCGGTACGCCTGCTGTGGCTATGGCTGGCAACCGTGCTCACTGTGCTCTTCACGGCCACGGCGGTGACGGCCGCGCTTGCTGCGCCGGTGCCGGCCGCCGTGCTCGGCTCGGCGGTCATCTGCGCCACGGCGTGCTTCCTCGTGCTGCGCGGGTGGGTAGTCGGCACCTTCGTCTCCGATCAGGCGATCCGCATCGAGACGGTCTTCCGGCGCGTCGAGATCCCCTGGCCTGCGGTGGCTGCCGTGATCACGGCTGTGGAACGCGGCCCATTCATCGGGATGCCACTTCCGGTGGCCGGCAAGCGCGTGGCGATCCTGCTGCCTGATGGGCGACGGATAGGCACGCACGTGTATGCGGCGTCGCCGGACCTCTGGCTGCGACCCGAGTCCTTCGACGTCGCGCGTCTTCGCCTCGAGCACTGGCGCGAGCAGGCCTGAGCGCTAGGCGAGCTGATCGTCGAACAGCTGGATGGCTGTGCGCATCGCCGCCCGGGCACGCTTGCGGTCGCGAGCGTCGTCGTAGCCGATGGCCAGTCGGTACCAGCAGCGCCAGTCGTCCGGCGCCTGCTGGACCTGCTCCTCGTATATGGCGAACCGGGTATCCGCTGCGGAGCGCTCGACTCGGTGCGACGGCGTTCGAGGCAGGTCATCGAGGGGAAGCCCGCCCTCCTCGCCGAGCGTTCGGCCCAACTGCTGCATGCGCCAGCCGAACACGAGTTCACGCCAGAGCAGCCACGCACCGATGAGCGGGATCACCAAGACGCTGATGCCGAGGACGATGGGGACCGGATCCCCCGACTGGATGAGCGCCCAGGCCCTCATCGCGACGAACACGAGGTAGACCACGACTGCCCCCGCGAGCACCCACGACACCAGGCGCGCGTTCACGAAAGCGCGCCCTTCACGTCCCGATGCCGAGGTAGGACTCCAAGCCGATGGTCAGGCCAGAATGCGTGCGGACCTCGCGGATGCCCAGGAGAACGCCTGGCATGAATGACGACCTGTCCAGTGAGTCGTGCCGGATTGTCAGGGTTTCGCCCAGACCACCGAAGATGACCTCCTGATGGGCCACCAGCCCACGCGCTCTCACGGAGTGCACGTGGATGCCATCGATCGTGGCACCCCGCGCACCGTCCAGCGCATGAGTGGTCGCGTCGGGCTGTGCAGGCAGCCCGGTGCGAGCGGCCGCGACGCGCTCAGCAGTGTGCCGCGCAGTGCCCGACGGTGCGTCGGCCTTCTCCGGGTGGTGCAGCTCCACGATCTCCACCGACTCGAAGTACGGGGCGGCCAGCTCGGCAAGGCGCATCATCACAACCGCACCGACGCCGAAGTTCGGGGCGATCAGGACGCCGACCTCAGGATTGGCGGCGCACAACTGCGCGACCATGTCGAGCCTCACCTCGTCGAACCCGGTGGTCCCGACAACACAGTGAATCCCGTTGCCAATGCACGACTTCAGCGTGCGCATGACCGCGTCCGGGGTGGTGAAGTCGACGATGACCTCGGCCCCGGCCTGAGCGAGTGCTGAAGGCGGGACACCCATGTCGATTGCCGCTACGAGCTCGCAGTCCTCAGCTTCGTTCACCGCCTCGACGACGGCTTGGCCCATCTTCCCGCGCGCACCCACCACACCAACCTTGATCACTCGTCGAGCCTACTCCGGCGCCGTGTACGCGCTGAGTCGGCCGCGGTCTCGCGTCAGCCGAGGGCGTTGAAGGTTGTGGTCTCGTCGAACGGCCCGATCACGGAGAGTGTCGCCGGCCCCGTCAGGACCGCGCGCGCGATGTCCTTGATGTCACCCGACGTGACGTAGTCGACTCTCTGGAGAAGTTCGTCGATGCTCAGCAGGCGCTCACCGTGCAGTTCGCTCTTGGCGATTCGGGTCATCCGGGCGCCGGTGTCCTCCTGGCCGAGGACGGTGGCACCGCGCACTTGGCCTTTGCCCCGCGCGATCTCCTCGTCGGTCAGTCCGAATTCGGCAAGACGCTCCATCTCGGTGAGGCAGACGTCGAGCACCGTGTCGACCTTGCTGGGCTGGCAGCCCACGTAGATTCCGAACATGCCGTCGTCCGAGAAGCCCTGCGCATATGCATAGACCGAATACGCCAGGCCGCGCTTCTCTCGGATCTCCTGGAACAGCCGACTGCTCATCCCTCCGCCGAAGGCCGTGGCCATCACGCTGAGGGCGTAGCGACGCTGGTCGCTGCGGTTGATGCTCGGCGTGCCCACGATGAGGTTCGCCTGCTCGGTCTGGCGGTTGGTCACCTTGACCGATGCTGAGTGGGGACGGGGGCGCCGCACGATGCGCGCAGCCTTGACCTCGACCGACGCGTCGAGGACGTGTGCGAAGGCGGCCCGCACCTGCTTGACCACCGTTGCGTGGTCGAGGTTCCCGGCGGCGGCCACGACGATCGTCTCGGGACGGTACTTGCGGCGGTAGAACGAGTTGATCGACGAGCGGCCGATCCGGGTGATCGTCTCGATTGTGCCGAGGACGGGCCGACCGAGCGGTGTATCGCCGAACATCGCCGCCGCGAACTCCTCGTGGACGAGATCGGCCGGCTCGTCGTCGTGCATGGCGATCTCCTCGAGGATGACTCCTCGTTCGCTCTCGACGTCCTCCGGACGGATGAGCGCATCGGTGACCACATCACAGACGACGTCGATCGCGAGTGACAGATCGCTGTCGAGCACCCGCGCGTAGTAGCAGGTGTACTCCTTGGTGGTGAAGGCATTCAGGTCACCACCGACCGCCTCGATCGAGGCGGAGATGTCCATGGCGGAACGCTTCGACGTGCCCTTGAACAGCAGGTGCTCAAGGTAGTGCGCCGAGCCCATCATCGAGCCGCTCTCGTCACGAGAGCCGACATTCACCCAGACGCCGAAGGCGACCGAGCGAACGCCGGGCACCTGCTCGGTGATGATCCGCAGGCCACCCGGGAGGGTGGTGCGGCGAACGAGTCCGCCGTCACCCTCCCGGAGCAGCGTGCGTGTTTCAGCCTTGGGCATCGGCGGGCGCATCCGCGCCCTCGAGCACAGGGATAAGGGACAGCTTGCCGCGAGAGTCGATCTCCTTGATCTCGACCTGCACCTTGCTGCCGACCTTGAGGACGTCCTCGACGTTCTCGACGCGCTTGCCACCAGCGAGCTTCTTGATCTCGGAGATGTGCAGCAGGCCATCCTTGCCGGGCATCAGCGAGACGAAGGCGCCGAAGGTCGTGGTCTTGACCACGGTGCCCAGGTAGCGCTCGCCCACCTCGGGCATCGTCGGATTGGCGATCTGGTTGATCTGCGCCCGCGCAGCCTCGGCGGACTCGCCATTCGTGGCACCGATGTAGATCGTGCCGTCATCCTGAATCGTGATGTCGGCGCCAGTCTCCTCCTGGATCTGGTTGATGATCTTGCCCTTGGGCCCGATCACCTCGCCGATCTTGTCGACCGGGATCTGGATGGCGATGACGCGAGGTGCCGTTGCCGCCATCTCGTCGGGTGCGTCGATCGCCTCGTTCATGACCTCGAGGATCGTGATGCGGGCGTCGTGCGCCTGAGCCAGCGCCTGGCCGAGCACGGAGGCAGGGATGCCATCGAGCTTGGTGTCGAGCTGGAGGGCGGTCACGAAGTCCTTCGTGCCGGCGACCTTGAAGTCCATGTCGCCGAACGCGTCCTCGGCACCGAGGATGTCGGTGATCGCGACGTACTCCGTCTTGCCGTCGATCTCGCCCGAGATCAGGCCCATGGCGATTCCGGCAACCGGCGCGCGCAGCGGCACACCGGCGTTCAGCAGCGACATGGTCGACGCGCAGACAGAGCCCATCGACGTCGAGCCGTTGGAGCCGAGGGCCTCTGACACCTGTCGGATCGCGTAGGGGAACTCCTCCTTGGTCGGCAGCACCGGCAGGAGCGCCCGCTCGGCGAGTGCGCCGTGGCCGATCTCGCGGCGCTTGGGTGAGCCCACACGACCGGTCTCGCCGGTGGAGTACGGCGGGAAGTTGTAGTTGTGCATGTAGCGCTTGCGGCTCTCCGGGCTCAGCGTGTCGAGCTGCTGCTCCATGCGGAGCATGTTCAGGGTCGTGACACCCAGGATCTGCGTCTCACCACGCTCGAACAGCGCCGAGCCGTGCACGCGCGGAAGAACGTCGACCTCGGCCGACAGTGTGCGGATGTCGGTGAGTCCACGGCCGTCGATGCGCACGTGGTCGCGAAGCACGCGCTCACGTACGACCTTCTTGGTGACCGAGCGCAGCGCGGCGGAGATCTCCTTCTCGCGACCCTCGAACTCCTGACCGGCCTCGGCGACGACGACCTTCTTGATGTCGTCGAGACGAGCCTCGCGGTCGGCCTTGCTGACGATCGTCATGGCCTCGCTCACGTCGGCGATGGCCAGCCGCTCAACAGCGTCGTACACATCGTCCTGGTACTCGAGGAAGACCGGGAAGTCGATGATCGGCTTCGCGGCCGCGGCAGCGAGCTGCTGCTGGGCCTCGCACAGGAGCTTGATGAACGGCTTGGCGGCATCGAGACCGGCAGCCACGACCTCCTCGGTCGGCGCGGTGGCGCCGCCGGCGATGAGCTCGATGGTGCGGACGGTGGCCTCGGCCTCGACCATCATGATGGCGACGTCGTCACCGGCGATGCGGCCCGCGACGACCATGTCGAACACGGCATCCTCGAGCTGCTCGTGCGTCGGGAAGCCGACCCACTGACCGCGGATGAGCGCGACGCGCACGCCGCCGATCGGACCACTGAAGGGCAGGCCTGACAGCTGCGTCGATGCGGACGCGGCGTTGATGGCCACCACGTCGTAGAGGTCGTTCGGGTTGAGCGCCATGACGGTGATGACCACCTGGACCTCGTTGCGCAGGCCCTTCTTGAAGGTCGGGCGCAGGGGGCGGTCGATCAGGCGGCACGTCAGGATGGCGTCCTCGGACGGCCGACCCTCACGGCGGAAGAATGACCCCGGGATGCGGCCGAGGGCGTACATGCGCTCCTCGACATCAACCGTCAGCGGGAAGAAGTCGAACTGTTCCTTCGGCTGCTTGCCGGCCGTGGTCGCCGACAGCAGCAGCGTCTCCTCGTCGAGGGTGACGGTTACGGAGCCGGCGGCCTGACGCGCAAGCCGGCCGGTCTCGAATCGGATGGTGCGCTTGCCGAACGACCCGTTGTCGATGACGGCTTCTGCACTTGAGATCTGGGGACCCTCCACGGGTGCCTCCTGTTCGTTGACAGGGGCGCACACGTAACGCGGCCGATGGCGGTCTTCGATCGAGGCCCACGGGTTCGGTCTGCACTGGCAGGTCTATCCCGGAGGTCACTACCGAGGACCGACGGACGACGCTGTCGCGGCGCCCCGGATTTCGGTTGATTATTGAGTTGTGGTGATGCGCTGACGGGGTCCGCCACGGTGGGCAGACCCCGTCAGGAGAGTCACTAGCGGCGGATGCCGAGCTTCTCGATGATCGTGCGGTAGCGCGCGATATCGGTCTTGACCAGGTACTGCAGGAGTCGACGACGCTGTCCAACGAGGAGCAGCAGGCCGCGCCGACTGTGATGGTCGTGCTTGTGGGTCTTGAGGTGCTCCGTCAGGTCACTGATGCGACGCGTCAGCATCGCGATCTGGACCTCAGGGCTGCCGGTGTCACCGGGCTTGCTGCCGAATTCGGCGATGATCTCCTGCTTGGTGGCGCTATCGAGCGGCATGCATCAATCCTTTTCGTCGCCCCCGAGGGGCGGTTGAGATGACACGAATCGACGAGCCTGGGAGGTGCTCTCCTCGGCCGATCGACCGTCTTGACCCCGTCATGCTACCAGCCTCACCGACGGGCCAGAACCGCCAGATCCGTGCCCAGGGCCAAGGTGACGTGAGCCAGGACCCCGGCCAGGATCGAGCGGGTCCGAACGGCCACGACCCCCAAGAGCAGTCCCCCGAAGAGGCTGGTGACCAGTTCGGGTACCGGCTTGTCCAGGTGCAGCAGGCAGTAGGGCGCCGCCATCGCCGGCACCGCCCACCACTGCAGGATCCGAAAGCCGGCCGAGACCATGAATCCCCGGTAGAAGAACTCGAGCGCTACGAACGTGGCCGCGTACATGGCCCACCAGGTGATCAGACCGGCCAGCGTGCCGCGGCCCGCCGACCAGTCGGTGTAGAACGGGTACATGCTCTGGAATCGCGGCTGCCCGGCCGACAGGTAGGCACCGGCCACGATGATCGGCAGCAGCACCGCGAAGATCCCCAGTTCGCCTCGGAACAGGCCCAGGCGCAGGCCGTAGGACCGAATGGACTGGCCGTTCGCGAGTGCGTAGGCCACGGGGACCGTGACGTAGATCGCGATGCACCAGAAGGCCCACCACCCGAGCTGGGCCAGTTCAGGCAGCTGCGGAGGCCGTTGGCGCGGCAGCCAGCTGACCAGGCTGATGCCCACCCAGGACGTCGCGAGGAATATCAGGAACTGCCGAAGCCTCGCCTCGTTCACGGCCCGGCGCCAGCCCAGGGCGCCGATCAGGGTGAACACGACCCCGAAGGCGGTTCCCATGCCGACCAGGCTGCGGCCCCACCAGCCTCGCGCGTCGAAGACCGTCAGGAGCACCCACTCATACGAGAAGACCGCTGCCGCGAGCGCGATGACGGTCACGGCCACGGCCACCGGATGCGTTGTCGCGAAGACGCGGCGCCAGGAGAGCCCGGCCTCCGAGTCCGTCCGGACGACGATCGGGTCAGGATCGGTGATCACGGATGGGCGACGCGGCTAGACGGAAAGGAGGGTGCGGATGGCGTCCACGTCCTTGTGCATCTGCGTGACCAGCCCGTCCACATCGGGGAAGGTCATCTGCCCGCGGACCCGATCGATGAACTCAAGGCCGATCGGCTTGTCGTAGAGCTCCAGCCCCGTCTGGTCGATGACATAGGTCTCGATGCGCTTGCTGTTGGTATGGAACTGGGGGTTGGTGCCGACCGAGATCGCGGAAGGCCAGCGATTGGCTCCGTCCAGCAGGTATCCCGCGAACACACCGTCGCCCGGCAGTGTCGGGTTGCCGGTCCAGCCGAGGTTGGCGGTGGGGAAGCCCAGCGTGCGCCCGCGCGCGTCCCCATGCACAACGCTCCCCGACAGCTCGTACGGGCGCCCGAGCATGTCGGCGGCCGCCGCGACGTCACCCTCTGAGATCAGCTTGCGGACCAGGGTGGACGACCAGAAGGTGCCGGCGTCGCCGGCAAGCGGCACGCCGACCACGTCGAAGCCGAGCTCCGTGCCCACCCGCGTCAGCAGATTGACATCGCCGCGAGCCCGTCGGCCGAAGCGGAAGTCCTCCCCAACGACCACGGCGGCAACGTCCAGCCGGCCCACCAGGACGTCGCGCACGAAGTCCTCTGGCTCAGTGGACTGCAGCGCGGAATCGAAGGCAAGGACGACCACGTCGTCGGCACCCGCCGAGTGCAGCAACTCGACGCGGCGCTCCACCGATGCGAGCGAGGATGGCGGGCCGTTCGGGCTGACGACGGCGAGTGGGTGCGGATCGAAGGTCACGACAACCAGGGGCAGGCCGAGTCGATCGGCCTCCTGCCGGGCTGCGGCGACGAGCACTCGCTGCCCCCGGTGGACGCCGTCGAACACGCCGATGGACGCCACATGGCGGGTTCCGGACATAGCCGAACTCTACCCATCCGCTCACGTCTCCCATCGGCTACACGGGCTCAGCACGGTGCTACTTTCGAAGCGTGACCACGCCCGCGGTCGTAGCGCCGACCGATGCGGGTCATATCGACCAGAAGGCCCTCCTGCTCCTCGGCTGGATCTGTGCCATCGGCGCCACGGGAGCGTCGCTGTCGGCGATCTCGCTCGTGGATGCCAGCGAGTCCATGGCTCTTTCGAACACGATGCGCGCCGCCTGCGCGGGCGCCCTCAGCCTTACCGTCGCGGCAACCGCGGTTCCCGCCGGACTGCTGGCTGACCGCATCGGACGTCGTCGGCTCCTGTGGTGGTCCTTCATCGTGACCGGCAGCGCAAACCTGCTCATTGCCCTCGTACCGCAGGCCTGGTCCTACCTCCTCGGCTTGATCCTCGCCGGACTGGGCTACGGCGCGATGGGCACCAGCGCGTACGCGTATGTCAAGCAGATCGCCACGGGCAACTCCCTGGGCCGAGCACTCGGCACTCTCGGCGTGTACATCTCAGTACTCACGTTCCTCGCCAACGTCGGCGGCAGCGCGCTCGCCAGCGTGAACTGGCGCCTGCTGTTCGTCGTGCTGCCGATCATGTGCCTGGTGGCACTCGTCCTCACCCCACGACTGCTGCCGGTCATGGCAAGGATCACCGGAGGGTCCGTAGATTGGCCCGGCATCATCCTGCTCGCGCTGTCGATCGTCGGACTGGTCGGCGGACTGGGCCGCATCAGCAGCCCTGGCGGTCAGGCACTAGGGCTGGCCGCGATCGTGGCCAGCGCGCTCTTGTTCGCCGCCTGGCTGTTCGTGGAGTCACGCTCCAGCTCGCCGATACTGCCCCTCAGCCTCCTGCGCACGCGATTGTTCGTGGCCGCGATGACCATCGGCCTTCTGATGAACGCGGTGATGGGTGCCGCCGTCCTCGGTCTGAGCGACTTGCTGCAGTACGCGCAGGGCGAGGACGTGTCCAGCGCCGCACTGCTGCTGCAGCCGTTCTTCGTCATCGGCTCGATCGGCGGCGCCATCGCCGGCCGGTTCCTCAGCCGCCATCGACCACCGTGGCTCGTCGCCGGTATCGGTGCGGCGATCTCGGCCCTCGGCTTCACGTGGCTCGCGCTCACGCACCTCAACACGCCGTACCTCGTAGTGCTGCCCGGAATGCTGATCGCCGGCATGGGCTTGGCCGCCACTCTCACGGCGCAGGCCCAGGTCTTCGTCCAGGCGGCGGCCGGGGACCGGTACGGACCGATCACGTCGCTCAAGACAACGGTCAGCCAGATCGGCAGCGGGTTGGGCATGGTGCTCAGCGTCGTGGTCCTCCAACTGCTCACGGACAACGGCCTGAGCCGGCAGCTTGCGGCAGCCGGACTGCCCGCCTCCGAGCTCGGAACCGCGGAGCAGGTGATGCAGTCCTTCATCGAGTCTGGGCAGCCGCCGAATTCCTCCGAGGCAACGGCACTTCTCCATGCCGCAGCGGCGTCGTTCAGCGGAGCCGACGACTTGCTCATGATCGGCTCGGCCGTGGCCTGCGCGATCACTGCGGTGGTGGCGTGGTTCTGGCTGCGTCAGCCGGCGACTGCGGGCGGCTCGGCCAGCACGGCCAAGTAGGACGCGAGTGCATCGACAGGTCGGGCCATTGCGAGCAGGCGCCCGGTCGTATCGACGATCGCCACCGGGCCGTCGACATCCGGGCCTGCCCAGGCGATGCGCTGGCCGAGGGTCACTGCCCTCGCCTGCTGCTCGTCGACGGCCCACATCGGGAAGCAGCGCTGGGCCGTCGCGGAAAGGCCGATCAGTGAGGACTCCGCGATCTCGTCGAGTGGGACCGCATCGGTCTCCGGGAAGGGACCGACGCGCGTACGGCGCAAGGCGATCAGGTGACCGCCGACGCCGAGAGCCACGCCGGCGTCGCGGGCGATCGCCCTTACA